>Ga0310786_10004827_pt1 | contig 18584 bp, 16 predicted proteins | sample AusTroGonzalo_MG_FD_203881 | JGI IMG/M metagenome (GOLD analysis project Ga0310786, IMG submission 203881) | Bovine rumen microbial communities from tropical cattle in Woodstock, Queensland, Australia - Gonzalo_03 (v2) (version 2) | ecosystem: Host-associated > Mammals > Digestive system >... | reverse complement strand
GCACTGCTGGACACCGGTTCTTCGGAATCAGCATTGCTGCCAGAATCGCCACCACAGGCGGTAAAGACAGACATAGCCGTTACAAGCAAGAACGGCACAAAATTTGCAAACATTTTCATAAACATCTCCTCCCCATACATTTGAAGGAAATATAAGAAATTTGAAGAATAAAAAAAGCGACCCCGGAACAAAAGCAACCAAGGCGAACGCTGCGAAAATACTTGCATTTTCATAGCTGAGCCGAAGGGCTTTGTACTTGTACAAATCCGGGGTAACAACGTGAATATGCTGTTTTGAAAAAAGGTGATCCCGGCACAGTGGCCGGGATGACAAAGCGAAGGTCCGGAGTGACAAGGCGAAAAAACTCATTCCACAATTTTTTCAAGCAGCGAAATAGCCTTTTTCATCTGTTTTTCGGGTACCGATGAATAGTTGATGACAAATTCGTGTTGCGATGGGGTTGCCATCGTGTAATAATCCGAAAGCGCTCCGATGCGCACGCCTTTTTCAAGCGCTTGTTTGCAAAATTCTTCGTCGGAAAGCGCCGTGTTTATTTTCAGAATGAAATGGAGGCCGGCGTCTTGTTCAGCAATTTCTACGCGATCACGAAGTTTGCTATGACGAATCGTTTCAAGCAATGCATCACGGCGATGGCGATAGAAATTACGCATGCGGTTAATGTGTTTTTCATAATGACCGCCACTGATGAACGCTGCAAGCACATACTGCACGAGATTTGAAATTGTACAAGTGTAAAACGAGAACTCTTCACGAAATTTTTTCGCAAGCGGTTTCGGGAGAACCATATAGCCCACGCGCACCGTAGAGGCAAGCGTTTTAGAGAATGAATTTATATAAATCGTCTTGTCTTGCACATCAATGTTTTGAAGCGCCGGAATTGGGCGCCCCACCATGCGGAACTCGCTATCATATTCGTCTTCGACGATGTAGCGGTTGCTTGATTTTGCAGCCCAACTCAAGAGTTCATAGCGACGACTCACGGGCATCACCTTGCCCGTCGGGAAGTGGTGCGACGGAGAAAGATGAACGACATCTGTGCAAGTTTCTTCGAGCTGGTCTATGCGAACGCCATGCTCATCAAGCGGGATGAAATTGCAAACGACATTTAGCTTTTGATAGATTTTAGAAATTTTGCTATAGCCAGGATCTTCAACGCCATACTTTTTATCAAAGCCCAAAAGCTGTACAAGCCAAGTGTAAAGGCAATCCGTCCCAGCGCCGACGACAATCTGTTCCGGGTCTACATTCATACCGCGAAACTCTAGAAGCATCTTGGCAATTGCTTTTCGGAGTGCGATGACGCCAGAATTCGGCGAACGCGTCAGCAGCTCATTTTGCTGTTCGCAAAGGACTTTTCGCGTAATCTTCGCCCACGTCGAGAACGGGAACGTCGAAGCATCTACTTGATTATTGACGAAATCGGCAATGTAATGTAGAGCCTTAGGCGGTTCAACGCGTTGCGATTCACGGGATTGCTTGGTCGGAACAGGCTTTGGGAGAATTTGCGGATTTTTTGATTGAATCACCGCAACGAAAAAGCCCTTGCGCGGGAGCGAGTAAATAAAGCCTTCGGCTAAAAGCTGCTCATACGCATTTTCAACCGTTACGACGCTCACGCCTTGCGCATTTGCAAACGGACGTTTCGACGGAAGCTTAGCATCCGCCTCAAGACGCCCCGACAGAATATCGTCTTTGATAGAACGATACAAGAAATGATAAAGAGTATCATCACCCGCTTTTGAGATATCATATGAAAGCATTTAGGAAACCTCCTTTTTGCAAACCGGAAACCACCTCAAGTTTTTTCATTATAAAATACTGAAATTCTCGTAAACGAGCATTGTAAAAACGTGCGAGAAACATTCCGCAGCGAGTAACCCGAGCGAGGACCGTTTCGAGTGTTTTTACGATGCGAAGTCTATACATTATCAAACTTGCTTTGCAACCGGAAACCACCTCAAGTTTTTTCATTATAAAATACTGAAATTCCCGTAAACGAGCATTGTAAAAACGTGCGAGAAACATTCCGCAGCGAGTAACCCGAGCGAGGACCGTTTCGAGTGTTTTTACGATGCGAAGTTCTTGCATTATCAAGCATTCCATTTTGAAAAACTGAACCTAAACTGACATTAAACTGAACCTATTAAAATAATAGAAATTTGAACATTTGATAAAGTCAACAAAAAGTCTAATTTAAGCCCCGAAACGAAACAAAAACAACAAGGAGCCCCCAAATGTCTACAGAAAATCGCTACGAACTCAACAAGAATCTCGCCCAAATGCTTAAAGGTGGAGTCATTATGGATGTGACCACCCCGGAACAGGCAAAAATAGCAGAAGCCGCCGGTGCCGCCGCAGTCATGGCACTTGAACGCATCCCTGCCGATATCCGCGCCGCTGGTGGCGTTTCCCGCATGAGCGACCCCAAAATGATCAAGGGCATTCAGGACGCCGTTTCCATCCCAGTGATGGCCAAGTGCCGCATCGGGCACTTCGTCGAAGCACAACTTTTGGAAGCTATCGAAATTGACTATATCGATGAAAGCGAAGTGCTCTCCCCCGCCGACGACGTATTCCATATCAACAAGCACGAATTCAAAGTGCCGTTCGTCTGCGGAGCCCGCGACCTCGGCGAAGCCCTCCGCCGCATCGAAGAAGGCGCCTCCATGATCCGCACCAAAGGCGAACCGGGAACCGGCGACATCGTGCAAGCCGTCCGTCACATTCGACTTATGAATCAAGAAATTGCACGCATCACCTCCATGCGCGAAGACGAACTTTTCAACCGAGCCAAGGAATTGCAAGTTTCGTACGAACTCGTGAAATACGTTCATGACCACACACGACTCCCCGTCGTGAACTTCGCTGCAGGTGGCGTTGCCACGCCCGCCGATGCAGCCCTCATGATGCAGCTCGGCGCCGAAGGCGTGTTCGTCGGTTCTGGAATTTTCAAATCCGGCAATCCAGCCAAGCGTGCCGCCGCCATCGTACAAGCCGTCACAAACTACAAGGATGCCAAACTCATCGCCAAGCTCTCCGAAGATTTGGGTGAAGCGATGGTCGGCATCAACGAAAACGAAATTGCACTTTTAATGGCTGAACGAGGAAAGTAAATGAGCGAAAACAAAACAAACAACCACATCAAAATTGGCGTACTCGCCGTGCAAGGAGCTTTTGCCGAACATCGCCAGATTCTTGAAAAGCTCGGCGTCGAGACGTTTGAAATCCGCCAGTTGCGAGACCTCGAACAAGATTTTGACGGGCTTATCCTCCCCGGCGGCGAAAGCACCGTGCAAGGGAAGCTCCTGCACGATCTCGGACTTTTTGAGCCTTTACGCGAACGCATCGAAAGCGGGCTCCCGACTTTTGGAACTTGTGCAGGACTGATTCTACTTGCTGAGAAATTGAGCAACGACGGTCATACGTATTTTGCGACATCGCCCGTCACCGTAGAACGCAACGCCTACGGTCGGCAGCTCGGAAGTTTCTTCACCGAAGAAAATTTCGAGGGTATTGGAAAAATTCCGATGACATTCATCCGCGCTCCGCTTATCCAGCGCGCAAGTAAAGACGTACAAATTCTCGCGACCGTTCAAAATCAAATTGTCGCCGTGCGATACAAGAACCAACTCGCTATTTCGTTCCACCCGGAACTCAACAGCGATTTACGAGTGCATCAATATTTTGTGGAGGAAATCGTGAAAGTGAATCGAATGCAAGTCAAGAATGTGGCCTGAGAAAGGTGATCCCGGCACAGGGGCCGGGATGACAACATAAAGAAGAACAGCCTAAAAAGGAGATTCCCGCTCGAAGGCGGGAATGACAATGCAACCGGGACGACAATGTGAAAAGCTGCCCAAAAAGGTGATTCCGGCACCCCGGAACAAGTCCGGGGCAAGCTCAGGCCGGGATGACAATGCAATAATTAGTGTGTAATAAGTGCAATTATTGCCGTGATCAGCCCGCCAACAGCGATGCCAGCAAACACGATAGAAGCAACCATCATCCACTTGACATACTTCGCCAAGCGAACAATCGAAGCGGACTGGTCTTTTGAAAATTGCTGGTAAGCGTTGAGCGCAGCCATCAAGGTAAAGCCCACATCGTCGAGCCAACCAAACAGCGGAATCGTATCTGGAACAGCATCAATCGGCGACAAGTCGTAAACAATCGCAATCATTGCGATAATTACAGAAAGAGCCTTCCACACCACAGGAGCTCCATTCTGCTCATTCTCCGTTTTTACAGTTCGCGCACTATGACGCATATCGTTCATATCGTGAACTTCGACATCGTCGTAAACTTTATCATCAGCCATTCAAACCCATCCTTCTAATCAAATTCCTTTTTAAATATACATACAAAAAAGAAAAAGACTACCAAAATAATTGATAGTCTTTAGTAAAAGGTATCGGTTATTAGAACCGTGTAAGTTGATCCCGGATTAAATCCGGGATGACAGCAAAAAATTGGATAAGTTACCCGTGATATAACTTACTGGTTTGATAATTCGGTTCCGATGTCAAATTCACACCGAGGCGGCGGAACACACCAACGTCAACCTGCGAGAGAATCACGCTGGAGTGAACTTCGCAATGACGGAGTTCCGGAAGCTTTTCGAGAGCGATCTTGGCGTTGTAATCGGTCAAGGCGCAAACGGAGAGAGCAACGAGAACTTCGTCCATGTGGAGGCGCGGGTTGTTGTGACCGAGCTGCTTGGTCTTGAGGTTCTGAATCGGTTCAATCACCATCGGAGAAAGCAGGCGGACTTCGTCCGGAATGCCAGCCAAGTGCTTGAGGGAATCAAGCAACATTGCAGAAGATGCACCGAGGAGCGAAGAGGTCTTGCCGGTAATGATGGTGCCGTCGTTCAATTCGATTGCGACTGCGGGGCCATTCGTTTCTTCGGCCTTGGCTACGGCGGCGACAGCGACCTTGCGGTCCTTGGCGCTGATGTGAGCCTGTTCCATCACGAGTTCGAGCTTGTAGACCTGATCCTTATCGGCATTGCCCTTGCGGACCTGGCAAAGCGTGTTGTAGTAACGGCGGATGATTTCGGCATTGGCAGCTTCGCAGACTGCGGCATCATCGACGATGCAATTGCCAGCCATATTCACGCCCATGTCCGTCGGGCTCTTATACGGAGATTCACCGAGGATGCGCGTAAAGAGGGCGTTCAGAACCGGGAAGATTTCAACGTCGCGGTTGTAGTTGATGGTCGTCTTGCCGTAAGCTTCCAAGTGGAACGGGTCGATCATGTTCACGTCGTTCAAGTCGGCGGTAGCAGCTTCGTATGCGAGGTTGACCGGGTGCTTGAGCGGGATGTTCCAAATCGGGAACGTTTCGAACTTGGCATAGCCAGCCTTGACGCCACGCTTGTTTTCATGATAAATCTGAGAAAGGCAGACAGCCATCTTTCCACTTCCCGGACCCGGTGCAGTCACCACCACGAGTTCACGGGACGTTTCAACAAATTCATTCTTGCCATAACCGTCATCGCTCACCACGAGCGGGATGTTGCTCGGATAACCGGCAATCGGATAGTGACGATAGACCTTGAGGCCAAGAGTTTCAAGCTTTTTCTGATAAGCCACGGCGCTCGGCTGTTCCTGCCAGCGGGTCAGCACCACGCTGCTCACATAAAGACCATAACCGCGGAAGGCGTCAATCAAGCGAAGGACATCCTGATCGTAGGTAATTCCGAGGTCGCCACGAACCTTGTTCTTTTCGATGTCGCCAGCGTTAATAGCGATGATGACTTCGGCCTTATCCTTGAGCTTTTCGAGCATACGGATTTTGGAGTCGGGAGCAAAGCCCGGCAAGACTCGGCTTGCGTGATGGTCATCGAAAAGTTTGCCACCAAATTCAAGATAAAGTTTACCGCCAAATTTAGAGATACGTTCTTGAATTTTTTCAGATTGAGTTTTTAGATAAGCTTCGTTATCAAAACCAACTTTAAACATATTTCAATACCAGTTTGAGTGTTTTTGACAATTATAAAAAAATGTAAACCTCCATCTCAAGTCCAAAAAAATATTTTTTCGCCATATTTCTAAATTATAACGCATACATGTTTACTTACCGCTACAGAGAACTCGCTGTCGCCCTCGACAAGAAGGGCGAAGTTCGTTCTGCACTCGCCAAAACGCTCCGCGTGAACCCGGAAGAAATATTCAACCTCGAAGTGGAACGTTTTTCGCTGGACTCTAGACGCAAAGGCGATTTGCGCTGGTCCTACAACGTCGTGTTCGACCTGAAACGAAAAGTCCGCGCCACCGGCAACAACGCCCGCGGGCTCATCGAATCCAAACGCGAAATCAAGAGCCTTGATGCAGAACCGGGCAAGAGTACAGTCCCGATAGCAACCCACGTCGACATCATCGGCGCAGGGCCTAGCGGTTTATGGGCGGCGTTACATCTTTTACGCAAAGGTTTTTCCGTCGACATCTACGAACAAGGTAAGCAAGTCGAAGAACGTTTCCGCGACATCCGCCGGTTCTTTGTCGACCGAAAGTTCAACGCCCACAGTAACGTACTCTTTGGCGAAGGCGGCGCAGGCGCATTCAGTGACGGCAAGCTCAACACCCGCAGCCGCAACCTGTTCAGCGAAACCGTCCTCAAGGACATGGTCGAATTCGGCGTCGACGAAAGCGTCGTCACTTTTGCAAAGCCCCATATCGGCACAGACAAGCTCGTACTCATGTTGCGCAAGCTCCGTGCAGAAATCGTTCGACTCGGCGGACGCATCAACTTTAGCACTTGCCTTGAAGACATCGAAATCAAGGAAGGCCGAATCACGGCCATCAAGCTCGGCGATACGCTTGGCGTTGCCGGCTCGCATTGGCAGCCGTGCGAAGCGTTGGTCTTAGCCGTCGGACATTCGGCCCGCGACGTTTACGAACTGCTCCACGCCCGCGGAGTCGCACTCGAAAGCAAGGCTTTTGCCATGGGCGTCCGCGTCGAGCATCCGCAGACTCTCATCAACAAGCGCCAACTCGGCAACGTTGACACGAACCTTACCGGCGCCGCCGAATATTTCCTCGCCACGCCGACGCTCAACAAGACATCGAGCGCCTACAGCTTTTGCATGTGCCCTGGCGGAGTCCTTGTGCCGTGCGCCTCGGAACTGGGAACGCTTGCGACAAACGGCATGAGCTACAGCCGTCGCAACGGAGCATTCGCCAACGGCGCCATCGCCGTCCCAATTACCGCGGGAGCCGAAGGATTCGAAATTCCATCAAGCGGTTCGCTTTTTGGCGGCCTCGACCTGCAACGGAAAATTGAACGCGACGCTTACGACGTCGGCGGAAAAGTTTACGCCGCCCCCGCCCAATCCATCAAGAGCTTCCTCGCCCACCGCGAAGACAAAACGCTCCCCAAATCCACCTACCCCTGCGGACTTGTACAAAGTAACCTTTGGGATTGGATGGACAAGACTATTTGCAAAAGCCTCGCCGAAGGTTTCCAGAACTTCGACCGCAAAATTCCAGGCTTTATCGAACAGGGTTTGATTGTCGCCCCGGAAACACGCACCAGCTCGCCCCTCCGCATCCCGCGCAACAACGAGACATTAGAAAGCATCAACACCAAGGGACTCTTCGTTCTTGGCGAAGGAGCCGGATACGCCGGCGGAATCGTCACCAGTGCCGCGGACGGCGTACGACTTGCGCACTATGCCAGGAGATGCAAGTAATGAAAAACGCACTATGTCATTCCCGCCTCCGAGCGGGAATCTCCAATCTTAATAACGGGAGATGCCCGACTAAATCGGGCATGACAGACATTGCTTCAATTCTAGTAACTACTAACTATTAACTAGTAACTAAAAATGATTACACGCACGATCGACCGCAACTTTGCCAATATGCGCCTTGACAGGTACCTCCGCAAGGCATTCCCCGAAGAATCACTCTCGGTGTTCTTTGCAGTCATCCGCAAAAAGAAAGTCCGCGTGAACGGTGTTGTCGGCAAGGCAAACCAGATGCTCGCCGAAGGCGACGTGGTGAACATCTACGAAAATTTCAAGTCGGTTGGTTCGACAAGCTCACCAACCTTGACGGGAGAAGAGAGGAATACCAAAGGGGAAAGCCTTCCCCTCGCTTCCGCCGCCGAAGCGGCTCCCGCTACCCCTTCGAGCGGGGCCACCCCGCAACACCCCGAAGCAAAAACAGCAGCCGGTTTCGCCAAGAACAAATCCACATGGGGCAAATCCGCAACCGCCGCACAGAAGCAAGCGCACTGGGGCGCCCACGAACTCGACTTTGTCATCCAGACCGAAGATTACGTGATTGTCAACAAGCCCTCGGGACTTGCAAGCCAGCCCGGCAGCGGCACGCGCCCCGGCGAGAGCCTTGTGGAATACCTCTGGGAATGGGGCCGAAACGAAGGTCTCGACTTTAAGCCGACTATTGCCCACCGCCTCGACCAAGAAACTTCGGGTATGATCATTGCTGCCCTCCACGGCGACACGCTCCGCGACTTTACACGCCTTATCCGCGAACACGAAGTCGACAAGTACTACTTCGCGCTCATCAAAGGAAACCTCAAGAAAGACCGCGGGACCATCAACGAATCGCTTTTGCGTACGGACAGCGCCAAGGGCAGCAAGATGCTCGTCGGTCAAGACGACGACAAGGCGCAAGAAGCCATCACGCATTACCGCGTCAAGCAGCACTACGAAGGCTATGACCTCGTAAAAATCAAGCTCGAAACGGGACGTATGCACCAGATCCGCGCCCACTTCGCAAGCATCGGGCATCCGCTTCTCGGCGATACACGCTATGGCGACTTTGCGCTGAACCGCGAAGTCAAAAAGCAGTTCGGACTGAACCGTCTATTCTTGCACAGTTGCCGTCTGGAATTCGACTGGCAAGGAGAACACAAAGTTTTCGACTGCCCGCTCCCCAAGGAACTGCAAAGCGTCATCAGACAGCTGAAGCCGCTCCACATCGAGCGTCCCGAAAACAACTTCCAAAGAAGCCGTAGGCGCTAACCCCGCGTTAACGGGAAATCGAACTGGATACTGCGCGGCGTCGCAAACTTGTCGAATGCGATTTCGTAACAGAAGTTCTTTTCGTCTACAACGCGGACAGTCCCTGCGCCAAAAATCTTGTGAACGACGCGATCGCCTACGGAAAACTCAGCCGTGGGCGCTTTCTTTACCATTCCAAGACTCTCGTCGCTCAAGAAATCCCGTTCCTGATCGACACCAGAAATATGCGCCTTCGCCGCCTCGAGCAAATCTTCAGAGAATCCACGCGCCACGTCCAATTCGCCCATATCCATCTCAAGCAAGAACCTTGAAGGATAACGCATCCCGCTCTCGCCCGCCACGCCGTCCTCGGCATCACTCAGGCATAGCACGTTTTCGGCACGCGTGAACGCCACATAAGCAAGGCGGCGTTCCTCTTCGAGCTGCACCTTATTCTGCACACGCTTTACCGGGAAAAAGCCCTCGTTCAAGCCACACACAAACACATACGGAAACTCTAACCCCTTTGCGTTGTGGATTGTCATCAGCTGCACGCGATCCTTTTCTTCGGCATCTTCATCGACATTCGTGAACAGCACGATATTTTGCAGATACTCGTCCAGCGAAGCGTCTTCTTCGTAGTAATTTTCAAATTCGAGAATCCCCTGCTTGAGTTCGGCGAGATTGTCCAGGCGGTCTTCGTCACCGTCCAAGCGCAGCATTTCCTCGTAATTCGTTTCACGCAAAATCTTCGCCAAGATTTCAGATACGCTCATGTCCCTGTAGCAAGAGCGGTACTTTTCAATCAGCTTCACATACTCAACGACATTGCTCCGAGCCAGGAACCCCTTACAGTCAAAATCAATCTTCTGGTGATCATTTCCGACCGAAGAGATCTCCGCCTGCGACGAGACATCACGCGCCACATCGTTCAATAGCCCCGCCTCTGAAACAATCTCCAGAAGCGCTTCGTAAAGTCCAACTCCACGCGCATCCGCAAACGCTTGCAAAATGGAAACCTTACGCGGTCCAAACTGACGCTTTGGGGTGTTCACCGTCCGCAAGAAAGACAAGTCATCGGCGTACACGAGCATGCGCAAATAGCAAATGACATCCTTGATCTCTTTGCGCTGGTAAAAGCCGACACCACTATAGACTTTGTACGGAATATTTTCGGCCATCAAGGCTTCTTCGACCGAACGAGACTGCGAATGCATACGGTACAGCACGGCAATATCCTTGTAATGCATACCGCCCACACTCTGCACAGCATTCTGAATGCGTTCCACAATCCATTTAGCCTCTTCACGAGTGTTCTTCGCATGGTAAAACACAGGCGTCTTTCCGCCAACGCGAACCGGTCGCAAAACCTTTTCGATTCTAAACTTGTTGTTCTTGATGACGGCGTCCGGAACCTTCAAAATGCTCGGCGTCGAACGATAATTATTCTGCAACAGAATCGTCTTCGTATCTTCATGGGACTTGTCAAAATCCAGGATGCGGTTGACATCGGCACCACGCCATCCATAAATGGTCTGGTCAGGATCCCCCACCACAAACAGATTCTTGTGGTAGCTCGAAAGCAGATCCGCCAACATGTACTGTTGCCCGTCAATGTCCTGATACTCATCGACCATCACGTACATCATCCGCTTGCGCCACTTGTCGAGCTGTTCCGGGAAATTTTGAAGAATGTACAATGTCACCAGGATGAGGTCATCAAAATCCAGAGCGAAATTCTTTTTCTGCTCGTAAAGATAGTGGTAATAAACCTTCATCCACTTGTCGTCCACCGCATCCGAAAGAGCCAGCAAATGATCCTTGGGCTGCTCGTGACCGTCCAAATTGAGGCCATCGGCCCGCTCCGAGGGCAACTCCGCAAAAAGCGAGACGTAATCCAGGTCGTTCGCCTTGCGGCCACCCACAAAATCCAACACACTGCTGATTTTCAGGTCCTTGAGAGAATAGCCAAGATCCGCATACGCCTTGCGCAAAAGTGACTTCTGGTCATCTTCGTCCAGAATCATGAACTCTTTCGGATAGTTGAGTACGTGAATTTCTTCACGCAAAAAACGTACGCAAAAACCGTGGAACGTCGAAATGTAACCGCTATCGTCCCCGCCCAGAATCGAGCGGATACGCTTTTTCATCTCGGCAGCGGCCTTGTTCGTGAACGTCACGCAAAGAATGTTCGATGGCGAAATCCCCATCTCTTTCACGAGATACAGGTAACGGTGCGTGAGCGTCTTCGTCTTGCCAGAACCGGCCCCGGCCACAACGCGCACATAGCCTTCGGTCGTTTCAACCGCCTCCAGCTGTTCCTTGTCCAACCGGGAACGTTCCCTCTCAAGGGAATCAACTACGACCTGACCTTTAATTTCTTGGAAGAGAGCCATACGCAACCTATAAATAGTGAACATTTGTTTTACTGCACAAAAATATAGTATTTAAAATCATCCAAGATTCGTGAGCCCTCCGCATCTCCAGTGGATTTCGCATTTTTTTTTGCGCCCTCCGCGAAAAATTGTATTTTCTAATTATTCCATCATCCACATAAGGGGGACAATATGATCATCGTCAACACGGACTATGTCAGCGGCAAGGAAATCGAAACCATCCAGCTTGTCAAAGGGAGCGTGGTCTTTTCAAAGAATGTCGTCCGCGACATATTTGCAGGCCTCAAGACGCTCGTCGGTGGAGAAATCGCAGGATACACCGAAATGATGAACGAAGCCCGCCAAAAGGCGACCGATCGTATGATGGGAGAAGCCATGATGCTCGGCGCAGACGCCATCGTGAACGTCAGGTTCGCCACAAGCACATTGATGGCCGGAGCCGCCGAAATCATCGTTTACGGCACAGCCGTACGCATCAAGAAATAATTAGAACTGCGTACTAAAATTTTGGAAAAACAGAATGGCAAGTACCGTAAGGAGGCACAAATAGCCCAGTACAAAAAGTACAGCCTTCTTGCGGCTCCCGATAAATCGAACTTCGGGAAGAGCTTTCACAAAGCATATCTGCCAAAGGTCAAATAATATCCACAGCAGATCGACAATGGCAATGCTTAGCCCAATACGGTCAGGCGCAATCAAGGCAACAAGCGTCAAATAAATCTTGATGCTTCCAGAAACATTGTTCGACAGCAGAAAGTTGTGGATTCCGAAAAAGCCAACCAAACAGGCAACGACAGCCATGTGAGTCCGATTTCTCGGTTTTAGATCTTCAAATTCCATACTCTTAATTCCCTTACACTCCGAGCATAAAGGTAAAAACATTCTCATCACGCAAAAAACTTTTTAGTTCTTACTTTTAAATCACGTGACCACAATCACGAATCTTTCTATTTTTATTATATGGCAAATTCATTACAATCCGGAAAATTCGCGGCAGTCCTCCCCGCAGGCGGCCTCGGCAAGCGCATGGGCGGGACGATTCCAAAGCAGTTGATGACGCTTGGAGGTAAACCCGTTTACCAATATTGCCTTGAAACATTCCTCAACATGGACGAAATCGCAGAAGTGGTGATAGCCGTCCCTGTCGATTGGAAGGACTATTTTGAAAAGGATATCTTTGACCGAATCAGCCCCTTGCTGGGTTCGGGATATTCGAACAACTTAAGCAAGCTCAGCATTGTGGTCGGAGGGGTGGAACGCTGGCAATCCGTACAGAATGGCGTCAATGCGCTGACTAGCGATGCCGAATACGTCCTCGTCCACGATGTGGCGCGCCCGTTCATCAGCGAAAAAATCATCCGGAAGGTATGCGAAACGCTCGTCAATAAAGGGAGCTGCCTTGTAGCCAAACCCGCCATCGACACCATCAAGATCGCAAGCGACGGCCGCGTCGAAAGCACCATTGACCGTCGCAAGGTTTGGCTTGCACAGACGCCGCAAGCAGCACGAATCGACCTGCTTAAGAGCCTTTACGCCCGCATCAAGAAGGAGCCCCTCGACTTTACGCCGACCGACGAGGCCAGCATTCTCGAATTCTTCGGCGAGCCCGTCTACATCGTGAAAGGCGAATCCGCAAACGACAAACTCACCACGCCCGAAGATTTCGAAATCTTCGTGAACCGCGCAAGCAAATAAGGTCGTTTTTTCTATATTTTCCGCCGGAAAAATTTAAAGGGTAATAAAATGAAAGTTTCTTTGAATTGGCTTAGACGTCACGTTGACCTTCCGGAATCTGCGGAAGATGTCGCAAAGGCGCTCACCTCCATCGGTCTCGAAGTTGAAGGCATGGAAGAACCGGGCAAGGTCTATGACAAGTTGCTCGTTGCAAAGGTTCTCACTTGCGATCCGCACCCGGATAGCGATCACTTGCACATCACTACCGTGAACGACGGCACGAACACCATCCAGGTTGTTTGCGGAGCCCCGAACGTCGCTGCAGGTCAGACGGTAGTTCTCGCCCCGATTGGCGCAGAACTCCCGCTCCCTGACGGCACCAAGCTCAAGATGAAGAAGTCCAAGATTCGCGGCGTCGAAAGCTTCGGCATGATTTGCGCCGAAGACGAAATCGGTCTTTCTGACGACCACGGTGGAATCATGGTTCTCGACGATTCCATCCCGGCAGGTACGCCGTTCGTAAACCTCGGCATGTACGACGTCTGCTTCGAACTGAACGTCACGCCGAACCGTCCGGACGCCCTCAGCCACCGCGGTGTCGCACGCGAACTCGCCGCCAAGTTTAACCGCCCACTCAAGCCGCTCGCTTACAACTTCAAGGAAGATTCCGAAGACGCAAGCGCCGCTATCAGCCTCGAAGTCGTTCCGGGCTGCGGTTGCTCCCGTTACGTGGGTCGCGTCATCAAGGACGTGAAAGTTGAAAAGTCCCCGGCATGGCTTGCTAAGCTTTTGCACGCTGTCGGCATGAACAGCATCAACAACGTCGTCGATATCACGAACTTCATCTTGATGGACGTCGGTCAGCCGCTCCACAGCTTTGACATGGACCAGCTCCACGGGAACTCGATCAAGGTCCGCCGCGCCGTCAAGGGCGAGCATATTGAAACGATCGACCACACCGCACACGAACTCATCGAAAACGACCTCGTGATTTGCGATGGTGACCGTCCGGCTTGCGTCGCTGGCGTGATGGGCGGTGTCGAATCCGAAATCGTCGACGCTACTAAGAACGTATTCCTCGAAAGCGCATGGTTCAACCCGACCGTTATCCGCAAGCAGGCCAAGCGCCTCTGCATCTCCACAGACTCCAGCTACCGCTTCGAACGCGAAATTGATTTTGCTACGCAGGACGAATACAGCAAGTATGCTTGCGCCATGATCCAGGAAGTCGCTGGTGGCCGCATCCTCAAGGGTTCCGTCGAATACACCGGCGAAGACCACAAGAAGGAAAACAACCAGGTTACGCTCCGCGTCGCCCGCGCCGCGAAGGTCATCGGTATGGAAGTTTCCGCCGAACAAATTGAAAAGTTTCTCACGGGTATCGCACTCGAAGTCGTGAAGAAGGACGCTGAATCCATCACGTTCAAGATTCCGAGCTTCCGCCCGGACCTCGAACGCGAAGTCGACCTCATCGAAGAAATCGCTCGCCTCATCGGCTTTGACAACATTCCGTACAGCTTGCCGAAGTTCACGATGCAGCCGAACGAACTCCCGGCTATTGAAGTTTTGAACCGCAAGATCCGCAAGACGCTTTCTGCCATGGGTCTCCACGAATGCTTGAGCCTCCGCTTCACGAGCAAGGCCCGCACCGAAGCCCTCTTTGGCCCCGAAAGCGACGACCGTCGCAGCAAGCCGGCTCTCCTCCTGAACCCGCTTTCAGAAGAACTCGGTGCTGTGCCGACGAGCCACCTTCCGAACTTGCTCAAGGCTGTTGCCGAAAACGAAAAGAACCGTCCGGGTTCTGTCCGTCTGTTCGAAGTAGCAAAGGGCCAGTTCAAGCGCGACCGCAAGGACGAACGCGATCCGGGCTTTGACGAATCCAACCTCGTCGCCCTCACCATCGCTGGAAACTTTGATACCGATCCGCTCAACGACAAGCCGAAGCAGATTGACTTCGCCGCCTTCAAGGGCTTTGTCCAGAGCTTCTTCAAGCGTCTCGGTCTCGTCGTGGAATTCCGCGCCGCCGCAAAGCCGGAACTCTTCCTCCACCCGGGTAAGCAGGCTGAAATCGTCTGCAACGGCACAGTGCTTGGCACGATGGGCGAACTCCACCCGAACTGCCTCAAGGCTAACGAAATCAGCTACGAGACTTACGTGATGGAAGCCGACATGGACAAGATGGAACATGAAAGCCACAAGAAGATCGTGTTCCAGCCGTTCAGCCGCCAGGTGCCTTCGACTCGCGACATTTCTATCGAAGTTGCAAAGACAATGACTCACGAAGACGTGCTCTCCCGCATCAAGGCTCTCAACCCGAAGAACCTCGCGAAGATTACGCTCAAGAGCATCTACGAAGGCGAAAAGATCGAAGCAGGCAAGAAGAACTTGGTCTATAGCCTTACCTACCAGGCCATGGACCGTACGCTCACGGACGACGAAGTCAACAAGGCCCACAACAAGCTCCGCGACAAGCTCGTCGCAAACGGCGACATCGTTCTCCGCTAATAGCGACTGCGCCGCATTAGTAATGACAAAAAACGCTCCCGATGGGAGCGTTTTTCATTTGTCATCCTCGAACGGAGTGAGGGACAACCTCAGAAGGCGAGTGTCGCAGCCATGGTTGACGCTTCGCGTCCGCAACTTCAGCTCAGCCATAAAAAATGCAAGCATTTTTTGCGACATTCGCTTTGTATGCTCTTGTATGGATATGACCGAGCCAAAGAGGTTGGGGCTTGCCCCATCCAGTTAAAATTCATAACAAAAAAAGAGTTGGTCACGCGGCCAACTCTTTTTGCTTTTAAAAAATATTTTAGGAAACTTCAGCCCATCAAAATTACTGCTTGATCGGCGTATTTTCCAGCACTGCAGAAACGGTCTTTTCGACAACGTTCGCCCAGTCGCTCTGAGAAACGGCAAACGTATAGCTGGACTTAGCCTCGAAGTCTCCATAGCCAAGTCTCTTGCCCGACTTTGCATCATAATAGGCAAAATTACCCTTGCCGGTGAAATCCTTATCCTGAGAGCAGGTCGTGCCCATGCCAAAGCCACCACCAGCGCTAAAGCCACCCGTCGTGCAAGTCGTAGCCGATTCAACACGGCCAATCCAGATATCGTTCACAACAAGATAGACGTCGGCCTGGTTGTCCATTTCATCGACCTTCGGAACCTTGATATTGACACCGTTTACGGCAGCGGCTTCGAACTTGACCTTATCCATAGAAATCTTTTCTACAGAATAGAGAACGCCGGTCGTTTGAGATCCCAAGTTGGATTCTAACTGGAACTTGTACCAATCCGAGAAGTTGTTCACATATGCCGGCAGGTCATCCTGCAAGTCATCCGGGTTAGCAACGAACGGTTCCGTAAACACGACCTTCACCTTGGCCGGTTTTTGAGTCCAGCCCTGATCCATCACAGAACGCGGAGCAGCACAACCTGCAAAGAATGCACAGGCAAGTGCAGTCGTTAAAATAAGTTTAATTTTTCCCATATAAGCTCCTTTCTATAAATTATAGAGAAAACAACTATGTATGGGAAAATTATAGTAAATTACTAACCCAGACCAAGTTGTTCACGAACCGTTTTGATAAATTCATATTCTTCGGGCGACATATTCGTCCTGTTGTAGTCTTCATGCGAAGCATTCGCAATGCGGACCATACAGTTTATCACGAGAACCTTAGCATCACGTGACTGCGACTGGAGCGCATCGACGCAAGCCTTGGTACGTTCGCCGGCCGACTTGAAGCTGGCATAGAGGGCGTTGAATTCATCCCAACTGGCGCCAGGAGTCACGTCATCATGAATTTTGTCGAGTTCCGCGCATTCGGTTTCTGTAGCCGACTTGGCTCCGGGCAAGAGTTTATCGTTTTCCAGTTCATGAGAGAGGCAGGCCGTCTGCCAGCATAGAATCAAAAGCGCCATATCATAATTCATAAGAACCTCGTTTGCATTGTCAGCCACACAAAGGCGGGCATAACAAATTTTAAACATTTACGTTTTAAAGATACGAAAAATGCGGTCAGTAAACAGTGGTTAGTATACAGGAATTGTAAAAGAGGACGTTTTTTACAGCAACCCCAACCACCAACCACTATCAAACCGTCCCTAGTTCCCGTACCAAATGCAGGCCTCGGTCATGTCCAAGCATGCTCGGCCGCGACGCTCGACCAACGCATTTGTCCTACTGTCTACTGCCTACTTCCTACTTTTTACTATATTCCCAGTCATGGCATACATCGCAATGGCGCGTAAGTGGCGCCCGCAATCATTCAGCGATATGGTCGGTCAGGAACATATCGCAAAGACTCTCGAGAACGCCATTCAGGGCGGTCGTCTCCATCATGCATTCCTTTTTACCGGCACCCGTGGTGTGGGCAAGACTACTAGCGCCCGCATCCTCGCCCGCACGCTCAACTGCAAGGGCAATGACCCGCTGCACCCGTGTGGCGAGTGCGACAGCTGCAAGGATATCGCCGGCGGAAACCCGATGGACGTCTATGAAATAGATGCGGCCTCTAACACCAGCGTCGACAACATCCGCGATGTGATTGAACGTGTGCAGTACCCGCCCGTCATCGGCAAGTACAAGATCTTCATCATCGACGAAGTCCACATGCTCTCGACAGGCGCCTTCAACGCTCTTCTCAAGACGCTCGAAGAACCGCCGTCCCACGTAATTTTCATCTTTGCAACGACCGAAGTCAACAAGGTCCCGCAGACGATTTTGAGCCGCGTGCAACGTTTTGACTTCAAGCGCCTGACCGTAGACCAGATCCGCAGCCGCCTCCGCTACATTTGCGAACAGGAAGGCATCAAGGCCACCGATGAAGCCCTCGACATCTTTGCCGAAAAGGCCGACGGTTCCATGCGTGACGGTCTCACCTACTTTGACCAGGCATACGCCTTTACCGGGAACGAGATGACCGCGGAATCCGTCCGCTCCGTCCTCGGCATCCCGCCTGTAGAACTTTTCTTCTCGCTCATCCAGTCCATCGAAAACCACGACATCAAGGGTTGCTTCCGCATGGTGGATGACGCTGTGAAAATCGGTATCGAGTTCATCCCGCTGCTCGACGGCTTTGGCAAGTTCCTCCGCAATTTGCTCTACGCCCGCCTCGACGCATTCACGCCGGATGCACTCAACATCACCGAAGAGCTTTACACCAAGTACAAGAGCTGCGCACAAAGTCTCACGAACGGCGACATCCTCCGCATCAGCAAGATGCTTATCGACTTGCAGGGTACGCTCCGCTACAGCACGAACCCGCGCCTCCTCGTCGAGACGACGTTCGCCCGAATGGCTTGGCTCGACCGACTGGTCGATTTGCGAAAAGCTCTTGCAGCGATTAACGATCCTAAAAGCGCCGAAAACGACGCGGTAATAAAAAAAGTAACTGAAGTCAGCGCCATGATAGACGCCCAGGAAGAAGTCCAGGCGTCTTATGATGACCCATTTGCAGGCTACGATCAGGGTGGCGTTCAGGCTTTTTCACGTTACGAGATTGCCGCTGCATGGCCTT
>Ga0310786_10004826_pt1 | contig 18587 bp, 9 predicted proteins | sample AusTroGonzalo_MG_FD_203881 | JGI IMG/M metagenome (GOLD analysis project Ga0310786, IMG submission 203881) | Bovine rumen microbial communities from tropical cattle in Woodstock, Queensland, Australia - Gonzalo_03 (v2) (version 2) | ecosystem: Host-associated > Mammals > Digestive system >... | reverse complement strand
TAAACTAAATAATTTACTTCTCGAACCAACCGTGTATTGCAGTGTCGTAATGCGAGCTAACGCCGAAGGCACGGGTAGCGAACATACGGCGCTGTTCCTTGGTGGTCTCTGCACCCTGCTTGTTCAGGATGTCGAGCAGCACGCTGTATTCAGCCTTGCTGGGCACGATCACCACATCATTGAAATTCTTCGCACCGGCACGGATCAGCGAGATACCGCCGATGTCGATCTTCTCGATGATGTCCTCCTCGGAGGCACCGCTGGCCACGGTCTGCTCAAAGGGATAAAGGTCTACAATCACCAGGTCAATCTCGGGAATCTCATACTGTTTCATCTGCTCCTGGTCGCCCTCATTATCGCGACGTCCAAGGATACCTCCGAACACTTTCGGATGAAGGGTCTTTACACGGCCACCCAGGATGGAAGGATACGTCGTCACGTCCTCCACCTTCTGGCACTCATAGCCGAGGGATTCAATAAACTTCTGTGTACCACCTGTAGACAGGAACTTGACACCCTCCTCATTCAGTTTCTTGAGCAGTTCATCGAGTCCGTCCTTGTGGAATACCGACACCAATGCGGTCTTAATTTTCTTTGTCTGAGCCATATTTCTTGTTATAACGTTATAATAAATGCGATTTAGGGTGCAAAGATAATAAAAAACAATGGATTTATATTCATTTTCAAGCCGAAAATTTCAATAAATCCAAAGTTAATTAAGATAGGTCAATCGTAACCACCCGTTTAATCGAGGTGGAAGACCTCCTGAATGGGAACAGTCACCGGCGAATTGTCGGGGTTCACCTCCATGATGTCAGCCATCATATCCCACCATTTCTGGGTGATGGGATCCACATTGTCGGTGTCCTGTGAGTTACCCTCACCTGAGCATTCCTGATAGCCAAAGAGGATGTTGGTGTCTTTGTCCCAATAGATACTGTAGTTGCTCACGCCTCCATCCTTGATCATCTTCACCAACTCAGGCCAAATGGCGGCATGACGCTTCTCGTACTCTTTCTCACAACCCGGTTTCAGGTACATCTTAAATGCAAATCTTTTCATAATCTTTTCAATTCTTAATTATCAATTGTCAATTATCAATTATCAATTACCATCAGGCTTAGTGAGGCTGCTGCCAGATGACATGTACCAGACGAAGGCATCGGAATCGTCAGGATGCTCTGGACTGAAGTCCTGCCAGTCGTCACGCAGATAATCCACCAAGGGAGAGCCGGTCTGTTTCAGTCCCATCACCACCATCTTCGCGATCTCCCAGGCACCGAAGGGATTGAAATGGGTATTATCCGCCAGCGGCTTGTCCTGTCCAGGGAAGGTGTTGGCGGGATAGTGTACCAACGACTTCTTGGAGCCCTCCTCACCAAGGGTTTCATAGAAGATCGTTGACATCTGCGTAAGGTCAATCACGGGGACGCCCTCCCTCTCTGCCACAGTCTTCATTGCCTCAGGATAGTCGCCGTGGGTATTGCGGATTGTCTTATGGTCGTCATTGAAGAAGCGGCGGGCGGTTGGAGTACAGAAGATGATATTACCGCCGGCAGCCCTGACCCGGTCAACGAAGATCTTCAGATTACGGGAATACGAATACCAGGCACCGTCGCCGGCGTTCTTCTCCTTCTCATCGTTATGGCCGAACTCCACGATGACATAGTCGCCCGGCTTCAGTTGTGTCAGGATTTTATCAAGTCTGAGCTGTGCCAGGAACGAGGTACACGACAGCCCGCTCTCGGCATAATTGGCAATAGCCACCTGGAGCCCGAACCAGCGCGTAATCATCTGTCCCCACGATGCCCACGGCTCATCCTCCTGATCCACTACCGTTGAGTTTCCGCAGAGGAATACGGTGGTCACATCATTAACTGGCTCAATGGTGATACGCTGTACAGCCGGTGCCGGTCCACAGAAAGAGAGCGTCAGCGAGTCATCCCAGTTCTTGTAGGTGAACTCCCGTGGTTTCAGCTTGACCCGGGTGTCACCCTCTATCACCGGATGATGCTTATTGACGACAAAGGTCAGCGTCGACATCTGGTTCTTCTTCGTCGTAACCAGATCGGCATAATGCCTTCTCGACTCTGCCCTCACCACCGTCTGGCCTGCCTTTTTCTTGTTTCCCAATGTGACGGTCACACGGTAGTTCCCGTCAGGCAAGGCTGCAGAGAAAGAGAATGGCTGACTACTCACCTTGTTCAGCACAGTGTCAATGCGCTGCGCACGGATGCCTGAAGCAAATAAGGCAAAGAGAACTAACGACAATACTCTGCTCATAGGCTATTTCAGTTTGGGTTTCAGTTCGTCGGGAGAATCCTTTGTAAACATGCTCACCTTCGGGCCGTCCTTCGTAAAGAGGTCGCTGATGATCTGCGGCTTGAGCGTTAGCTTCGGCTTGAAGTCATCACTCTCCATATAGCGGAGGATGGCCTGTCGCATCTGCCTGGCTACCAAACGGTCATCCAGATCCGACGTGATATCCATCGTTGTCATCAACAGCTTGCCTTTCAACACGTTTGCCTCCACAAGCATACCAAGCTTACGGGAGATATGCCAGGTGTCAATCGGCTGGATTGGCGACTGGTAATCCTTCGGGAACTCCATCAGGTTCATCACCTGTGCCCGGTTCAACAGCTCCCACCAGTTCAGGTTGCTCCAGTCATCGGTGGGGAAGTCATACTTGAACAGCGGATGGCTCTTGTCGATATAGGCACCCGTGGTATGCGGCGGACGCATCTTAAACCAGCTGGTGTTCCAGAACACTGGCAGATAATGCTGCACGACATCGCTACCCAAGCGCACCTTACCAGCCGCCGTTAACAGCACCTTACCGCCTTTCTTCAACACTGCCAGCGACTTGTTGTCGAGCGAATCGGCAATATATATGTCGCTGTCAACGGTCTGCTGTACACTGTCTGCTGGATACACCCAGAACTCCCAATGGTTCTTCAGCTTCCCGGCGACATCCACTGTCAGCGTCAGCTTTTGTGGTGTCTTGATACTGTCGAGCGCAAAGCGCACTGTACCCACATTGGGATTCTTACCCATCGGCAGGAGTTTGGTAAAGAGGCTGCCACCCCACAGTACCTTATTGCTGTCATTGGTAATATAATAAGAGGTACGCACGTTATTGACATTGCCGTACAAGGCATTATAGATATCGATAGGCACGATGAGCGAATCGGTATTGGTATATACGAACTTCGGGAACTTGGCCAGCGAGACCAGCGACGAACAGAACTGGCGCCACTCCTCTCCGTTGGTATAGCCCTTTTCCCGCCAATGGACATTGAGCACCCCTTCGAGGGCCGTGCCCTGTCCGCTATAGTCGTTGAGTGCCAACAGCTGGAATCCGGCATAGTCCTTTGTTCGCAAGTTACGCTCTATCTCATACTTGTAGCAGAGCGTCTGCAGCTTACCGCTGGCCATCAGGAACTTCTCTGCCTGCTCTTCCATGCCGTTGTCACGCAACAGGTCACGGAAGATCTCGAAGTTACGGGCCTTATAGACACCGGTATATTGCGATGTCTCACGCAGATCGGGGAAGGCGCACCACTGTCCCTGCTCATGGGCAATGATGGGCGAGTTGTTGGGCACGCTATCCTTGTAGTTACGGGGATACTCTATCTGACTGTAATAGTCGTCGTCTGAATGCGGGGCGTGCTTGTCCCAGTCCAGGCCCCGCGCTCCGCCTTTCACGTGATACTGCGAGCCGTCGTCCCATGCCCAGCCGCCACCGACGGAGGCGCCACAGTAAACGTGTGACGGATCATACTTCCTCATAGTCTGCACCCAGTCGTTGCAGTAACTGACCCAATCGCCTGCCGGCTCATTACCCGCAGCCATCATCACGAACGAGGCATGATGCCCGTAGGTATCAACAATCCGCTTCGACTCTTCCAACAGATACTCGTCAATCTTCTGCCCGCGACGCAGCTTGACACCGTGGTTGGGCCACGACGGTCCCTCCGGCTGCAGATAGATTCCCACCTTGTCAGCGGCGGCAAAGGCAGCCTCCGGCGGACAATAGCTGTGGAAACGCATGTGATTGAGACCATACTCCTTACACTTGATGAAGATACGCCGCCACGACTCCTCGTCCATCGGCGGATAGCCGGTCTCCGGGAAGCAGCAGTTCTCCACGGTACCTCTCAGCCAGACGGGATGGTTGTTCATATAGAGCTGCCGGTTCTGGATCATCATCTGCCTCATGCCGAAAGTCGTCTCGTAATAGTCTTCTCCCACATTGATGCCGATACGATAGAGCTGAGGCGCAAACTCATCCCATAAGGCAATCTCATTTCCAATCTTCACGACTTCCGTTATCCGCCGTTTCGAGATAATAAACTCGTCATAGACGATGGCACTATCGGCCTCACCCACCTCCTGGATGGCCACGCCCATCGTACCGAAGCGATACCAGTGATGGTCGAAGACCTTTCCGTCCAACTCCACCTCAATGGCAACGGCGCCATGGGTGATAAGCGGACGGAGACGTACCCTCTTAATATACAGATTACCCGACTGGGCGCGCAATTCCATCTTTCCCACGATACCGTTCCAGTTGCCCTGCGTCTGGTCGGTCACGCTGTGGGAGTCCTGTCCCACGCAGACATTCTCGATACCGTTATAGACACAGACCGTGATATCATTCCGTTCGCCAGGCTTGATAAAGCGGCTGACGTCACACCGGTGTGGCGTTGACAACGACATCTGGTGGAGGATCTCCTCGCCATTGATGAAGATGGTGGTCTCTATGTGCGGACGCTCCAGGAAAATCTCTATATGCTTGTCCTTCCAGGAAGCCGGCACATAGACGCTCTTCTTATACCACGCCTTACCCACGTAGTATTTCCCGGGTGTCAGGAAGAACGGGAACTTCATCTGCCCTTCGACGCGGTATTTCTCCATATAAGGATTGAAATAGAACGACGAATCGTAGAGCGAACCCGTCCACTGCGTATTGACCGTCACAGGGTCACCCCGGTCATTCGTCAACATCGAACCCGGCAGCGTCACATAGCCGTCATACTGGGTGGAGTCACCCATCGCGAAGGCCCATTCACCCGTCAGGTCAATCTTCTCCTGGGCATCGGCAAGGCCGGCAAGCAGCACGGCCACCAAAAGTAAACCACATTTCTTCATCATGTTGATTGTTTTATTCCTTTACGAAGTCCGGCAGGTAGAAGCCGAGGTGCGGCGGCTGGTTGTACGCCGTGTTCTGCCAGGCCACAGCCATACGGTAGGTGTGGTCGTGCATCAGCGTCGGCACCCGATAGTCCGTCGGGATGTTTGTCGTGAAGATATTCAGCGTACTGCTGTTGCTCGAATCCCACAGGATCAGCTCTTCGCGCCAGTCGCCGAAGAGGTCGGCCTGCAGGTTCGGGGTCTTCTTCGTACCGTTACAGGTCGAAGAGTTGCCGTAGTTGCTGAAGGTCATCAGACGGATCCAGCTGCTGCCGTTCCAATAGTCGAGCGTGTTGCCGTCGAGTGTCTGGTCGTAGCAGGTGCCATTCCAATACATCCGGAAGTTGACGGATGTGTTTTTGTCGTTGACGATGCCACCCGTCTGCACATTACGCTGTGAACGCTCGTCGCTCGACCAGAACTCAAAGCCTCGGGCACTGGGGATCACGTCGGCAGCCATGCCACGGCCATTGTCCTTGCCACTGCTACCGCCACGGAAGATGATCTCACCCGTCGCTGCATCGTGCAGGTCCCATGAATAGGTTCCCTTCTCCTCATGTACCTGGAACACCTGCATACCGCCACGGTCGGGATCCATTGCACTCAGGTGGATGGCATCGCCATGACCGAAACCGGTGGCATAGAGCAGACGGCCATTATCATCAAGCGCTGCCGAGCCCCAGATGATCTCGTCCCTGCCGTCGCCATCGACATCACCCACCGAGAGGTTGTGGTTGCCGTTGCCATACATCGTCCGACTGCCACTGCCGTCACTGCTGGTGGCTGCCGGCGCATCGATCTTGCGCGTCACCACCATATCGGCATCCACCACGGTGTACTGTGTCTTCGAGTCAGAGCGGTGCAGCCAACGGTGCTTCAGCTGTGTGCCGTCGAAATCGACTGCCCAGACGTAGGCGTAGGTATAATAGCCACGACAGAAGATGCCGCTGGGCTTGGCATCAGCCCCACTGAGATAGGCCACGGCAGCCAGGTAACGCTCACCACGGTTGCCATAGTCGCCACGGTCTTTCTTGCCACTACGGTCATCCCAGTTGAAGGTGCCCGCCGCCTCGCTCAACTCTGCCAGGGCATTGCGGTTGGGGAAGTAGGCGATGGTATGGATGGCGGCACCCGTCATGCCATTGAACACGGTCAGATACTCCTGTCCGCCATTGACGCGTCCGGCATCTGTCCGCCAGTCCTTCGCGTTGTCAGCTCCCTTGATGGCCTCGTCGGTAGCGGCCTGGTTCACGTAGTGGCCAGCCCCGTCCTTTGAGCCGGGGGCTGTCTTGCACATCAGTTCAGCCCGTCCGTCACCGTCGAAGTCATACACCATGAACTGCGTATAGTGGGCACCGGCACGGATATTCACGCCGAGGTCGATACGCCACAGCTTCGTGCCGTCGAGCTTATAGCAGTCGAGATAGACGTTGTCGGTCTTGTCACCCTGGGAGTTATCCTTCGAGTTCGACGGATCCCACTTCACGAAGATCTCGTATTCCCCGTCGCCGTCGACATCACCGGCAGAACAGTCGTTGGGCGTATATTCACCACCCAGCGCACCAGTTGCCGGACGGTCGAGCCGCAGCTTCATATAAGCCTCAGCCCAGGGCGTCACCTCCTGTGAGGTCTCCACGGTCTTGCCGTTCACCTTACAGACCACCTTGTATTGTGATGTTGCCGTTCCCTCCTCGTCGGCATAGTTTGTCACGGTCAGGTCCTGGACGATGGTCTCGCCGTCGCGGACCACATCGAAGGTTGTCCTGGCATCGTCGGTACCCAACAGTCGCCAACTGACGAAGATGCCCTTCGTCTGTGGCACAGCCACCACGCCGCGACCCAGTTTCTCCATCTGCGACTCCGGCGTACTCAGCTGCTGGGCCACCTTCTCCTCAGGCTCATCGCCACCGCTCGGCACGATGGGATTATCATTGTCCGAACACGACACCATCACCAGACCGCAGTTCAGGATGGCGGCCAGCATCCATTTCCTATTCTTCTTCATTACTTCACAATCACTTTCTTACCATTCCTTATATATAGTCCCTTCTGCGTGGGCTTGTCCTGAAGCCGACGGCCATCAAGCGTAAACCACGCGCCATCATAATTGTCAATTATCAATTGTCCATTATCAATTGCCGTTGGCTTATCCGTCACCTTCAGCACACCTTCCTTCTTCAGCAGCTCCGAGGTATCCCAATAGAGCCCGTCGGGCAGGTCAGGCAGGTTCACAACCACATTCGAGGTCGTCTGCAGCGCACCGGCCTTCCACAATGTCACACGGTCTGCGGCCTTCAGCTCATTACCCCGTAAGGTGACGGTAATGTCGCCTGAGATGGCCAATGTTCCCTGCACCTCGAAATAGGTACTCGACAGCCCGCTGCGCGACCTGGTAATCGTCGCGTCGATATGCTTCACGGTATAGCGGCCCGAGCCGGTCAGCGTAGCCTTGTCAGAGAGCGTGCCGATGGTCACGTCCTTGCCGCCGTTGTCGAACTCACCGGTAACCGTGGCCTTACCCAGACCGTAATTGTTGTTCCACTGTATCAGCGGGTCGTATGAACCCGTCTTGGTCTTTGCAAACTTCAGCGTACCGGCAAACTGGCTCCAGTCGCCCTGCATATTGCTGCGCACACTGGTCACATTGACGGTCAGCGTACCGCCGCCCAACAGCTTGCCCTTGTAGTCGCAACGTGCATCAAGCGTCCATACGGCTGTCTTTCCTTCCGGCACAATGACCGTCGCCTTGTTCGACGAGTAACTGTAGATGTTGTCGGGATCCTTCAGCGTGCCGCCATTCAGCACGATGACGGTAGGATACTGATGTGCGCTGCTGCTGTTCTCGCCACCCTGCAGCACACCTTGGCCGACAACGAGCGTGTCTAACTTCACCGTGCCACCAATGGCCATCGTACCGCCGCCGTTCTTCTCCAACCGCGACTTCACGGTCTGGCTGATGGCACCATTGACGGTCAGCGTCCTGCCCGACGACACAAAGACTGCGCCCCCACCCTCGCCTAACGAGAGTTTCTGCGATGCCACGGCCGTATTCGTAACTGCCAGCGTACCGCCATGACTCAAGGTGATGGGATTGTCCACACCGCCCAAGGCACCGTATTCGGTACCGTCGGTATTGGCTAAGGTTGCAACGGAGAGCATACCGCCTTCGATGGCCACGCCGCCCGTCATCTTGTTCGTATTGCTGATGGTCACCCTGCCAGCACCGCGCTTGGTCAGCCTGGCGTCTCCGATGATGCTGCCGTCACCCTTCAGCCTGTATTCTTTCGTCTCATTCTCAAAGATAACCTCCGAGGGCGACACGTCGCCACTGACGACGACATCCGTCAGCGTCGCGTCGTCACCGAACGTCACCATGTCACCGGTCACGAAGAAGTCCTTCTTCCCGTCAGCCAACAGGAAGTTCTCTGTGTTGGCCAGGTCCCAGATGCCGTCTTCGCCACCGTTCCATACCACACTGGCCGCAGCACGCATCGGGTCCACGTTGAGATATATCTTGCCGTCTTCTTGGATGAGCGAGGCCTTCAGACCGTCCACGCCCTCCAACACGATGTCGTCGAGGCTACCCTCTATCTGGCCGGCATCCACCAACAGGTACTTTCCCTCCAGCATCCCTGTCGTCTTGACTTCGAACACCGGGGCAGAATACTTCGGTCCGTTCTGCCAGTCTTTTTTCTCGATCTTCAACACGCTGGTCTTCAGATGGTCGGCAGAGCCGTCGCCCATCACGTCGAACACGATGCGCGAGCCGAACCCCATCCATATCTCTCCTGCTTCGAAGGAGCCCGTCTTGTCCTTGCCGCCGGGACGAAGTTCCGAGCCGTAGTCCATACGGATTCCCTTCTGGAACTTTCCACCGTCAGACTCCAGCACAGCAAACCGGTTCAGCCATACCTTGCTGTTCTCCATCGTACCGTCGAAGCGCAGCGTGCCTGCCCATACATCCGTCGGACCGGAATAGGTCTCCGTCACCTTCGGCAGCACCAGCGTACCGTCGCCCTGCTTGACCAGACGCATCTTGCCGGTAAAGGCTCCACCCGTCAGCGTGTGGGTGAAGTATTCGGTAGTGATGTTGTTGTTATTATCGTGCCCCTGCACCCAGCTCGGCGCGTTGTCGATGTAGATGTCTGGTGCGGCACCCTCGGTCACGCTGACGGTCATATCATTGGGCTCACACGTAATGACGGCCGATTGTGAATTGATCGTTCCCCCATTGGAGACCTCCTGGCGACCCGTCATCGTCAATGGCGGCGGGGCCAGGGTGATGTCCTCCAGCTCACCGAGGAAGTAGCTCACGTGGGGCGGCTGGTTGTAGCCGCACATCTGCCACACCATCGCATTGCGGTACTGATGGTCATACCACAGCGAGTAGTTGCGCCACTCGGTCGGAATGGTCGTCGTATAGATACGCACCTTATTGTCTTTGGTACGGGCAATCACCTCCTCGCGCCAGTCGCCGAGGATGTCACCCTGATAGCAAGGCGTGCCCTTCGTGTCGTTGTTGGTCATCGAGCCTGTCAGCGTCTGCAAGGCACTCGACCTACCGTATTTATAGATCGTCACCGCCGTATTCTTACCCTGACTCGTATAGTTGAGGGTCTCTTCCAACAGGTCGCCGTCCCAATAGATGCGGAAGTTGTCCGTCACGCCCGTCTTCGTCAGCCCGCTGACGTGGTCGGCGGTCACACAGCTGATGGGCTCGTCGTGGGCCGAGAAAGCCATCGCCCCCGGGTAGTCATTGGTGAAGTTGCCCGCCATGCAGCGGCCGTCGTCATCGCCGCCGGCCCGACGGTAGTAGATCTTCGACGTCGTGGCGTCGCGATAGTTGTTCGAAGGGTTGTCCTCGTTGCAGGCAAACAGCTCCTGACCGTGGATGTAGGGATTGAAGTCGCCCACATGATGGGCGTCGCCGTGGCCGAGACCCGTCGTAGAGAGGCCGTAGCCGTTGTCGTCGATGACCATCGAGCCGAAGCAGATCTCGTCACGTCCGTCCCAGTCAACGTCAGCGATACTGTAGTTGTGGTAGCCCTGTCCGTACCAGGGCGAGCCGGGGGTATTGTTGACCCAGCGCCAGCGTTCCGTCAGCTGGTGGGTAGCGGGATCCACGTCGAAGGCAATCATCTTATGACGGGTATAGATGCCGCGCGCCAGGAAGATGCTGGCCTTACGACCGTCGAGACAGGGTGCACCGAAGAAGTGCTTCGTCGAGCGGTGGCCGTAGCCGTCGCCCCAGGCCTTTTCCAGATCCGTCTCACCGGCCTCCAACCGCTTCAACGGATAGTCCATCACCTGATAGGGCACACCCGTGGCACCGTCCATATAGACCAGGTATTCGGCGCCCTGGTGCATGAACCAGTTCGAGCCGCCGCCCGTCGCCCCACGGTAGTTCTTCGAGGCGTCGCCGATCACGTATGTCTCACCGTTGGCCGCATGGATGGTCGTGCCGTCGGCGGCACGTATCAGGGCCTCAGCCCGTCCGTCGCCGTCCCAGTCGTAGGCCACGATGTTCTGCTCGTTATTCTGGAAGTCGCCCATGTTGGGGCCGAAGTCCAACCACCACAGCTTCGTGCCGTCGAGCTTGAAGACCTCCGCGATGGAGTACTCCCCCTGATAGCCGCCCTTCGGATAGCTGGCATTGATCTCACTCTGGTTGTCGTATTTCATCAGGATCTCCACCTCCCCGTCGCCGTCCACGTCGGCACAGCAGGCGTCATTGGGCACGTAAGTGGACTTCAGGTCGCCGTGGTCGGGCGTGATCTCCAAATAAGCCTGCTTCCAGACGGTGGCGGGCTTAGAATGTTCCCCCTCAATGCCGTTCACCACGGCGGCGACAGTATATTGACTATTATCCGAGCCGCCGGCAGAGTCTCCGAAATTGGTCACCTCCAACGGCTGGTCGTTCAGTTTGGTGCCGTCGCGGTAGATGTTATATTTGACGTCGTAGTACTCCTCGGCCAATACGCGCCAACTGCACCAGATGCCGCTGCTGGTCTTCACTGCCACCAACCCGCGGTCGAGCCGGTCTGTCATCCGCTGCGCGGTAGAAGTGAGAAGTGAGAAGTGAAAAGTGAAAAGTATAAGTAGTAATCTGCGGTTCATCATCCCAATCCGTTTAATCCCTTAATTATCAATTGTCAATTATCAATTGTCAATTCTCCGCTCTGCCTGATCAATGAAATAGCTGATTGAGTTCATGCTCAGGTCGGCGGGTTGGCCGTTACACGTCAGACTCTGCACCTCGATGTTCATCGACAGCTTGTCGGTATTCACATAATAGAGCACCTCGGCACTCATCAGGGCGTCAATCGCATATTCCACGCCACCGGCCTTCACGGTGAACTGCCAGTCCGTAGGCTCCATCGTCACCAGCACCTGCGAGAAATCCTCCGACACGATCATGTTGACCGTCGGAGCCTGGTACACGAGCCCTTTCAACGTCGCCAATGCCTCGGCCAGTTCCTCTTCGGAGAAGAACGGCGCCAACAGCGGCCGCAGCGGCAGGTCTCTCACCGAGAAATTCCGCCCGATCGTTATGGAGGCACGTGAAGGCACATTGCCGTCCATCACATTTCCCACGTATGTTCCCTTCAGGCTGTCGAAGGTCTTCTGGGCATCTTCCACGGAATACGTATCCTGATTGTTGTCGCCACACGCTCCAAAGCCCAGTCCCGTTGCCACTAACAGCAACAAATAAATGATTCTCTTCATATTTTATTAGTAGTTTGCATCTGTATCACGGCGCAAAGTTACGTCAAATATCTGAGAAGTCCAAATAAAAGGAACACTTTTAAACGAAAACGATAACGCTACGAGTCACATCAGTCATCGATGAGGATTGTGCTGATGAGAGCCCAATCCATCCACTCATTGTCCTCTCTGCCGAGGGCTGCACCTCCGGCCTCACCGTCCATGCTGCCGTCAACGTCGCTGGAGCACAGCATCCCCGTGCTCTCCATCTCAATCGTCTCCGCCAGAGGCTCCAGATATCTCTTCTTCATTGTCATCTTCATCATCCGTTTAATCCGTTAAATCCGTTGTTTTTTCCCATTCGTTTAATTCGTGAAATTCGTAGTCGTCATCTTTCCGTTGCGGATGTAGATTCCCTTGCGGGTGGGCTTGTCGATGCGGCGACCGTTCAGGTCATACCAGTGTTCTGTGCCGTCGGCATCGGTGAGCCGCAGAGTGTCGATGCCCACAGTCTCGCCGTCGAAGCTGCTGTTCAGTTCGCGGGCACCAGCTGATGTTGCAGGTCCGACGATGTAAGCACGGAATGGCGGGATATAGACACCGGCTTTATTCGTCACCTTGCCCCATTTAGATTGAGGCTGTAGGATATAGGTGTCATTTTCTGTTCCGCCGGCGGCACTGATAGCATTAGCATTGCTCAGTCCCGTATGCGTACCCATCATCGTGTAGCCGTTAGCACTGGAGCCTGTCATCGTCTTCTTGAGCGTCACACTGCTACCCGTGACCTGCTCGGGGATGTCGTTGCTGCCTGTGACAGCCATCAAGTAAGGCGTGTTTGCGGCGGGCGAAATTTCCTCCGTGAAGTTCAGCGTGTTGTTGCTGACACTGGCCAGCTTGTAGTACTTCACATTAGTATTTGTCGTCGGTGTTGTCGGCAGACAGGTGGTATATAGTTTGGCTGGGGTTGTGCCGATGGTCACGTCCTTATTGGATTCCGTCGGATGCGTCAGCTTACGGCTGTAGTCCAAATTGTAAATTGTCACTTCGCCGTTGGCATCAAGAACGCTGCCGTCGATGACTGCACTGCTGCCACTGCCCTCATCAATCGTCACGCTGTAGCCGTTCCCGTCCAAAGTCACGGTCGTACCGTTTTCACTCTCGACAGCCTTAGCCGCAACAGTCAGTGTACCATTTTTGAATGTGATGTTGTAGTTGCTGCTGGTCAGGCCGCTGGGCGTGATTGTATAATCGCCAGTATTGCTGCTGCTCGTATAGGAGCAGGTGAAGCTGAGGGTACCGCTGAGCACACTGCTCGTCTCATCGTTCACGAAACCGCTGTAGCTGACAGTGTATGCCGGTGCGGGATCGCCATAGCTCACGGTGAAGTTGTCAGCCGTAACAGAGAGGGCCTTCGGGTTGACTATCAGCGTAATCTCAGATTCTCCCATAGTGGTGTCAGATTCATAGACGGCCCTGATGGTTGTGCTACCAGCCTTCTTGATGGTGATTGTTCCGGAGCTCTCTCCGATGGTTGCCACGTCCGTATTAGTGCTCGTCCAAGTCCAGACTCCAGTTCCGTTACCAACGTCTGTCACGGTCTTTGTCAAGGTAAAGTCAGTGGCGCCATACGTCACGATCTTATCTTCTCCGCCATTGATTGTGACACCAGCCTCATCCTTATCTTTCGCCGTCACAGTCACTACCACACTATAATCGTTGAAATTGGTTGCTCCTGTGACGGGAATCGTGATGGTGGCGCTCGCGCCATTCTCCTGATAGGTGGTGCTGAAGGTCAGGGTCGTGCCGCTGACGGTGGGAGTCCCATCAATCAGTGCAGCTGTTTCTTCCTCTACAGTCCCGGTGGCAGCATAGCTTGCTCCGTCAGGCAGGGCAGGCAGCGTCAGCGTCTTACCCGTTGTTGCCTGGCCACTACGCACATAGGTCGAAACTGTTGTCGTACCATCATAATCCGCTTTCCCGATGGTGAAGTCCACGCTCGCCGTGCCGATGTACTGGCCGAGGCCGGTGACAGTGATGGTATAACTACCAGCGTTCACGGCCTTACCCTCTGTCAGGGTGCTGCCCTCCTTGGGCGTGATGTCGGTGACGATGTAGTTCGTGGTCTCAAAAGCACTCTCGTCAAGAAGGATGGCAGGTGTCTGGGCCGAACCGCTGTAGGTGATAGTACTGCTTGCGGTGAGGTCGGTGACGGCGGTGGCAGTCAGTGCAACGTCCGCAGCAGGCATGGCGAAGCTGCGCTGCAAGGGCTGGTTTTCAACGGCATCAAGCGTCGTCCCTTCGGGCAGACCCTCAAGCTTCACGAAGTCCGTGCCGCCGTAGCTCAGCGTCACGCTGACGGGAGCCTCCTCGGTGCTGGCCTTATAGATATAATAAGGTGTGGTGACGGCCTCGGTGCCCTCGCCTGTCGTAATGGTGAAGTCGGCAGCCTTGGCCGACATCAGGGTGATGCTGCCGTCGGCGGTCACGATGTAGCCGTCCAGCGGCTTCAGCGTCTTGCCGTTGATGCCGGCGAGCGTGAAGGTAGGCGTAGCATCGGTGCTACTACCGCTGACGATGGCCGTGGCGCTGATATCGCCCTCGCTGGCCATGTTATAAGCCACGAAGCGCTGACCGTCGGCGGTCTTCACAGACTTTCCTGAGGGGATGGAATAACTGCTGGCCTTGATGTAGTCACTGGCCTTGGTCCAGCCCAGGATAATGTTTTCATCAGATATTAATCCATCCTTTGAATTTGCTCCTGTGACCGTCACCTGTCCGCCAGTGATGGTCAGATCTTTCTGTGCATAAATGCCTTCTGAACCAGAGCTGGTTACTTCCACAGTAGCGCAATTAGTGATGGTAACAGCATCCATGGAGTAAATAGCAGAAGAGGGGCTGTTTATCTTCACGCTGTTAGTGCCAGCATCACAGCCAGTAATGGTGATGCCCTTGTCTGCATTTACACCATAATAATTCGTACTGGTAAGGTCCAAACTGCAATTAGTGATGGTAACAGCACCAGACAAGGAGAAAATAGCGGAAGAGGAGCTGTTTATCTTCACGCTGTTAGTACCAGTGGCGCTGGCATGACCGTAGAGGCAGAGATTATTCTTTGCATTGAATCCTTGGCTGCTGACAGGACTATTGGCAGTGCCAATCGTAAGACTGCCGGATATGATGATGTTCACATTTCCAAGCGTCTTGAGGGTGTGGTTGTAAGCCAAAGTGCTGCTGCAGATGTACCACGTCTCGTAGGGCTTGTTGTCGTTATCGGCATCGGTGCCGTCACGTCCCAGCGTGATCTCTGTGCCGTCAAGGATATAGACGGTGCCTATGTCTTTATTCTTCGTTATGCCGTCGGCATCGATGTAGCTAATGGTTGCGGTATTCATGGGCTTTGCCGCGAACGTGGCGCTGACAAGGGCGTTGTTGCCGTTGGCGGGCATCGTGAAGCTGTAGATGCCGGGCTTACCACTGACGGCACTGACGGCGATCGTCTGCCCGACGCCGGGGTCGGTTGCGCCGCTACGGGTGAGGGTGCGGGCCTGGGCATTGCCGGTGCCAGTGGACTCTTGGGCGGTGAGTTCCATATTAGCGTCGGTGTGAATACCATCGGGCGTGGCCTTGATGTAAACGGGCTTGTCGGCTTCTGCTTCGATGCCGTTTTTACCAATCTCGTCAGAAAGCGTACCGCTTTCATACGTTTTGTAGAACGTCAGCGTGCCGCCCGTCACGGTTCCGGTTTTGATGTTGCCGCCTCCACGGGCCCATGCCTGTCCTGCGCCGAAGGTTATCAGGGCGAGGACTGCGATGAGTTTAATGTTGTGAATCATATTGTGTATCATAACTTGTTCCTTTTTTCTCTTATTTTTGTCTAAGGAGTTGAGGAGTCTTGGAGATTATCTTACTCCTTCTCTCCTATTCTCCTTAGAATAAACTCTCTCTCCTTAGAATATTAGCGAATCACTTCCTTGCGGCCTCCGTGGATATAGAGTCCCTTCTTCGCGGGCATGCCGTCGAGCTTCCGCCCGTCGATGCTGTACCACGAATCTTCATTGAACATTGAAGATTGACCATTGAACATTGGCTGCGCAGTTATTCCTGTCGCGTCATCGTTGATGATCAGCACGCGGGCGTTGTTGTTTGCCGCGCTGACGTTCAGCACGCAGCGATGGGCGGCGAGGCCCTGGTTCTCATCGACGAGGATGAACTGGCCGTCGCGCAGGACGTAGGAGGCGGTGCCGGTGCCGTCGATGCCCACGTGGACGAATCCGCCAGTGCTGGTATAAATGGCATCGTCGGCGGCGATGGCATCGTCGGCGGCGTTGCCATAGAAGGTGGCACCGCTGACAGTAGCCGTCACAATGCCCGTCGCGGCGTCATAGCCAGAAGAAGGAGCGACGGGCTTGGCGGTCAGAATCGCGGTGAAGTTCTCAGTACCAACCTTCTTCAGCAGCAGGGGCTCGTAGGCAGGAATAGTGGTGCCAGTGAGTTTCTCGATGGTAATGGCGCTGGCCGTAACACCCGTGATGCGATAGGCCTCGATACCATCTGGCAAACGCCATTCATTCTTATCGCACCAGGTCATCCATTCCTGCTCATCGGCGAAAGTGAAAGTAGTTGGTGCATAGATGGCCGTCTCGCCATCAGCATTTAAGGCGACACCAAAGTATGCGTATTCATTGTACCAACTGAAGACTTCGTTCGGGTCAATCACTTTGCCACCTTCTTTAACATATTTGGAGTAGTTGGTGGTGATGGCAACGGGCAGGAATTCATCCGATATATCATGAATCTCATCGTCAAGCAAACGGACCACGCGGAGAGTGACCTTCTCCTTCTGCGTCGGGGTGCCGAGACCGGTGCCGCCGAAAGTCACCGTCCGGCCGTTGTAGAGCTTGATGTCCGCATAGCCTTCGGTCTCGCTGACGCCGAATGTCGGCCAGGCCGTCAGGGTAAGCGTGCCCTGATGGTTGTAGATGCTCGCCTCGCGGTTGCCACTGAAGCTGACGCCCTCGCCGACGGTCGTGCTGCCGTTATTCAGGAGAGCCGTGCCCATGTCGTTCTTGATGCTGACCCCAGTGGCGGTGAACTCGCCGCCGTTCAAGACGTAGATACAGTTGGTGCCGGTTTCATTTTTGCTGTTCCAGACCATGCCCTTGCTGTTGTCGGTACCGTTGTCCACGAGCGTCAGCGTCGCGCCACTCTTGACGGTAAACACACTGCCACTGACAGCGCCCGAAATCTCCTTGTCGTTAAGGTCCAGCGTCACCTTCGTCACCGTGCTCTCGCCGCCGATTTCGACGCCTGTATCGATGCTGACATCGTCAAGCATTTTAAGCGTCGGGATGAACTCGGTGCCGCCAGTCTCCGACGCGGTCTTGTAGCCCGAATTGGCGGCGCGGATGGCCTCAGAGAAGTCGTAATAGGGCGTGGTCGTGGGCGTGCTCGTGCCACTGTAGGAAGTGACCGTCACCGCGGCGTGGTTGAAAAAAACCTCGCCGGCAGCGTCCAGGCGGAAGCCGTGGGTGAAATAATCCTCCGCCCATCTGAACACCTTGTTCGGGTTAATCACTTCGCCACCGTCTATAACATAGTCGGAGTAGTTGGTGGTGATGGCGTTGGTGTAGGTAGCGGGGTCGACGGGACCGTCGTTATCTGTGATGTATATACTTATCGTCTTATCCGGGGTTTTGAAACTTCCCTCCTCGAAAATAAAACTGAGTCCAGACTTTATCCCGATGTCATAGTAGAAATGTTCCCTGGTCCCGGATCTGGTCGTGGAACTGGTCGTGGGCCTTTCCGTGCCGAACGTCGGCAAGGCTTTGAGAATAACCGTGCCGGCATAGTAGTCTATGGCAGGGTAGCCACCACTGATGTAGACTTCCTTGCCGATGGTCAAGCGGCCATCATATACTTGGATTTCGCCATTATCGTCTCGGACTTCTTCACCACCGACTTGGATTGAACTACCATCACCACCGATAATGTCACTGTTGGTAACGGTGACCGTGCCGTAATCACGGATAGCATATTTGCCTCTAATCTTGCAATCATCGATGACAGCCGTACCTTCGATGTAGATAGCATCACCTTCGCGGGTGGAAATGCTGACCCCCGTGGCATTAAGCGTACCGTCAGTGTTAACGACAATAGGGCAGTCGGGAAAATCGCTTATATTCGCTATGGAGCCCATTTTGCCCTTGTTACCACCGTTATCCACGAGCGTCAGCGTCGTGCCGCTGTTAACGCGAATCAAATTATCATCAATATCAGTATCGCCCGTAATATTATGGTCATTCAGGTCCAGCGTCACCTTCGTCGTCTTGCCGTCGCCGATAACAAACCCTTTCTCTTTGGCATCGATGTCCGCAAGCAGGGTAACGGTCGGAATGAACTCCTCTTCGTCGCCCCCATTGCCGGCAACGTAGCCCGCCTGCGCAGCCGCCAAGGCATCGGCCAAGGTAGTATAGTTCGCAATCGTGGGAGCGCTACCTGCATTGTAGGTACTGACGCTCGCCTTCACGGCGCTGAAAACCATCTCCCCGGCAGCGTCCAGGCGGAAGCCGTCGGTGTAATTTGAATCATACCAACTGAAGACGTCGTTCGGGTTAATCACACCCTTGGTGTCCCTAACGTTCGCCGCGTAGCCCTCGGTGAAAGCGTTGGTGTAGGTAGCGGGGTCGACG
>Ga0310786_10004825_pt1 | contig 18588 bp, 16 predicted proteins | sample AusTroGonzalo_MG_FD_203881 | JGI IMG/M metagenome (GOLD analysis project Ga0310786, IMG submission 203881) | Bovine rumen microbial communities from tropical cattle in Woodstock, Queensland, Australia - Gonzalo_03 (v2) (version 2) | ecosystem: Host-associated > Mammals > Digestive system >... | reverse complement strand
CGCACATCGACCTCAACGGACACGTCAACAACGTCCACTACGTCGAGTGGCTCCTTGAACCGCTGCGCGGCGCGGCACCGCGGGATCTGGAGATTGTGTTCCGCTCGGAGACGCTGGCCGGTGACGAGGTGTCCGTCGAAGTCGCCCCGGGAACGGCTCCAGGCGAACGGTTCCACCGCGTGTACGCGGCCGACGGCAAGGACCACGTGGTCGCGAGAACTGTGACTTGACGGCCTGGCGGGATGCGAAAACGCCGCTTTCGGCGACCTCGCGCTTTTGACATTTCGTCCGATATTTGATAACATTTCTGCCGTTTTCCCTGAAACAAAGAGGATAGACATGAAAGAGATAAGCGGAGAGCTGGTTGCGAAGGGCTGCAAGATCGCCCTTGTGGCCAGCCGTTTCAACAGTTTCCTGACCGAGCAGCTCGTTAAGGGCGCGGTCGACGCGTTCTTGCGCATGGGCGGCGCGGAGAAGGACCTGACGCTCGTGCGCGTCCCCGGCGCGTACGAGATCCCGGTCGTGGCCGATAGGCTCGCCAGGGGCGGCGCGGACGCGGTTGTGTGCCTTGGCGCGGTAGTCCAGGGCGCGACGTCCCACGCAGGCCTCATCAACGCGACGACTTCCGAGGCGTTCAGCAGGATTTCGCTCAAGACCGGCGTGCCGGTCCTCGACGGGGTGGTTTCCGCGGAGAACCTCGAGCAGGCCGTGGAGCGCTGCGGGACGAAGCAGGGCAACAAGGGGTTTTCCGTCATGCAGTCCGCCGTCGAGATGGTCAACGTGCTGAAGAAGCTCGGGCCCGCCGACTGAGGTTCGCCTGCCGGGACATGCGGTTTAAACAAGCAAGAACATCTGAAATCGAAAGAGAGAACACAAAATGGGCAAAGAAGTTAAGAAAGTTGCGTTTCTGACGGCGGGCGGCCTCGCGCCGTGCCTCAGCTCGTCCATCGGCTACCTGATCGACGAGTACAACAAGAAGGCGCCGTCCGTGGAGATGATAGGCTACGTCAACGGGTACATGGGGCTTCTCAAGGGCGATTCGATCCCCGTCACGGACGCGGTGCGCAAGAACGCGCTCGTCCTCACGAAGCACGGCGGCTCGCCGATCGGCAACAGCCGCGTGAAGCTCACGAACGTCAAGGACTGCGTCAAGCGCGGCCTCGTCAAGGAGGGCGAGGACCCGCTCAAGGTCGCGGCCGACCAGCTCGTCAAGGACGGCGTGGACGTCCTCCACACGATCGGCGGCGACGACACGAACACGACGGCGGCAGACCTCGCGGCGTACCTCGCGACGAACAACTATCCGCTCATCGTCGTGGGCCTCCCCAAGACGATCGACAACGACGTCTATCCGATCAAGCAGTCGCTCGGCGCGTGGACCGCGGCCGAGGAGGGCGCGAAGTTCTTCATGAACGTCGTAAAGGAGAACAGCGCCAACCCGCGCGCCCTCACGATCCACGAGGTCATGGGGCGCAACTGCGGCTGGCTCACCTACAAGACCGCACAGTGCTACCGCAAGATGCTCAAGCGCGTCAAGTTCCTGCCCGAGTTCAACCTCACGAGGGAGCGCCAGGATGTCCACGCGGTGTACGTCCCGGAGTCCAAGATCGACTTCAAGTCCGAGGCGGCGCGCCTCATGGCCATCATGGACAAGTGGGACGGCGTCAACATCTTCGTGTCGGAGGGCGCGGGCGTCGCCGACATCATAAAGGAGATGGAGCGCCACGGGGATGTCGTGCCTCGCGACGCGTTCGGGCACCCGAGGCTCGACAAGGTCAACGTCGGCCAGTACGTCGGCAAGCGCTTCGGCGAGATGCTCAAGGCGGAGAAGGTCCAGGTGTTCAAGTCCGGGTACTTCGCCCGCGCGGCCGCGCCCAACAAGAAGGACCTGAGGCTCATCGAGAAGTGCGCCCGCAAGGCCGTCGAGTGCGCGCTCAACGGCGAGTCCGGCGTCGTCGGGCCCGACGAGAGGCAGGGCGCGAAGATACGCGCCTGTGAGTTCACGAGCATCAAGGGCGGCAAGCCGTTCAATGTCCGCAAGGGGTCGTTCCGCAAGATGCTGTCCGAGATCGGGCAGCCCCATCCGCGCAAGAAGCGCACTGCAAAGTAAAGCGAGGTGAACATGTCAGAAGCCAAGGTGAAGAGGGGCGTCATCGTCGAGTTCGACTTTGCCGCCATGAACGGCGCAGAGCTGCTCTACGGCGTGGCCGAGGAGGTCATGAAGGCCGATGAGGTCGAGTTCAGCCCGAGGATCGAGGCACAGTACCTCGCGGGCGGCAACTACCAGGGCGCGATAGCCGAGTACTTCGCGGTCGTCAAGACCAAGAAGACGGCGGCGAAGGCGGCGAAGGACATCTCGGAGGCGTTCGTCAAGGCGCTTGGCGCCGAGGTCCCCAAGGCCGTGACGCCCGCGTTCTGCGGTTTCGTCAAGGCCCTTGTCCAGAAGGGCGTCAAGGTCGTCATCGCCACGCGTGCCGACGTCGAGCTGGTCAAGCCGGCCTTTGCGCAGCTGCTCGGCGAGGACGTTACGCTCTACCAGGAGACGTCGCAGACGTATGGCAGCGTCAAATGGGACGCGTGGCGCCGCGCATGCGCCATGAACGAGCTCAGGAACCTCACGTCTGTTGCGGTCACAGGCTCCGGATACGGAGTCAAGAGCGCGCTTCTCGCGGGCCTCGCCGCGGTCGCTGTCGTCAACGACCGCGTGGCGTACCAGGACTTCGGCGGCGCTGACGAGGTCGTCGAGACGCTGGACGCGGCGGCGGCCAAGCTGGTGCTCAAGGTCCTGAAGGTCTCATGAGATGTCCGGCATAGACAGGCTGCATGAAATCATGACCCGTCTGCGTGATCCGCAGGCGGGTTGTCCTTGGGACAGGGAGCAGACCCTGGAGTCGCTCAAGCCGTGCCTCCTAGAGGAGACGCACGAGCTTCTTGCGGCGATGGACCGCCCGGAGGACAAGGCGAACTACGTCGAGGAGCTTGGCGACGTCCTTCTCCAGGTCATGTTCCAGTGCGTCATGGCCGAGCAGGAGGGGCGCTTCTCCTTTGACGACGTGGCGAACGCGATTTCCGACAAGCTGGTCCACCGCCACCCGCATGTTTTCGGCAACGTCGACGCGAAGGACTCGGCGACTGTGCTCCGGAACTGGGAGCAGATCAAGCAGATGGAGCACAAGAAGGAGACGCGCCACTCCGCGCTCGACGGCGTCCCCGCCGCGCTCCCAGGGCTACTCAAGGCGCAGCGCACGCAGGAGAAGGCCGCTCGCGTCGGATTCGACTGGAAGGATGCGGACGGCCCGATGGAGAAAGTCGACGAGGAGCTTGCGGAGCTCAGGGCGGAGGTCGCCGCGCGCAGGAGCGACAAGCCCGCGGATTCGGACAAGGTCAAGGGCGAGCTGGGCGACCTGATATTCGCCGTGTGCAACCTCGCGCGTCACCTCAAGGTCGACGCCGAGAGCGCCGTGGAGCTCACGACGTCGAAGTTCTCGCGCCGGTTCCGCGCCGTCGAGGCCGGGGCGAAGGCGCGGGGCCGCCAGCTGAAGGACATGACGCTCGCCGAGATGGACGAGCTATGGGATGCTGCAAAGAAAGGGGAATGAGATTATGTTCCGTTGTTTCATCGCGGTTGCTCTTGTGGCTTTGTCCGGGGGCTGCCTTTCAAGTCGCGTAGTCTCGCTGCCGGCGGGCGACGTCGTTCTTTCCGAAGCCATGGTGCTGGGGCCGGAGAGCTCCGGCATGGTGTTCAGGGGCGCGCCAGACGGGTCGACCCGCATCGTCGGGGCGATGCGCGTGGGCCCCTGGACCGACAGGGGCGACGGCGTGCTGTCGGCGCCGATCCCGGTCGGCGCCGACGGGAAGCGCGTCTATGTCGAGTCGCTTTTCGTCAACGGCCGCCGCGCCGTGCGCGCAAGGTTCCCCGACAAGGGGTACTTCCATCCCGCGGGCAATGTCGAGGAGGCGGACTTCCCGGAGTCCCCTACCGGCTGTCGCCAAACGCTGGCTCTGCCGCCTGACGCGGCGGGGAAAGTCGCCGCCGTGCCTGCCGACGAGCTTGCGTTCGCCCAGCTGCTCGTCCACGCGAAGTGGGACGTCGCGCGCTATCCAATCGCGGTGTTTGCCGACGGGCGGGTTTCCGTCTACGGAAGCAGGCTGAAGGCGTGGAACAAGTGGGCGCAGGGCGACCTCTGCTGCCTTGAGAACCTGCGCTCGGCGTTCGACGCGCCTGGCGAGTGGTTCTACGACGCTAAGGCGGGCGAGATACTGTATCGCCCGATGCCGGGCGAGGTCGTGCGCGAGGCCGTCGTCCCCCGCGAGGGGCTCGCGACGCTTGTAGCCGTCGACGGTGCGGCCGACGTTGCCTTCGAGGACGTCACGTTTGCGTTCTCTGCGCCAGTGGCGGAGAAGGGGCCGTCGCGTCTTCCGTCGTGGCAGGCCGCCGCCGCCGCCAGCTCCGCCGCTGTCACGGTGGACCGCTCCACGAACGTCGTTTTCCGCAACTGCCGGTTCGAGAGGACGGGCGGGTACGCGCTCTGGTTCCGCGAGCGTGTCCGCGGCGGCGGCGCGTACTCGTGCACGATGTCGGACCTTGGCGCGGGCGGGGTCCGCATGGGCATCCACGCCTGGAAGAAGGGCGAGGAAGTCACATCCGGCGTTGTGGTCGACGACTGCCTCGTGGAGAACGGCGGCGCATTCCATCCGGCGGGAGTGGGCGTCCTCATAGCCCATGCCTCGGACTGCTCGGTCGTGCACAACGAGATACGCGACCTCTACTACACCGGCGTGTCCGTCGGGTGGGTTTGGGGCTACAAGGACAGCCCCTCGCAGCGCAACACGGTCGCCTTCAACCTGATCCACGACATCGGGAAGTCGGAGCTTGCCGACATGGGCGGGGTCTACACCCTCGGGGCGAGCTTCGGCACGTGCGTGTCCAACAACGTCATCCACTCGATACACTCCTACTCATACGGCGGCTGGGGGCTGTACCCGGACGAGGGCAGCGAGGGGATTGTTTTCGAGAACAACCTGGTCTACGATACGGACGACGCGTCTTTCCACCAGCACTTCGGGCGCGACAACGTCCTCAGGAACAACATCCTCGTCGACTCGCGGGTCGGGCAGATCGCGGTCACGCGCCCCGAGCCGCACCGCTCTCTCACGGCCGAGCGCAACATCGTCATCTGGACGGAGGGGGACGCGTTCAACAAATACGGTGGCACGAAGGGCGAGAAGGCAAAGATCGACTGGCGGAACAACCTCTGGTGGCGCACGGACGGGAAGGACCTGTTCAACGGCACCTCGTTCGCCGAATGGCGCGCGCGCGTGAAGGACGAGGGCAGCGTCTTCGCGGATCCGCTCTTCGCCGACTGGAAGGCGCGCGACTTCTCGCTTGACGCGAAGTCCCCCGCGCTTTCCCTCGGATTCGTCCCGTTCGACACGCGGCTCGCCGGGCGAAGGAAGCGGTGATGGATGTCGCCGTCATCGAGCCGCACGGATTCTGCGCCGGCGTCACCGGCGCCCTCAGGAAGGCCCTGAAGGTCGCGGCGGAGTCCGGCGGGCGCGAGATATACTGCCTCCACGAGCTGGTCCACAACGAAATCGTCGTTGGGGACCTGAAGAAGCGCGGATTCGTGTTCGTCGAGAGCCTCGACGAGGTCCCGGACGGCGCGACGGTGCTCTTCTCTGCGCATGGCGTCGCGCCGCAGGTTCGGGAGGCGGCGAAGGCGCGGGGTATCCGCGTCGTCGACGCGACCTGTCCGTTCGTCGATCGCGTCCACCGCGCGGCGCGCGAGTTTGTCGCGCGCGGACTGCCAGTCGTCGTGGTCGGCAACCCAGGCCACGCCGAGGTGAAGGGCATACTTGGCGAGGCCCCTGGCGCAGTCGTCGTCAGCAGCGTCGCCGATGCAAAGGCGCTGGACCGGCAGTTTCCAGATCGCGTCGCCGGCGTCGTCAGCCAGACGACCATGAACGCGGACGAGGTGCGCGGGATCGTGGACGAGCTCCGCGGACGCCTGCAGGTCGAGGCGGCCGCCGACGTGTGCAACGCCACCAGGGAGCGCCAGGACGCGGTCAGGGCCTTCGACGGAGACGCTCTGCTCGTCCTCGGCAGCGCCACCTCGTCCAACACTCGGCGGCTCTGTGAGGTCGCGAAGTGCAGGACGTTCAGGGCGGGGACGATGGACGAGGTGCGCGCCCTGGACCTCTCGGGCGTTGTCCGTCTTGGCGTCACAAGCGGCGCCTCCACCCCGGAATCCTTCCTCGAAGATGCGGTGGCCTACCTTCGCGGCGGGAAAATATGATACAATAGGGACGTCATGAAACGCATACTCCTTTTCGCCGCCGTAGTTTTGTTGGCCGGATCCGTCTGCGCCGAGATACAGGTCATCAACGGGCAGAAGTTCGAGTGCCGCGACGGCATGTGCATGCCGGTCGAGGACGACGCGGAGGCCTCGGACGAGGCCGCTCCTTCGGAATCGGCTCCCGTGGTGTCCGCTGCGACAAATGCTGCCCCGACGGTAGGCGAAGTCGTGTGCGAAGGCGGGATGTGCAGGGTGGTGGAGCCTCCGCCGGACGACGTCGCCGCGTCTGCCGCGCCTTACGCCGTCGCGCCGCGCCTTGCGCACGGCTATATGTCGGCGGACACGTTCGTCGCGTTCCTTGAAAACCGCGAGTCCGCGCCGTTTCAGCTAGCCGGCAAGGCGTGGTGGCTAGTCCTCGTAATCGTGCTTTTCGGCGGACTCTGCATGAATCTGACCCCGTGCGTGCTGCCGATGGTCCCGATAAACCTGATGGTCATCGGACGGTCTTGGGCGCGCGGCGCGCTTTACGGCCTCGGCATTGCCCTCGCATACGGCGCGCTGGGTCTGTTTGCCGCGCTCGGCGGCATGGCGTTCGGCGAGATACAGGGTAGCCCGTGGTTCAACGCCGCGGTTGCGGTTCTGTTTCTCGTCCTGGCGCTTGCGCTCTTCGGGTTGTTCTTCATCGACTTCTCGAAGAAGCGCAACTCCCTCTCGTCGATGCGCGAGAGCATGTGGCCCGGAGTCTTCGCGTTCTTCATGGGCGTCGTCAGCGCCGTCCTCGCCGGGGCGTGCGTCGCGCCGATACTGATAACCGTCCTTCTGTTGACGGCCGACCTCGTGGCGAAGGGCGCGCACATCGCGCTGGCGCTTCCGTTCGTCTTTGGACTCGGGATGGCCTTGCCATGGCCGTTCGCGGGCGCAGGGCTCCAGGTGCTGCCGAATCCTGGTGCGTGGATGACGAAGGTGAACAAGGTGTTCGGCGTGGTGGTGCTGCTTTTCGCGGCGTGGTACGGGTATCTCGCCTTCAAGGGCTTTGCCGGCGGACGGGCTGAGCCTTCGCTTGCCGAGCCCGGCGATGCTTCCGTCGTTGTTGTCTCATCACCGGAGGGCTTCAGTCTTGCCGGCCTCAGGCGCCCGGTGCTCGTGGACTGCTGGGCCAGCTGGTGCAAAAACTGCACGGCCATGGAACGGGGCCCCCTCGCTGAACCGCAGGTCAAAAAGGCATTGGAGCGCTTCACGGTCGTGAAGCTGCAGGCGGAGGACATAAAGGCGCTCAAGGCACTCCCGGGGTTCGAGGGCGTCGTCGGGCTGCCCGCATTCCTGGTCTTCGGGGAGGCGGAGAAGGGCGAGTGACGCAATTGGCGGGCCGGACGCGCAACGGCGCGGCATCCGCCGGAAAGGGACAGGCATGGACATACACGAACTAATACACGGCAAGGCGGTCAGGGCGAGGTCGGCGGCGGCCGCGCTCCGCAGGCTGACGACGGCGGAGAAGAACGCGGCGCTGCTTGCGATGGCGGACGCGCTTGAGGCTGACAAGGCGTCCATCGACGCCGCGAACGCCGAGGACGTGGCGGCTGCCGAGGCGGCCGGGATTTCTCCGGCGATGGTCGACCGGCTCACTCTGACCACCGCCCGCTTCAAGTCGATGGTGGACGGCGTCAGGTACGTCGCGGAGCTCCCCGACCCCGTGGGCGAGACTATGTGGACGCGGGAGCGTCCAAGCGGAATCACGATAAGGAAGGTCCGCGAGCCGTTCGGCGTCGTCGCCGTCGTCTTCGAGTCGCGTCCGAACGTCTTCGTCGACACGGCCGCTCTCTGCCTGAAGGCCGGCAACGCGATAATCCTGCGCGGCGGCAAGGAGGCGATCAGGACGAACGCCGCACTGGCGCGCGCTGTCGGCAGGGGACTGGCGGGGCATGGCGCGGACATCGCCGAGGCGGTGCAGTTCGTCGAGACGACTGACCATGCCGCGGTTGCTGAGATGGTGCGGGCCGTGGGGCTTGTGGACGTGGCGATACCGCGTGGCGGCGAGCGCCTGATACGGGCCATGTGCGAAGCCGCACTCATCCCTGTCCTCAAGCACTACAAGGGCGTCTGCCACGTCTATGTCGACGACAAGGCCGACCTCGGCATGGCGCTCACGATACTCGACAATGCGAAGATACAGCGTCCGTCCGCCTGCAACGCGGCGGAGTGCCTGCTCGTCCACGAGGGCCTGGCGCCGCTGTTCCTGCCTATGGTCCGGGCCTGGGCGAAGGACAAGGGAGTCGCACTGCACGAAGACGGAGTCGGGACCGAATATCTTTCGCTAGACCTCAATGTGGCGACGGTCCCGGACTACCACGCCGCGATAGACTTCATAAACGCCAATTCCTCCCACCACTCAGACTGCATAGTGACGAACGACGCCGCGAGGGCGGCGGAGTTCCTGCGCGACGTGGACTCGGCGTGCGTCTACCACAACGTTTCGACGCGCTTCACCGACGGCGCGGAGTTCGGCATGGGCGCGGAGATCGGCATTTCGACCGACAAGCTCCACGCCAGGGGACCGATGGGGCTCGAGGAGCTGACGACCTACAAGTACGTGGTGACCGGCGACGGAGTGGTCCGGGCCTAGGGCCGTTTCTTCGGCGAGCCGCAGAAACGCGCGATGGGGCAGCCGCCGCACTTAGGCCGGACGGGGTCGCAGCGCGTCTGCCCGAACGAGACGAGGTGGCTGTTCCAGGTCTTCCAGTACTTGACCGGCAGAATCTCGCGCAGCTTCATCTCCGTCTCTACGGGCTTTTTCGTGTGCACGAGTCCTAGCCAGTTGCAGATCCGGTGCACGTGTACGTCCACGCAGATCGCCGGCAGGCCGAATCCGACCGCGACCGTCAGGTTCGCGGTCTTGCGTCCGACCCCCGGGAGTTCGCAAAGCTCCTCGACGGTGTTCGGCAGCACGCCGCCGAACTTCTCGGCGAGGACCTTGGGCAGTTCCTTCAGATGCCGTGCCTTGTCTCGGTAGAATCCAACGGGATAGATCAGCTTCTCGATCTCCCGGACCGTAAGCCTCTCGAGGTCGACTGGCCCGAAACGCCCGCCATTTGCGACGGCGAAGAGCCGCCTGACAGCGCCTGCCGTGCAGGCGTCCTTGGTGCGGGCGGACAGAATCGTGCCGACGAGGACGCAGAACGGATCGTGGGTCTGCGCCTCGATCAGCTCTATGATCGGAGCGGAGTGTGACAGGAACTCCCTCTTGAGCGCCCTGTCGACTGCAGGTATGTCTTTTGCGGTCATGTGGATATTCTACCATTTTTTGCGCCGTGCCGCGTCCGGATATTTTCTGCGGCGGTTGAGCTTTGCGGCGGCATTTGGTATAATGCGCGGCATGAAAATCGATGAACGTTGCCTGCCGTATGCCGAGGAGATGAAGACCTGCGGCTATTGTGCCGAGGGCGAGTACCTCGCCGTGTTTGGAATCAAGATCTGCGAACTGGACGCGACGAAACTCTACCTTTTCAAGGAGCAGAGCCATCGCGGCCGTGTCATTGTCGCCTCAAAGCTCCATGTAAGCGAAATCACCGCCCTGAGCGACGACGAGCGCAATGCGTTCTTTGCCGACGTGAACCGCGTCGCGAAGGCCCTGCATGCCGTCTTCAAGCCGGGGAAGGTGAACTACGGCGCATACGGCGACACGGGGCATCACCTGCATTTCCATCTCGTTCCAAAGTATTCGGACGATGAATTCGAATGGGGCGGCGTCTTCGCCATGAATCCGAAGCTCAGGTTCCTCTCCGACGCCGAGTACGCCGAACTCGTCTCGTCGATCAAGGCTGCGCTGTAGCGCAGGCGTTGACGGCGTTCTATGCCCGCCGATAATATGGTATAATATCCTGAATGAACACACCTAAGAACATAACGGAGAAGATTCTCGCTGCGCATCTCGTCGAGGGGGATCCGGCGAAGGACGCGGAGCTTGGCATCCGCATCGACCAGACGCTTACCCAGGACGCCACTGGCACGATGGCGTACCTCCAGTTCGAGTCGATGGGCGTGCCGAGGGTCAAGACGGAGGTCTCCGTCTCCTACGTGGACCACAACACCGTCCAGATCGGCTTCGAGAACGCGGACGACCATGACTTCCTCCAGTCGATAGCCAAGAAGTACGGCGTGATTTACTCGAAGGCCGGCAACGGCATCTGCCATCAGCTGCATCTCGAGCGCTTCGGCAGGCCCGGCACGACGCTTCTCGGCTCGGACTCGCACACGCCGACTGGCGGCGGCATAGGGCAGATCGCGATTGGCGCTGGCGGGATCGACATCGCCGTCGCCATGGCGGGCGGCGCGTTCCACATCCCGACGCCGAAGGTGCGCCAGATATTCCTTAAGGGGCGGCTCCGCAGGGGCGTCAGCGCAAAAGACGTCATCCTCAAGGTGCTCGAGAAGTTCGGCACGAAGGGCAACGTCGGCTGGATATTCGAATACGCCGGCCCAGGAGTCGCCACGCTGGACGTTCCGTCGCGCGCGACGATCACCAACATGGGCGCGGAGCTTGGCGTCACGACGAGCGTGTTCCCGTCCGACCGCGTTACCAGGCAGTTCCTTGCCGCGCAGGGGCGTGTCCGCGACTTCGTGGAGCTGAAGGCCGACCGCGGCGCGAAGTACGACGACGTGTTCGAGATCGACCTCGCGAAGGTAGAGCCGATGATGGCGGCGCCCCACAGCCCCGGCAACGTGGTGTCCGTCAAGTCCATGAAGGGGACCAAGGTCAACCAGATACTGATCGGCTCCTGCACGAACAGCTCCTATCGCGACATCCGCACCGTCGCGCTCTACCTCAAGGGCAGGCACGTGGCGGACGATGTCGAGGTCGGGATCGCCTGCGGCTCGCGCCAGGTGATCAACATGCTTGCGAAGGACGGGTCGCTCGCGGTGCTTCACGCGGCAGGGTGCCGAATGCTCGAGAACGCGTGCGGGTTCTGCATCGGCGCGCACATGAGCCCGCGCACCGGGGCGGTTTCGCTCAGGACCAACAACCGCAACTTCGAGGGGCGGAGCGGAACGAAGTCCGCGCAGGTATACCTCGTCTCCCCGGAGACCGCCGCTGCGTCCGCGCTGACGGGCCGTGTCGAGTTGCCTACGAAGAACCCAGTGGCTGCGGTCCCGTCGCCGAAGAAGTTCCCTGTAGACGACGCGATGTTCCTCTACCGCGCGACCGCCGGCAAGGGTGTGAAGGGCACGGAGATCGTGCGCGGACCGAACATCGCCGTCGTCCCGAAGGGCGTCCCGCTGGCAGCCGACCTGTATGCGGTCTGCGCTATAAAGGTCGGCGACAAGATCACCACAGACCACATCATGCCCGCCGGGGCGAGGCTCAAGTTCCGTTCGAACATACCGGAGTACGCCAAGTTCGTCTTCGAGCCATGCGACCCGAAGTTCCACGACAAATGCATGGCGAACAGGGAGAAGGGCCTTGCGAACGTCATCGTCGCGGGCGAGAGCTACGGACAGGGCTCGAGCCGCGAGCATGCGGCGCTGTGCCCGATGTACCTCGGCGTGAAGGCCGTGGTCGCCAAGTCAATAGAGCGCATCCACCGCGCAAACCTGATCAACTTCGGCATCGTGCCGTTCACCTTCGAGAATCCGGAGGACTACGACAAGGTCGCGGCGGGCGACAGGCTTGAGCTCAAGGGCGTCCGCGCCGCCGTCGAAGGCGACGGCGTCCTCGTCGTCAAGTCCCCGAAGGGCGAGTTCCGCGCGGTGGCGCGGCTCTCCGGACGCGAAAAGCGACTCGTCCTCTGCGGCGGGCTCCTCGCGTCCATAAACGCAAAGACCAAGTGACTAGAGCAGCCGGGAGGCCTACATGAAGGAGTTCAAGCTTTCTGATCCATACGGGAGTGCGCCGACGAAGGCGCCTTTCGTCCAGAGCGTGTCGATGGGACTGCCCTGGCGCAACCTGCCGGTGACGCGGGAATACACCCTTGGACAGCTCCTTGACCAGACGATCGCGCGCTGCGGCGAGAACGACGCCGTCGTGTACGCGGACAGGGACTTCCGCCTGACATGGTACGAATTCGGCGAGGAGGTCGACCGCTTGGCGCGCGGGCTCATGGCTCTCGGCGTCAAGCGCGGCGAGAAGGTCGCGCTGTGGGCGACGAACGTCCCGCACTGGGTGGTGCTCATGTTCGCAACCGCGAAGATCGGCGCGATACTCCTGCCCCTCAACATCAACTACAAGGAGCATGAGATGGACTTCGCGCTCTCGCAGTCGGACGCGGAGAACATCTTCATCATCTCCGGCTACCGCGACTGCGACTATGTCGAGGTCATGAACAAGCTCGTCCCCGAGCTCAAGACGCGGCCCCGCGACGACATGAAGAGCGCGAAGTACCCGCACCTGAAGCGCGTCATGTTCCTCGGCGGCGAGAAGCACCGCGGGATGTACTCCCTCAACGAGGTGATGTCGCTCGCCGTCGAGACGCCCTGGGAGGACTATCTCGCCCGCCAGGCGGAGTGCGACGTAAATGACGTCGTCAACATGCAGTACACCAGCGGCACGACGGGCTTCCCCAAGGGCGTGCAGCTCACGCACCGCAACATAGCGAACGACGGCTTCTGGATCGGCGCGTGCCAGAACCTGACCTGCCGCGACCGCGTGTGCATCCCCGTCCCGCTCTTCCACTGCTTCGGGTGTGTTCTCGGCGTCATGAGCTGCGTCAACCACGGCTCTACGATGGTGTTCCTCGAGAAGTTCGACCCGGTGCAGGTGATGACCTCAATAGAGCGCGAGCGCTGCACGGCGACGTACGGCGTGCCTACGATGTACATCGCGATGCTCGACCACCCGCTCTTCCCGAAGTTCGACTTCTCGTCCCTCAGGACAGGCATCATGTCCGGCTCCGCATGCCCGGTCCACCGCATGCAGCAGGCCCAGGACCGCATGTTCATGAAGGAGATCACGAATCCGTACGGCCTCACCGAGTCCGGCCCCGTCATGACGATGACGCGCTTCTTCGAGCCGTCCATTGAGCGCAAGTGCCAGACGATCGGGCAGGCCCTCCCCGGGATCGAGGTCGCGGTCATCAACCCGGACACGGGCGAGCTCGCGCCTGTCGGCACCGACGGCGAGCTCTGCTGCCGCGGCTACAACACGATGAAGGGCTACTACAAGATGCCCGAACAGACCGCGAAGTGCATCGACGAGCGCGGGTGGCTCCACTCCGGGGACATCGGACGCATGGACGCGGACGGATACTACTACATCACCGGCCGGCTCAAGGACCTCATCATCCGCGGTGGCGAGAACATCTCGCCTAAGGAGGTGGAGGACTTCCTGGGCACCATGCCGGGCGTGAAGGACGTCGCCGTTGTCGGCTGCCCCTCCAAGAAGTACGGTGAGCAGCCGGCCGCGTTCATCATCCCGGCGGAGGGCGCGCACCTTTCCGAGCACGATGTCGCGACGTTCTGCAAGGACAAGATATCCTGGTTCAAGATTCCGAAGTACGTGCATTTCCTGGACGTGTTCCCGATGACCGCCTCCCAGAAGATACAGAAGTACAAGCTTCGCGAAATGGCGCACGAGCTCTGGCCGGAGGCGTGATGGAGAAGGTCAGCGTCTACACCGACAGGGACGACCCGTCGCCCGCGGAGCTCAAGGGGTATATGGCGGAGGTGTTCGCCGACCTTGACGCGAACCCGCGCAAGCTGATGCTTTCGCTGGACGTGCACAACAACAGGGGCTCCGTCGTCAAGATAGACATGAAGGACGGCGAGCCTGTGTTCGTGATAGAGGGACGCTCTCCGGTGGCGGCGGACTTCCGGGGACGCTGGATCGCCGAGCATCCTGTGCCGCTGGTGCTCCCCGAGTACGGGCGCATGAAGCTTGTCCTGGAGCCCGTCGACGCAAACCGCGTGCGCGTTCGCCGGCCTACGTGGAAGGAGCGGCTGTTCGGATGAGCGAACATGCGCAGTCGCTTGGGGGTGCGAGGGGATTCTCTCTCCTCAGCGGCGGGCTGGACAGCCAGCTTGCGGTGCGCGTCCTCGAGCGCGCTGGTGCGGAGGTGGAGGCGATTTCGTTCGAGACGCCGTTCTTCTCCGCCGATGCGGCTAGGCGCTCGGCGGCGGCGCTCGGCGTGAAGCTCACCGTCGTGGACTTCACGGAGGACGAGATTGCGCTCGTCAAGAATCCGCCCCACGGCTTTGGCGGGGCAATGAACCCGTGCATCGACTGCCATGCCGCTATGATACGCCGTGCGGGCGAGATGATGGCAGAGCGCGGATACGACTTCGTCGCGACCGGAGAGGTGCTCGGGCAGCGCCCGATGAGCCAGAACAGACAGTCCCTCGGGATAGTCGCCAAGAGCTCGGGGCTCGCGGGCAGGCTTGTGCGCCCGCTTTGCGCGAAGCTGCTCGAGCCGACCATCCCCGAACTCGAGGGCAAGCTTAGGCGCGAGTCCCTCCTCGACATCTCCGGGCGCAGCCGCGAACGCCAGATCGCGCTTGCGGCGGAGTTCGGGATTGTCGACTATCCGTCTCCTGCGGGCGGGTGCAAACTGACGGAGGAGGGGTACGGACGCAAGCTCCGCGACCTGATGGAACATGAAGGACTGGGGAACCGTCGTCTCGTGGAGCTCCTGAACTGTGCGCGGCGCTTCCGCCTGCCGGGCGGCACGGGTGTCATCCTCGGGCGCGACCGCAACGACAATGCGGTGCTCAAGGCCGAGGGTGCGCTGGGGACTGTCGTCTCGCCGGTAAACTGCCCTGGCCCGACTGCTCTTCTTCCATATGTCAAGTGCGAATCGGACATGGGGCTTGCGCTTGAGCTGGTCTGCTCCTATTCAAGGTGCGACAGGCTTCCTGAAGACGTGACCCTTAAGGTCTCCCCTCCAGATCGTGCCATGTCCCTCGTCCCGGTGCCAAGGCCCTACGACCGCGGAAAGTTCAAGGATTTCCAGATATGCTAGAGACGCTGGCATCGCATCTCGACGGGCTTGCCTCCATTGCGCCGGCCTGGGGGCTCCTCCTGGTGTTCGCCTTCATGGCCGTGGAGTCGAGCTTCGTGCCGTTCCCGAGCGAAGTCGTGATGATTCCAGCGGGATTCCTCGCGGCGCGCGGAGAGCTCGGCATGTCGTCCCCGTGGATAGCGGTAGCGGCGGCGGTAGCGGCCGGGGTCGCGGGATCCCTTGCTGGTGCGTATGTAAACTATTTCCTCTCTCTCTGGCTCGGCAAGCCGTTCCTCGAGAAGTACGGCAAGTACTTCTTCGTCAAGAGGGAGCCGCTAGACCGCGCGTGCGAGGTGTTCAACAAGTACGGCGCGGCGACGACGTTCGTCTGCAGGCTCGTGCCGGTGATTCGCCAGCTGATCTCCATACCTGCCGGCGTCGCCAAGATGCCGCTCGGCGAGTTCACCTTGTTTACTGGGCTCGGCGCGGGTATCTGGACGATTGTGCTGGCCGCCGTCGGCTTCGCTCTTGGACGCTCCGCAGGGGACATGTCGTACCTGGAGCTGGTCCAGAAGGGCGCGGAGACGGCCAAGCACCATCTGCCGCTCGTCATCCTGTGCGCGGTGTTCGTCGTCGCCGTGTACTTCGTCGCCTCGAAGCTTGTGATGCGCCGCAGGTGAAGACATCGCGCCATGGCGTTCTGGGAATATGCTATAATATCCAACAACACGACACAGTCTTGTCGCCGAAACGAAAGGACTATTAAAATGAAGAAGATGTTCAGGACGATGATTGTCGCGGCTGCTGCAGCATGCAGCTGCGCCGCCTGCGCCGCCGATTCCGACCACAGCCGCGAGGATGCATCGACTCGGCCGTGGTTTCCGCTGGGGCTTTCCATCATTTCGCCGCCTGTGCAGCTTCCCAGCCCCGGGCACTCCGTGTTCGGGGCAATGGTGAACCTGGGCTATGGACAGATGACGGACTTGTGCGCCCTGGACATCGGCGTCGTGAACAACGTGACGCGCAGTATGGTGGGCCTGGAGGTCGCGCCGGTCAACTTCGCCGGCACGTGCATCGGCGTGCAGGTCGGCGCATTCAACTTCTCAGAAAGGCTCTGCGGCGTTCAGCTAGGCGCCTTCAACATGACGGGAGACCTGCATGGGCTGCAGCTTGGCCTCATCAACATCTCGTCTGGTGGCGGCGCGCTTGTCTTCCCGATTCTGAACTTCGGCTTCTAGCCGTCGCCCGGCAGAGAGCGCCATCTCCTGCGCCTATGCGCGGTTGCCCGTTGCGTGTTTCGCCCGCTTTCGGAGCTCCTAGCGCTATTGTACTTAGTTTGGACTTTTTGTGCTTTTTTCGTTGCGCGATACCATAGCATATGCTATAATGCGCGGCGTCAACAGGAGGAAAACCGTATGCAGGTAAAGAAAAAGCTTGTGTGCATCTGCTCGGCGGCAGCCGTTGCAGCAGGTATATTTGTCCCTCCGGCCAACGCTGACGCGAAAGCAGCGCAGGGCGCCGACTTCAACGTGCGCGACTTCGGCGGCAGCGTCGCCAAGGCGGCCGAGGCCGCAGCGCAGGCGGGCGGCGGGCGAATCGTCGTTCCGCCGGGCGTCTGGAAAAGCGGCACGATCTGGCTCAAGGACCACTGCGAGCTCCATCTTGAGAAGGGCGCGACGATCCTCGGCTCCGAGAATGCGGCGGACTACAACGCCGACGACGTCTTCCCCGAGAACTTTAGTTCCGTTGGCGAGGAGTGGAGCGGCGGCCATCTCGTCCTCGCGTACAAGGCGACGGACATCGCGATCACGGGCGAGGGCGTGATCGACGGCAACGGCGGCGCGTTCTTCGGCGAGACGGAGTTTGAATGGGGGTTCCCATTCTACAAGTACGGCATCAAGCTCCACCCGACTGACCGCGAGTGGTTCCGCCCGGGGCCGATGGTCGCGATGTTTCTCTCCAAGAACATCCGGCTCGAGGGCGTGACGCTCAAGAACACTCCCTGCTGGACCGCCCACTTCCGCTGCTGTGACGGGCTTGACGTCCGCGGGGTGACGATCGACGCCGACCGCGAGATCGCCAACTCCGACGGCTTTTCCATCGACTGCACGAAGAACGTCGTTGTGAAGGACTGCGTCGTCAAGACTGGCGACGACGGCTTCGCCATTCGCGCGAGCTGCAAGTTCCACGCAGCCGAGCACCCCTGCGAGCACATCCGCATCGAGAACTGCGACGTCTGGAGCTGCTGCTTTGGCGTTCGCTTCGGCGTTGGCACCGGCACGATTCGCGATGTCTCGGTTGACAACTGCCGTTTTCACGAGTCAGCCATAGGACTCAGCTTCACCCCGGCGTGGATAAACGAGGGAAAGAACGTCTACATCGAAAACATCCGCGTCCGCAACTGTGTCTCGCTGGAGAGCGAGCGTCCGGTCTGGATGAGTATGCCGCGCGGCGACGCCAGGGTCGCGGACGTCCTTTTCGAGAACTGCCGTTTCGAGGCGCTTCAGACCACCTCCATCTGCGGTACCGAGCAGAGCCGCCCCGACAACATCGTCTTTAGGAACTGCACCTACCGCCAGATTCCGCGCGTACGTGTTCGCCAGGGGTACAAGTGGCTCCAGGACCACAAGAAGCGCTGCCGCGAGTTCTACGAGACCCACGGGCCGGTCGGCAAGATCGAGATCGTAAACTGCGACCCGCCGCCGCTCGGCGAGCGCGGCATGCTGCTTCTCTCCTTCGACGACCGCAACTTCGCGGACTGGGAGGCGGCTCTCCCGATCTTCGCCAAGTACGGAGCTCACGTTACTTTCTTCGTCTCCGGTCCCATCGACCAGCCGACTGTTCGCTCGCTCAAGCGGCTCTCGGCCGACGGACATTCCATCGGTTTCCATGGGCTCAAGCACATCGACGCCGACGAGGCCATTGCCGCGCACGGTGCGGATTGCTACTTCGCGGAGGAAGTCTGGCCGCAGATGGACAGCGCGAACAAGTCCTATGTTCCGTTCGAGTCGTTCGCCTACCCGAACTGCCGCTTCAGCGACGAGGCCGACGAGCTCTTCCGTAAAAAGGGATTTGCGAGAGTCCGCGGCGGCGTGAAGGGCGCGACGCCATACGACCCAGACGGCAAGAAGCAGGCCGACCGCAAGCCGCTTGTCACCAATGACGCGGTGTTCTTCCCCGCGGCCGAATTGCGGGAGCACTTCCGCATCGACACCATCATTGTCGGCGAGGCGTACCATACCGACATTGAAGAGATATGCGCCTGCATCCGTCGCGCCGCCGAGCGCAAGGAAGTGCTTTCCATCACCTCGCACGGCATTTCGCCAGACGCCAAGCACATCAACATGAAGACCGAGTGGCTGGAGCGC
>Ga0310786_10004824_pt1 | contig 18590 bp, 10 predicted proteins | sample AusTroGonzalo_MG_FD_203881 | JGI IMG/M metagenome (GOLD analysis project Ga0310786, IMG submission 203881) | Bovine rumen microbial communities from tropical cattle in Woodstock, Queensland, Australia - Gonzalo_03 (v2) (version 2) | ecosystem: Host-associated > Mammals > Digestive system >... | reverse complement strand
CTCTGCGCCTGCAGACAGTAGAATCGCGCAGGCCATGCATGTTGCTGTCGCAATGAGCGTTTTCGTTGTCATTGTTCTCTCCTTGTCTTTTCCTTGGCAGCTCGGCACTTCCGGCACGGTCGAAGAATGTCAGCGGAAGATGTCTTCTTACATGTTGCCGATAGTATAACAGTTTTCGCTTGGGCTTGTAAAGCATTCGGCAATCGCCGTTGACTCTGAGATGGGGAATGTGGTATCATGCCCATTGCTGTAATATCTTGATTTGGAACCGAAACCCGCATAGGGACAATATGGAGGATGTGACAACATGAAGAAAGCTCTGGTGGTGTCGGTGGCGTGCGCGGCGTGCGCGTGCTCCTACGGAAAGGTGAAGCTCGCAACGCCTTTTGGCGACGGCATGGTGTTGCAGCGTGATATGCGCACTGCGGTGTGGGGGACGGCCGATCCGGGCGAGGACGTGTCGGTGTCGTTCGCGGGGCAGAAGGTTTCGGCCAAGGCAGGCGCGGACGGCCGGTGGCTGGTGCGCCTTGCGCCGATGCCCGCCTCGAAGGAGGGCCGCACTCTTTCTGCGAACGACGTCTCGATCAAGGACGTCCTGGTGGGCGAAGTGTGGTTCTGCAGCGGGCAGTCCAACACCGAGATGCCGCTGACAGGCGACAATCCGCATTTCAGCGACCGCGAAGGGCGTCTGGTGGCCGCGATGTCCAACTATCCATACATCCGCTTCGTCTACGCGAGCAACTACCGTTGGAGCCCGACGCCACGTGCCGAGGCGCAGTATCCAGTCGAGTGGAAGGCGTTCACGCCCGAGAACCTCGGCACGGGCCACAGCTTTTCCGCCATGGGCGCCTATTTCGCCATCGCGCTCTACAACGCGCTTGAGATTCCGGTAGGCATCGTGGGCTCCTACTGGGGCGGCACGAACATCGACGCCTGGACGCCGCGCGAGGGCTACGACGGCGCGCCAGAGTCGTTGCGCTACACGTTCGACTATCCGGTCGTCGGGCCCGACCAGTGGAAGGACGAGATGCGCAAGGGCCCGATCGCGGGGCCCAACCAGCAGCCCACCGTGCTCTGGAACGAGATGGTCGCACCGTGGTGCCCGATGTCCATGAGGGGCTTCATCTGGTACCAGGGCTGCCACAACAGCCTCGCGAACGAGACGCAGTTCTACGGCGACAAGATGCACGCGCTTTACAACGGATGGTCGCGCAAGTTCGAGAACCCCGGACTCAAGATGTACTTCGTCCAGCTCGCCCCGTGGCTGTCTAGCTGGTGGGGAATCCAGGGTGAACAGGCGCGGTTCGCCGCCGAGGAGAAGAACGCCGGCATGGTCGTTTCGGCCGACGTTGGCAATTTCCACGACATACATCCCGCCGACAAGGGGCCCCTCGGCCGCCGTCTCGCAGCGCTCGCCCTCAACCGAGACTACGGCTTCAGCAAGCTCGTGGCCGACTCGCCAACCGTGCGTTCAGTGCGCGCGGACGGCGACAAGCTCGTCCTTTCGTTCGACCACGCCAAGGGCTGGTATGTCTACAACCCCGACTGGAAGCTCGAGGTTCCGTTCGAGCTTGCCGGGGAGGACGGTCAGTTCCGCCCGGCGAAGCTGGTGAACGCGAACGGCGATGCAAAGGAGGCGCAGATGTGGGTGACGAACGGACGGGTGAACGGAAGCGACTTGATCCTCCGCGCGGAGGGCGTGGCGGCGCCGAAGAAGGTCCGCTATCTTTTCCAGTCGCCCTGGGCGGGCAACGTCTTCGCCGATTCCGGGCTCCCGCTTGGCCCGTTCGAGGCCGCCGTGCCGTGACGCCGCTATGAGAATCCTGTTTGCAATGGGAACGGCAATTTCATATAATGTGCATCGCTAATATGAAACACAGGGAGTCTTGTCATGCAAATCACGCATAACTTGCCTAGAAGAATTCTTGCGGCGTTTGTTTTTGTGCTGCCATGCTTCGTGCAGGCGACGACTTATTACTGGAAGCCCACTTATGTGAGCGGAACTTTCGACGACACAAAGGGGTATGGCAAGTGGACCAGTCTCTCGAACTGGTCGACGGAAAGCGAGACTGGTGCGGACGCAGCGGCACTTCCTGGCTCGTCGGATGTGATTTATGGGAGCACAAAGAATGCTTGGCGTCAGTTTGATTTGGAAGGTGGTGAGTGGACTATTGGCGGATGGTTCTCGACCGGCGACTGGGACCGTCACTACTTGTGCATTACGAACGGCACTCTTCATTGGGCGGGTATATACACCACGCACAGCGATACCGTGCATCTTGATTCTGGGGCCAACTTCATATTTGATGTGGGTTCACAATATTCCGCGTCATTTAACCACGGCGCAGCAGATTACTGGTATGTTCACTCTGGCGCATCGTTGTCTATGTTCGGTTTCTTCGACGCGTACAATGCGAAGATAACAGTCGACGACGGCGGCACCATGGATCTCTGTCCTTCGAGACTGGATTTGAACCACTACACTGCGCAAACATGCTGGATCGATAACAGCGGTCTTTTTTATGCTACCAACGGGATTACCTTCTCGGGCTCTGGCGCCAATAACGGCACATTCGAGATCAGGCAGAATGCTGGCACTATGGTTCTCGGCGGGCCAGTAACAAAGGACGGGAAGAATGGTACCTACAGAATGGTGATTTCCGGTGGCACAGTTCGTACTGTTGGCGATGTGTCGATCGACTTCACGTCCGCGACCGTTACTGCGCCGTTTACGCTTCAGATGGACGCGGGCTCGTCGTTCGATCTTTCGGGGCTTTCGTTTAATCCCGGCGTCACCATCACCAAAACAGGTGCGGGCGACCTCGTTTTTTGCGCCGGGCACATGCCTGATTTGCTCGAAGTGACGCAGGGCGGCGTCGTGCTTACTGCGCCCGACACGTCATACGACTTGAGTGGCGTGACTTTTGCAAGCGGCAGCAAGATCAAGATCGGTGCTTCGGGCGTAACGCTGTCCGACTGGGATTCTTCCATCTCGTCCGCGAGCTTTGCCGTTGTTGATGGATTTGTGCCTGCCTCCGGTGTAGCGGTCTTCACATGTTCCGACGCAACCATTCTCGCACAGGCGTTGTCAGGGTTGAACGCTTCTCTTTCGGGCTCTGGCGTTACGGTTGATGTCAGCGGCAACTCGCTTGTATCCGAGTCGCACTACACCTTCAACTCTTCGACCGTTACCGATATGAACGACGCCAACGGATGGGTGAACAACGTTGCCGCTCTCGCCGGCCAGCCTGTGACGATCGCCGGTTCTTCCACACGAGCCGTTATGGATGACAATGTTCCGGTGTACTCTGCCATTTCGGTCGAGGGCGGTGCCTCGTTCACCGTTGCCGCCACGCGAGACGTCCCTGCGACAACCCTTGCCGCAGGAACTACGTTTGCGGTGGCAAATAGCGGTCATGAGATGCAGACACAGACATACTCCGGGTACATTGGTACGACTGATACGCTTGTTGGAACGATGGTTCCTTCGCTAAGCATCACAATGCTGGAAGACATATCCGGTTGCGTAGGTGGCGCGTCTTGGGCTACTGGATATTTGGATACTCCATACGCCCGGGCGGATGTGTCCGTTATTGAAGACGGCGCAAAGCTCCGCGTCCAGTTCAAGCGGTGGGAATCCCCTTACACGAAATGCGTCATAGTCGAATTCTGGAAGGACGCCTCGGGCAACATCTACGCAAAAGTGGTGAAGGCCTCCTACCTATGGGGATCCGAGGCGGACTATGATCACAATTTCTCGGAAGACGGCGGCTGTGACATTGCGACTTCGGATGGTCAAGGTGGCTATGGCGTCAAGGGTGTTTCTCTCTCGGCTCCTGTACCAGGGTCCAGCGCAGTGACGGCGACGGCGGCTGGAGACTTCGCGACAACCGGCAGCGGTTCAGTTGCGGTCGATGTAGCTGCAAACTGCGTTCTTGACCTTTCTGGCGTGGATGTAACTACGGCAGCGACTCTCGTCAAGACTGGCGATGGCGCCATCGTTTTCGGCGACGAGCTTCCGACGGCGCTTAATGTCACGGATGGCGTTCTTGTCCTTCAACCTTATGTCGAATACGACATGTCTGCGATAACCGTTGCGGGCGGTGTCGCCGTCAAAGTTTTCTCAGATGGTGAAATAAGGACGGCTTTCGGTAGTGTACAGCAGAATGACAAGACGGTCTACATGCCTGTTGGCACCTACATCGGAGGCGGCACTTGGTCGATGACCGACAACTGGGCCGGCTCCGAAATTCCAGACGCCTCGATGGTCGTCCGCGTCCATGGGGAGGGAACGGTGCTGACTCTTGATGACAACACGGTAACACTGCCGGCTGGAATCGTAGTTGAAGACGGCGCGACGCTCAAGGTGACGGCGTCCGTAACGATGCCGCCGCTCACGCTTGCGCCGACGGCGAGGTTAGAGATAGGCGACAATGGGGAAAAGCCCGCAACGGTTGTGCAGTTTGACTCCGATCCAATTACGAGCTACCGTATTTCCGGCGAAACGGTCTTGGTGCCCTCGTTTGCCGTCGCCACGAACGCGACTATCACGTTCTCCTATCGCCGCGCACGGCTGAAGAACATGGATATGACGCTTTGCGGACTTGCGACGACGACGGCTGCCCTTGTCGGCAACATTACATTTGGCTATGCCGCGAATGGCGAAACGTCCTACTTCGGTCTCTATGCCGACGGAGCGACGTTCCATCCCTTGACCTACAGCTGGGATTCAGGAACCGATTTTGGGTCCAATTACGCATGGCCGGATGTCGGAGGACGTGTCGTGCAGTTGCGCCCATACTACTTTGTGCGGTGCACATTCCCGTGCGTCTCGTGGGCGGACTTCGCAGATTCGCGCTTTGGAGTCAACAATCCTGCCGACGAACCCTGCGAGTTCATCTTCGACAACACGGAGTACCATCATACCTATCGCATTTATGTTGGCAGCGTTGCGGAGCTTCGCTTCATCAATGGCGCAACTCTGTCGCCTGGACACGGGGCAGGCCATATTTCCGGCCATCAAAGTCAGGCAAACGACTATGCAAGCATTGAACTCGACGGCACTGGCTCGTATCTCTCCTCTTTTGGCGAAGCCACGCGCTTCTCGTTCCAGCCGGCCGAAGCAGGGCATGAGACAGTCATTCTCAAGAATGGAGCGTCTATCAAGGGTTTCCATCTTGAAGGAAACGGCAAGGCAGCTCTGTCCGTCTATGAAGGTGAATGGTCTGTTCCGAAAAAGTACAGTTCTGGTGATCCCCTCCCCGTTTTGTCGGGCTTTGGTTCTGCCATCGTCAAGGAAGGCGGTGTGTTTAGCATCGTCGGGCGTAACGATGGCAGTAGCAACACTGGCACATGGACAGCATGGGATCGCGATCTTGTAGTCGCAGCGCCTATTACGGGTGCGGGAGACGTCGTAGTGTCGAACGCCGTGGCTGGAGATTCGATGGCGATTACGGTTACGAGCGCGGCGAACACCTGCTCGGGCGCGATTTCCTGCAACGGCGATAATGACTGCCGCCTTCTCTTTGCCGATGGCGCGAACTGGGCGGGCACAGTCGTAGCGGGGAGCGTTGCGTTGACGAACACTACGGAAGACACTGCTTCTGCTGTCTCGTTCAATGCCGTCAATCTTGCCGGCGACTTCCCGATCAGGGTGTGGAAGGACGGCGGCACAATCGTTGCCAACGACACGTTGAACGTCGGTTCATATGTGAACAACGGCGGCAAGCTCGTGCCAACCGGTGCGGAGTTCGCACTTGGAGATCAAATCGTCGTGGGCAAGATCGCGAAAAACGCCGTGTTGCCATCAGCGGCTCCTGGTTGGATTGTAAAAACCCAGCCTCTCGACGGTGACGACGAGAACGACGAATTGTTGCTGAAGCGTGGGTGCGGGCTCCAGGTGCTGGTGAGGTAACGAGGGTAAGGCCATGACAGGAAGACGCGATTTTCTCAAAGGGACACTGTGGATGGGCGCAGTGGCCCTTGCGAGCGGCGCACGGTGCGACCTTGCTGCAGGCGGCGGCGAGATGGCCACTTTCGCTGCGCCGCCGCTTAGGAAGGTGCGCGTCGGCTGCGTAGGTCTTGGCAGACGTGGGCAGGGCGCAGTGCACCGCCTTGCACAAATTCCGGGCGTTGTTATTACTGCGCTGTGCGACGTCCGTCACGAAATGGTCATTTGGCAGCGCAATTATCTCGCGAAGGCCGGCAAGCCCGCCGCCCGTGAGTTCATAGGCGAAGAGGCGTGGAAGGATCTCTGCCAATGGGATGGCGTCGACGTCATCTACAATGCGACGCCCTGGCATCTCCATGCGCCAATTGCTCTTGGAGCGATGCGTGGCGGCAAGCACGCTTTCACTGAAGTCCCCGCCGCGATGACCCTCGACGAATGCTGGGAGCTTGTCGAGACGAGCGAAAAGACAAAGAGGCACTGCATGCAGCTCGAAAACTGCTGCTATGGCGAGATCGAGATGCTCGCCTTCAACCTTTGCCACCTCGGGCTTCTCGGAGAGCTTACGCATGGCGAGGGCGCGTACATCCATGACCTGCGCTGGAACAACATGCACGACTACTACCTGAACTGGCGCCTGCGCTGGAACATCCCGCACAAGGGCAACCAGTACCCGACGCATGGGCTCGGTCCGATTTGCCAGTACATGGACATCAATCGCGGCGACCGCTTCGACTACCTCGTATCCCTCGAGAGCCAGAGCGCCGGGTTTGCGTCATACGCGCGCGAGACCATCAAGAAGCCAGATGACTGGAGGAGAACAGCGGATATACAGATGGGCGACATGAACACCACGCTGATCAAGACGGTGAAGGGACGCTCCATCATGGTCCAGCACGACGTTTCTACGCCGCGTCCCTACAGCCGCATCAACCTCATCAGCGGCACGAAGGGCATGCTCTGCGACTATCCGTACCGACTTGCCGTCGAGACCACGCCTGGCGCAGGCGCCCACGAATTCAACAAGAAGCTTGCGGCCGAGTGGCGCACGAAGTACGCCCATCCGCTCTGGAAGAAAGCGGGGGAAATCGCGCAGAAGGTGGGCGGTCACGGTGGAATGGACTTCCTAATGGATCTTCGCTGGGCGTACTGTCTTCAGAATGGCCTTCCGCTCGACATGAACGTATATGACCTCGCGTCGTGGTGTTCGCTTTGCGAACTGACGGAAAAGTCGGTGCGAAACCGCTCTTGCTCGGTCGATGTGCCAGACTTCACGCGCGGTGGCTGGAAGACGACCCCGCCGCTTGGGCTCGTCGACGTCGACCTTGGGAAGATGGGCTTGGATGGCGCCGGGGTGCAGAAGGACGAATCAGCCCTTAGCGTGTAGGCGGGTGCTATAGAAAGGATGAGTTGATGAGAAAAACTGCATTGTTCGCGTTCCTGTTCTTCGCGGTGGCGGCGTTTGCTGATGTACCGGACAAGACGGGCGCGATGCAATTTCTCTGCAACCCCAACTTGTCGCGATGGGTAACAAAGAGCGCGAATGACGGCCGCTCGCGTTCCATGACAACGATTGTTCCCTACAAGGGAAAGCTATACGTCTCTGGCGGCTGCTGGGACCCGAACATGGGCTATGCGCCTATTTTCGCTATAGATCCCGCGAATGGCTCCTACGTGCGCGAATATCAGGCAGGTTCAGAGCGTTTCGACTACTTTCGAGAGGACTCCGCCGGACGGCTCTATGCACCCGTTACCGACCAGCACGAGGACGGCCCTAACTGGGGCGCTCTTTTCCGCAAGGATCTCGATGGGAAGTGGAAGTGCCTGAAGAACATCCCGCGTGGCAGCCACTCTGCTGGCCACTGGGGCAACATAGACAACCAGGGGTATGCAATCCACACGTGGGATCTTTGCTGCTGGAAGGGCAAGGTGTTTACCGCTGGCTATGGCATCGCCTATGGGCCAGAGGGTTCGGACGACATGATGAAAGACGCCACCCCGTCTTTAGCCACTCTTGGGCGCAGACGCTTTGAGATAAGTAACGGGTGGCAGCTTGTGGATCGCCGATTCACGGCGTTTGTGCCGTTCGACGACGACCTCTTCTGCATCACCCTCAACGATGCGCGTACGTGCAAAAGGGACGAAAACCAGTTCGAGGAATGGCGATTCAATACGTCAACCGGGGTGTTCGACTTAGAGATGCGGGCATGGAGCGAAATCGCGCCTGACTTGACTGATAACGACAGGTCGGCCGTCGGCTCGTCGGAATTTGCATACGTGTCGCCGTTGGGTGCAGTGCCGTTCAAGGGTCGCGCAGTCTATCTTTTCGGAACGCAAAGCACAGAAAGCCCGAGGCCCTGGTGTCTCTACAGCGCGGCGAACGTGAATCACCATATCAAGGCGACAAAGGTGAACCTCGGCGAAGGGGTTTACCCATTTAGCATTTCGAAATATACGACTAAGAAAGGCGACAAGGTCCTGAACGTACTCGCCGCGCAGTTCGACCCGACCGACCGCATGGTCGTCAACAGTGTCTGGGAATCGCGTGACGGCGTTTCCTTCAAGAAGCTCTTCACATTTAAGACAGACCAGCAGGCGAGCGCGCTTGCGCGGACGGACGCCGGCTTTTTCGTCGGAATCGGCTGGCGCTTCACGACGCGCTGGAACCTCGCCTGCAAGGACGGTTGCTCTGGCAATGCGGGCGACGACGTATCTGGCTGCATTTATAAGATACCTTTCCCCCTCGCAGGTCACGGCGTTTCTGCCTCTGGGGATACGTTTTAGGAGAAGTATAATATGAGAGCTCTTGCCATATTGTCAATTGCGGCTGCTTTTTTTCCGGCCTTTGCCCTTGACATCACTGCATGGAAGGGTGAGACGGTGAACGCGTTTCTTCCTGATGGCGAAAACGTCGCCGTGGCGAAGGACGGGTTCGAAGTGAAAGTTGGCGCGCTCATGGGTGTTACCTACAGCCAGGCGCCTAAAATATGGCGGAAGGAGACTTCGAATGCGCTCGACCGCGTGGTGTGGGGCGACGCGGCGACTACTTCGCGCGTTGTGCAGGTGGAGGTGCCGCGCGACGCGAAGGCGGGGATGCATAAGTTTGGCGATCTCCGTGTCAAGGTGCTTGACAGGACGATAACTCCCGTTCAAGAGCGCAGCTACCGTCTCGACCTCTGGCAGCATCCGTGGGCTATTGCGCGGTGCAGCAAGACGACGCCGTTTTCGAAAGAGCACTACGACGCGATGCGCCCATTTTGGACGGAGCTTGCTTCTCTCGGGCAGAAAGTCATCACGACGACAATCGTGCGTTTCCCGTGGAGTCACCAGTGCTGCGACGGGTATGACACGATGGTTCGCCACATCAAGGCCGAGGACGGCTCATGGTCTTTCGACTACACGATCTTCGACGAATACGTCGAGTTTGCCCGTTCGTGCGGGCTTGGACCTGGCATCGCGTGCTACTCGATCTGCCCGTGGGACGAAGGTCGCATCTGGTGGGACGAGCCGGGGAAGAAAAACCAGACGATGCGCGCAAAGCCAGGAACGAAGGAGTACGAGGACTACTGGGCGCCGTTCCTCGCCGACTTCGCAAAGCACTTGAAGGAGAAGGGTTGGTTCGAGGACACTACTGTCGCGCTTGACGAACGCAGTCCAGACGAGACGAAGGCCGCCGCGGATCTCGTGAGGAAAGTCGCCCCTGGTCTTCGCCTCGAGCTTTCGGGGAACAGGGCTATGTCGGCCTTTGAAGGGATTGATCCCGACGTCTATTCGCAGAGCATGGAGCACATCTCCAAGGATTTCTTCGCCGACGTGGCGAAGCGGCGCGCCAAGGGGCTCGAGACGACTTACTATGTCTGCAACAGCCCGCTTTCCCCGAACACATTTGTGTTTTCCTCTCCCGATGAGGGCTACTGGCTTGGCCTTTATCCCGCAGTTGCAGGGCTCGACGGTTTCCTGCGCTGGGCCTACAACTCGTGGCCGCCTAAGCCGCTTGAATGTGCCGACTACGCCAGTCTCTTTGCGGGCGACACGTTCCTCGTCTATCCAGATGGCTCGCCGTCCATCCGGCTTTTGATGCTTCAGAACGGGCTCGAGGCCGCCGAGAAGTACAGGCAGCTCCGCGCCGAGGGTGTGCGCGGCGTAGAACTCGACTTGCTTGACGCGCGTTTTGACGCCAAGCAGTCGCTTTGGAAAAAGGCGGATTACTTCGAGTCCGTGCGGGCAGCAGCCGACAAGGTGCTGAACGCCGAGCCGTGTGAGGTGAAAAATCCCGAGACTCCGACGATGGGCTGGTCGAGCTGGAACGCCTACCGAGTCAATATCTCGGACAAGTTAATCATGAAGCAGGCAGATCTCCTTGTCGAACTTGGTCTCGACAAGTGCGGCTACAAGTACGTCAACATCGACGACGGCTATTTCGGTGGGCGTGACGAGAACGGCAAGCTTAAGACGCATCCCGAGCGCTTTCCTAACGGCCTTAAGGAGGTTGTTGATCACGTCCATGGGCTTGGGCTCAAGGCCGGTATCTACTCCGACGCAGGTGCGGACACGTGCGGATGCTTTTGGGACAAGGATGTGCTTGGCGAGGGGGTCGGGCTCTACAAGCACGAGAGGCAGGACGCTGAATTCTTCTTTGACGAACTTGGCTTTGACTTCATAAAGATCGACTTCTGCGGCGGCGATCGTTGGCAGAACAAGGGAAAGCTTTCGCTCAACGAGCGCGAGCAGTACACGAAGATCCGAAAGGCGATTGATTCGGTGAAGCCAGGCGTCAGGATCAACGTATGCCGCTGGAACTATCCCGGCACATGGGTTCGAGAGATCGGCAGCTCCTGGCGCATTAGCGCCGATATCAACCCGACATGGGGGCGCGTCAAGGCGATTATACAGGAAAGTCTTTATCTTTCCGCATACGCGGCTCCTGGCGCCTACAACGACATGGACATGCTCGAAGTCGGGCGCGGATTTACGGACGAAGAGGACCAGACTCACTTCGCCGTGTGGTGCATGATGAGCTCGCCGCTGCTAATCGGCTGCGATCTTGAAAAACTCAAGTCAAAGCCAAAGACGCTTGCGCTATTGAAGAACACAGACTTGATTGCGCTTAATCAGGACACTGCCGCGCCGCAGGCGTATGTCGTGCGTCGCATGGACGATGCTTATGTCCTTGTGCGCGACATCGAAAAGCCATTCGGCACGAAACGCGCAGTTGCGTTCGTAAACCTTGGCGACAAGCCATGCGAGATGTCGATATCTGCGAGGGAGATAGATCTTGCCGGCATAGACAGAACTCGCAGCGTCACGCCTTCCAATGGAGAGGTGGCGGAATGGTTTCCGCAGGAGGATGGGCGGCGGATAAATATGGGCGCTATTCCTGCGCACGGAACGCGTGTGTGTCTCGTCGAGACGGCGAAGCGTCTTGAAAGGGAATTGTACGAGGCGGAAACGGCGTTTCTGCCGACATATCAGGAGCTACATGATGCGAAGCACGCCAAGACCGCGTTCTACGAGAAGAACGACAAGGCGAGCGGCGGGATGGTCGTTTCAGGCGCTGGTGGGCGCAAGGGCAACGGCATTGTCTGGGAGCGCGTCTGGAGCGAAAAGGGCGGGAATTACGCCATGACTGTGAAGACGCTTGGCGATGGCGGCGCCGTTATGGCAAGGGTCAATGGAACCGTCGTTTCTGGAACTGCAAAGGAAGGCGCAGGCCTCGAGTTCAGCGTGACGCTAAGGCCTGGGCTCAACGAAGTCTGCCTCTTCAACGATTTCGAGACGCTCCCGGCGATAGACGTCATGACGCTTGAGCGGAAGGGACAATAATCTGAAAGGAAAAATGAACATGAACACCACGTACATCAAGAGAACGGCGGCGTTCGCCGCAGTTACGGCAGCGATTTGCGCGTCGCAGTTCGGTTGCCAATCCCAGGCTGACGCTGCGACGAATCCAAAAGACTACTTCAAGCCGGACATTCAGTATGTGGACGGCACAAATACTTTTACAGGTCCCGCGCGTGGATATGCTGCGGGTGGCTGGACGGTGTTTAAGCCAGAGGGCCTGCCGAAATGGAAGGGCGTTAAGTCCTACAATTCGTCGCTTTGGGAGCTCAGCAAGTTCTCAGGCGGGCGAGTTCAGGGCAAGAACAAAATTCCGACGAATTTCGTCGGGAAGGCCGATATACCGCTTACGGATGCTATGAAGGCTGATGTCCGCAGGTTCCTTGAAGAGTCGCGGCAGAATGGCGGCTCCCTTATCGTTCGTCTTGGCTACACGTGGAGCGACAGGTGTGGATGCGAGCCGAGCGACTTCGACATCGTCCTTGGACATGTCCGCGACCTCTCGAAGATTATGTCCGAATATGACGACGTGATTGTCGGCGTCGAGGCCGGCATCGCTGGGCCGTGGGCGGAGATGCACTCCTCTGATTATTGCAAGAAGGAGTACATGAATCCGATACTCAAGACGTATTGCGAGAACCTTGGAGACCGGATCTCCATTCTTGTGCGCACGGCTTTCTACATTGATGCCTACGCGGGAACAAACACCGTGGGCACGCTCGCCATGCTGCCGTTCCAGGACAAGGACCTTAAGCGCTTCGGCATGTACAACGACGGCTATCTTGGCACTTGGTGGGACTACGGCACGTGGGCGCACCAGTGGAAGCGCGAGCGCAGCGTTGTGCTCCTCGATTCGATCTGCCGCGACAACCCGTATGGTGGCGAGCTCGCCTATGTCGGCATGGACTGGCTCGAGAAAAATCGCGAGAAGAGCGGGGACTTGCTAGACATCGAAAAATGGAACATCGTCAAGGACTGGTACGCACAGCACCTCAACTACCTCCGCAACATCGGCGACAGGAAGCACCCGCTCTGTGCGTTTATCGCGAAGAAGACGTTCAACTCCGATGTCTACCGTTTCGAAGGAATGCCGGATCTCCACGAATACGACGGACTCGACCTCCACAAGTTCATGTACGACCACATGGGCTACCGCTTCGTCGTGCGCGATGCGCGTCTCCCGAAGAAGATGTCGCCTGGCAAGGCGGCGATGATTGGACTCAAGTTGGAGAACACCGGCTTTGGAAGACTGCTCCTTCCGTCAAGGGCCGAAGTGGTCTTTGTTTCCGGCGGCGAGACATTTTCTGCGCCAGTAAATGGCCTAAAAGACGGCATTTCTTCTCTCCTTGGCGCGCAAACGCTTAATTTGCCGCTTCGCTTCACAATGCCAAAGGAAATGAAGGCGGGTGAATATGACCTTTACCTCCGTTTCTCGGCGCCGCTCAAGGACGAACCAACAGGGGCTGTTCCTCGTCGTCCGATTCGCTTCGCGAACGCAGGGATGTGGAACGACGAGCTTAAGGCCAATGCGTTTGGCAAGGTGACTGTCAAGTAGCCGTGGCTATTCTGACTGCGCGGCGTATTTATGGTAAAATATTAGGCAACGCCTTTCAAGTCATAATTCAAGGAGAGTTAAAATGAGCTACAGTTGGAAATGGTTCAGGGCCGGAAGAATGCAACAGGTTTCGCTTAAGTGCGGTGCTGATATTGCCGCTCTCGCGGAACTCGACCGCAAGCAGTGGATCGCGCTTTCGATGCCGACGACTGGCGTCAGGTTCGACCTTCGCATGCTCGAGCTGATGGATACCGACCACGATGGACGCATTCGTACCCCCGAGGTCCTCGCGGCGATAGACTTCCTCAAAGCGAAGAACGTAGACTTTGATTCCCTCTTCACCGCCGGCGAAGCCGATGAGAAGGCGCTCGCGGACGTTACGGCGAAGCAGGCCGATCTCGCTGCGCTCGAACCGTCCGACGACGACAAGAAGGCGCTTGCCGACTGGGAGGCGAAGGGCAAGACCCCTGAGGTCGCAGTCGCCGGCGATGCGACGGCCGACGCGGACGCGGCGCTCGCTGCCGTCGAGCCGGTCATCGACGCGTTCTTCCTTCCCCCGGAGGACATGCCGCTTGTCACCGAAGATCCCGACAAGGTGCTGCCGCTCAAGGACCATCTCAACCCGAAGCACCTCGAGGCGATTCTCGCGTTCGCGGAGAAGTGCGTAAAGCCCGTGCTTGGCGAGAAGGACACGCTTTCGCGCCTCGAATGGAAGAAGGTGAAGGGCGCGTTTGCTGCCTACCGCGCATGGGTCGCCGAGAAGCCGGTGATGAACGCCGGCAAGAAGAGCGAGCTCGACGACGAGGAGCGCGTCCTGCGCTACAAACTGCACCTCGTCGAGTTCCTCGAGAACTACGTCAACATGAGGCGTCTCTACGATCTCGAGGATCTCGCCATCTTCCAGACAGGCGTCCTCAGGATAGACGCAAAGGAGATGAACCTCTGCTTCCACGTCGAGAGCGAGGCCGCTCATTCCGCGCTCGCCGAGCGCTCGAAGTGCTGCGTTATCTACCTGAAGCTCTCGCGTCCGTCCGAGGGCGCGACGCGGCAGATATGTGCCGTCGTCACTGCTGGCGCTGTCGCGCAGCTGTATGCTGGCAGAAATGGCGTCTTCTACGATCGCGACGGAAAGGACTGGGAGGCCGTCGTGACCAAGGTCGTCGAAGCGCAGGTGTCGCTCGCAGAGGCGTTCTGGGCTCCCTGGCGCAAGCTTGGCGAGGGCATCGCGGCTGCCGTCAAGAAATTCCTTGGCGACAAGCAGGCCGCATCGCAGAAGACCATCGAGCAAGGCGCGCAGTCCGCGCAGGCAGGGGGAGCTGCGATGGCGAGCTCCGTGGCGGCTATCGGCATTGGCGTCGCGATGGTCGGTTCGGCTGCGGCGGCGCTTATGGCGGCGATTTCGAACATGACTGCGCTCCAGATCGCTATTTCCATCGTGGCGCTGATCCTCGTCGTCTCGCTCCCGAGCGTGATCCTCACGTGGTTCAAGCTTCGCCAGCGCGACCTTGGCGCAATACTCAACGCGAGCGGCTGGGCGATCAACCGCCCGATGCGCTTCTCGATCAAACGCGCGCGCGGCTTCACGATCTGCGCTCCGTGCCGTCTTTGCCGCTTCCTCTGCTGGCTCTTTGTGATATTTGTGATTGCCGCGGTTGCGCTCTATTTTGCCTGCCCGTGCACGAAGGAATGCAAGGCGGGTGCCGAGACTGCCGCTACGGCGCCTGCTGCAGAGCAATCGTCTCCGACCCCGGCACCGGCTAACTGAAGCGTAGAAAGGAACACTTAAATGGGCGGACTTTGCGGCGTCGTTTCGAAGGAGGATGCGGTAAGCGACCTCTTCTTCGGCACGGACTACCATTCACACCTTGGCACCCATCGCGGCGGCATGGCCGTCCTTGGGACAAACGGCTTCCAGCGGTCGATTCACAATATCCAGAACTCGCCGTTCCGCTCGAAGTTCGAGCATGACGTCACGCACTTCGCGGGCAACGTCGGCATCGGCGTAATATCCGACACCGATCCGCAGCCGCTCGTGATGCACTCGAAGCTTGGCGCGTTCGCGATAGTGACTGTCGGGCTTGTGACGAACATCGAGGAGATCAAGGAGGAGCTCTTCGCGCACAACGCTCAGCTGCAGTATTCTACGACGAGCGGAATGGTCGGCCCGACAGAGGTGATCTCCGCGCTGATCGCGACTCAGGACTCGCTCGTCGCCGGCGTTCGCTATGTCCAGGAGAAGGTCAAGGGCAGTTGTTCGCTGCTTCTCATTTCCGGCGACGGACGGCTCTATGCCGCGCGCGACCGCTACGGACGCACGCCGATAGTGATTGGCCGCAAGGAGTCTGGGATGATTGCGCTCATGGAAAGTTGCGCTCTCCCGAACCTCGGCTACGAATATGTCCGCGACCTCGGCCCCGGCGAAATGGTCGAGATGACGCCCGAAGGCATGACGACTGTCATCGAGCCGCGCGACAAGATGGCGATTTGCTCGTTCCTCTGGGTCTACTACGGCTATCCGGCGTCGTCCTACGAGGGGCGTAACGTCGAGATGGCTCGTTACCGCTGTGGTTCCGCTCTTGCAAAGCGCACACCGACCGATGTTGACGCCGCGTGCGGGATTCCCGATTCCGGCACATCCCACGCGCTCGGCTATGCGCACGAGGCGGGCATCAAGTTCGCTCGGCCGTTCGTGAAGTATACGCCGACGTGGGCGAGGTCGTTCATGCCGCAAGACCAGCGCCAGCGCGAGAAGGTGGCGTCAATGAAGCTCATCACGATACCGGGGCTCATCAAGGACCGCCGTCTCGTCTTCTGCGACGACTCGATCGTGCGCGGAACGCAGCTCGGCAAGCAGGCCGACCGTCTCTACAAGGAAGGGTGCAAGGAAGTGAACGTCCGCATCGCGTGTCCGCCGCTCCTCTATCCCTGCCGCTTCATCAACTTCTCGCGCTCGAAGAACGAGTACGACCTTATCACTCGCCGCTACGTTCGCGGGCATGAGGGTGAGAACGCCGACATCGCGAAGTATGTCGATCCGAACGGAGAGCCATACAAGGGAATGGTAGAGTTCATCCGCGAGAAGCTGAACCTTACTTCCCTTGTGTTCCAGACTGTCGACGATCTCGTCGCCGCAATAGGGCTTCCGCGCGACCGCCTCTGCACCTACTGCTGGACGGGCGAGGACGTCTCGATGCCCGGCTCGTGCGCACACGGCTGCGCGTCCTGCCCGCACGCCTGCTCTGCGAAGCCAAAGTAATCCGGCATGGCGAAGCGCGTCACACTGTTCGCGGGCCACTATGGCAGCGGCAAGACAAATGTCGCGCTCAACTTCGCGCGGCAGTTGAGGCGCACAGTGCCGCGCGTCGCCGTCGCGGACCTCGACATAGTGAATCCCTACTTCCGCACGAAGGACTCGGCTGCCGATCTCGCGGCCGAGGGGATTGAACTTGTCGTCAGCGACTACGCGAACTCTAATGTCGACTTTCCCGCGATGCCGAAGGAGGCGTACGCTCTTTTCGCCGACCGCGGCGCAAGTGTCGTCGTCGACGTCGGGGGCGATGACCGTGGGGCTCTTGCGCTCGGCCGCTATGTTGACGACATCCGCGCAGAGAACGACTACGACATGCTCGCCGTCGTAAACGCGTCGCGCCCTCTGACGTCTACGCCGGACGATACGCTTGATGTCCTTCGCGAGATAGAGGAAGCGTGTCGCCTGCCTTTCACTGGGCTGGTCAACAACACGAACCTCGGGCCGCAGACGACTGCGGAGACCGTTCTTTCGTCAATGCCGTATGCAGATGCAATAGCGAGCGCACTTGGCCTATCCGTGAAGTTTACTTGCTGCCCTGCATCGCTTGAGCCAGAGCTTCGCGGCAAGGTTCCTGGGCTTTTCCCACTCGATCTCCAGAAAATCTACTACCAGCTCGACGCGAATACTTAAAGAGGTGCAAGACATGGATACGAGCAGAAGAGAGTTTCTGAAGGGGTGTGCGGCGGTATCCGTCACGCTCTTGGGCGCTGGCGGATGTTCTATGATTCCGACTTTCGGATCATTGCGAAAGGATGAGACGCTTGTCGCGATCTTATCGGACTGCCATGTGGGGAACTGGAATTCACCCAAGTATCAAAGCGAAAAGTTCGCGGAGTGCATTGCGCGCGTCCTTGCGCTCGATCCTCTTCCGGCAAAGATGTTGATCACCGGGGACCTTGCGTATCTTTGGGGGCGCAAGGAAGACTACGAGCTTTCGCGTACTCTGCTTCAGCCAGTTCTCGACGCCGGCATCGAGGTTATGATCGGCATGGGAAACCACGACCGCCGCGAGAATTTCCTTGAGCGCTGGCCGGAGTATGCCGACCGCTCGCCTGTTCCAGGGCGCATCGTCAGCAAAGTTCGCGGCGTGTATTTCGACTACATAATGGCCGACACCCTCGACCAGCCGGTGGAGACGGATAGGTGGATTACGCCGGGGACGCTTGACGACGCCCAGCGCGAATGGCTAAAGGCCGAGTGCGCAGCGTCAAAACGCCCGCTGCTTGTCCTTGCGCACCATCCGGCAGGTGAGCTTGGCATTCCGGGGAAGGGCAACACGTCCGCTTCCGCGCGTAAGTTTGGCGAGCTGATCATGGGGACAGAGGGCAAGCCGACTAACTGCTGCGGCTACATCCACGGTCACGACCACCAATGGTATGTCACCCGTTCGCTGAGACACTGGAGCGCAGGGCGTGTCGGGCATACCGCTTGCCTGCCTTCCACGGGGCATTGGGGCGACATCGGATATTGCCTGTTGCGCGAATATCCCGATCGCGCCGAACTCTCGCTTGTCCAGTACGACTATTTCACGCCGAAGCCGCTTTCTGCGGACGCAGCGCCAAATCCTGCGTGGCAGGCCGTCGTCCGCGACAACGCCGGCAAGCGCTGCACCTTTGTGGCGCCCGCAAGTTGACGGCTTTGAGGTAGAAAATAATTTAGCGGCTGAGGATGGCGAAGATGAGCGCGCCGAGATTGTAGACTCCGTGTATGACGACGGCCGCGATTAGGCGCGGCATCGCGACGGACATCTCGAATTCGGCGAGTCTTTCGCGGGCACGGCTCCAAGCGCGCGCAAGTCCGCTGCAGGCGAGAACTGCGCAGCCGACATGCATCGCGGTGCAGACGACGAGTCTCCAGAGAATAGTTCCCTGCGTCAGCTTCTCGGAGGGGATGTAGACGAAGAAATATAGCGCGTTTTCTACAGACGCGAATACGGCCCC
>Ga0310786_10004823_pt1 | contig 18592 bp, 16 predicted proteins | sample AusTroGonzalo_MG_FD_203881 | JGI IMG/M metagenome (GOLD analysis project Ga0310786, IMG submission 203881) | Bovine rumen microbial communities from tropical cattle in Woodstock, Queensland, Australia - Gonzalo_03 (v2) (version 2) | ecosystem: Host-associated > Mammals > Digestive system >... | reverse complement strand
AAGGCATTTCCGCCAAGAACGTGAAGAAGTTCAAGGCGATGATGGGAGAGTGGGACGCGCCACTGAAGGTGGTTCTTTCCCTGTAAAGATGTCCAGTCTTCCTCTGGTCTTCCTCTGGTCTTCCTCTGGTGTAACTCTGATCAACCATTGTAGAGACGTTGCGCGCAACGTCTCCACAACGGCATGAAAAGAATGTTTGGAAATATTGTTTTTTATTACCGATAGATTACATGACAAAAAAAAAGAGACGCGATAAATCGCGTCTCTACTATGGGGACTACCCCATTATTCGGTAACATCCGCAGATGTTTCTTCTTCCTCAATAGGTGTATTTTCTTCAGCAGGTTCGTACTCTTCCGTTTCCCCTTCAAACTCCGCACGAATCTTTTCGTAAAACTTCACCTCGGTCATCTGCATGTAAGGTCCCAACCAAAAGAATCCGATGAAGAGCGTAAAAACACAAAGGATGGCCCATCCTATGAAACTGAGGTAAAGCACGAACAGCTCCCATTTGTGGCCTTTCATCATCATGCGGCTCTTCTGAAGGACTTCCGTTGCGGAAAGTTCAGGGTTGTCGTACAGCACGAACGGAACCATTGCGTACGCAAAACAAAGGATGATGCCCGGAACGACAAACAGAATAAAGCCAGCCATAATCGCCAACACCATCAGCAATAGCGTTCCTAACACATGTCCGAAACGTTTGTATCCAAGGAACAAATCCCCGATATCGGCGGGCAAATCCTGACGTGAAGAATTCACATACGCAATATAGTAACCAAACTGCAGCGGAATGGCCAAGATAGTCAACAGGACACCTGAACCTGTCATAATCACGGCCAACGTGGTGAATGAGCTACCCGTAAAAATTTCACCAAACTGCGTGGTGCTGGATGCAATGCCGGCCAACATCATGTATAAGAACGTGAGTCCCACAAATGACCACCATTTACCTCTTAATGAGGCTAAGGCCTCTTCTTTTAAATCATTAATTTTTCCCATAATATTTGATATTTTTGATAAACAATTTCTGACGCAAAAATACAAAACTTCCTATTACAATAATAAGGATGCAAAAATAGTAAAAGGTTGCAGAAAAACGAAAAAAATTGCCGTTTCTTTATTAACACTTTTTGTTCAAAAAAAAATCAACTTTTTTTTGCCCGCTTTTTTAGAAAAAAAATATTTTTGCAACCCGTTGGAAGCAATGATTTCTAACACTCATCTTATTAATAATCAATTAAAAACATCAAAATTATGGGTGGATTTTTCGGGGTTGTTTCAACCAAACCTTGCATTTCAGATTTATTTTACGGGGTGGACTATCACTCTCATCTCGGAACAAGACGCGGCGGAATAGTTACGTATCAACAAGATGCAAAGCTTTTCCGCCGCTCTATTCATAACATAGAGAACACCTATTTCCGGACCAAGTTCGGCGATGAACTGGGTAAATTCCAGGGCAACTCCGGCATAGGTGTCATCAGCGATACAGACGCGCAACCTATCGTGGTAAACTCCCACCTTGGCCGCTTCGCCATCACGACCGTGGCGAAAATCAACAACATCGCAGAACTGGAGAAGGAATGTCTGGATGCCAACCAACAATTCACCGAACTAAGCTCAGGCGCAACAAACCCCACGGAACTTGTTGCATTGATGATTACACGGAAACACGATTTCGTGGAAGGCATACAATATGTATATAATAAGATTAAGGGCTCTTGTTCAATGTTGATTCTGACGGAAGACGGCATCATTGCCGCACGCGACTACTACGGCCGCACGCCCATCGTCATCGGCAAAAACCACGTCGGTTATGCTGTTGCCTCTGAAAACCACAGCTTCGCCAACCTCGACTACGAAACGGAGTATTTCGTAGGTCCCGGCGAAATCGTGAAAGTGACGGCCAACGGCTACCAACAGTTGCTAGCCCCGAACGATAAAATGCAGATTTGCTCTTTCCTGTGGATTTATTACGGCTATCCTTCAGTGAATTACGAGGATATCAACGTTGAAAGCGCACGCTATCGTCTCGGCTACGCCATGGGCAAAACCGACGACACTGAGGTTGATTTCGTAGCGCCCATCCCCGACTCCGGTATCGGTATGGCCATCGGCTACTCCAACGGCAAGCAAATCCCTTACCAACGCGGTATCGTGAAATACACGCCCACTTGGTCACGTAGCTTTATGCCCTCCAACCAAGAGCAACGTGAGCATGTAGCGAAGATGAAACTGCTGCCTAACAGAGACTTACTGAAAGGCAAACGCGTGGTTTTCTGCGATGACTCCATCGTGCGCGGCACACAATTGCGCGACAATGTGAAGATGATGTACGAATACGGCGCTAAGGAAGTGCACATCCGTATCAGCTGTCCACCCCTGCTCTACGGCTGCGAATTCCTCAACTTCTCTGCTTCCAAAAACGTGCTGGAGCTCATCACCCGCCGCGTCATCAAAGAACTCGAAGGCGACGACAACAAGAATCTGGAACGCTACATGGACAGCACCACGAAGGAATATGCCAACATGGTGGAAATCATCCGCAAGCATCTCGGCGTTGATACCCTGAAATTCAACACCTTAGATACTATCACCAACTCCATCGGACTTCCCAAGGATCGCATCTGCACCCACTGCTTCGACGGTTCTTCCTTTGGTTTCTAACAAATCGACTCCCCTAACGAATATCCACAAATATTATAATTTTCCTTGTAGAGACGCGATAAATCGCGTCTCTACAATTTAATAACAACGCAAATTATGGCCACAGATAATTTTCTCCTTCTCGGACAAAAGGAACGGATGATCGAACAGTTGCGGCAAAAGGGCATCACCGATGAAAACGTGCTCCAAGCTTTCGACAAAATGGAACGGCACCGCTTCCTGGAATCTCTTTTGTGGCCACAGGCATACGAAGATATCGCCATCAAGCTCACTACCGACCAAACCATCTCCAAACCTTCCACCGTGGCATTCCAATCACAATTGTTGGAGGTTTCAAAAGGGACAAAAGTACTGGAAATCGGCACAGGCTCAGGCTTCCAAGCTGCCATTTTGTACGCCATGGGCGCGAAAGTCTATACGGTAGAGCGTCAAATTGCCTTGTTCAAGCGCACGAAACCGCTGTTGGAAAAGCTCGCACCATCCGTGGTTACCTATTACGGCGACGGTTTTAAAGGCTATCCGCAGTTTGCGCCTTACGACCGGGTGATTGTGACGTGCGGTGCTCCCGACATTCCGCAAGCACTGCTTGACCAGCTCGTTACGGGCGGCATTATGGTCATCCCCGTTGGCACGGAGTCCCAAATCATGAAAAAAATCGTGAAAATCAGCGACACGGAATACGAGGAAACGGATTATGGGGATTTCCTCTTCGTCCCGATGTTGAAAGAGCGCGTCAGAAAATAATCGCCTATTTATTTAGTGTAATCGCTGGCGCCCGAAGCGGTAAACTTCGTGGCTGCCACAATGCGATACGTACCGTCCGCATTCACCGTTTCAATACCATAAACATAAAAGTCCGGTTCCTTAAGCATCGAACAAACATAAGCTGTGTCGATTTTTGCCATTTGCTCTTTATAATAGTTTTTCGCTTGCGCGTCATTTTCAGATAGAGATGCACTCTCAAATTCAACAATTTTGTTGAGATCTACTTTTTCTTCGAAGTAGTTTACTAATGCCTGCCAGTCAGAGGCTTCCGCGGCTCCATATTGGTTAGCTAAACATCCGATTGTATATTTGGTAACCACCGGTTCATGCTTACAAGCAGTTAAAACCAGCGACAAACACACGACAACTGCAAAAACGATTTTTTTCATCTTTAATATTTTATGTAACAGTTTGCAAAAATAGCAGTTTCCCTTCAAAAAGATTGTGACTTTTGAAGATATAATTAACATCTTTTTGTTACTTTTGCGGCTTAAAAAAGAAAAGTTATGCAAGTTACCGGTTTTTTGTTCGCCGCAGGATTAGGCACGAGACTTTATCCCTTAACCGCCTCTAAACCAAAGGCTTTGGTGCGCTATCAAGGTAAAACATTGTTAGACAATGCTATAGAGAAGCTTTTGGATGCTGGTGTCACGGACATTATCGTCAACATCCACCATTTCGCGGACATGATGACGGAGGCCATTCTTCATCATCCGTATGCGAACCGTATCCACATTTCCGACGAGCGCGCCTACCTCCGCGACACTGCCGGTGGTGTGAAGTTCGCCGAACCTCTTTGGGAGAAAAGCGACATGCTCCTACTTTATAATGTTGATATTCTGTCAGATATAGATTTGAAGAAACTTATCGACTATCATATTAATCAACAAGCGGAGGCCACTTTAGCCGTTCGTGACCGCTCCACGCAACGCTATTTTCTCTTCGACCACGAACAAAACCAATTGTGTGGCTGGCAAAATGTGAAAACCGGCGAAAGAATCGATGTTCGGACAATAGAGAGCCCAAAGCCTTTAGCTTTCAGCGGAATACATATTATGAATAAAAAACTCGCCCAGACCATCCCTTCAGTAGAAAAATCTTCCATCACTCAATTCTATCTTTCCAAGGCTGCCAACCATAGAATTTTAAGTTATGAACACAATGAAGACCACTGGCAGGATGTCGGGAAATTTGAAGAGTTTCGTAACTTGTTGTCATAGCTGAATTTACGATTCATTATTTTTTCTATACTCTTTTTTTTCAAAAAATCAAGAGGCAAAAAATATTTTTTTGAACTTTTTTTTTGTTAATTTTGCGAGTTGAAATTTTGAGAAGATATTTTTCTCTAATAAACTCTATCAAAGGATTATAGACATATTAACAGAAGTTGAAACTGCAAAATGGAAAAAGAGACATACTCTACTATACAAGTTTGGGAAAGCTGCTTGGAAATCATTAGGGATACGGTTTCCCCGGAGGTGTTTACCACCATCTTCGAGCCTATCAATGCCGTATCTTTGGAGAACAAGATGCTGACATTGGAACTGCCAAGTCTCTGGTACAAAGAGATTCTCGAGGAGCAATACGTTGACTTGCTACGCACGGCCATCCGTAAATTGCTGGGCAACGACGCAAAGTTGCGCTACAAAGTGCTCATGGAACGCGGTCAATCCCCCGCGCAAAACGCTTCCATCACCATCTCTTCCACCTCACGCAAGGCGGTGAAGAACCCTTTGATGATGCCCCCGCTGGATGTTAACGCTATGGACCGCAAGGACATACCTGGACCGTTCATCGTACCCGGAATCAAGAAACAGCGCATTCCTTCCAACCTCTCTGAAACCCTCACTTTCGACAATTACGTGGTTGGCGACTGCAACCGTCTGGCCTGCGCCGCTGGCATGTCCATCGCCAAAGCTCCTGGCCAAACGCCTTTCAATCCCCTCTTCATCTACTCTGAAGTAGGATTAGGTAAAACGCACTTAGTCAATGCAATAGGTATCCAAACCAAAATCAACTTCCCCGACAAAATCGTCATCTACGTCAGCGCCGACACCTTCTACCAACAGTACATGGAGGCCGTCAAAAGCGACAACCTCAACGATTTCTACTGGTTCTACGAAGCAGTGGACATGCTGATTATCGATGACATCCAATTCATCTCTGGCAATAAAACAAAGACGCAAGAAGCTTTCTTCCAGATATTTAACCATCTTCACCAACTCAAGAAGCAGATCATCATGACCTCTGACAAATCGCCTGTGGATATCACCGGTTTTGAACCTCGTCTGCTGAACCGCTTCAAATGGGGTCTTGCTACGGACTTGCAAGTTCCTGATTTAGAGACCCGTACTGCCATCATCACTAAGAAATTGGAAAACAATGGCATCGAATTTTCAAAAGAGGTGATTGACTATCTGGCGTTGCGCATCACAGCCAACACCCGTGAACTGGAAGGCGCCATGATTGCCATTTTGGCGCAAGCCTCTCTCAACCACCGCGACATCACCCTCGACCTCGCCCGCGAAATGGTGGACAAATACGTCAAATCCACCGCCAAGGAAATCTCCATCGAGTACATCCAGAAAATCGTGTGCGACTACTTCGGTTTCTCCGTGGATGCCATCAACGCCAAAACCCGTAAACGCGAAATCGTGCAAGTACGCCAAATCAGCATGTACTTTGCCAAAAAATACACTCATCTGCCCCTCTCCGTCATCGGAGCCTACTGCGGAAACAAGGACCACGCAACTGTTTTGCACGCCTGCCGCACCATCCGAAACCTCAGTGAGACAGACAAAAAGATGAAACAATACATCTCGGATATTGACAAAAAAATGAAAATTGGAAATATATAGTGTTTTTGTAAAAAATAATACTTATATTTGCAGCCTCGAAAAATAGTATCATCAAAATGAAGAAACATTGGGTAAAAAAAGAGCTTCCGGATGAATCCATAGTTTCGCAACTATGTGAGCATCTGCAACTTGAGCGGCCATTGGCTACTCTGTTGGCTCAGCGTGGCATCACCACGGTGCAGCAAGCGCGCGACTTTTTTGAACCCAATATTGAGCAATTACACGACCCTTTTCTGATGAAAGACATGAACATCGCGGTGGATCGGCTCTCCAAAGCCATCATCCACGATGAGAAAATCATGGTCTATGGCGACTACGACGTGGACGGCACTTCCGCCGTTGCATTGGTCTATTCGTTCCTGTGCGAAATCCGCGGCATTGACGCGCATGAGTACATCAAATTCTACATTCCCGACCGCTACACGGAAGGTTATGGAATCACTGAAAAGGGCATCAACTACTGTAAGGAAAATGGCATTAACTTGCTGATTTCCTTGGACTGCGGTATCAAAGCCAACGACATGGTCGATCTGGCCAATCAATACGGCATCGATGTCATCATCACCGACCACCACCTGGAAGGCGAAACGTTGCCCAACGCGCTCGCCATTCTCGACCCCAAACGGAAAGATTGTACCTATCCTTACAAGGAACTCTCCGGTTGCGGTGTCGGCTTTAAGCTCGTGCAAGGCTACTGTTTCAAGAACGAACTGCCTGATGAACTGTGGCTTAAGCGCATGGACCTTGTGGCTGTGAGTATTGCTTGCGATATCGTGGCCATCACTGGTGAGAACCGCATCCTCGCCCACTTCGGTCTGGAAATGATTAACAAAGTGCCTCGTATGGGCATCCGCACCATCCTCGATCAAGCGGGTATCAAGATGAGAACTTATCCGCCTTTCCGCGAAGATACATTCTTCACAAGAGTTATATCTATTTCTGACTTAGTGTTTTACGTCGGACCGCGCATCAACGCCGCCGGCAGAATCAAAAGCGCGAAAGAGTCCGTCCGCCTCTTCATTGTGGAAGATGAGGATAAATCGATGGAAATCAGTACGCGCATCAACAAGCAGAACAACGAGCGGAAGCAGAAAGATAAAAATGCCACGGAAGAGGCGATGGACATGATTCGCAATTCGCACGAATTCGAGAACAGAAAGAGCATCGTCATCTATAACCCGCAATGGGAAAAAGGCATTATCGGTATCGTTGCTTCACGTTTGGTCGAGGAATTTTACAAACCCACCATCGTGTTAATGCGTTCCGACGACGGTCTGATTACCGGTTCCGCACGTTCCGTCAAGGAGTTCAACATTTATGACGGTATCGACTCTTGTGCCGACCTGCTGGAACACTTCGGCGGACACAAATACGCGGCGGGTCTTACCATGAAAGAGGAGAATTACGAAGAGTTCTCACAGCGTTTTGAAGAATATGTGAAGGAAAATCTGGACGAATCGTCATACGAACCCGAGATTTCCGTAGATATGATGCTGAAACTCTCCGAAATCACCCCGCATTTCCTCAATCAGCTGAAGAAATTCGCCCCGTTCGGACCTGGCAATATGGAACCCGTCTTTGAAACTGACGGCGTGGTAGATGAAGGAAACGCCCGTATTGTTGGAGATAAGCACTTGAAATGCAAGCTGTTGAGTCCTTACGAAAGAAGCAACTCCTTTGATGGTATCGCCTTCAACCAAAAAGCCCAACTGCCCGTCATCAGCAACTCCAAACCATTCAATGTCCTCTATCATGTGGAGGAGAACAGATGGAACAACACGGTGAGTACACAGCTCAATATCAAGGACATAGAGCCTGCGACACCGGAAACAGCACACAACGAGGCACCCACATCACCACAGAACGATTACACCTATCGCACAAGCAGCGACAAAAAAGAGGATTTCTCCGCATAAATCGTTCAATAACAGACTATTAGCATGAAAATAGCCGTCAATACACGACTGCTCCTGAAAAACAGACTTGAGGGTATTGGACAGTTTTCTTATGAAAACCTTCGTCGAATCACAAAAGCGCATCCCGAACATCAATTTTATTTTCTTTTTGACCGTCCATACGACGAATCTTTCGTTTTCAGCGATAATATTACCCCCATGGTGGCCTATCCTCAGGCCCGCCATCCCTATTTATGGTATCTTTTCTTTGAGTATGGTATTCCATTGAAGCTGAGAGAGATAAAACCTGATTTGTTTCTTTCCACTGATGGTTGGATTCCCACAAAGCTTGACATTCCCGTCGTGAATGTGATTCACGATTTGAACTTTGTGCATCATCCTGAATTCATCAAGCCCGTGGTGCGTCGCTATTACAATCGTTTCTTCCCGAAGTTTGCGCGCAACGCCACACGCTTGGCCACCGTTTCTGAGTTCAGCCGTCAAGACATTCACGAAAGTTATCAGGTTCCTTTGGATCGGATTGACGTGGTTTTCAACGGAGCCAATCCCATCTATGTTCCTCACGATGAGCAGCAGCAAATGCTTGTCAAACAAGAATATACAAATGGGTGCGACTTCTTCCTTTTCGTAGGCTTAATTCATAAGCGTAAGAACTTGGACAACATTTTCAGGGCTTTTGATGCCTTCAAGAGGCATACCAACAGTCCCGTGAAATTAGTGGTAGTAGGCGACAAAAAGTGGTGGGCTGGAGAGATTGAGGACACCTACCTTCAAATGCAGTACCGGGACGATGTGGTGATGTTGGGTCGTCAGCAATTAGATACCCTGAGCAAACTCACCGCCTCGGCCATCGCACTCGTATATGCCTCATTATTCGAAGGTTTCGGAATCCCCATCGTGGACGCCTTCAACGCACACACGCCTGTCATTACCTCCAACGTCACCTCTATGCCAGAAATCGCCGGAGATGCCGCTTTGATCGTGGATCCTTACAAACCCGAGTCCATCGCCGACGCCATGATCCGTATTTTCGAAGACAAGGACCTTCGAAAAACTCTGATAGAGAAGGGAGATGCACGGAAAGGTATCTTCACCTGGGAGCGCTCTGCCGAGCGATTGTGGCAGTGCATTGAGAAAGCTTAAACACAAAAAAAAGCAGGGATAAATCCCTGCTTTTTTTGTATCTGTATTTTCTTCTCTTAGAATTTACTCTCGTTGTCCAACAACATTTTGTTTTTCTTGTTGTAACCGAGAATCAACATAGTCTCAAAGAGAATGCAAATCACCATAATAACGATGGCTACCACAACCATAGTGGCATGATTAGCTTTGGTGTAGAAGGCACCTTCACGGAAGAACGTGCTGAACAGAATGAAATTCATCACCCAAACGCTACAAAGCAGGAAGCCCCACCAAATAGCCATATAAAGGCTGGAGTTATCCACTTGGTTCTCATCACGAACAACCACGTCAACATTTTCCAATGCGTAGTCCGTCTCTTCCCAAATCTCTTTGAAGAAAGAGAGAGGTTTTACGAGGTTATAGATGGGAACAAACCAAGCCACATAAGACATCCAAGGTTTCATACCGCTGTTCATCCAAGGAGCGATAGCACGCAAATTCTTATTGTTTTTAGCACCCCAGAAAGCGAAAATGAGCGTTTTCACCAAGAAAGCGATGATTGTCAAAGTAGCAATGACCCAGAATTTCTTCTTTGCCGCATTGTTGGCTTCATTCAAATTATCCCAATTCTGCTGAGCAGGCATATATTGCGTTTCCAGTTCAGCAAGTGATTTCAAATGCTCTTCTTGAGCTTTCTGCTTATCAGCCAAAGTTTGTTTGGTATTTTCGATGCTTTCGCTCAAAGCTTTCTTCTCATCCTTAGTCGCTGCGGTTTTCTGTTGCAACGTGTCTAATTTGTACTGATAGTAAGCCACTTCTGCGCTGTCTTGGCGCAAGGGGTGCTGAGCCATCGCATATTCCTCATACAATTTATTGTAATGATTGCGTTCTTGGATTACGGCTGAGTTCGTTTTGTCGAATTTCATCAAAAACAGCATAGAAATGATGAAAAGGACCAAAACCACAACATTACAAAGCAGAATAACTTTGCCCAAACCGGTGTTGTCTGTCAATTTTTTCATACTTGAATTTATTTTATATTACTAATTTTCAATATTTTACAACGTAAAGATTTTTTACATTAAGCGTAGCAAAAGTAATAAAAAAATCTATACCTTAGCGCGATGTTGAAAAAAAAGGAAAATCTATCTTATTATTTGAAAAAATGCTTTTTCTTAAACTTGAGATAGGCGCTCTCATTGAAACGATAATACTTCGGGGCGCGAGGCGATTTAGGTAATTGGGTAAGCTCTAGAATATTGGTTACCAGCCCGATAGCAACCCAATGTTTCTGAAAATTCCGACGATCGATTTTGCAATTGTAAACCGACGACCAAAGCCGTCCGAGTTCAGGAAGAGTAAACTCATCTTCCAAGAGATAGAAAAAATAGGGAGAGAGCTTGATAGAAGTGCGCAACGACTCGATCGCCTTTTGCAACACCTCAGCATGGTCAAATGCCATCTCGGGTAATTCGTAAATATTAAACCACTGAGTATCAGCAGCATCGTCACCAGCTTGCGCTTCACCGCCACGCATGAAAGAGTAATAAACGACAGATATCACGCGTCCGCGCGGGTCGCGGTTCACGCCACTGCAAGAGCACAACTCTTCGGTATATCGCGGCACAATTCCAGTCTCTTCCTTCAACTCGCGCAACGCAGCCTCCCGCAAGGTTTCATCCTCGTTCAGGAAACCGCCAGGCAACGCCCACATCCCCTTGTACGGCTCGTTTCCGCGTTGCACCAAAAGGACCTGCAACGACTTTCCGTCAAAGCGATACACCACGTTATCAGCCGCCACCGCCGGCCGCCAATAATCATACTGGTATTTTTTCTTTTCTTCCATAATCTTCCATTTCAAATAAACAACCTCATCTCCTCATCTCCTCATCTTCTCATCTTCTCATCCCTTCTCCAACGCCAAACTAATCCGCTTCCTCTCCACCTCAACGCCTTCCACTTTCACCATCACCTTTTGGTTGAGATGCACAACCTCATTAGGATCGGAGATGCGGCGGTCACTTAAACGACTTATGTGAATGAGTCCGTCTTGATGCACGCCTATATCGACAAAACAGCCAAAGTTGGTAATATTCGTGATGATGCCAGGAAGCACCATCCCTGGTGTTAAATCATTGATAGTATGTACGTTCTTGTCAAACTCAAACATCTCGAATTGGGAACGCGGGTCTCGACCAGGCTTGGCCAGCTCTTTCATGATGTCCTCCAACGTAGGACGTCCCACCGTTGGAGTAACGTAGCGATCTATTGAGATTTGCTGTCTAAGTTCCTTGTTTTTAATCAAATCCGCAATAGAACAATTGAGATCTGCCGCCATTTTCTGAACCACCTTGTAGCTTTCAGGATGCACAGCACTCCCGTCAAGCGGGTTTTCAGCTTCGCGGATGCGCAGGAATCCAGCCGCCTGCTGGAAGGCTTTCGCACCAAAACGCGGCACCTTCTTCAACCCTTCGCGCGAAGTAAACGGACCGTTCTCGTTGCGGTAATCGACGATATTCTGCGCCAGAGCGGGCCCCACACCCGACACATACGAGAGCAATTGCTTACTGGCCGTGTTTAGCTCCACGCCCACATAGTTCACGCAACTCTCAACGGTCGTTTGGAGGCTTTCTTGCAACATTTTCTGATTCACATCGTGCTGGTACTGCCCCACCCCGATGGATTTCGGGTCGATTTTCACCAACTCGGCCAGCGGGTCCATCAGTCTTCGACCAATGGATACAGCACCGCGCACAGTCACATCGTAATCCGGAAATTCTTCACGCGCTACGGGCGATGCCGAATAGACCGACGCACCGCTCTCATTCACCATGTAGGCTTTCACATCGCGCTCGAACGGAATGTAACGGACGAAGTTCTCCGTCTCCCGTCCGGCAGTGCCGTTGCCAATAGCTATCGCATCCACTTGATACTGAAGCACTAAACGTTTCAGTTTGTCAGATGCCAACTTGTATTGTCCCACCGGCGGATGCGGATAAATCGTTTCATTGTAGAGCAGCTTTCCTTGCGGATTGAGGATAACGACTTTACAGCCCGTGCGAAAACCGGGGTCAATGGCCAACGTGGTCACCTGTCCCAACGGAGCGGCCAACAGCAATTGGCGTGCGTTCTTCGTGAACACCGAAATCGCCTCTTTATCAGCCTTTTCCTTGTAGAATTTTCGCATTTCCGTCTCCATCTGTGGTTGCAGCAGCCGTTTGTAGCTATCCGTGACAGCCATCCACACTTGCTGCGCCCCGTTGCTGTTATTCTTGATGAGACGGTGTTTCATGTCCGCGAGGGTTCTCTCCTCGTCGGGCGCGATATGCACGCGCAGAATGCCTTCCTCCTCACCACGCAACATGGCTAAGATACGGTGCGACGGGGCTTTTGCGAGCAATTCCTCCGCATTGTAATAGATGCGGTACTTCTCTTCCTCGTCAATTTTGTCGGGAATTTTGCGCGTAGAGATACGGCCGTAACGCAGAAACGTGCTACGCAAACGAGCGCGAACGCCCGCATTCTCGCTGACCATCTCCGCAATGATGTCGCGCGCACCTACCAACGCCTCTTCTTCGGAAGCCACGCCCTTCTCCTCGTTCACATACTTCGAAGCCTCACGCTGCAAATCGAGCTGCCGCTGTTGCAACAAAAGTTTCGCCAACGGCTGCAAACCTTTCTCGATAGCCACGGTGGCGCGGGTCTTACGTTTGGGTCGATATGGCAGATAGATGTCCTCCAGCACACTCATCGTGTCGGCCTGCTCGATTTTCTCGCGCAGTTCAGGAGTCAGCTTGCCCTGTTCCGTAAGAGAATCCAAAATGGCAGCCCGACGCTTGTCCAGTTCCAACCATTTGGCATACAGATCTTTAATATCGCCAATCTGCACCTCATCCAAAGAACCGGTCGCCTCTTTACGGTAGCGGGAAATAAAGGGAATGGTGGCACCGGTCTCCAGAAGATTCAAGGTATTCTGCACCTGCTCCTCCGTAAGATTCAATGCCTGCGCAATCCGTAATGCGTAATTCTGCTCTGCCATCTTGATTGTTTTTTTGACTTATGACGTTGGACGCATGATTTTGATTTATGACGTTGAAAATATAACTATTTTCTCGTAATCTTATCTCACGTCACACGTCACACGTCAACGTCTCTTACTCTTTCACAATCTCCAACAACTCAATATCGAATTCCAGCGGGGTGTAAGGCGGAATTCCGCGAGTACCTTCGCCGTATGCTAAGCTGGAAGGGATGAGTACGGTCACTTTGTCGCCAACGCGCATGTCTGCCACCGTAGCGTCCCAACCAGGAATCACCTGACCGGCACCCACCATGAAGACAAACGGTTCGCCACGGTCCACAGAACTGTCAAACTTCGTTCCGTCCGTGAAACGGCCTGTATAGTGCACTTTCACGCTCTGCATGGGTTCCACCTTATCGCCATTACCCTTCTTGACCGTCTTCACGTAAACGCCAGACGCTGACTGCACCATGCCTTTATGACTCTGAAGATATTCGTCAATTTCCTCAACTTCTTTCACTTTACGCTCATCCAATTGGGCTTCAAATTCAGCTTTAGCTTTCTCAAAATCAGCTTTTTTCATCAAGCCATACAATTTCACATCCAAATAGAGCGGATCTTCGCCGAATGTGTATTCTTGTCCAGGATTCATCATCTTTTCGAAGAACTGTTTTCCATCCAGAATGAAAGTTGCGCTGTCACCCACGTGCATCATGCGCAAAGCATCAAATATATCTCCTTGATAAAGAGAATCCATCAGCATTTCATTGGGCATCATCGGGAAGAGGAGTGAATCACCCGCGCGAAGAGACATCAAAATGCCCACCAAGTCGCCCGTACAGGGCTGAGCAGCAGTGTCGTGAATATCACCATGGAATTGGTAATAGATACCAGATGTTTTGTCTTTTTTGAATCCTTTGTATTTGCTGCAAGCGCCAAAGGCCAAAACAGTGATTAAAGCCAAGCCTAACAAGGCTAAAGTTCTTACGTTTCTTTTCATTTTCTTCAATTTTATACGATTAAAATAATTTTATCTCTTTATTCTTCAATTTTCAGCAATTCCAATTCATAGACAACAGGGGTATAGGCAGGAATATTGAGTTCCTCGCAGCCTCGCTCCCCATACGCCAATGAAGACGGGACAACCATCGTGATACGATCACCCACGCTCATAATGGGCAATATTGCATCCCATGCTACTGCAGCTTGTCCCTGTCCCAAATTAAATATTGTCGGCGAAGCAGGATCCGTGCTTGATGCAAACTCAGTGTTATCCAATCGCAAACCACGAAACAAGACATGAACTTTCTGATCTTTCACGGGTTTAGGTCCGTCCCCTTTCACATTATGGTAATAATAAATGCCATGATAGTTTTCATAATCCAAAAAATACCGATCCACATACTCCCAAATCAAGGAATCTTCCCTTTGACGGATTCGCTTCATTTGTTCATTATACAGTTCCTCTGCCTTTTCCAGATTCTGCTTCAATGTGATTTTCAGCAACTTAACATCCGCATAGATGGGAGCCTTCCCGTATGGATACTCCCCCATGCACAGGAATTCTTCGTAAAACTTACGCCCGTCAAAGATAAACGTCGCACTGTCCCCCAAATGCATAGTACGAAGTGCGCTGTATATATCCCCACGATATAGATCGTCAATCAGCATGTTATTCTGGGTCATCGGCGTGATAACCTCATCGTCGGAGCGCAGACACATGTTCACCACCACGAAATCACCCATGTCAGGTTTCGGGTTTTGCTCATTTACTTGATGGAACTGATAGTAAAAACCTGACGAATCGCGTTTGAATCCGCTGTATTTCCGACAAGAAACCGTCAAAAAGCACAACACTGACATCAATATCCAGAAAAGACAATTACGCTTCATCATGATTAATAGTTATAAGGGTTAGCAAGAATTTTTTCTTGAGATGGTTTTTGATTTTCGGTAAGGTGGATTTCCATCATAATCGGCTGAAGAGCTTGGATGCGGTCGCCATCGCCAGCCACACCGTAAGCAAGATACGACGGAATTACCAGCCGTGCCTTGGCATCAGGCCGTAACATCTGCACCGCTTCGTGCAATGCGTCAATTCCTTCAGAACGATTCACAATGAAATGTTTAAGTCCAAGACTATCAGAACAATATATCATCTCACCTGTAAGCAGAAAAGTGCGATACTCCAGATTTACTGGATCACCTTCTTTATACAACTCTCCTTTGCCTGGATTGAGAATTTCGATATAAAGTCCCGATGGCGTACGTTGCATCTGCCAGCCATAACGCTGGATGAACATCTGCATCTCTTCGTTCTCACGCCGCATAATGTTCTTGTTGCCCTCCACGTACGGCGCGTCCTTGTCGTCCTTTGCCCCTTCGGAAGAAGAAACAACACTGCCCGTGGTCTTTTGGTCACAACTCACCATCAGACCACACGCTGATACAAGCAACATTATGATAATGAAATACTTACGCATACTTATTTTTCCAGCTGCGCATTCTCACGAATGGCTTTCTCGAAATGGGCAATTGCCTCCTCCATTGTGCCGTGGTAGAAAGCTCCCGCCGCGTTGGCATGTCCGCCGCCCTCGAAATACTTGCGGGCGAACAGGTTCACATCCACGATGCCTTTGGAACGGAAAGAGACACGGATGCGGTTGTCGCGCTCGGTGAAAAAGGCGGTGTAATGCACCGTCGCCAACGACAGTCCATAATTCACAAAACCCTCAGTATCACCGATTTGAAAACCATTATCCGTTAAATCTTTCTTAGTCAGATACATATACGACACTCCGAGTTCGGGAATCACCTTCAGCCGCTGCGAAAGGGCAAGGCCCAACAATTTCATACGGCTTTCCGTGTAGTTGTCATAGACTCTGCGATGTACATCTTCGCCATTCACTCCCGCCTCGATCAGCTTGCGCAACACTGTGTATGATTCAGGGAAATCGCAGGTGTAGGACATCGAACCTGTGTCGGTGATCATACCCACATATAAGCACTCGGCAATCTCCTTCGAAGGCGTTCTGTCGGGAGTGAGGTACTTGTAAAGGAAGTTATAGACCAATTCCGATGCAGAAGTGGTCAAATGGGTGGAGTACATCACATCGCATTTGATGTCGGGTTGCACGTGATGGTCGATGAGCACCCGGAAGCCCGGGAACTTGCTGATGGAGTTCTGAAGGTCCTGACCGGCGCGGTGCGGGGCATTCATATCGACCACAAAAAGGATGTCGGCCGACTTGATGCGTTTGCGGGCTTCGGTGAGATTTTCCTGTGCCACGATAATTTCTTCCGCACCGGGCATCCACTTGAGGAAGCCCGGGAACGGGTTCGGTGAAATCACGGAAACCTCGTAACCGTCGTCCTTAAAATAGTGATAAAGGGCCAAAGCACAGCCCAAAGCATCCCCGTCGGGATTGAAATGGAACACAATAGCTATCGCCTTCGCATCCTTCAGCGCAGCCTGCATTTTCTGTATATCCTTTTCTTCCAAAGTATCAGATTTTGAAAGCGCAAAAATACGAAAAATTCCGATTGGCTTCGTTGATTCGTTTTTATTTGGGCGTTACGGATTGTCCAACCTTTCATCGTTACGTCATCGGGATCATACCGAATACGCTACCACCCGGAAATTTTCATCCCCACATTTATCCAAGCCAGAAGTATCATGAAGCAAACCACCACTGTCAATGCCAATAGTAACGCAATCTTCCACCTTTTCTGCGCAATCGAGAACACGAATGTGGCAAATCTTATTATTTTGGCAACAATCAACAGCGCTATCAGGAAAGGACCTATAAACATGTCATCCACAAACTCTTTCCCTGTCTCTAAATACAACAGATTATTAGCTAATAAACAAAGCATCGAACACACACTCACCGCTGGTGCCACCCACCAACATTTCAGCATCAAATCGGATATCTCGTTCATTGTCAAATGTTTTCGAAGCCATTATTTCTCCATCACAAAACTTACTGTCGCGGAACTCACTCGCCACTTTTCTCCTGTTTCCTTAACTAATTCCATTTCTTCAAACACCACCATCAAGTCCTCGGTGCGATACACCAACAACTCGTTCGCATGGTCTTCCAACCACTCCGCAGACGGCACACCGTCCATGAGGCCACACCGTATCAACTGATTCTCCAGTAGTTCTTCCATTGAAATCTTGATGTGTTCCCCGATTTCCAACCAGGGTTCTACCGCTTTTTTAGTGCTCCTCGACCTAGGCTCATACCAACTTACATCGTCCGCATATACGCGACTATATCCTCTCAAATCAATGGGCGTTTGATTGCTGTAGTGGAGATACGCCCATTCTCTGTGTTCTTTTGCCAATACCTCCTTGGCGTTCTCCTCTGAATATGCCGAAGCGTAATTCCTGGTCAGTTCCGACAATGTCTCCAGATATGCATGCGGACTCGAGAGCCCGAACTCCCGTTCCAGCGCAAGCATATCATTGACTCCGATATAGTTCAGAGACTGATACAACTTCCGATGCTCCTCCATCTGCGTGGTGTCGGCAAGGTCGGGGTTGGAAAGCCGCAGCGTCCCGTCGTCGTTTAGCCGGTCGAGCTGCTGCGCGAGGGTGCGCACGCGGTGCACCTGAGACCGCATCGCCACCTTCTCGCCACGGAGAGGCGGCACCAAAACCGTCAACAACACCACGCACAATGCTCCCGCCGCCAACGCGAAGTAGCCACGACGGTTGCGGAACAGGAATATCAACGCGCACACCGTCATGAGACCTCCGCCCAACAACAGGTAGTAGCGCGATTCGGTCAGCCCGTAGTCCATCAAGCGGCGGGTCAAACCTGTCCAAAAGAGCGCCAATAGCGGCAAGACGAACAGACTGAAATGGTCGTAGAACCACTTGAATGGCCTTGGTTCCGTCAGCATCTGCAACATCTTGGCTGCGAAGAAGATTCCGAAAAAGACCGTCACCATGACAGCCACTCCGCCCTTGGGCAAATTCCACGTAAAGAGGATTTTAGCGGCATAGACATAGAGCACCACCGTGTAAATCAGCAGCGCGGGAGTGAGCACCCAGTTCAGCATCACCGCCCAAAATCGACGGATCTCAATCGTCTCAGGATGGTCCTCCATCGCGAAAAACAGCACGGGAGCCAACCCACAGAATAACAACAGCGCCATCTGACCATACCAGCCGTCCCATGTTTTGTAATCGATGTCGAAGAGGGAGGTGATCGTATAGGCGATGGCCGCAT
>Ga0310786_10004822_pt1 | contig 18594 bp, 13 predicted proteins | sample AusTroGonzalo_MG_FD_203881 | JGI IMG/M metagenome (GOLD analysis project Ga0310786, IMG submission 203881) | Bovine rumen microbial communities from tropical cattle in Woodstock, Queensland, Australia - Gonzalo_03 (v2) (version 2) | ecosystem: Host-associated > Mammals > Digestive system >... | reverse complement strand
TGCCTTTCTGCTTGTCTTGCAGGACACGTACCGACTGCAATCATAGAGAGAAGATTTGACGAGGCAGAAAAGCTTATTTTGTGGCACAAGGAAGTTTTTGGGGATGATTACTATCTTGAAATTCAATATCACGGAATCCCAGAAGAAAAAGAGGTTATTGCTTTCCTTGCTGAAATGTCAAAAAAGCACAATATAAAACTTGTTGCAACAAATGACGTGCATTATCTTTATAAAGAAGATGCGGAACTTCAAGATGTTTTGATGTGCGTGCAAATGAGAAAAACGGTTGGCGATCCAAACAGAATGAAGTTTGCAACGGATGAATTTTATTACAAAACTTATGAAGAAATGGCTGAGGTTTTTCCAGGTTATTTGGATGCTCTTGACACAACTGTTGAAATTGCAAACAAATGTGATGTTATTTTGCAAACGAAATCAATGGGTGAAAATCCAAATCTAGACAGAAAGTATGAGCTTCCAGCAAACAAAAATCATATTCCTGCTTACAAAACGCCGACTGGCGAAACGCCTTATGACTTTTTAAGGAGGATTTCTCTTGAAGGGCTTTATAGATTGTATCCAAATCCATCAAAAGAAATTTTAGACAGATTTGAAATGGAACTTGAAACAATCTCAAGTCAAGGGTTTGTCGAATATTTCCTTATCGTTTGGGATTATATCAATTATGCTCGTGAACACGACATCCCTGTTGGACCGGGAAGAGGTTCTGGGGCGGGAAGTATTGTTGCATACACTTCAGGAATAACAAAAGTTGACCCAATAAAATATCAATTGTTCTTTGAAAGATTTATCAACAAAGAAAGAGTTTCAATGCCTGACTTTGACGTTGACTTTTGCACTGACAGACGTGGAGAGGTTATCGAATATACAAAGAGAAGATATGGGGCAGACCACGTTGCAGGCATTGTGACATTTGGATGTATGAAAGCCAAAAACGCAATCAGAGACGTTGCAAGAGCACTTGGTTATCCTCACTCAATTGGAGATGCGATTGCAAAAGAAGTGCCAAATAAACCAACAGATGGGCTCAAGGCAGACAAGCCATTGCTCAAATATTACTTTGGGACGACTAGTGACCCAGAAAATGAAAAATATATTCTTCCTGCTCTGAGAAAGATGTATGACGAAGATGAAGATGTCAGAAAAATTGCAGATATAGCTATAAAACTTGAAGGCGTGCCGAGGAACACATCTATGCACGCCGCTGGAGTTTTGATTGCCCCAGAGGCAATTCCAAACTATGTTCCACTTGCAAGAAATGGAGAAGACATTGTCACACAATTTGATATGGTCGAACTCGAACATTTGGGGCTTCTTAAGATGGACTTCCTTGGGCTTATTACCCTAACGGATATTCACAAGGCAATTCAGTATATCAAAGAAGATCACGGAGTCGATGTTGACTTCTACAATATGGAGTATAACGACCCAAAAGTGTTTGAGCTCATAAGTTCGGGAAATACAGAAGCCATATTCCAACTTGAAAGTGGCGGAATGAAAAAGTTTATGAAAGAACTTGGCCCAACTTGCTTGGAAGATGTTATTGCGGGAATATCAATGTATAGACCTGGGCCAATGGATTCAATTCCACAATTTGTGAAGTGCAAAAAGGACCCAAGCGCGGTGGTTTATGATGACCCTTGTCTTGAACCAATTCTTGACACAACATATGGTTGTATTGTGTATCAAGAACAGGTTATGAAAATCGTTCAAGTTATGGCGGGATTTAGCCTTGGGCAAGCGGACAACATTCGTCGTATTATGGGGAAGAAAAAGGTTGACAAAATCGCGGCAGAAAAAGTTAAATTTATTGACGGTTTTGAAGATCCAACAGGAAAGCATTCAATACCTGGCGCTGTCAAATTGGGACACGATCGAGCTGTTGCTGAAAAGATATTTGACAGAATGTCTGAGTTCGCAAAATATGCGTTCAACAAATCTCACGCTGCGGCATATGCATATATAACTTATCAAACAGCATATTTGAAATGCTATTACGAGGTTGAACTTTTGACTGCTGTTTTAAACAACAGAATTTCAAATGCGGATCAAATTAAAAATTACACGACATTTGCAAAAAAAGAAGGTTTTGAAGTTTTGCCTCCAGACATCAACAAGAGTTACACATATTTCAAAGTTGAAAATGGAAACATTCGATTTGGACTTGCTGCCCTTAAAAACGTTGGAACTGGGGTGATTGACGAAATAATAAAAGAGAGAAATGAAAGGGGCCCATTTAAGAGTTTTGAGGACTATTGTTCAAGAGTAAGTATGCTCGCGCTTAACAAGAGAACCCTTGAAAGTTTGATATTAAGCGGTGCTTTTGATTGTTTTGGAAAGCACAGAAGCCAGCTTATGTCAGTTTATTCTCTTGCTGTTGACAGAGCAAGCAAAGAACTGAAGAATGCAAATTCGGGACAATTTTCAATGTTCGACAGTGCAAATGCTGTTGATGAATCTTTTAACACTTTGGAATATCCAAATATAAAAGAATTTACACAAGACACATTGTTGAAACACGAAAAAGAAATTGTTGGAATCTACCTTTCTGGGCATCCATTAAATGATTATCTTAACAAATATGATTCTTTTAACTTGACTTCGGATATGCTTAAACCTTCGGAAGAAATTGAAGGTGATGATTTTGATGATGAGCAAGAAGAGGCAACATATGATCAAGTTCAAGACGGACAAAGTGTAATATGTGGCGGAATAATAACAGAAATAAGCAAGAAAATAAAAAACAACAACGAAATGTGCTTCATAAAAATTGAAGACATTTACGGACCGATTGAAGTGGCAATTTTTGGAAGAGTATATTCAAAATACAAAGACTTAATTGACGAAGATAAACTTATAACTGTTAAAGGGAAAATTTCAATAAGAAACTTCACTCCATCAGTTATTGCAGAAGAAATTATTCCTTGGATTAAGCCAGAAGAAGAGAAAAAGGAAGACAATTCTCAAAAACTATATTTAAAGTTTGACACGAAGAACATAGATATATATAATAAAGTTATGAAGAGTTTGCATTCATATAGTGGAGATTGTCAAGTTGTGATAAAGTGCAGCACAATGAACAAAGCGTTCTCTTTAAACTTTAATGTCGAGCCAAACAACCATTTGCTTAATGAACTTTATGGCATTATTGGCAATGAAAATGTTATTCTAAAAGGAAATTAAAATGAAGATTTTGATTATTGGAAGCGGTGGAGATGGTCCAGGGATGAATATGGTCATCGCGACACTATACAGGAAATTCAAAAACGATATATATGGATGTGAAGAGGGTTTTAAGGGACTTTATAACAACAACATAAAACCACTGGCATCTTTTCAGCCGTTAAAAAACGAAAAATTGGCAGGATGCTGTATAAAAACCGCAAGATTTCCAGAATTTCAAGAAGAGAAGTATTTCAAAAAAGCATTAAAAAACGCAAAAGAATTTGACTATGTTGTTGTTATGGGGGGAAATGGTTCGGAAAAAGGTTGTGAAGAACTCACATTTAATGGTGTAAAAACAATTTTTATTCCAGGAACGATTGACAATGACGTTGATGGCAGTGAATACAGCATAGGATTTGACACAGCAATAAATGAGTGCGTGAAGACAATTGAAAGCACAATGCCAAGTATGAAGTCGATGAACAGGAGTTGCGTTTTTGAAATTATGGGAAGACATTGTCCCGATATTGCAGTTCAAACGGCAAAACGAGTTAAGGCGGACATTTGTATAAAAAACAAAGAAGATATCAAATATTCCCAAATTGTCAAAACAATAAAAAAGAATATGGCGAAGGGAATTTCAAGCATTGTCATTTTAAGAGAGAATATCGTTGATATTGACGAGTTTGCAAAAAATGTTAACCAAAAATTGAAAGCAGTTATATTGAAAAGGCAAGTTGTTGGATATGTTCAAAGAGGGGGACGTCCAACAGAAGTTGAACTTAAAAACGCTGAAAAATTTGCGAACAAAGCAATAGATGGAATAAAGAGGGGAGTTTCTTCAAAAAAAATTCTTATGAAAAAAGGGAAAGCTGTTTTTGTTGAACCAGACGTTTTTACTAAAAGAAAATAATTTTAATAAACAGAATAAAAAAAGTGGCTATGAATTTTAATTTTTATATCAAAAATTGTTGACAAAAAGACGATAATGTGATATATTGACAAAGTCACTTTAAGTGTGCAGGTGTAGTTCAGTGGTAGAACCCCAGCCTTCCAAGCTGGTTGCGAGAGTTCGATTCTCTTCACCTGCTCCAAGTGAGCTTCCATAGCTCAGCTGGATAGAGCAACGCCCTTCTAAGGCGGAGGTCGGAGGTTCGAATCCTCCTGGGAGCACCAAAATATGGTGGTCGTAGTTCAGTTGGCAGAACGCCAGATTGTGGCTCTGGAGGTCAAGGGTTCGATCCCCTTCGATCACCCCAGATATTTCGATCAACCGACCTCATCTAATGGGGTGTCGCCAAGTGGTAAGGCATTGGATTCTGACTCCAACATCCGTAGGTTCGAATCCTGCCACCCCAGCCAAGTTTTTTATGGTTCACTAGCTCAGTCGGTAGAGCACTTGACTTTTAATCAAGGGGTCCCGGGTCCGAATCCCGGGTGAGCCACCAACAAAAACTTTGTTTTTTTAATATTGGGGTGTAGCCAAGCGGTAAGGCACGAGACTTTGACTCTCGCATGCGTAGGTTCGAATCCTGCCACCCCAGCCAGATGAAAGCGGTGAACACCAAAAGGTGTTTTTTTATGCGTCTCTTATGTTACCACTGTAAAAAAAACAAAAGATATTTTTCTAAAAATGTAACTATTTAAAAAAAAGTATGGTATAATCATTCTTGAACAAAGGAGCAAAATGGAAACTTTTCAATTATCCTATGCAGGAAAACAGTGGAATGAAGATTATGTTTTTGTTGCGGACAATTTTGGCTTTGTGCTTGATGGTGTGACGTCGTCGTCAAAGCATAATTTTTCTAATATGCGTTCAGATGTTGTTTGGTATTGTCAAACTTTAGGGGAATATATAAAAAAACACATTTGTTCAAAAAAAAGCATTTTTGAAATTCTTAAAGCGGCTGTAAAAAGAACAGCGGAGAGTTATGAAAAATTGGCACGGGGCAAAAAAGTTTTAGATTTTCCAAAGTCAACAATCTCTTTGTTTAGAATAGTCGGTGACGTAGTGGAATTCTACACTTTGGGGGATTCGGTTATTCTTATTGAAGATATTTTTGGAAAAGTTTTTAAATTTTTTGATTCTCGAAATGGAATAAACGACAATATTGCATTGACGGTTATGAAATATTTTTCAACAAAAGAAAAAAAATCAATTAGGCAAACGAGATTGGATCACCCAGAAATAATACATTGGGGAAAAAACCTGTGCAACACTCGTGGACACCAGTATGTTTTGAGCAAAAACGTCGATGATGTTGATTATGGTATATGCTTTTCTATTGATGTCAAACTCATCTCAAAAGTCATTGTTTTGTCAGACGGGTTTTCTCAGGCTTTCGATTTGTTCAAACTTGAAACAGAAGAAAGTTTTGTCAAGAAGATAAACAAAAAAACTGATGCGGAAAAAATTTACAAAAAGTTGAGAAAAATGCAACAAAAAGACAAAGATTGCAACAAATTTTTGAGAACAAAAGAAACCGATGATTCATCAATTGGATTTTTGAAAATTAATTAGCACGTTTGCTTTATGTAAAGTTATAAAAAAGTTTAACAAAATTTCAAAAATATGTTATTATATTCTCGTAAAGGAAAAACAAAAGATGAAAGAAAGAAGAAGAGATAGTGTTGCATCACTGATAATAAATGTGTGCATTTTGATATTCGTTTCAATGATGATGTGGATAAATTTCAGATCGGATTTCGTTCACGATGATGCTTGGTTTGGCTTTACTGGTTGGCTGAGCTTAAGATTCTTTACGGTTTTGTCAAATTTGTTTTTGGCAATAACATCTGTTTTCATTATTGTTTTCGATGTGAAAAGCATTGTGAACAACAAGTATAATATTCCAAAATGGGCGATAATTTTGAAATTCACAAGCACAGTTGCGACAACAGTGACATTGATGACAGTGGTGTTGTTGCTCGCACCTTTGTGGGAAGTTAATGGCGATGGGTATTTCACTCTGTTCGCAAGAAATAATTTCTTTATGCATTTTGTTAACCCTATTTTGGGAATAATCACATTTATATTTTTTGAAAAGAACGAAAAGTTTAAATTGAGACACGTGTTTTTCGGGCTGGTTCCAACCTTTCTTTATTCAATATTTTACATAACGTTTGTGTGTGTCGGAATTTGGCCTGACTTTTACAATTTCACCTTCGGGGGATATATGTGGCTTGCTCCGATAAGTGCGGTTGTTATGTATATGTTGACGTTTGTGTATGGCTATTTAATTTGGCTTTGTCAATATAAGTATGCCAACAAGAAAAAAACAAGCAAAAAAGCATCCAAATGACTTGAATGCTTTTTATTTTTCTATTAAATATGAAGCTGGTTGGAGCAATACTAAAAATGATTGTTACGATTAATGGAATGTGGTTCAATCTTCTGGTATTTGCTATATGTTTTGTAATTTACGAGGCTGTTCATATAATTATGACAATAGAGGAAAAAAAGAAACAATTAATATTAAAAAAAATGCAAAATTTGGCTTAATTTATTTGCCAAATTTTTTCATATTCGCTATAATATATTCGGTTACAAAAAAAGGAGAAATTATGAAAAATTTTGTTTACTTGTTTAAAGATGCTGATGGAAAAAACAAAGCACTTTTCGGCGGGAAAGGAGCAAACCTTGCTGAAATGACAAAACTTGGAATGCCAGTTCCACAAGGCTTCACAATCACAACAGAAGCTTGCACACAATATTACAAAGATGGCAGAAAAATCAACAATGAAATTTTGGCACAGATAAAGGAAAAACTTGCTGAGCTTGAAAAGATGACAGGAAAGAAGTTTGGAGACGTGAAAAATCCACTTCTTGTTTCCGTTCGTTCGGGAGCGAGAGTTTCTATGCCAGGAATGATGGACACAATCCTTAACCTTGGACTCAATGATGAGGTTGTTAAGGGGCTTGCACAACTCACAGGAAATGAGAGATTTGCATATGACTCATACAGAAGATTTATTCAAATGTTCTCAGATGTTGTTATGATGCAAGAAAAATCTAAATACGAAAGAATTCTTGATCAAGTTAAAGAGAAAAAAGGTGTTAAATTTGACAAAGATCTCAGTGCGGGCGATTTGAAAGAAATTGTAAATCTTTTCAAAGACCTTTACAAAAAAGCTCAAGGTGAAGAATTCCCACAACAACCAGAAGTTCAACTCGTTGAAGCTGTTAAAGCGGTTTTCAGATCATGGGACAATGACAGAGCAAACGTTTACAGAAGAATGCACGACATTCCATATGATTGGGGAACAGCGGTTAACGTTCAATCAATGGTTTTCGGAAATATGGGAGATGACTCTGGAACAGGTGTTGCTTTCTCAAGAAACCCTGCAACAGGAGAAAATGAATTCTATGGCGAGTATCTTATGAATGCACAAGGAGAAGATGTTGTTGCTGGAATCAGAACACCACTTCCAATTGCAACACTCAAGGAGCAAAACCCAGAAGTTTACAAACAATTCTATGATATTGCAAAAAAGCTTGAATTGCATAACAAAGATATGCAAGATATGGAGTTTACTATTGAAAAAGGAAAACTCTATATGCTTCAAACAAGAAACGGGAAAAGAACAGCAAAAGCAGCTCTTAAGATTGCCGTTGACCTTGTTGGTGAAGGACTTATCACAGAAAAAGAAGCTCTTATGATGATTGATCCAAAACAATTGGATGCGCTTTTGCACCCACAATTTGAAGCAAAATCATTGAAAGAAGCAAAAGTTATTGCAGAAGCTCTTCCAGCGTCACCTGGGGCTGCTTGTGGAAAAATTGTTTTCACGGCAGAAAGAGCAAAAGAACTTGCTGAAAAGAAAGAAAAAGTTGTTTTGGTTAGACTTGAAACTTCTCCGGAAGACATTGAAGGAATGGCAGCTTCTCAAGGTATTTTGACAGCAAGAGGAGGAATGACTTCTCACGCTGCTGTTGTTGCAAGAGGAATGGGAACAGCTTGCGTTGCAGGTTGCTCAGCGCTTCGTTTTGCTGATGACGAAAAATCTTTCACACTCAATGGAAAGGTTTACAAAGAAGGAGACCTTCTTTCATTTGATGGTTCAACAGGAAAAGTTTATGATGGACTTGTAAAAACAGAACCTGCAAAAATCTCTGGAGAATTTGCAACAATTATGGAATGGGCTGACAAGAACAGAGCACTTCAAATCAGAACAAACGCAGACAACCCAAGAGATGCAGAAAACGCATATTCATTTGGTGCAGAGGGTATTGGTCTTTGCAGAACAGAACATATGTTCTTTGAAGCTGACAGAATCCCAGCTGTGAGAGAAATGATTGTTTCAACAACTGTTGAAGAGAGAAAGAAAGCACTTGCAAAACTTCTTCCAATGCAAAAGAAAGACTTTATTGGACTTTACAAGGCAATGCACGGGAAACCGGTGACAATTCGTTTCTTGGATCCACCTCTTCACGAATTCCTTCCACACAGTGACGAAGACATTGCAGCACTTGCAAAAGAGATGGGACTTACTTTTGAACGTCTTAAACAAACGGTTGTTTCACTTCACGAATTTAACCCTATGATGGGACACAGAGGTCTTAGACTTGCTGTGACATATCCAGAAATCGCAGAAATGCAAACACAGGCTGTTATCGAAGCAGCGCTTGAAGTTAACAAGACAGAAGGATATAAGGTTGTTCCAGAAATTATGATCCCACTCACTTGTGATTCAAAAGAATTCAAATATGTTCGTGATATCGTTGCAAACAAGGCTGACGAAATCATCAAAGCAAACGGTGCAGATCTTCATTACAAGATTGGAACTATGATTGAGATTCCAAGAGCGGCAATAACAGCAGATCAAGTTGCTGAGTATGCTGAATTCTTCTCATTTGGAACGAACGACTTGACACAAATGACTTATGGATTCTCACGTGACGACTCTGCAAAATTCCTTGATGTTTACTATGCAAAGAAGATTTTTGAAAGCGATCCATTTGCAAGACTTGACCAAAATGGTGTTGGAAAACTTGTAAAAATGGCAGCTGAACTTGGAAAGCTTGCTCGTCCAGACATCAAACTTGGAATTTGTGGAGAACACGGTGGTGATCCATCCTCAATTGAATTCTGTCACGGAGCAGGACTCACTTATGTTTCTTGTTCACCATACAGAGTTCCTATTGCAAGACTTGCTGCGGCTCAAGCAAATATCAAAAACCCAAGAAAATAAAATTTTTCAAAAAAAATATTCAAAAAGAGAAGGTTTTTCCTTCTTTTTTTGTTATTTGTTTGTGCAAAATGAAAAAAAGTGATATTATAAAAATATGATAACGAAAAAAGATGTCAAATTAGAAAAAAGAAGAGCTGGGATCCCAAAAAAAGGGAACCTTTATTATTTGTCACAATGGAAGAAGTTGGCTGCACCCAAATTAAGCCATGCAATCATTTCAATGGCGTCATATTTGGTTTATGTTTCATTCTATTTGCTCGCAGCGATTTTTAGTGCAAAAGTGATTGATTCGCTTTATAGTGCCGATTGGATGTGGGCGTGCATTTGGCTGGTTATTGCCTTGGTTGATATTATTGTGAGAAATATTGCAATGGAAATTCAGTATAGAGCATATTCGTTGACATACACAGACAGTTTTGTGAAAATGCAAAAAGCGCTATACAAAAAAATCCTTTCAAGCAAAAAATCAAGTTTTGATTCAATTTCAAAGGAAAAAATCAACAACACGATTGGGGTTGACCTTGTGAATGTTGCAAATTTCTATGATCATTTTTTGGTTACGCTGGCAGGTCGTTTTGTGATAAGCGTTGTTTCTCTCGTGATTATTTTTATTTACAACTTCTATGCAGGATTTCTTGTTTTAGGGCTTGGAATTATGAACTATTTTATTTTAAGTTTCGTGAATAAAAAATTGGGAGAGTGTAACAGAAAAACTTATGATTACAAAGACAAACTCTTTGAGGAAGTTTCTACGATTGTTGACGGGAAAAATGTCATAAACGAGTTTAACAAGCAAAGGGTATATGAAAATGTGTTTATACAAAAATCAATAGAATATAGTGATTCGGTTGCAAGATACTATAAGTGGTATTCTTTCAGAGAAAACGGATTCTATGCTTGCTGGAATTTTGTGATATACATAATAACATTTATCTTAGTATATTTTGTAAGCCAAGGAACTCTTCCAATTGCTTTGTATCTTGTTATTGTTTCATATCTCACAACTTGCACCGAGAATTTTAACACTGTGTTTAATACAAACAAGTTTTTCCAAGATATGAAAGTCAGCGTTGATAGGGTTAACACAATTTTAGACGTTTCAAATGAGAATATAGCGAATTTTGGAAAAAATAAATATCATATAAGCGATTGCAATTTGAATTTCGTTAAGGTTACATATGAAAACAATGACAAAGCCGACGAAAATTTTGGGACAATAAAAAAATTAAATCTTTCTTTCAAAAAGAACGAAATCAACTTGATTTATGGCAACAGAGATTGTGGAAAGAGAGTCGTTTTCAATCTTTTAAGAAGAAGGATTGTCCCACAAGAAGGATCAATTTTCCTTGACGACATAGAGCTTTCGAAATTTGACGATTCGATTTACAGAGAAAACATTTTTTATGTTGCAGGGGCTCCTCTGTTCTTGCACGACACAATTATGGAGAACTTTCTCGTTGCAACCAAAAGCAAAAGAGCGATATACAAGATGTGTCAAAAAATTGGAATAGAGGGCTGGATAAAATCATTGCCAAAAGGATACAACACAATGATTGAAAGCAGTTTTTCTCCATACAACACATTTATGCTTGGACTTGCAAGAGCGCTTTTGACAAATTGCAAAATTTTGATGATTTACGAAATGCCAAAAGGCATAACAGATGAAGAATATGGAAACATTCTTCGCTTAATAAACGAACTCAAAAACGAGATAACAATTATCGTTTTCAGCCACAACAGCGCATTGAAAGACCAAGTGGGAGTTGTGTATCATATTGTTGATGGCAAAGTTGACAGTTTTGTTGAAAATGTTCCAACAATAAAGCAAAAAATTAAAGATTTGGAAGGCTCTGCTCCCGTAGAAGAGGAAGAGACACCTTTAGATGCAATTATTGAATAAAAGTCTTTACTTTTTTAGATAATTGTGATATAATCTCCAAAGTAAAAGGTAGGTAGTGTTTATGGCAATGATTGACCCATCAATTGATGAACTTAGAAAAAAGACAAATGGAAATTCTTATGTGCTTAGCAATTTGATTGCAAAAAGAGCAAAAGAAATTCAAAACAACAACAGACAAAAAGAAGAAGAAGGTTTTGAACCTGAGAAAAAAGAAATCACACAAGCTTGTGAAGAAATTGTGGAAGGAAAAGTTGTTCCAAGCAAGTGGGAGTAAAATTGATCACAAAATTATGCCCCAGAGTCACAAAAGAGTATCTGGGTGGCAAAGGGTTTACGGAAGTGATATAAAAATGAGGAAAAATGGTTTTCTCATTTTTTTTACTTTTTATTTGAAAATCTTTGTGTCTTGTGATAAAATAGCATTGGAGGAAAGATGTTTGCAAGCGTTGTGATTGATCAAGACACAAAAGCCCTCAACAAAGAATTTGATTATCTCATTCCAGAAGGAATGGATGTTCAAGTTGGTATGAGGGTGCGGGTTCCTTTTGGAGCTAGATTGCTTCAAGGTTTTGTCGTAGAAAAAAAGGACACTTCAAGCTATCCTTCTTCAAAGATTAAAGCAATTATTTCGAAGATTGAAGATTTTCCAATTTTGAAGAAAGAAATGCTTGAACTTATGAGATTTATGTGTGATAAATATCACACAAGAATGACAAGTGTTTTGAAGCTTTTTGTGCCAAGTGAAATCAGAGAAGGAAAAGTCAAAGACCTTTTTGAAAAATGGTGCACCCTTGAAAAAGAAATTGGCGAGAACGAATTTAAAAGAGCAAAAAAACAATTGGACATAATTTATAGTTTGAGGGAGGAAAATCCACAAAAATATTCGGTTTTGAGCGAAAAATTTGGAAATTCTGCATTGAAAGCTTTGATTGAAAAACAAATTGTAAAGGTTTTCAATGAAAAAATCAACAGAACTCCTTTTGTTGAAGTTGAAAGTGAAAAGAAAATCAAACTGAATTATATGCAACAAAATGCAGTTGAAAAAATGCAAGAAGAAAAAACATATCTTTTGCACGGGGTGACAGGAAGCGGAAAAACTGAAGTGTATATGCATCTCATTTCGAAAGTTTTGAAGAAAGGCAAGACAGCAATCATGCTTGTGCCTGAAATTTCACTTACGCCACAAGTGCTCTCTCATTTTAAGGCAAGGTTCGGAGACGAAGTTGCTTTGCTTCACAGTGGGCTCTCTGCGGGAGAAAGATTTGATGAGTGGAAAAGATTGTTTGATGGAGAGGCAAAAGTTGCTATTGGGGCGAGATCAGCCATATTTGCACCGCTTGAAAATTTGGGGATTGTGATTATTGATGAGGAACACGAACAAAGTTATATTTCGGAGACAAACCCACGCTATGACACACACAGCATAGCAAAAATGAGAGCGATGTATAATCATTGCCCGCTTGTGCTTGGAAGCGCGACTCCATCGGTTGAATCGTATTCAAAAGCGAAGAGTGGAGAATATGAACTTGTTGAAATGCCGGTAAGGGCGAATGGAAGAGAAATGCCCAAAATTCAAATAATTGATATGATGGGCGAAATCCGAAATGGAAACGGGGGAATGTTTTCAAATCAACTTCTTTGTGACCTTGCCAAAGTTGTCAATGACAAAAAACAAGCTATGATTTTTATAAACCGAAGAGGATATTCTTCATTTATGATGTGCAAAGATTGTGGCTATGTTGCAAAATGCACAGATTGTGATGTCAGTCTTGTTCATCATAGGGTTGACAACAAACTCAAATGCCACTATTGCGGAAAACAATACAAGGTGCTCGACAAATGTCCTAATTGCGGAAGCGAAAGAATAAAGGAAGGAGCCGTGGGAACGCAGCAGGTTGTGAGTGAACTTAAAAAACTTTTTCCTGATGTGACTGTTTTAAGAATGGACACAGACACCACATCGAAAAAGAACGGGCATCAGAAAATTCTTTCTGAATTTAAAAAGACTAAACCTGGAATTTTGGTTGGCACACAAATGATTGCAAAAGGACACGATTTTGAAGATGTCGTTTTGGTTGGAATTGTTGATGCTGATCAAAGCCTTTATCAAAGTGATTATCGAAGCAGTGAAAGATGCTTTGAACTTATCACTCAAGTCAGCGGAAGAGCGGGAAGAAGTGAGTTTGAAGGGAAAATAGATTTGCAAACATACAGTCCAAGACATTATGTTTATAAATTTGCTGCGAATTATGATTATAAAAATTTCTTCAAAAAAGAAGAAAATATAAGAAAAACTGCAGAATTTCCACCGTTTTCGAGAATTATTCGCATTTTATTTTCACATTCTGACGAAAATGTAGTGAAAAACGAACTCAAGTTGTGTTATAATAAATTGTTAAAAGTTAGAGAAAAGCACTTGCAAGATTTCATATATATGGATGCTATGAAGTCGCCATTGAAAAGACTTCAAAACAAATTTAGGTATCAAGTGGTGATAAGATTGAAAAATCAGAATGCAGACAAAATCGAAAAGGAAATTTATGACTGCACGCTTGACGCTCCAAAATCTTCTGTGTTTTTTGAAATAAATCCAACAAATATGTCGTAGGAGGGGAAATGGCAAAGAGAAAAATTGTGAAAATAGGCGACCCACTATTAAGAAAAAAATCAAAGCCCGTCAAAGATTTTGACGATGAACTTGGGGTTTTAATTGATGATATGAAAGAAACTATGTATCAAAACGACGGAATGGGGCTTGCAGCACCTCAGGTTGGAGTTTTGAGAAGGGTTGTTGTTATGGATGTGAATGGAAATGTTTACGAACTTGTCAACCCAGAGATTGTTTCAAGTGAAGGTGAAGACATTGACACGGAAGGGTGCCTGAGTGTTGGAAGTTTTCACGGGAAAGTTAAAAGACCTTATAAAGTGACGGTGAAAGCTTTTGACAGATATGGATATCCACTAGAAATAACTGGCGAAAAATATTTTGCCAGATGCGTTTGTCACGAAATAGATCACTTGAACGGTGTGCTTTTTGTTGACATTTGTGAAGATAAAGATAAATACAAGGGAGCGCTATGAAAATTTTGTTTTTAGGTTCTCCAGAGTTTGCAAAAATCACTCTTTCATACCTTTTGAATAGTCATCACAAAGTGGTGGCTGTCGTATGTCAAATGGACAAACCTTCGGGGAGAGGAAACAAACTCACCGCACCGGTGGTAAAACCATATGCACTCGAAAAAAACATTCCTGTTTTGCAGTTTGACAAAGTTAGCAGGCATCTTGATGAGATAAACAAACTTGATTTTGACATTTCTGTGTCAGCTTCATTTGGACAAATTTTGTCTAGAGATTTTCTTGCAATAAAACCTTGTTTAAATCTTCATCCAAGTCTTTTGCCAAAGTATAGAGGGGCGACACCAATTCAAACGGCTCTTTTAAACAACGACAAAAAGACAGGAATAACTGTTCAAAAAATGAGATATGAAGTTGATAGCGGAGAGATTTATCTTCAAAAAGAATATCCAATTGAAGATGATGATGACTTTGAAACCCTATCAACGAAACTTGCCCACGAAGGTGGAAAAATGCTTGTTGAAGTGCTTGACAAACTTGAAAAAAACGAGATTGAAGCATTTGAGCAACAAGGCGAAATTATTATGACAAAACTTATTGAAAAACAAAATGGTTATTTGGATTTCAAGAATTCAAGTGCAGCGCACATTGTTGGTCAGGTTAGGGCTTATGGGTTCAATCCAGGAGCATACTTTTTTATGGACGGGGAAAGATACAAAGTTTATAAAGCCAAAGTGTGCGAAGATTTGACACAAGAAAATTCAAGGGCTGTTGTAAAAGATAAAAGATTTGTGATAAAAGCAAAAGAAAATTCTGTGCAAATTGAAGTTTTGCAAGGACAAAACGGCAAAAAAATGGATATAAAAAGCTTTTTGAATGGTTTTAAGCCAAAAAGTATGATGGTGGAATGATGCTTTTAGATTTGTCGCAAAATGAAATCGAAGAATACGTTGTAAGCCTTGGCTTCCCAAAATTTAGAGGGGGGCAAGTTTATGATGCAATAATTCAAGGAAAACTTTTGGATGAAACCAATTTACCAAGAGATTTGAAAAGTGCGATGGAGGAAGATTATCCACATTTTGAAATCGTAAAAAAACTTGTAAGCAAAGATGGAACAATAAAGTATGCTTTCAAAATGTTCGATGGTGAAATTATTGAAAGTGTGTTTATGCAATATAAGTATGGTAACACTCTTTGTGTTTCAACTCAGGTTGGATGCAGAATGGGATGCAAATTTTGCGCTTCTGGACTTCACGGGCTTAAGAGAAATCTTTCTGCTGGCGAAATACTTTCACAAATTGTGATGGCAAACAGGGATAATGGCGGAAATGCAAAAGAAAGAAAAATAACAAATGTCGTTTTGATGGGAAGTGGGGAGCCTCTAGATAACTATGACAATGTCACAAAATTTTTCAAACTTTTGGAGGAAAAACGTGGACTTTTGATAAGTCAGCGTAACATTTCACTTTCAACCTGTGGAATTGTGCCAAACATAAAAAAGTTGGCAGATGATGGCTTCCAGGTAACATTGACAATTTCTTTGCACGCACCGAATGATACAATAAGGAAAAGGACAATGCCAATTGCAAACAAATATTCTATGGCAGAAATTCTTGACGCTTGCAAGTATTATTTTAACAAAACAGGACGAAGAGTTGCGATTGAATATACACTTATAAAAGACGTTAACGATAGTGAAGAATGTGCAAAAGAGTTGGCAGAAAAATTAAGAGGATTTAGCGTTCACGTCAACGTCATTCCTTTAAACTATGTTAAAGAGAGAGATTTGAAACAGCCAAATTCCAAAGACGCTTACGTTTTTGCTGGAAAACTTGAAAAACTTGGAATATCTGCAACAGTGAGAAGAACGCTGGGAAGTGATATAGGTGGAGCGTGTGGTCAACTTAGGAATTCGCTTATGGAAGGTGAAGTATGATAGGGCTTGTTACAAAAAAACAGTCAACACTTTTTGAAGTTGTGGTTGATGAAAAGAAATTTCAGTGCAATGCGAGAGGAAATGTAAAAAGCAGTGGGATAAACGTTGGGGACAAAGTTGAGTTCAATGAAGACAGTTTGGTGATTTCAAACGTTCAGGCAAGAAAAAACATTCTCATAAGACCGCCTATGGCAAACCTAGACAAAATGTTTATTGTTGTTTGTCCAAAACCAAAACCAGACTTTTATTTGGTTGATAAATTAATATTATTTTGTTCTATTAATAATATAAAGCCAATAATTTGTGCAAACAAAGTTGATTTGGACGAAAATTTTGAAAGAGAAATCAAGGAAAATTACGAAAAATATTTTGAAATTGTGTTTTGTTCTGCTAAACTAAATATGACAAAATCACTTGAAGAAAAAATTGAAGGGGTTTGTGCATTTGCGGGGCAAAGTGCTGTTGGAAAATCTTCATTGATCAATTCTATATTCAAATCAAATATAGAAAAAGTTGGTGATTTTGGGAAGAAGGTGGAAAGAGGCAAGCAGACGACCAGAGTTGTGACGCTTTACAAAATGCCAAAAGGATTTATCGCAGACACCGCTGGCTTTTCACAGCTTGACGAAAGTTTGATCGATATTGACTATAGAGAACTTTCAAGATATTATCCAGATTTTTATCCATATATAAACGAGTGCAAATATCAAACTTGCGATCATACAAACGACAAAGATTGCAAATTGATTCAGGCAGTTAAAGATGGGAAAGTGTCGAGAAATAGATATGAAAACTATTTGAAACTTTTGTCTAGAAAAAAGAGCGAAAGAAGATATTGAGGAGTTATATGAAAAAGAATATTTATGTTTCAGTTTCAACCGATCCAGTTGGCGGATATCAAAAAATCATTGATTATGCAAAAGAAATACAAACTTTTGCAGATTTTTTGCATTGTGATGTTATGGATGGCGATTTTGTCAAAAAATTTACCTATGATGACAATTTGGTAAAAAACATAAATTCTTCTTCTTTGATTATGCTGGATGTTCATTTGATGGTCAGTGAACCTTTTCAATTAATTCAAAAATACATTGATGCAGGAGCAAACTTCATCACTGTTCACTATGAAGCATTTAAAGACAAAAAGAATCTTGTTGAAGCAATAAAACTTATCAAAAGCAAAGGATTGATTGCGGGAATAGCAATCAATCCAGAAACACCATTCAAGTTCGTTAAACCATATTGCTATGATGTTGATTTGATTTTAGTTATGGCAGTTGAACCGGGGTCAAGTGGACAAAGATTTTTTTCTGATACCTATGACAAAATAAAGCAAATTAACAATTTTAGGGAAGAAAATTCACTTAAATTCAAAATCTCAGTTGATGGGGGAGTTTGCCCAGAAAATGCAAAATTGTTGACTCAATATGGAGTTGACATTTTGGTTAGTGGAAGTTATGTTTACAAAGCGTCAGACAGAAAAAAAGCAGTCAAAGAACTTAAAAGTTAATTAAAAACAACTTTGCCACAAAGAACGTCAAAATAAGAAAAAGTTTGAAGCAATGTTTGATCTTTTATGACAACAGTGAAAACGCTTGGATAGACATCTTTTACAACTCCGCTGACAAGTTCAATTTTTTTTCGACCACGATTAATGCTCATTTCGACATTTTGTCCCTTGAGCATTTTTATTTTTTCTTTCACTTCATTTAAGTCTATATTTATTTTTCTCATATTTCACCTTAATATTTTTTTGACAAATAAAAAAAACTTAAACATTTTTGTCATAAGTTGAAAGAACGCAGAGTAAGATATAGCAATAAAAACGAAGGGAGGAATTATGTCGTTCGAAACAAAGAGTTTTAATGTACTTAAAAAAGTTCAGTTGCCACAAAGCCAAGTCGAAAAGGATTGCAATGTTGAATTGGAAGGAGATGTTAACAAGATTTTATCTTCTTCAAGCCAAGTTTCCGTTTTAGATTATGAGGTTTTAGACGGGGAAATTTCTTATAATGCGGAATTGCAAAATTGTGTGGTGTATTTGGCAGAGGAAAATAAAATTGGCAGTTCAAATTCTGTTTGCGAGTTCTCGGGAAAAATTGCAAATTCACAAATTAATCTTGGTGATAAGGTGCTTTTAAGCTTGAATATAAATGAGAATAAAGTTAAATTTGAAAATGGAAATGCCATAATCTCAGTTGTTGTTGATGAAAATGTTGAGTTAATAAAAGAAAAAGAAGTGAAAAGTTTGGATTCAAGTGATGATGACGTTTGCACAAAAAAGGGAAACATAACACTTGAAAAA
>Ga0310786_10004821_pt1 | contig 18594 bp, 16 predicted proteins | sample AusTroGonzalo_MG_FD_203881 | JGI IMG/M metagenome (GOLD analysis project Ga0310786, IMG submission 203881) | Bovine rumen microbial communities from tropical cattle in Woodstock, Queensland, Australia - Gonzalo_03 (v2) (version 2) | ecosystem: Host-associated > Mammals > Digestive system >... | reverse complement strand
ACCTTGGCGAGAGGCTTGAATGCCCAGAGTTTGTTCTCATCGAGCGGGAAGCTGTACTCACCGCGCTTGAGGAACACACCGGTCAGTTTGTCCAAGTCATTCTGCAAACCGTCATAGTTACGGCTCAGAAGTCCAGGACCGAGAGTCACCTCCAACATATGGCCGGTGAACTCAACCAAGTTGCCGACCTTCAGACCACGTGTCGATTCAAACACCTGAACATACACGTTGTCGCCGGTCACTTTGATAACCTCTGCCATCAACTTCACGTCACCGACGCTGATGTAGCAGATCTCGTTTTGCGATACAGCGCCATCTACACCTACGGTAACGAGGTTCGCGATGACACCTTTAACTTTTCCTGTTGTCATATCTTAAAATCTTAAATCTTCAATTTTAAATCATCAATCAAGCTTGACACCTTTTTTCATGTCAGCCACCAGTGCACGGAACACTTGTTCGCCTTGCTCCACGGTCAGGGTATCCCAGCGATGGAGGATCGTGGCTTTCAAGTAATACGCGAGCACGGCTTCGATGTTGAACACCTCGAACAAGGTGCGGTTCTCCAGCCACTGCCAGCGCAGCGCGTCAATATGCTTCTCGCGATCCAGCAGGTTGCCTATCTCGGCAATCTCTGCCACCTCTTTGAGGTCAGGAACGAGTGCCGCCAGACGAGCGTTCTTACCGAGCGCACCGCCCTTGCGAAGTTCCTGCGCCACTTCGTTGTCGCCCACCACAACCTTGCTCACGTCCATATTGTGCTTGATAGCCACGGCAGCAGCCAGCACGTTATTGACGTCCATGTTGAAGGCGAACCACTCGCGCACGAACTTGTTCTTGCACTTCAAGCCCTGTTCGTATAGCAACTGCGTACGGAAATCCTCGTCGCTCAGACTCAGCTCGGCCTTACGGTCTTGAACAGCATCGTCCTCCATGAGCGCAAGGATAGCCTCGTCGTCGTTCTTGCGACGCAGCAACGCCAACAGATCCTTGTCCGAAGCCGATAGGTGCTCGTCCAGGAGCTCCAGCAATGCTTCCTGCGAGGTCTGCACACGCTCGCTGAGTGCTATATCCTCAAAGCCCGCTATTAAATATTCGTAACCCATGACATTTACCATTTAGTCATTTACGATTTGTTCATTTAGAACAGCAGTTCGATGAGTTGCGGACGAAGGAACTCCTTGAAGTATGCGATGAACTCGTCGTCACCGAAGGCAAGTTTGTAGCCGCCCTGTTTCGGTGCGATAGCAAACGCGGTCTTGATACCTTTCACTTCCTTGATCTCTACGCCCTTGTTCAGCAGTTCTTTTGCATTGGCAGCAAAGTACTTCTTCAGCGCCTCGGCATCCTTGGCTTCGATGACTACTTCCCCACCCTTGGCGAGTTGTGCTGCAAGGTCGGCAATGAGCTTCTGCATGAACTTCGCATCCGCCGTAGCGGCTTTCACGCTGTCAGCAGCCAGTTTGTCAGTCAGCAGGTTCGTCACCTCGGTCTTGATGGCGTTCACCGATTGCTCGGCATAGAGCTTGAGTTCCGAGCGGGTGTTCTTGTCCAGCTCAGCGGCAGCGGCTTTGGCAGCCTCCAGCGTCTGAGCAGCTTTCTTCTCGGCGGCAGCGATGATGTCTGCAGCCTTCTGTTCAGCCTCGGCTACGATAGCAGAGGCTTGTTCTTTACCTTTCTCCACGCCCTCAGCGTAGATCTTGTCGGTTAATTCGGATAGATTCATTGTATTTGATATTTAGATTATTTGCTATGAAGCGGAATGTGTTTTTATGGTGTCCGTGCGCGTGCAATTAAGTGCGTAACACGCGCAAACCGACACAAAGGTATAAAAAAAATTGCACATTTGCAAATTTTTATGCTTTTTTTTTTGTCATTTGCGAAAAAAAATAAAATTTTCTTGCAATTGTAAGATTTTTTTTGTACCTTTGCACGGAAAAACATACAATAAGCAATCATTATGCAAGGCAATTTCAAGTATCACAATCCAACGAAATTGTATTTCGGCGAAGAGTCCCTGAACTATCTCAAGGACGAGTTACAGAACTATGGCGAGCGTGTGCTGCTCAACTACGGCAGCGGTAGTGTCAAGCGTAACGGCATCTACGACGAGGTCGTTGCTATACTGCGCGAAGGCGGCAAGACTATCATCGAGAATCCGGGAGTGATGAGTAACCCGACACTCGAGAAGCTTCACGAAGGTGTACGCATTGCACGGGAGAACAACGCTGATTGGATCTTGGCACTCGGCGGTGGCAGTGTGTGCGACTACTCGAAAGGCGTAGCAGCGTCGGTTTTCTTCAACGGCGACTATTGGCAGGAGTTCTGGCTCGAAGGTCACCAACCCACTGCAGGGCAGAAGATATTGCCCGTGGGCTGTATCCTGACGATGGCGGGTACGGGCAGTGAGATGAATGGCGGATGTGTGATCACGGACGCAGCGAAAAACTTCAAGACCGGACACGTGTTCGACAGCCGATTGATGCCCAAGTTCTCCATCTTGAATCCACGTTACACGATGACCGTGCCGCTCGAGCAGATGAAAGCCGGCATATACGATATCATGAATCATATCTTCGAGCAGTATTTCTCGGATTTCGATGACAATACCAACGACTACATTTCCGAGGGACTGATGCGTTCACTCATCGTCGCCTCGCGTGCGGCAGTCAAAGACCCGCAGAACTACGAGTCGCGCAGCAACATTATGTGGACGGCTACGTGGGCACTGAATACGCTCATCAAGTGCGGCAAATCCGAGGACTGGATGGTACACATGATCGGTCATTCGTTAGGCGCATGGACACATGCACCGCACGGCTACTGCCTCGCGGCTTGCTCGATGGCGTACTATCGCCGCGCTATGGAGCAGGGACTGCCTAAGTTCGCACGGTTTGCGCATAACGTGTGGGATATCCCCACGCAGGGCAAGAGCGAACGCGAGCTCGCAGAGGCGGGGCTGGAAGCACTCAAGAACTGGATGCAGGAGATCGGTCTGCCACTCACCATCACAGAGATCGGTGCCACGCCCGAGATGATTGACGACATCGTCTCGACCACCGTCATCTTCCCTGCCGGATATCTCGACCTCAAAGCAGAGGATATAAAAGACATTCTGAAAGAGAGTTTGTAAGGTGCATTACAAAGGAGTACGTTTAGTTGCAAGTCTTGCATTGTCGTATGCATGCGTTATGAGTGCCTTGGCTTCTGTAACTGATTCGTCCGCTATCCCCGACGAGGTGAAACAACTGCACCTGCAGGAAGTGCAAGTCATCTCGCGACAAACGGAGATTCACTCACAGGCTTATCGGCTTGTGACTGAGATCAGCAGAGAAGCCATCGCTGCATTACCGGCAACGACCGTGGCCGACCTGTTGGAGACCCTTCCCGGATTGGATATCCGTTCGCGCGGAGTCAGTGGTGCGCAAGCCGACGTGAGTATGCGCGGCGGCACGTTTGACCAAGTGATGATCCTACTCAACGGCGTAAGTGTCAGCGACGCACAGACCGGGCATTACGCCATGAATATCCCTATCCCACTCTCAGCCATCGAGCGCATTGAGGTACTCGAAGGAGCAGCGGCTTCGCTCGTAGGCGGCAACGCCTTTTGCGGGGCTATTAACATCGTCACACGGCAAGCGGAAAAGGATACGTACCATGTGGCGATGCAGATGGGCATGAATCGCTATGCCAAAGCCGAACTGACAAGCGGTTGGCGACGTAACGAATGGCATGTACTGGCGAGTGCCGACTACGGCCATAGCAACGGGTACTATGCGCCAGCACCGACCGAAAAAGAATCTACTGCACTCAAGAACTCCGACTTCAACGGTGCAAACATATACTTCAATGCCACTTGGCGCGGACTGGAGCTGCAAGCCGGTGCGCAGTATAAAGATGCCGGAGCGGGTATGTTCTACGGCTTTGGTTCACAGGATCAGTTCGATGCCACTCGTACGGCTTTCGGCTCAGCTCGATACGAGCATCATTGGGGACGATGGTCGCTGGACGCAATGGCTGCTTACCGCGCTAACCATGACCGCTACGAGTGGCATCGAGGTCAGCCGAGCAACCGCCATCTGACGCAGAATGCCACGGCTACGCTACGAGCACACTACGCATCATCCATCGGCAAGACTACGGTGGGCATCGAGGGACGAAACGAGAACATCCACTCCACTAACTTCGGTGATCACAACCGAGTGAACATCAGTTACTTCGCACAGCAAACTTTCCATGTGCAGCACCTGTCGGCCTCGCTCACAGCCGGTGGCATGTACAATACTTCGTTCGATCATCATTGGACGGTCGGCGCAGATATCGGTTATGCGTTCGACTGCGGTGTATCGCTCTACGCCAATACCAACCGTTCGCTGCGTTTGCCGACGTTCACCGACCTCTATTACAATGCCGGCAACCAACTCGGCAATCCGAATCTCCACCCCGAAAAAGCATGGACAGCATCATTAGGAGCAGCGTACCAACGATCGTTTGACAAAGCCGGAACACTCGCACTCAATGCCGAACTGTATCATCGTTGGGGACGCGACATCATCGACTGGGTGTATGTGGCGGAAGACACCAAACGCCCCTACCACGCACAAAACCAACAGCAGGTGAACACGCTCGGTGTGGAGTGCTCTATACAATACAGACTTAACAAGTGGCTCAGAAACATCCAACTCACCTACGCATTCACGAATCTGGACATCGACCTTCAGGAGACTAACTCGCGCTACCTCGACTACCTACGCCATAAAGTCGTCCTCCAACTCGAGCATGGCATCTACGCAGGTCTCGGTGCATCATGGACATTTAGTTACCGCGACCGCGTCGGGCAGTTCAATAATGCCGATGGTACAGTATCGGACTTCCGACCCGTGCTCCTGTTGGACGGTAAGATCTATTACGACCTGACGCATTGGCGCTTTGCCATATCATGCACCAACATCACCAACCGCCATTACTATGACTACGGCGGAGTCCTACAGCCCGGTGCGTGGGCGAAAATCAGCGTCGCGTATCATCTGTGAATCAGTTGTCCTTGAACGGAATAGACTGATGGAGCCTCGCCTTGCGCCTGTTGCGGAACGATGATCTCTATCCGTCCATCGCGCATGCGCACCCTGATTGCCTCGGCCGTAGTCTGTTCGACAGCCGTTGTTTGTGAACAGATAGCCGTGACGGGAGTCGTCGGCTGGATAGATCCTTTGTTTGCGCCGGTGTAGAGATACTGGTTACGGTACGTCAAGTCCTGCGTCTGGTTGCCGCTGCCGTCGTTCCAGATGATCATCCAGCTGCTGTCAATCTCTTTGGCGTCGTCAGGCACGACGAACTTGTAGGTGCCATTACCCAGCGCCGTGGCTTTCTTCCCCGGCCAGCTTCCGCAGACCTGCACCGTGCTGCCCGTGCCCGTATGCCAGATGTAGCAGTTGATAGCATTGCCAAAATCGCTTGACTTGGTAAAGAACACCACGCGTTCATCAGCATCCGCAAGACAAGGCGCTATAGGATCAGTCGTTTCCCCGCCGCCCGGGTTCGAGGGATCGTCGGTCAGTTCCATCTCCGTGCCGTCCCACACCGGATCGGGAATACTCTTTGCCGAGGAGGTATAGATATACTTGCCGTCATCGCCGATCTTCCCGGGCGCAGGTGTCTTGTCGGTAGAGAGTACATACACGCGCAAGTTCCCTTTGCCGGAGCAACTGATGGACAACTTGCCGTCGGTGACGGTCTTGGTATCGCCGGTTACGCAATCGGTGTATGTGCCGTTGAGGATACCTGTGAATGTTCCGTTGCCGCTGATGCATACCAACGCATAACTATCCGTCGTATCGTCAGTATAACGCCGCTTGAACGCAAACGAACCCGAGCAGCCATCTACCGAATACTGCCCTTTACGCAAAGCCGGAACAGCCATACGGATCTTGCTCAAGCGCTGAATATGTTGCGCCAGCGGGTGCGAGAGCGAGGTGGCAAGATTGCCGGTTGCGTCGGTATATTCGGCAAAGTCGGTAGTGGTGATATCACCCTTGATATATCCGCCGAAATATGCTCGCCCGGAGTTCTGCAGGGCGATGTTCGTGCCCTCGTCGATGCGTTTGTCCTTCTGGAACTCGACTTCCGAGCCGTAGAACAGACAGGGGATACCGCGATGAGTGAACATCAGCGAGAGATTCTCCGCCCATGTGCTCTGCGGTTTGGAGAAACGGTTGAACTGCACCTCGTCAGGGGCGTAGTCGTGCGAATCGACATATACCACGTTCCACGTCGCGTCGTTGTAATACTTGTCGTTCGATGGCTTGGCTATGTTCCAGGCGCCGGAGGCACTGGCGAAGTTCCAATGCTCGGTGAAGTCAATCACATGCAATCCCGATGCCTTGGTATAGTCCGGCGTGTGGTAGTCGTTGCCGCTGAGGAGGGCGTTGGTTGAGGTGCGTTGCCCGCTTAGTCCGCCAAAATCGTCGTCAGCCTGCTGCCAGCATGATTGCCAGTTGGTGTGCGAGGTGCAGGGCGAACCCTCCATCTCCACGAGGTTATCCCACGAAGCCGGATCGTTATCCCACGCATACGACTTCGACTCTGCCCATGTGTAATAGAACGGCGATAAGTTAGCGTGCTCGCGGTAGAGAATACTGCTGTAGCGTGCGCACACCTCGGCGAACATATAGAACGGCGTGCCGCCACGTTTGTCTTTCGCCGCCTCGCCGGCAGCGATGAATGCCGGAATAAACGCATTGTTGAACGACAAGCGTGGAATATGTCCGCCGGTGTCTATACGGAAGCCGTCCACGCCCATATTGATGAATGTGGTATAGCACTGGATGAGGTAATTATATACGGCTGGATTCTCGGTATTCAGATCCACGCAGTCGCCAGCAATCTGCGCAAACCAGCGGTTCGGCTCGTCCCAGTTGAAGTTACCGTAGTGATGCCAATAGTTGTGGGTGTCGTAGTTGACACCGGTGGTATTTTTCATCTGCGTCAGACGTGCGGAGTACTGCTGTGCTCCGGCAAGCGAGGAGTAGTTATCCGGCAACCTGCCACCCTCGGACACCGTATAAGGAACCATACACTCATCGGGCGACGACTGATCGGCACTCCAATCACGGGTGAACAGTTTGCACAGGTTCGCCTCGCCGAAGTTACCCGTGTGGTTGAGCACGATGTCAAGGATGATCTTCATGCCGCGCTTGTGCGCCTCGTCAATCACCGTCTGAAAACTAACGCCCTCCGACTCATGCCTGTGATCAACCTTTGAGAAATCGTGCGCATGATAGCCGTGGTAGTCATAGCCCGAAGCATTCTCCACGATAGGCGTGATCCAGATAGCGGTGAATCCCAGTGCTTTGATGTAATCCATCTTTTCTATCAGTCCCTTGAAATCCCCACGCCAAGCCGGGTCACCGGCGTTCTTCGACTGGTTGTCCCAGCACTGGGTGTTGTTCGACGGATCGCCGTCGTAGAACCGCGTGGGCAACAGAAAATAGATCTGCTCGTCACGGAAGTCGGTACGGGACGGAAAATACGTTACAGCCTGCATGCTGATAGTGGCTACAAGAGTAATGATCAGAATAAGACGTTTTTTCATGGCGCGTCAATTTTTGAAAATGCACTGCAAAGATACAATAATTATTTCATATATGCAAATTTTCTTGCACAATTATTTGCACTTTTCGATAATTTTTTGTATCTTTGCACCGCAAATATAAAATAATATAAGATGGCAAACAAGAATGTAGCATTAGTTCTCGGTTCAGGCGGCGCACGCGGTTTGGCGCATATCGGCGCCATCGAAGCGCTGCAAGAGCGCGGGTACAAGGTCACCTCTGTTTCCGGATGCTCGATGGGTTCAATCATCGCCGGTATGTTCTGCGCAGGCAAGCTCCGGGAAGCTAAAGAGTGGTTTCTGTCCGTTGACCGCCAGCGTATATTGCAGCTCACGGACTTCTCTATCACCGGCAACTCGCTCGTCAAGGGCAGCAAGGTCATCAAAGCCCTGCAAGATATCGTGCCGGAGTGCAAGATCGAGTCGCTGCCTATACCGCTCACGCTCGTTGCCTCTGACCTGCTGACTACCGATGAGGTGATCTTCCGCGAAGGCTCGCTCTTTGAGGCGATGCGTGCGTCAATATCTATCCCGCTGTTCTTCCAACCTGTGCAATGGCAAGGACGGCTGCTTGTCGATGGAGGTATTCTCAACCCGCTGCCACTCAGGCAGATTCAGCGCAACGAGGGCGATATACTCGTTGCCATGGATATATCCGGCAAAGACGGGTTGCACATCGAGAAGAAGTCATCCGACCTTGTGAAGATTGCCAATGCACTGCAAGAGCAACGCCTACCCTATATGCCCAAATCCATACAGCAACTCCGCGACAATATCAGCGGCAAACTCACTGCTATCGACCGCGCCAGACGGCTTAACCTGCAGGGAACGGTCAACTACGTTACGATGCTCGACCGGATGTCCGACATGCAGATCCAGCGCAACACACAGCTCGCCCTGCAACTCACTCCGCCCGATGTGCTTGCCTCGATGCCGCAATATGCGTTCGGCACATTCGACTTCGACAAAGCCGAAACGATCATCGCCGAGGGCTATCGCCTGATGACGGAAGCGCTCACGCGCTACGAGCAGCAGTCTGAGTAGTCAGCCTGTTAAGTTGTCTGTGAAAGCGGATATGGAAGAGCACTGCGGGGATAGCCAATGCGATGATGAATGCCAGCCACATGCCTTTGGCTCCTAATCCAAGCGGGAAAGTGAGTGCAAGTCCCAACGGTAGTGCCACACCGATATAGGAGAACAAGGCTATCCGCATCGGTACGCGCACGTCTTGAATACCGCGAAGCATGGCTGCGCCAATACATTGCAGCCCGTCGGCGTATTGAAACGTTCCGGCTATCACCAGCAGCGTCGATGCGATAGGGATCACTTCCGGATCGCTGGTGAAGATATAGGGGATGATATTGCGACCGAAGATCATGATTGCCGCACCGATGGTGTTCATCATCAGGCACAGGTGAACCGACGCACGACTCGCCATACGAACGGCTTGCAAGTCGCCTTTGCCCAGTTGGTGCGAAACGCGAATGGTCGTCGCCGAACCGATGCCGAGTGCCAACATAAACGTCAGGTCTGCCATCTGGTTGGCGATATGGTGGGCGGCCAATGACTCCTTACTGATCCAACCGATGATGACGAACGATGCCGTGAACAGAAATGCTTCAGCGAAAGACTGAAGACCTATAGGAGTGCCTATTGTAAGGAGATTATTGACTTCGCGACGGGTGATGAGACAGCGACGCATTGATACGATGTATCGTCGCCATTCGGATTTGCAGAGCATAGCGACAAAGAAACAGACCGGCATCAGGCAGCGTGCAATGAGTGATGCCCACCCTGCCCCTTCGGCGCCCATAGCCGCAAAGCCCCAGTGACCAAATATAAACAGCCAGTTCAAAAAGATATTGAGCAGGTTGCAGCCGATCGTGATGAGCATAGCAACGGTTGTATTGCCGAGTCCTTCGAGAAACTGCTTGCTGAACGTGAACAGCAGAAACGGCACGATAGACAGCACGATGAGGAGGTAATACGGCCGTGCACATTTGACCACTTCCGGCTCTTGCCCAAAGGCATCAAGGTTGCCAATGCAGGGAACTAAGATCGCCAATGACAGCACGCTCATCAGAACTGTGAACACCAAGCCGTTCGTGAAGAGTGATGTGATCTGCTCGTGCTTGTGCTCAATCTCTTCGTCCGTAGTGCCTTCTTTGAGCAACTTCTCAAGTCTTCCGTACGCATGCCCGACCAGCGGCGTAATGCCCATAAGCGCACCCATAGCAAACACCATCACCGTGAAAAACAGCGCATTGGAGAAACTGACAGCAGCCAGATCAGCCGTGCCGTAATGTCCGACCATGATTGAGTCTGCCAGTCCGACCAACGCAGCTCCGAACTGCGTCAGCATCACCGGAAACGCCAACTTCAAGTTGCGCTTGTAGTACGGGTAATATGCTCGAAACGAATAACTCACGTAATGCGTCTTGCAGCCTTACTTTTCGCTATTTGTAAACAGCCAACCGTCATACTGGATGTCGATGGTGCTGTCGCTGTAGGCTGTCATATCAATATCATCCACGGCAAAGGCGACCTGATGGCAAGATGAGGGAACAACCATTGCTGACTTTTCGGCTTTGGCAGCGGCTATGGATGCAGTATCAAACAGGAGGATGTAATCCTTTTCTCCGTATTTGAGGTTGATATGCAAGATGCCACCATACAGGCTGTCAGCGGGAATAGAACGCGTTGTCCAACGGTTGATGCGTCGGAACGATGTAAATCCCTGCGGGCACGGATACGAGACTTCATTATTAGACGTATAGTACGCCAACGTCCACGTTTCTTTGCGCCGTGCCATCGTTGTGCCGGTGGTATCGTTCCAACTATAATAGGACCAACGGCTTGCGTACTCATCGCCATAGTTCTTACGCATATACAGCAGGTCATCGCGCAGGCTGTTGGCTTCGGATTCGGTCAGTGCGGAGTTGTGTGTCAGGCCGTAGATATACAGAGGCAGTTGCAGTTGTTTGTCGGCAACGATCTTGTCGATCTTGGCAGTCAGGATCGGTCGGCATATACGGTAGTAGTTCAGCGGCTGACCGGAGGTGAGTAGGAACAGCGCGGCGAACGACCAGATGATCCAATTAAAGCGTTTGCGTTTGGCGACAAGCATCACGATGCAGATGACATAGAACCACAGCAGCATCGTCAGCACATACAGTCGCGGAGCGGTGATGCCGTAATCCACCACCCGACGCACGATGCCGACACTCATCAGCACGAGCAAAGGCAGGATAATAATAGGCAACCAGCGTGCGAGCAGTCGGCTTTGCCAGGTGTCACGTTTGGTCACCTCGGGATAGAGCAAGACGAAACAGAGCATGTAGCCGATCATCACACAGGAGACGAGGATGGAGAGCAGACCTTTGGGCAGTTCCCAATGAACCAGGATGCTGATGCCGTACGCGTAAAGCACAACGATATAGCAGCCGAGCAAGGGCAAGAGCAACCACGAGACGAGTTTGCGGAGCAACGATGGCATATCGGCAGAGGTGTTGTGCTTGCGTTCACCCTGAGGAAGCAACGCGCAGAACAGCAAGCCGAACAGCATCACAGCCCCAAGAACCATCAGAATGAACATCAGTTTCTCGCTCGGCTTGAAATCGAACAGAGCTCCCGTACCTGCCAGCAAACCTTCCGCGCCACCGACCATCAGCCACGATACGATACCGCTGATGAGGAGTGCGCCGATGGACGAAAAGATGAAGTGCCAGGCTTTGAGATCGTCTTTCTCCCGGAGGAACGAGCCGAGCAAGGCAAACAGGATGATAGCTGTGCCCCACGCAGCGTTGCCGATGTAGAATGCGGGAAGGCCTTTGTTGGGGAACAGATCCGTATAGAATAGTAAGATGCTATACACTCCCCACAGCGCAAGAGCGATGCCTTCAGCCAGCCAACGCGCACGTTGGCTTTTCTGCTCTTCGCCCCACAATGAGACAGCCAGGCTAATAACAAAACCCTCCGGAAGGAAAACCATGAGTGTTTGAAATCCGGTTGCCGATTTGGGAGGATCCGCGATGACCATATACGTCAGCAGAGCTGTCAATGCCGTTAACAGGCAGACTGCCACGGGAAAACGCAGCACTACGCGCTGCAGCGATTGCCAGAGGTTGTGCAACGACAGACGTTGCTTGAGTGAGGTGATGTTCATAGTTTGTTACAATATCTGCGCGGTGTGGTTCTTGGTATCAACTTTCTCGATGATGCGAATGAGAATGCCTTTGGCATCGAAGATGAATGTCTTGCGCAGTGTACCCATCGTCACTTTGCCGTAGTTCTTCTTCTCACCCCACGCGCCAAAGGCTTGGAGCATAGCGGTTGTCGGGTCGCTGAGCAGCGGGAAAGGCAGGTCGTACTTCTCCTTGAACTTGATGTGCGAGGCTTGGCTGTCTTTGCTTACGCCAAGCACCTGATAGCCCTGCGCGAGGAACGCGTGGTAGTTGTCGCGGATGTTGCACGCCTCAGCCGTACAGCCCGGGGTTGAATCCTTGGGGTAGAAATAGATAACTGTAGGTTTGCCGATCAGGTCATTGTTTGTGACAATCTTTCCTGTCTCATCTGCCGCGCTGAATGCCGGCATCTTGTCTCCAACTTGTAACATAACTAATATGGTTTAATAATATTGTGCAAAGTTACGAAAAAATAACATCCCGGCTATTTGCTCCAGATAGTGCCGGTCTGTATCGTCGAAGGTGTTGAAATCGGTGCTGTCGATGTCGAGGAGTGCCACTACTCTTCCGTCATGCGAAATCGGGACAACAATCTCGCTGTTGGAGGCAGAGGAACAAGCTATATGTCCGGCAAACTCATGGACATTGGGAACGATGACTGTCTCGGCGCGTTGCCACGCCGTGCCGCAGACACCGCGACCATAGGGGATGCGTGTGCAGGCAATAGGACCTTGGAAGGGACCTAAGACCAGTTCGCCTATTCGTTCATTCGTTAACTCGTTAATTCCTTCATTCGATACGCGATAGAATCCCGTCCACCAGAAGCCAAAAGCCTCGTGGAGTGCTGCAGCGACGTTTGCCATATTGGCAATAGCGTCCGGCTCACCGACCACCAGCGCTTCGATCTGCGGCAGCAGGGTTTGATATTTCTCTTGTTTGGTCATCAATTCAGAATTTATTTTTCCATAAATTAATCCCATAGCATGGTTGTTCGATTTTGTGTATCTGTGATTTCTTGTTAAAACTCTCTCCAGCCGTCGGGGAGTGATACGTTGTCAAGATTGAATGCGGCACGGAAAAGCGGGGCAATCTCTTCGTTGGTGAATCTGGCTATGCCGCAACCAATACGCGTGACAAGGAAGAGCAGTTCGGGATGTTGCTTGGCATAATCGATGAACTGATTCACGTACGGGCGAATGGTCTCGACGCCTCCTTGCATCGTCGGGATAGCGTAACACTGACCTGTGCGACCAACGCCTACACCCCACTCTGCACCGAACAGCTTGAACGCCATATAAGCAGCTCCGCCTCCATGCATTCCTGCCAGATTACTACCGAACACAAAGATCTCGTTCGGCTTCAGACTCTCGATATATTCAGGGGTAATGTGTTGTGCCATATTGGTATTGTTTGGATTATTGCGCAAAGTTACATAAAAATTTTGACATTTGCAAGTGATTAGATGCGAAATGTCGGAATTTTGTCGGATTTGAAGATTCTGCTATGCTGAGGTGGTATATTAAGCGGACAATTCCCATCAATCCCATCCCGCTTCTTTCCGCACTTTTCGGTAAACCTCCGTGTACATCCATCCGTAAAAATGCTTATACCGTCACTCCATCAATCCTTCCACGTGATTGTAATGTATGCTCAATGTATGCTGAATGTATGCTCAATATATGCTCATTGTATGCTGACAATACTATCACCATACTCTCATGCCTATAAAGACACGGAAAGTGTCTCAAGAGTCTCAACTGTCTCATGCATTTTTCACACAATCAAAGATGGGGACAGGGACTTACAGCGATTATAGGAAGATGTCAAATTTATGCCATTTGTGCCACTTGTGCCAATGCAAAATTTTACGTGTGCGAAGCAAAATCACGGGATATATACAGAGTATATATAGTGTGCAGTGAGATACGACGAGGTCTCGATAACGGATCCGTTCCGACTTGAGCTGGGCTTGGAGTAACATTTAAAGCAACATAGCCATACAGTAATACAAGCGTTTAATGGACAAGAGGCAGAAGGTGGACATATTGGCACGAGAAGTGGACAATTTGGCACAGGAAGTGGACAAATTGGCACAAATTAGCCCATATTGGCAGGGAAACGGGGAGTGGCATGGGATTTGCACTTTATTAAGTGAAACGCAACTACGCAAAATACGCCAACAACGTACACTACGCACACTACGTTAAACAAATGTTTAACTTAATTTAGGAGGATCAATTATGAAACCTGCAATTTATCGTAGAAACAGTTGGCTGCCGACGGGAGGCTGGTTCCCGACCGTATTTGACGAGTTCCTTGACAACGACATGCTGAACACAGCGAACAATGTGGCACCGTCCGTCAATGTCAAAGAGACCGGTAATGCTTACATCGTAGAGTTGGCTGCACCGGGTGTAAAGAAAGAGTACTGCCGAGTACATGTAGATGAAGACCACAACCTGTGCGTCGCCATCGAAAACAAGTTCGAACACAAGGAGGAAGACAAGCACGCGCACTATCTCCGTCGCGAGTTTGCGTACACGAACTTCGAACAGAAGTACACCCTGCCGGACAATGTCGATGAGGCAAAGATCGCCGCGAAGGTCGAAGATGGTATCCTGACCATCGAGCTGCCGAAGATCAAACGCGAAGAAGGCAAGACCGGTAGGCAGATCGCGATCTCATAAGCCGACATGCTACAAGGCATGTGAAACAAAAGAGCACTCCAAGCGGGTGCTCTTTTTCATGGTTATATAGGGAACAGTTCATTTACTATTTAACGCACTTCTGCACCGGTAAGGCCGAAGATCTTGTCATCACGGAGATGTTATGTGCGCGCTACCTCTGATAGCGCGAAGGATTGCATCCTCTTTTAGTAGCGCCCCCGCACTCCTTTCTGCTGCATTTCCGTTGCATTCTTGCGATATTCCACCCCACTTCTCCTAATTTATGCAAAATAATTTGCATATATGGATTTTTTTTTTGTAACTTTGCAGCGGAAATGTAAACCTTGTTATTTTTTAATTACCCTGCATGCGCCATTGATTCCGGCGATGCGTACGAAATACACGCCATCAGGCAGTGACTGCATGTTGTAGTCGTTCCTCGTGCGGGCGATCATCTTACCCGTAGCATCGAAGATCGCCATCTGCCCATGATGCTCGTTGATGATCGTTGAGCCCCGCTGATGCACCGGCACGTTGCTGGTGTTCTCGGTTGTGATCGACGATGTCGGCGTATCGCTACTACCCGCATTGAGATAGAACGATTCGAGCGGCTCATAGCCTTTGGCTTGCATCAGTTCGTCCCAGTTCGCAGGTACTTCGACCTGACAGGTGGAGTGACCGCCTCCCGGCATGACTTGCACTTTGTTGCGTGCCGTGTCGCCCGTGATGATAAACACGGTTGAGTCTTTGCGCATACAGGGCACGGTCTTCTGCGTAGCTTCTGTACGGTCGTACCAAGGCGGCGTTGGGGTTGTAGCACCGCCTTCGGATTGCTCTATATAGCGTGTGTACTGGTTCATCGTGTAGTCTTTCTGTCCGCCGGTGTTGGCATAGAGGTTCGCGAACGCACGCTCCTTGACGGGGCGACGCGACCAGATAATAAGACTGTCCTCGAGCTCCTCGAGCGTCTCGTAGTCCTGTGCGAGAATACGTGCCGTAGGTTCGGTGATCAGGATCGTTCTTGGCGTGAACTGCTGGCTGCTGCCCAGCGCACACTGACCGCGCTCGGATATATCCCACGCAATGAGTTGCATGATCTTCTGCGGGTCTTGGGTGGACACCGCCATATTGTTACCCCACAGCAGTGCCGAAGTGACGGTAACCGCCGATTCGTTGATGCTTATGCCGCGTTGCACGTGCAGCGGTTCCCAGCCTACGCGCTGGCAGGCAGCGTCGTCTTCGAGCAGACACCACGCCATCGGGTAACCGAACGTGCCCATGCGATTGGCTTTGACGTAATAGCCCATCATGTTCATGATAGCGAGGTTAAGGAAGCGCCCGATACACATGTTCGCCTGTTCGTTGATCTGTCCCTGCCCGTTGTCGATGCCGAGCTGCCGCGCCATAGGTCCGTTGATGATGCAGTACGGTGCCCACGCGTGCGTAGAGAGCAAGGTGCGCCGGAACTCGGGACCTGCCATCGCTTTCGTCAGGGCAATCAGCAGCGGCATATATTCGGGTTTGCAGCCGGACATGATAGCGTTCACAGCTACATGCCAAGCGGTAACATTACGGTACGCACCGGGCATCACAGCAACAGTCTCGTGCCATGCGTAGTCGCAATATTCCAAGTAACGGTTTGCCTCATCGTAAGTAGGCGGTACGAAAGGCAAACCGTCCGACCACTGCATGCTAACAAAGAAGGAGTCGATCTTGCGTATGTCTCCCCAGAACACATCGTCCCTGAGGTCGCCGTGGTCGGCATTCTTGGAGGCATCAATCTCCTCTTGCGTGATCGGTGTGGTCAGCCCTGCCAATATCTGTGGCCAGGTGACATTGCGGGTGTTGTCAATCAGTTGCTGCTCCGTGTGTGTTGCAAACGCACCCGGGTACTCGGCAGTTCGCAACACTGCCACGCCGTTGTTGTATGCTGTATATTTGGCTTGGTCGGTGAATCCCGGACCAGCTACTACCACGGCAGGGATACCAAGGTACTCCGCGGCAATAGCCGAACCCGTCTCTTTGGGCGTACATATACCGCAGCCGCCATTACCACAAATAACGGCATCCACGTGGTAATCAATCAGTTTCTGCTTGAACTCTTTCGCCTGTTGGCGGTCAATACCCATTCCGGCGTATGGACCCGCGTAGCCCATCACATCCGTCAAAAGGACGGTGACGTTCTTGTAGTTCTCCTCGATGATTCGTTTGATCTCGGGATGTGTGACATGCGCCATAAAGCTAACCCCAACGACTGCAATGGTCTTGTTGTCGAGCGTGGTCAGACGCGGCGCTTGCTCGATATGCGTGACCATACTGCGCCCGACAGGCGATACGACGGCAAAGTTACGGAACTCGTCTTCCGGCGCATGGCAGGTCGTGTCGCAGATGACCCGACCGAAAGATGAAAGACTGAGCACAAGAAGTGCTAACGGGAGAATAAATCGTTTCATATAGGTGTGATTTTTTTACAAACTCTCATCCATAAAGATGTCGGCATTGGCAAAGTCCGTCCAGTTGTCGGTTTCATCGGTCGCCCAATAGATCGGTGCGTCCTCGGTTTGCGCAATACGGATCATGCGCGTAACGGGATAGATCGCTAACAACATCGCCGCACAAGCTGCCGCGGCAATCCACAGGCGACCGTTTTTATGCCTTGATTCCGTCATCCGTAAGGCTGCAGTTGCCTTGAGCGACTGTTCTTGCTGCTCAAAGTAACCATCCGGCACGCGGAACGGTGTGCGATTCCCTACCTGAGCGAAGGCAAACTGCTTTTGTATCTTTTGTCTTTCTTTCATTGGTGTGCAAGTATATAGTTCGATATTTTTTCTTTAGCAAAGTGATAATTGGTCTTGGCTGCTCCCACGGATGAGCCTGTAATTGCGGCAATCTCTTCGTACGGCAGTTCGTCGTAGTACCTGAGGTTAAACACCGTGCGCTGCATCGTCGGCAGGGTCAGTACAGCCTCTTGAAAGAGGAGCACGAGCTTGTCACCGGTGTCTGCATAGGAATCCGCCATCAGCGTACCGATCAACGACGACACATCCTCGTCCTCCATCGACACAAACTCATGTCTGCCGCGCAGCCACATCAGCGCCTCGTTCGTCGCAATCCTATAGACCCACGCACGTTCGGATTCAGCCTTTTGCAGTTCGACGATATGCGTATGGATCTGAATGAACGTCTCTTGCAACACATCCTCCGCATCCTCGTGGCTGACCACCATGCGACGGACATGCCAATAGAGCGGTCGGTGATACCGCTCTATCAGGCGTTCAATATGGGATTGGCTCTTCCTGAAGATCATGAGTTGCCTTTTTCGCCCATTATTTGTGCACGGCGGGCTTTCTCGTCATCGAAGATTGTTTTGATCTGTTTGGGTGTCAGCACCGTGCGGAATAGTTTGTAATATTCCTCGCGTACGTCCAGGATAGCCCGGCTCATAGCGAAATGGTCAAGAATACGCTGTTCAACCTCTTCATCACTAAGTACTGTTCCTTCTGCCGGACGATCTTTGTGGTAAAGCACATGAATCGCTCGAAGCTTGCGGTTATAAGCTTTGTACAACGCATCGAACTGCCCAGCCTGCTCTTCGCTGAGGGCAAAGACCTCAGCATAGTGACGTGACTGCTGCTCGACGCGTCCCTTTCTGTTGGAGCGGTCGCCTGACGGTCGCTGGGCATATACGTTGCCTGCCGTCAGCATAGCGGCCAACACTACGAATAGAATAGTTTGATGTGCCTTACGGGCACGTAAAAGTATGTGTTTCATTGTTCTAATGTTTGTTGTTTCTATAGCTACAAATATTGTACCATAGTGTATTAATGAATAATTTGCTAAGGCCTTACACTTATAAGATGCAGCAATGTAAGAAAAGTTAAATGGGTGTAGATGATTTTTTGAATCATTCGGAAAAGTAACAGCTTATATGCAGCATTAACGTAGCCGGTTTTCATCGCAGTCACACACCATGCGTACGTAAGTTGGCATAAAAACAAAGAGCCCCGAAGATTTCTCTTCGAGGCTCCGAAAGTGGCGGCTACCTACTCTCCCACGATATGCAGTACCATCGGCGTTGCTGAGCTTAACGACCCTGTTCGGAATGGGAAGGGGTGGGACCTCAGCGCTATAACCC
>Ga0310786_10004820_pt1 | contig 18599 bp, 15 predicted proteins | sample AusTroGonzalo_MG_FD_203881 | JGI IMG/M metagenome (GOLD analysis project Ga0310786, IMG submission 203881) | Bovine rumen microbial communities from tropical cattle in Woodstock, Queensland, Australia - Gonzalo_03 (v2) (version 2) | ecosystem: Host-associated > Mammals > Digestive system >... | reverse complement strand
CCATCTCCGCTTCTAACCGTCTGAGACAAATCGTTTTCGCTTGTGCCATATACAAAGCCACGAGCTGTTACCGTAAAACCGCCAGTTGAGGTTACATTGCCCGAAAGGGTTGCGCCTGTAGTAGTTATATCGCTGGCCGTGCCTGTAATTACGGTAGGCATATTAGGTGTTGTTCCTCCGCCACCAATATTGTTTATTGTCTCCTGCAACTGTGCTACAAGTGCATCAACATACGCCTTGGTTGCTGCGTCCTGCGCTTCAGTCGGGTCGGTAAGATTCTTTATCTGTGCATTTGCAGAATTACCTTCTGCCAAAACTGCCGATAGATTTGGAGTTGTATAAGTGCTTGTTCCGCCTTCCAGTATACGAGGCTCGAAACGACCTGTTGTGGCATTGTAGGCAAGCACATCGCCATCGTTGGCGCCAGTAGCATCAATGTAGGAAACACTTCCTGCCGCAAATGCGTAGGGAACACTCACTAACTCTATCGTACCGAGCGAGAGGTTGAACGAGAGTGTTGCAGTCGGATCATAGTCAATCTGAAGGAACTTGCGACCACTACCCCAATCGATGTCGGCAAACTCGCCAACCGCCATATATGGGTCGCGGCCAATCTGGAACGAGAACGAACCGTAGGCGTTGGTCGTCAGCGAACGGATTTCGCGGTAAATCAGTTCGCCCTCGGGACTGCCGTCAAGAATTGACAACTGAATCATAATAGGTGTGTTAGCCATCACCTCGCTGTTTGCATCGCGAGCTATGGCCTGGAAATTAATTGCCTGCGGCACATCCTGCGCCGTCAGGAACATTGCTGCCATAAGGAGGCAGACTGTGAATATTATTTTCTTCATATACTATAATTTTTTGTTTCTAAATTTAATGTTGTTTCTATGCTTCGCGTTTCTAGGTTTTGGGGTTCGAAGGCTAACAGGCTAGCAGGCTTAAAGCCCTTTTTTGACTTTTAGCCTTTTCTTCTTTTAGCCTTTTAGCCCATTATCAATTATTAATTGTTTTTCACTATTTTCTTTACCGCTATTACATCTTTGCCGTTCAGAACAGACACAAAATAACTGCCTGTCGGCAATGCCTTTACATTCAGGTATGCCTTTTCGCCATTCGCCGATGTCTGCAACACCATCTGTCCCAATGCATTGAACAATGCCACGCCTGTAACACCATCTGTGCCGTTGAAATCAACGGTAAGGATGTCTGTTACGGGATTTGGATAACATTCAATCGACGAGGGCATTTCGGATGCTTCCAGCAAAATGGTTGGAATGTCGCCGCCAGTGTTTTCCTCGCTGCTGAGGGAACCGCTTTCGAGGCTAATGCCATCGCTTCCACCAGTTGCCATAGTAAAATTGAATGTCTCACCGAGGACAAAATTCACATTGTCGCCAGCCGCTCCGCCCGAACTTAGGCTCATACGGTCGAGATTCTGCGCATTAGCCATTGTTGCAATAAGCAATAGCAATGCAGTATAAAATCTTCTCATATTTTTATGCCCTTTTTCTCGTGTCGGGCACAACCTTTTCAGCCCACCAGTACCCAACAGGCAATTCTACAAAAAAGAAGCGTGGCACTGTATGTCTCACACTGTACTTGAAGGTCGTAGGATTACCTGTAAAACAAATGCAAAAACAGTCCACGCTATGCGCGGAACCGTCATACCACCCCCGTTTTACATTGAAAATTTCCTACGTTTTCAAGTACAAGGAAGCACAACCGCTTCGTTAATCAATATGTCCGGCTTGGTTCATCGCCAAACCAAGGACAAAAATAGAAAAAGGGAATGGAATAGCAAAATTTATTTTAGGGGGGGGAAGCAATAGTTTGTTGTTTGAATTTGAGATTTTTTCTCAAATTTAAACATGATATTTGTTTTATTTGTATCTTTGCACCCGTAAAATAATAAGGATTAAAGCGTAATCAATTATGTTACTGAATTTTACAGTTGAAAACTATAGGTCTTTCTTCGAGAAGAAAACTGTTTCTTTGCTATCACAGAAATTAAGCGAGGAAGCAAAGGAAAATGTTACTCAGGCATTGTCATATAATATCCTCAAGACTTTAGCAGTGTATGGCGCTAATTCGAGTGGCAAGTCCAATCTAATCAGCGCAATGCAAGCCATGAAACTATGTGTGCTTTCATCAGTAAGGCTCAATCCAAACGATATGCTGCAATACGAACCTTTTTTACTTCTGAAAGACAATAACAAACCTACTATGTTTGAGGTATCATTCTTGAAAGAAAATTGGTGCTATCGTTACGGCTTCTCATACACTCAAACAGAGATTGTTGACGAATGGCTATTTCGCAGAACAACAAACCGGTCAAAAGAGCAGGCACTTTTTATTCGGAATAAAGAAGGGATTGCGTTTGATGACAAAAAATTTCCAGAAGGCATCGGCTTGGAGTCCAAAACAAACAACAACCGCTTGTTCCTTTCTCTGTGCGCCCAACTTGGAGGAGAAATTTCAAATCAAGTGATTTCTTGGTTCGAGATTGATTTTAGTGTCGCTTCGGGGCTTAACAATCAGGTATATCGTGAATTTTCAAAAATGCAATTTCACACAAAGAGAAATGCCAGCGCAGAAGCAATGAGATTTTTCAAGACTCTGCAATTAGGGTTCAATGGCATTTCTACGCACGAAGAAAAGACTATCATTTCTAATGATATGTCAGCATATCACATTGAAATAGAATCTGTACATAATTTGTACGATAAAAAAGGTAATGCTTGCGGACAAATTAATTTCCCATTTGACGAAAAGGAGTCTTCCGGAACAAGGAAGCTTTTTGATATGTCTGGTCCGATTTTCGACACATTGGAAAAAGGCTCTACTCTTGTAATTGATGAGTTGGATGCCAAAATGCATCCGCTAATTTCCCAGCAAATCATTCGATTGTTTAATAGCACGACAAGTAATCCTCATAATGCACAACTGATTTTTACCACACACGACACACATCTGCTATCTACAAAGATGCTTCGTCGCGACCAAATATGGTTTACGGAAAAGAACGATGCCGAGCAAACAGATTTGTACTGCCTAACTGACATTGTATTGCCAGACGGAACCAAGCCACGCAACGATGCAAACTATGAAAAGAACTACATTGCCGGCAGGTATGGAGCAATTCCTTATATCGTTAACGAATAAAACCTAAAGATATGCCAGCAAATAGGATAAAATTGGAACCAGCACTTGTGCGCCGCTATGCAAAGCAGGCTCAGAAACGCAAATTACGACAGATTGTGTGTAAAATTCTTGTTGTATGCGAAGGCACAAAAACGGAACCGAACTATTTTGAAGCGTTCCGTACTTTCAATCGGGGCACAACCATTTACGACATAGAAGTAAAAGGACTGGGCAGCAACACAATAAGTGTTGTTGATAAGGCTATAGAACTGAAAAACAAAGGGGAGTACGACCGTGTTTGGGCTGTTTTCGACAAGGACTCTTTTCCTGACAACAAGTTCAACAATGCAATCATCAAGGCAAAAGACAATGGTATATGCTGTGCGTGGAGCAACGAGGCATTTGAATTATGGTACTTGTATCATTTTGAAAATCGCACTACAGGGATGACCCGGGCTGAATATCAAAAAGCAATTTCTAAAGCAGTAAACAAATCTCCAAAATACAAGTGTAAAACAGCCTACGAATATGCCAAGAACGACAAGAACAACTATAACATTATGACCACATACGGATCTATGGACAATGCCATAAAATTTGCGGAGGCAAAGAGCCTAGAATACAACGACCAGCGATATGCCACCCATAATCCGTGTACAATGGTTTACAAATTGGTAAGGCAACTGATAGGAAAAGATGATGAACTGAATGAAGAATTGAAGAATAAATTATAAAGGTCCTAAATTTATTTTTGAGATAGAGGAAAAGGAAAAAAATCGTTAAACGTAAATCCGAAATCGCAAATAAGTTTTATTTTTGCAACGAAAACAAAAAACGAGAATATGCTTGCAGCCGAGAACATAGCCGAAAAAATATTCCTCAACTATGGGCTTAACAGCCTAAATGCAGAGGTAAAGAAATGTCTTGCAATTAAACTGCTATGTGCTCCTGTAGAAACACAGCATTCCGATAATACAAGCAATCTCAACTGGCTCTCCTGCCTCAGTGGAGCATGGGAAACCGATGGCCTTTCTGCCGACGAAGAAGCAGAAATGATTAGAAATGCAAGATTCCATAACTCAACAAGGAAAATAGAAGAATTATGAATGATGTTTATTTGCTTGACACTAATATCTGCAATAACATTTCTATACAGAAAATCAAATTCTATAATAAGTACTCATAATAGTTTTCGGGGGTTATGGTAATTATCTCCGAATTGGGATATGCGGAGGTAAAGGTTCGCGAGATTTTTGCCTTTTTCTTAGGATTCCATTTGAATTCGTAAGCTGTGATTTTGCCGTCCTTTTCTTCTATGTAGTCAATTTCCTGTTGCTGGGTTGTTCTCCAAAAATACGACTGGCAATAATTGTCCGTATAGACATTTTTCTTCCGAATCTCGCTAATCATATAGTTTTCCCACAATTTTCCTTGGTCATCGCGCATACTTATGTCGTTGAAGTTGCCAATTAGGGCATTTCTTATACCATTGTCGTAGAAGTAAATCTTCTTGCTCATTTTCAGTTCGTTACGTAGGTTCCTGCTAAACGAACCGAGTCGAAATATAATTTGTATCTGTTCGAGGAGATTTATATACTTGTCAACGGTTGCTTTGTCGATACCTACAGTAACCGCTAATTCGGAATACGACACCTCGCTTCCTACTTGATATGCCAATGCTTGTAATAACTTAACAAGTTTATCAGGATGCTTGATGCGCTCCCATTCCAATATATCCTTGTAAAGGTAACTGTCCGTCAGTTGCGATAATACAAGCCTTTCGTTTCCAACATTATTTATAACATCTGGATATGAGCCATAAACCAATCTTAATGGAAGACTACTTATTTCTTTCCACATTCCGAAATGTTTTTGCAATTCTCCAAACGAAAGAGGAAACAACTGATACTCCCATTTTCTGCCTGTCAAAGGTTCGTTAATTTTGTTTGCCAACTCAAATGCAGAACTTCCAATAATCATCAACTGAATCTGTGGCAGGTGGTCTGTAATAAGTTTCATTTGTAGTCCGATATTTTCAATGCGCTGTGCTTCGTCAACAACCACAATGTCATTCTGTCCAAAAAGAGGCTGTAATTTGGCAATTGTCAATTCCTCTATCATATTTCTCACCGAAATATCATCTGCATCAAGCCATTGTACATTTTTTCCAGACTTGACTAATTCGCGCAACAGTGTTGTTTTTCCTGTTTGGCGAGCGCCAATAAGAACGATTGCTTTCCCTTTGTTCATCAACGACTTAAACTTATCTTCCAGTTGCCTATTTATCATGTCTTTTTTTTTGCAAATATAATCATTTATTTTTACAAATATAATATTCGGGGAATTAATTCTCCAAATATTATAATATTCGGGGAATGGATTCTCCGAAATTGAGGATAAGTAATACTATTATTTATCTGGATTTAATTCTATACACGAAATTTTACAAATCATCGAATCATCAAATTCTCAAATCATCGAATCATCAAACATTTATTTTCATCTTATCGCATAATACCCTAACTTTGCACTGCAAAAATTAACTATTACTATGCCTCGAAAAAGCAACGATGATAATTTAGGTCGCGACAAGAAAACCTTGACGAGCGGCATAATGGGCGTGTTCTACGAAAACCCAAACAAGGAATTCAACTACAAGCAGATTTCTACAAAGCTGGGCTATACCGAACCGTCGTCGCGGACATTGATAAACCAGATTCTGTGCGAACTTACAAAAGCGGGAACGCTCAAGGAGGCTTCGCGTGGAAAATTCAAGCTGAAAGCCAAGTCTGGCAAGGTCGTTGGTACTCTTGAGATTACAAAGACAGGTAACGCCTTCGTCACGAGCGAGGAATTGTCGGAGGACATTTTTGTTTCGTTCAAGAACCTTAATTCGGCCTTCGATGGTGATACGGTGAAGGTAAGCCTATATGCACGCAAGTCGAGCAACAGGCTCGAAGGCGAGGTAGTGGAGGTTATTCGCAGGGCAAGAACGCAGTTTGTCGGCACAATCCGCACTGCTGGACACTACTCGTTTATGATTCCCGACAGCCAGAAGGTTATGTACGACATTCTTATTCCGTCCGACAGACTTATGGGCGCAAAGGAAGACCAGAAGGTGCTTGTCGAGATTGAGGAATGGCCCAACGGTCGTCAGAATCCTGTGGGAAAGGTGATAGAAGTGCTTGGCGAAGCCGGCGACAACAACACCGAGATGCATGCCATCCTTGCCGAGTACGGACTTCCTGCAAAATTCTCCGAAGACATCGAGCGCGAGGCAAACCGCATTAAGTTTGAAATAACTGACTACGACCTAAAGACACGCGAGGATTTCCGTAATGCACCGACATTTACAATCGACCCTGCCGACGCAAAGGACTTCGACGATGCGTTGTCGTTTGAAAAATTGGACAATGGTAATTACCGAATAGGTGTGCATATTGCCGATGTCACCCACTATATGCGCGAAAATACTCCGCTCGACGACGAGGCGTTCACCCGCGCAACTTCAGTTTATCTTGTTGACCGCACTGTGCCGATGTTGCCCGAACGATTGTGCAACTTCCTTTGTTCGCTTCGTCCTAACGAGGACAAGTTCTGCTTTTCGGCAATTTTTGAAATGAACGATAAGGCCGAAGTGCTGAGTTTCAAGCCGATGAAGACCATAATTTCGTCCGACAGGCGTTTCGCATACGAGGAGGCTCAGGAAATCATCGAGACAGGTAAGGGTGATTTTGCCGAGGAAATATTGAAACTGAACGAGTTGGCAAAAATCTTGCGTTCGGCACGTTTCCAGAAGGGCGCATTCAACTTCGAGCATAAGGAGGTTAAGTTTGTGCTTGACGAAGATGCCCGTCCCGTAAGCGTATATTTCAAAGAGGCAAAGGAAGCAAACAATCTGATTGAGGAATTTATGCTTTTGGCAAACCGCAATGTTGCTGAACTTATTGGCAAGAAGCACAAGCCGTTCGTCTATCGTGTTCACGCAGAACCGAACTACGACAAGTTGTCAAATTTCTCGACATTCATAAGCCAGTTCGGCTATTCGATTGATATGTCCAATAGCATTGCTTTGTCCAATTCGCTGAACGGATTGGTAAACGATGTGAAGGGCAAGCCCGAGCAGAACATAATTGAAAACCTTGCCGTCAGAGCAATGGCTAAGGCTGTGTATTCAACCAAGAACATAGGTCATTATGGTTTGGCATTCGACTTCTACACTCACTTTACTTCGCCAATCCGCCGCTATCCAGATGTGATGACCCATCGTTTGCTATATGCTTACATGCGTAGTCAAACACCTGATGTCGAAGACCTTGAGTTGAAGTGCAAGCATTGTTCGTTCAAGGAGCAGCAGGCTGTTTTAGCGGAGCGCAGTTCCATAAAGTACAAGCAGGCGGAGTTTTTGCAGGACAAGATTGGCTATGTTTTCGACGGCGTTATTTCTGGCGTTCAGGAATACGGATTCTTTGTGGAACTTAAGGAGTCGGCTTGCGAAGGCCTTGTTCATGTACGCACGCTTATGGACGACAACTACGAGTTCTTTGCAGAGGAATATTGTCTTCAGGGAATAGAAACTGGTAAGATTTACAGGCTTGGCGACGAGGTGAAAGTTCGCATTTCGGATGTGAACCTAGAAAAGAAACAGATTGACATGGAATTAGCATAAAGACAACATCTACGAATTGTTAATGCATGAATACTCAATGTAAAGAATTGCTTGACCGCATTGCTGAAGGCGAAGGTTTGCACCTCGATTTCAAGCATTGCATAAGCGATTCTGGAAAAATTGCCCGCTCGCTCGCCGCCTACGCCAATACTGATGGCGGATCGCTGCTGATAGGTGTGCGCGACAATGGAAGTATTTCAGGCATAAGCTCCGATGAAGAATGCTACATGATAGAAACAGCCTCAATGCTATATACTTATCCAGTAGTAGAATACTCTACCATCAATCATATTGTTGAAGGGAAAACTGTACTTGAGGTTGTTGTTGAGCGGAGTGAAAAACTTCCGCATTATGCTCCTGATGTACGTGGTGACATGCGAGCCTTTGTTCGTTGCGACGACAAAAACGTGCTCGCGCCCCCCGAACTTGTGCGCTATTGGCGACAATCAAAAAGTTTTGTACCATCAGACATGTTCTACGATGATGTAATGAAGCTAATTGTTGACGAAATTCGACTAAATGGTTTTGTCACAAAGGAATTTATTGTACATTTTACAAATATGGCAGCACGAAGCGTAGAAGATGTTCTCGTCAACCTTATGCTTATGAACATTATTGAAATAGAAATGGATGAAAAGTCTGTCAAATTTATTTTTACAGAGGAATATAAAAATCAGTGTATATGAAAAAGTTAGTTTTAATATTGATGTTGGCAACGCCAATATTTGTATCAGCACAATTCGACAAGTATTTTGAAAACAAGAGCATGCGTGTAGATTATTTTCATGCAGGCAACAACAAAACTGACAATTATTTTATAGACGAGGTCATAGCAGAACCATACTGGGGAGGATCAAAGGTTAATCTTATTGATGAAACGAATTTTGGTAAATACCTTGTTAAAGTTCTCGATAAGGCTTCTGGAAAATTGATCTATAGCCGTTCGTATTCAACACTTTTTGGAGAATGGCAGACTGTTGACGAGGCCAAGTCGGTACAAAAGAGCTTTTCCGAGTCGGTAGTGTTCCCTTATCCTAAAAATCCAGTTACGGTTGTCTTTTGCACAAAATCCTTCGACACAGGCTTCTACGAAGAAAAATACCGCTACGATATTAACCCTGAGGATGCTTGTCTTGTAAAGAGAGACAATCGTCACAAATATCCGGTGTTTGAAGTTCACAAAGGAGGAGAAGCAAACAAAAAGGTTGACATTGTGATTATACCGGATGGATATACAGCATCGCAAATGTCGTTGTTCAAAAAGGACTGCGAGAAGTTCAAGAATGAATTCTTCAAGTACGAGCCGTACAGTTCGCACAAGGATGACTTTAATATCCATGCCGTACTTGCGCCATCGGAGGAGTCGGGCAGCGACGAACCCTGCAAGGGAATATGGAAGAACACCGTAGTAAGTTGCTCATACTGGTCGCTTGGCAGCGAACGCTACCTAATGACCACCGACAACAAAACTTTGCGCGACGTAGCAGCAAATGCACCTTACGACCAGATATACATTCTAGTCAACAGCACTAAATATGGTGGCGGCGGAATATACAACTGGTACTGCACCGGAGTTAATTCAAATGTTATGGCAGGAAAAATCATTGTCCATGAATTTGGTCATGGATTTGCCGGTCTTGGCGACGAATATGTAGGCAATGCGGAATACAACGACTTTTACAACAAAAAACTTGAACCTGCCGACCCAAATGTTACAAACTTGGTCAATTTTGACGTAAAATGGAAGGACATGATAGAGCCAGGAACCCCCATTCCAACACCAGCAACCGCAGAATACAAAAACAAGGTTGGGGTTTACGAAGGAGCAGGCTACATGCAGAAAGATTTCTATCGTCCCATGCAGGATTGCCTGATGAACCATTTCCAATGCGACGAGTTCTGTCCCGTATGCAAACGAGCAATAGTTAAGATGATCGAGTTCTATACGAAGTAAGTGGCAAGGAAATGTGAGTTGTGGAAGATGAATTCAAGGATTTGAGAATTTGATGATTTGAAGATTCTATTTTTTGTTACCTCATCGTATGTTTATTCCCTTGTTTGCAACAATATGCAAGTCGTTTTTTCTTTTGCTAAATAATTTGTACCTTTACAGCCGTTTTTACATCGTCAATAATTAGAATGAAAAACAAGAATAGTCTAATATACATAATATTGCTTTTTGTAGTGAGTGCATCGTTTGCGGTGTTCATTTATCCTACCGAAAGTCAGTTTGAATATTCATACGAAGAGGGCGTACAGTGGCTGTATGATGATTTTTATTCTCCATACGACTTTGCCATTCAACGCCCAGAAGAAGACATTAAAGCAGAGAAAGATAGCATAGCAGCATCATTTATTCCGTTTTACTATTTCGACACTACAGCGCTTACAGACTTTGTTACATCATACAAAACAGAATTTTCAAATGTTTTGCATGAGCATATAAAAATTTGCTCGGAAGATGATTCCGGTAGTTTTTTGGACATTATAACATACAAGCCATGCATGACGCCAAAAGATGCTGACATGCTATGCAATAATGTGGTGAAAAAGTTAAATTCAATATACAATAAAGGCGTTATACGCCAATACGACGAAAACAAATATAAGAATGCTGGAAATAAAATACGCCTGATACGTAACAATGTCAGCTCCTTGGAAATAGTTGACGATCTATATACAGCGGATTTTGTTCGTAATGAAATCATGTCATGTTACAAAAAAGCAAAAAACATTCATGAAGCAGACTCCGCTTATGGATATTACTTACGTGATTTCATAGAAGAAAGTGAATTTGCAGAAAACATAACTATTGACGAAGACCTAAATCAACAATACCTGAAAAGCAAAATGGAATCGGTAATGCCTACATCGGGCATTATTCATAAAGGCGATCTTGTTATTGCCAAGGGAAAAACAGTTGATGCTTATTCGAAGCAACTATTAGACTCATACAAACTTCAAAGCAAGAGTGCGGAAGGCGGCAGGTCAAAATTTTTCACAAAGCTAGGAGTTTCAATCATATTCGTAATTTTATTTTTGATAATATTCTTTTATTCCTTGTCGTTCAAGAAAAAAGGCAAATGGGGAATCAAGGAAATTATATTTCTGCTTTCGCAGATGCTTCTGCTTTTTTTAGCGTCGTACGTGATTTTTGCATATACGCAATTAAGTGTCAACATAATACCGTTTGTCCTGATTCCTATTCTTCTAATCACATTTATCGACTTCGACTTTTCATTGCTGGTTTACTTCATAACCATATTTGTTGTCAGCTTCTTTGCTGTAAACAGATTCGAATTTTTATTTGTGCAAGTTGTAACAGGACTTATCGGAATGTTAAGCTTCAGGTTGACCTCCAAGCGCAAACAGATTTTCATCACCATGCTGGTCATATTTGCGACATATTCGGTTCTGAACATAGGTTTTTCGTTGATGAGGAACGGCACAATATCAACAGATGACATCGATAATTTTATAAACTACGGAATATCTTCGGGTATGATTCTGCTTTATTTGCCATTCTTGTACGTCTGCGAAAAGATATTTGGCTTCATTTCCGGATTCACACTAATGGAACTCTGCGATACCAACAATGCCGTCCTGCGCGAATTGTCGGAAAAGGCCCCCGGATCATTCCAACATTCCATTATGCTTTCCAACATGGTAGATTCCGTAGTACGCGAAATAGGAGGAAAACATTTGCTGGCTCGTACTGGTGCCTTGTACCACGACATTGGCAAACTATATGCTCCAGAATATTTTATTGAAAATCAGAGTGGCGGAAAAAACATACACGACACACTTGAATACGAAGATTCGGCACAAAAGATAATAGCGCATGTAACCAAAGGCGTCGAACTGGCGAAAAAACACAATCTTCCGCCACAGATAATCGACTTTATCAAACAACACCATGGCACTACGGTAACGCGCTATTTTTACAACTCGTGGAAAAATGCAAATCCCGGACAAACACCCGACATAACCAAGTTCCAGTATGCCGGACCAAAGCCCCAGTCGTTGGAACTTATCGTCATGATGATGGCAGATGCCGTGGAGGCTGCATCTCGAACACTAAAGGTATATTCCCACGAAACAATATCTTCGCTTGTCAACAATATTATTGATTCACAGTTCCGTGACGGACAGTATGAGGAGGTTGATATTACCATGAAACAGATTGGAACCGCCAAGAAGGTGCTAATATCAAAAATTGAGAACATATATCATTCTCGTATAGAATATCCCGAACTGAAAGACAATGCAAAACAATAAAACAAGACTACTGTAGTTTATAAGGTATGCGGAGATTTTTGCTTGTATTGGTGCTGTCGATATTCACGAGCGTGGCATTTGCACAAAACGCCATCTATTGCGGTTATGTTCTTGACAATAACAAAAAGCCAATAGAATATGCCAACGTAATCCTAATCGGGTCTACAACCGGCACGTCGACAAATACTTCAGGATATTTTGAAATTACAGTACCGGCAGCCAAAAACGTAGAGATAGAAGTTTCATTTATCGGATATGAAACATATTCTCAGAAAATAAGTTTGAAATCGGGAGAGCGCAAGCAAATTACAATTGTCCTGAACGAAGGTGCCGTAATGCTGCCGACAGCCGAAATCGGAGCTACAAGCGAACGCCAGGTTTCAAACACTCGCCTAAACCCGCAGATTTCAATGAAAATACCAACTACAGGCGGTTTTGAGGACATACTAAAGGCACTGCCATCAGTTTCGTCGAATAACGAACTAAGCTCCCAATACAATGTGCGAGGTGGAAATTTTGATGAAAACCTTGTATTCGTAAACGACATCGAGGTTTATCGACCACAATTGATACGGTCGGGACAGCAGGAAGGCCTGAGTTTTATAAATCCCGACATGGTTTCGTCCATTCTGTTTTCGGCAGGAGCCTTCGAACCCCGATACGGAGACAAAATGTCATCGGTACTGGACATCAAGTATAAGAAACCAACCGAGTTTGGAGCTTCACTGATGGCGAGTCTGCTTGGAGCTAATGCACACATTGAGGGCACAAGCAAGAACCATTTGTTCAGATACAACGTAGGAGTGAGATACAAGACCTCCAAGTACCTGCTTACTTCGATGGACATTTCGGGGCACTACGATCCTTCTTACATAGATGCACAGACATATCTTGTTTACAATATAAGCGAAAAATTGGAACTGAATTTCTTAGGGAACTACAGTGGAAACAAATACAAATATATTCCGCTTGACGGTGAAACATCTTTCGGAACAGTTAGCGATGCCCTAAAGATAAGGACTTATTTCGAAGGACAGGAAGTTGATAGGTTCAATAGCGGAACCGCTGCCCTATCGGCCATATATTCACCAAACAACAATACAATTTATAAATTTATAGCATCAAGTTACTACACTAACGAAGAGGAAACATACGACATTCTGGCACAATACTACCTCAACGAAATTGATCAGCAACTTGGCGCTACGGTCGGCGATAGCGTCTCTAACATTGGCATAGGTTCATACCTTAATCACGCACGAAACTACTACAACGGTTATGTCGTTTCTACCAAGCATATTGGAACGTTTCTCAAAAACAACCATAAGCTAGACTGGGGAATTCAGGCAAATTACGAAAATTATTCGTACAAGGTACACGAATGGACTATGAATGACTCGGCGGACTATTCGTTGCCATATTCCGACAATCTTGTCCTCCTGTACCAGACCGACATCGCCAGCATTGGCTTGCAAAGCGTAAGGTCGTCAGCTTATATACAAGATTCATACGTTTTTAAGACCGACAATACTGACATATCACTAGGTGGTGGAATTAGATTTAACCACTGGACATTCAACAATCAGTTTCTTGTAAGTCCTCGCATGAATTTCAGCATAAAACCGAAAAACTGGAAACAGGACATTGTATTCCGTCTCGCAACAGGGCTTTACCATCAACCGCCAACCATAAAGGAAGCCAGAAGAATCAGCGATGGGACACTCAACAGCAACATAAAGGCACAGTCGTCGGTACAGGTGGTAGTTGGAAGCGATTTAAATTTTCTTGCTTGGGGACGCCCATTCAAGTTTGTTGCCGAAGCATATTACAAGTATATGTACAATCTTAATCCCTACACTGTTGACAATGTGCAAATTAAATACTATGGCGACAATATTGCCCACGGATATGCATACGGAATCGAAGCTAAAATAAACGGAGAATTTGTTCCTGGCACCGAATCGTGGATAAGCCTTGGACTTATGAGGACCCGCGAAGACATTGAAAACGACTTTTATACACAAACCGTTGATGGGGTCACCGACACAATATACCCGGGCTATATTCCGCGTCCAACCGACCAGCTTGTTAATTTCGGAATTTTCTTCCAGGACTACATCCCAAAAGCTCCAACATGGAAGGTTTTCCTTAGTTTGCATTTTGGGACAGGTCTTCCATACGGACCTCCAAACTCAGAACGCTATATGGCAACCGGACGTATGAAATCGTACCGCCGTGTTGACTTTGGAATATCGAAGCAGTTTAATTTCAAGAAGGCTGATTGGCTAAAAGATTTCTGGATTTCGCTCGAAGTGTTCAATCTGCTCAACACCAAGAATGAAATTTCGCACACTTGGATAACCGACATTCGTGGCAGGGAATATGCAGTGCCGTCGTATCTTACTGGAATCCGCCCGAATTTGAAAATTGTAATTAAGTTTTAATACATATTGTAAAAAAAACAAGTTGTTGATTTGGAATAAATATTATCTTTGCGGAAAATAGTAATGGATATGGATTTAAAAAAAGGAGATAAGGTAAAAGTGTCACCTGATATAACAGGTGATAACAATTGGATTGATGCTGTTGTGTTTGATATAAAGAACAATAGTTTCAATGGTATTGTTGTGTATGCACGAACTGTTGGTGGCATTATATATTTCGATAAGGAGAAGTATTTTAAGAAGGCATAAGTATGTACGCAGTGGCATTTGATTTGGAAATTGCAAAACTGAAGGAGCATTATGGCGCTTCGTATACTAATGCATACTATGAAGTTGAGAAGCAGATGTCTGCTGAAGATTTTGAATGGATACAAGGTAGCGTATATATTTACAAGGGTAATGATGGTATCGGAAAGGTCTTTGACGTAATGAATAGGTTGAAGGCAATAAATTGGTTTAGAAAGTCTGTTCGAGATATTCGAGCATTTAAGGTTGAAGACTGGTCTGACTTTACAGATAGAATAAAAAAGGAGTAGCGTTTTGCCAGTTATATATCCTACACTTAACAATGCAAGTAAATCAATATTAAAAAATCATTAAAAACATAGTTATTGCTGTGTTGAAAGCAAAAATAACTTTACCTTTGCAAGAAATTATAACGCGAATAAAATGGAAGATTTTAATAGTGAAGAAAAAACCATGACCGAAAACAACAACGGTCTAAGTGTTGAAGAACAGATTGCCCAGATAGAAAAGGAAATACATGGACAAGAAACAGAAAAATATCCGAATCAGGATACTCAAATTGACAACTATTCTTGTGAAACAAAACCGAAAAAATGTAAATGCAACTGCGGAATGATAATAGGTGTGTGCGGGCTTGTATTGGGTCTCACAGCAATTATTCTATTTATTTTGATGTTCACAGGTGCTATTTCTATTAAAAATTCAGATGGAGAAAAAGATCAAGATTCAAATAATGGAAATAATGCACAAGCTGAATACACTACAAACGTAGTTTCACTCCCTGCATCAGATTCAACAGCCAAAAGCATAGCATACATTGACCTCGATACGCTCCTTCTTACATACAATTACGCAGTAAAGCTACAGGAGGATCTTGCCATAGAAAAGAATAAGGCAGAAGGCACTATCCAGTCGCGCATGAAGAAGTTTGAAGATATGTATAATGCATACGCAGAAAAAGTACGTACGGGAATGTTCTTAAGTCAGGCCAGCCAGCAAGCACAGCAGAACGAATTGGAAAAGGAGCAGCAAGCAATAGAAAACCTGCAAGCCTCTTTGACCAACAAGCTTCTTGACCTACAGGATAAAATGAACCATGAAATATATGATACCGTGGTAAATTTTGTCAACCAGTATGCAAGCGACAAATATTATATTGTTCTTGGCAATATGGGGGGCACCTCTGTTGTATATGCACAGCAAGGTATGAATATAACACCTAATGTTGTAGCTATACTGAACCAGCGTTACGGTGGAACATCAACAAAAAAGTAGCTTGACAATATGAATTTTGCAGAGTTTTACGCCGAAAGGTACTCTGTCGCACCTAAGATATTTAATAGTAATCCCCGCACTGATACGGGGATTATTATTGTAATACCATGCTACGATGACGATTTTGTTTTCAACACCCTGCATTCGCTTGATTCCGCACAGAAACCACCTTGTTCGGTAGAGGTAATTGTCGTAGTGAATTCAGCAGAAGACACTCCTCGTGACATCGTTGAGAAAAACCGCTGTATCTATAATGCTTTATGTGACCCAAAAATATCGTATAAGAATTTTTCTCTTCTGCCGCACATAGTAGAAGGTGTGCCTCATAAGATTGCTGGAGTCGGTAATGCCCGTAAAATAGGCATGGATGAAGCAGTGTGGAGATTTGCTGACATAGAACGTCCACGCGGAATAATAGTTTCACTAGATGCCGATTGTATTATCGACTTTGAATATATGACGGAGATATTTAATTGCTTTTCCAACCCAAAGACCAATGCCTGCACATTACAGTTCAAACATAATTTCGACAGGAAACTATATTCTGACTTAGAAATTGAAGCATGCCGCAGATACGAAATGTATTTACGATATTTCCGTCTTGCACAAAAGGTTGCAGGAATACCGCAATGCCTTCATACCATAGGTTCGTGCTTCGCAACAACAGCAGAAACATACGCCAAAATGGGCGGCATGTCGCGTCGTCAAGCAGGGGAAGATTTCTATTTTTTACAAAAACTGGCGCTTAATTCACGAGTGGCAGGAATTCAGAAACCAATAGTACATCCAGCACCATCGGTATCGGAGCGAGTTCCATTCGGAACAGGACGTTCCGTTAAGAAAATAATGGAAACAGGATCATGCAAGGCATACAACTTTGGATTATTTCTTATGCTAAGGCAATTCTATTCCTCCTTCCCCAGCCTATACGACAACAACGTACCGATACCAAGAGAAATAATAGATTTTGTAGGAGAACAAAAGTTTAATAGCTTGGTGGATGAATGTAGGAAAAATTCCTCCGACAAAAAAAGTTTTACCAAGCGCATGTTTTCCAAGTTCGATGTTTTTTTTACAATCCGTCTGCTCAACGAACTTGGAAACCTACCCCAATACCAACCAGTTGAAATTGAGGATGCTACGATCGAATTGCTTAATTATTACAAAGTGCCCTGCGAATCAGGTTTATACGAGGAAATACTTTCTCTAGACACATCAACGCCAGTATAGTTCATGTAAAAAATTATTGTTTCTCTATTTTTTTGTATTGATTATTAAAAATAAGATATATATTTGCAAATATATCAACGTATAAATGAGAAGCTGGGGTCTGACCATTATATTATTATTCGCTTGCATACTGACGCATGCCTTTCCGTTGGATAATACGACATTATTTGACGGGAAAAATGATATTTCCGAGACAGCCTCCCCAGACACAAGCCGATTTGTTGATAAGCGTGACGGCAACACATACAAGACGATCAAGATAGGCAATAAGGTATGGATGTCGGAAAACCTTCGTTATTCAAAGGATATTCCAATAAGCTATACTAAAAGCAACAAGCCTTGCGCTTATCTTCCAAACGGGAAAGAGGAAAACGTTCCTGTGTACGGGTATTTGTACAATTGGTATGCAGCAGAAAAGGCATGTCCCGAAGGCTGGCATCTACCAACTATTTCAGAATGGAAGCAGCTAAAAAATGATATAGGCGGAAATGATGTTGGGGCGCAGCTCGCCACCAAAGCCGATTTGTGGAACGATGGCAGCCTAGAAAGATCTCCTTCATTTGGAAAATCAGGTTTCAACGTTTTGCCAGCAGGCAGTTTTGAAGGAAAAAAATACGGCAATTTTGCTTCGTTTGCTTATTTTTGGTCTGCAACTGGATACGAATATTACGACGGAAATGCATATTACAGGTATATATATTACAATTACGGAGGTGTAGTTTCAAATTATAGCAGCAAGTCGGATGGGTTTTCTGTACGCTGCGTCAAAGATTGAAAAAAGCAGCATCTCTCCTACCCTGTTTTAACAACATCCCATTTCGATGCCCGACATTTATACGTAATTACTGGTGTCCGCTAAAAATTAATAGGTCATTCCACAAAGCAGAGTGAACCGACTAAGGAACGTGTCGTGTGAACTCGCTTATGCGGAACTATACTCATGAGCCAAAGGCGAATAATCTCCTTGATTAGTAATATTGTGGGAGATTGCTCGCAAGCTTCGCGAGGCTGCAAGCAGCGTTTCGGATAGCAGTCTTCACAACGCTCTCCGTTCCGTATCGCGTGTTACGACTAGCTTCCGTACCTTTAGCTCACGCAGCGAAGCAAGTAAATGACTGCCCCCTTTATTAACGCTGTCATATAAACGCCTGATAATATTGCGATTATAGGTGTTATCCCAATTTTTGGCGTATGTGTCAAAAAGAGACCTGAAATTGCTTTGAAAATGTTATATGTGTCAAAAAGAGACCTAAAACAAGCTTGAACTATTTCTTTTTCAAAGGCTTATGTGCTTTTAAAAAATCTTGGATAAA
>Ga0310786_10004819_pt1 | contig 18603 bp, 18 predicted proteins | sample AusTroGonzalo_MG_FD_203881 | JGI IMG/M metagenome (GOLD analysis project Ga0310786, IMG submission 203881) | Bovine rumen microbial communities from tropical cattle in Woodstock, Queensland, Australia - Gonzalo_03 (v2) (version 2) | ecosystem: Host-associated > Mammals > Digestive system >... | reverse complement strand
GGCATTTTCTGACTTTGCTTTATTGCTATCGACGACACGCGGATTTATCAGATTGTCAAATATCTTTTGTGCTTCGCGGGTACCGTCAACATCGCGTTTCAGCAATTTGTTTTCGGCCCCAGGTACAAACCATTGGTCCAGTTTAACCGCCGTCATCTGCATAATTGGACGTGTACGCGCATCGGCAATCCAGTGCGGCATACGCGGATAATCGGAAAAATACCACAATGCAACCCAATATGCGATGCCCATAACGACAATACCACGAACAATTCCGAATATAACCCCCAGTGTATGGTCGGTCACATTCATTATACTGTCCTGGATACGGTCGCGTAATTTCTGATTAAAAAATCCGACAATCAGCAGAATAACAAAAAACACAATGAAATACGACGCGACCAACGTACCAACCGTCGATTCGGTCAGACCAAACCAAGACTGTAACAATTTATCAAGCCACGGGGATGCGAATCGCGCTGATACTGCCGCGACAACCCACGAAAGCGTAGCAACCGTTTCATATATGCCGCCGCGAATTGTCGCCCAAATGGTCGACGCCAACAGTACCGCTATATAGATATAATCCAGCCATGTTAAATCGAACATGATTTTATTCCATTATTTTTTGTTACTTTTGCGTGTCACGACAAAACCTAATCCGACAACCAATAATGCCAATATCACATAAAGTATCCAGTTGCCATCAGATTTTTTGCCAGCAATTTTTTCAGTTTTTTTTTGCGTTGATTCTTGCGCGGTCACTTCGCGTTCAACGATTGCCGATGTGCGTTCTGTGTGATTGTTGCGAAATTCGTCTGCATTTTTATCCATTTCTGCCTTGTTTGCGGCCGCCGCAGTTTTAGTTGCTTCGTCAAGGTCAACCTCTATCGCTGCGCGTACATCGCCCTGCATAGAATCGCCATAGCCTTGGAAACATTTTTCGCCAATTACTAAAACAGGTACGCCACCCGATTCGTATTCGCACTTTTTCAATGCCGCCATAAATTCGTCACGATTGGCCGCATCTGTCACATTTACTTTGGTTACATTCAGGTTTTCATATTCGTACACCAAGTTATTTGAAATAAATTCCAACGCATGATGACAATGCGGACATGTTGGCGAATAGTAAATCGTGATATCTGCCGCCATAGAATTTCCAATGAACACAGCACCCGCAAGTGCGCCAAAAATAGATAATTTTTTCATTTTTTCTCCTTTTCCTGTAACTTGATTATAGAAACAAGTATGTACATCGTGCAAGTAATTTTTAATAAAAAATGAACTATTTTTCCTGTGGCATAGAAAATATTATTGTATAGAATAGTTATAACAGGTAAAAAGGAGAAAAAGATAATGTTCAATTTGACCGATTTTCCGTTGCCGTTTCGTGAAACAGATTTGGTGCCATATATGTCTGTGGAAACGGTGCGGTTGCATCATGACAAACACCTTGCAACATATATTGCAAATTTGAATAAATTGATTGCAGACACACGTTATGCAGATATGGATTTGCGTGAAATTATTATCAATTCTGTCAATGACCAAAATGCACAAAAAATATTTAATAATGCCGCCCAGGTATTTAATCATGAATTCTTTTTTAACTGTCTGGGGCGGGGGAATAATGTTATACCCGATATGATTGCTGATGCGTTTGGTGGTGTTGCCGAATTCAAAGAAAAATTTAAATCTGTTGCCGGTGATGTATTTGGTTCGGGCTGGGTATGGATTACCCACAATGAAAATAAATTTGATATTATTTCAACCAAGAATGCAGACACGCCAATCGCGTACGGAATTAAACCTGTATTGGTATTAGATTTATGGGAACATGCGTATTATCTGGATTACCAAAATCGACGCAGCGAGTTTGTTGATGTATTTCTGGAAAGTTTAATTGATTGGACATTTGTTGTTGATAATTTAAATATGTAAATGCGGTTTTTGCCGCATTTTTTACTCATTGACACTGATTAAACGCACATCGTCAAATTCTGGGTATCGGTTAAATACAGACTGGGCGCGTGGGCACAGCGACAGAATCTTTTTATGTGTGCGGCGCGCAAAATCTGCAACGCAACGAACAAGATTACGACAGAGTTCTGTGTCCAGAAAATCATCGTTGATAGTTGTTGATTCTATGATCAGACGATTCGCGCCAACGGCAACAATATCGATTTCGCCAATTTTTTGGCCATGATACTTTGCGCAGAATCCGTTACCGTTTTGCAGTTGTTCATATTCTATGTCTTGTGGCATCATGTATTCCTTATGCGGAATACGATACCACATGCGGCGCGTGGCATAAATATGAATGTTTGCCAAAATCGGGGGATGTTTTCCCTGGCGCTTTTAGACCCGTGCAAAATTCTTTTGAATAATTCGCGCGCTGCGTCGCAGTGCCGATGATTCAGATGGCGACATTTTCGGTACCAGTGTCGTTATAACCCCAGATGTACCAACAACACGTGGCAGTGACATTGCTACGATATTATGCCCTGTGCCCGAAACAGTTGATACAGTCAATATGCGGTGTTCGTTGTTTATGATGCACTTTAATAAATCGGACACTGCGGCGCCAATTCCATCCCATGTTGCGCCACGACCACGAATAATTTCGTATGCGGCGTTACGCACGCGATATTCGATAGTTTCGCGTGTAGTTTGGTTCATTGGGACTTTTACCTGGTGACAAAAATCATCCAGTGCCAGTCCGCCCACAGAAATAGATGACCAATCAATAACACTGCTGTCGCCGTGTTCGCCAATTACATAGGAATGAATCGATTGTGGCGACACATCCAGCCCCCGCGATAATATCGTTCGCAACCGCGCAGAATCCAGCATAGTGCCCGTGCCAATTACCCGTGCGGGGGGTAATTTTGACAGTTTCTGGGCCAGCATAACCATAACATCCAATGGATTTGTCACGATGATTAAAATGACACGTTTGGGATCTACTACCTCCATAACGCGTGGCACGATGTCACGAATAACATCGGCGTTATTTGCCAGTAAATCCATACGGGTTTCGCCCGGTTTTTGATTAGCACCCGCAGCAATAATGACTATGTCTGAATCGCGAATCCCGCGATAGTTCGCAACCGCGTTTATTTTCACATCGAATCCGAATGTTGCCGCATGCCCAAGGTCTTCGGCGGCGGCGCGTGCGCGTATGCTGTCACGGTCGAACAGAACAATTTCATGTACCAATCCGGTGTTTTTCACCGCAGTCGCGACAGCACTGCCAACGGTACCTGTGCCAATAATTGCTACTTTCATATGTATCTCTCCTGTGGTTCAGCACATTATAGCATATTTTTGTTGTATATAACAGCGGATTTTAATGTTGTCCGAATATTTGCAGTGTAGATAAAAACCAGAGTGCAGCGAATCGCAAAAAATACTTGATTTTTTATAAAAAATTGTAATAATTGCGTCTGTTCCTGCTGTCATCAATGGTGGTGACGGCTGACTTAAACCAAAGGAAATAAAATGGCTTACTATGAAAATGTCCTGGTTTTTCGCCAGGATTTGACCGAACCGCAGGTCAAAGAAAAAGCGGACAAATATGCAGGTATTATCAAAGAACTGGGCGGGGATGTTAAATCAACCGAATTTTGGGGTTTACGGAACTTGGCCTATGTTATTCGCAAAAATCGCAAGGCACACTATGTTATGATGAACATCGAATTGCCGGGCAAATCCATCGCAGAATTGGAACGTCGTTGTCGTATTGATGAAGATGTTATTCGCTATTTGAATGTGCGTGTGGAACAATTAGCAGACGGCCCATCCGTCATGATGAAAAAGAATACCGAGGAGGCAGAATAATGGCAGTTCGTGCAGCAATCTATCGTAAAAAATCTAATCCATTAAAGGGCAAGGTTATTGACTATAAAGATGTTAAAATGTTGGGGCACTATATCACAGAACGTGGTAAAATCGTGCCAAGTCGTATCAGCGGCGTTTCCCAGAAAGATCAACGTTTGTTGACGACCGCAATTAAACGCGCGCGTCATTTGGGACTGTTGCCGTTTGTGCGTAATAACATTGGATAATTAAACAAACTATTTGGGTATAACCCTAACTTAAACAACAAGGACAGATAAAATGAAAGTTATTTTAACAGAAAAAATTACTCGTTTGGGTACAATCGGTGACACAGTCGAAGTCAAGACAGGCTATGCACGCAACTATTTGTTGCCGAATAACAAAGCGTTGCGTTGGTCGCGTGAAAATGTCGCATTGTTCGAAGCACAAAAGGCTGAATTACAGGCGCGTCACGAAAATGCCAAGAAAGCCGCTGAATCAAAAGTTGATGCAGTCAAGAATGCAAAGATGTATATGATTCGCCAGGCGGGCGATACAGGCCAGTTATACGGTTCTGTGTCCAGCCGCGATATCGCACGTGAATTGAAACAAGTTGCAAATGTCGATGTGTCATCGGCGATGGTTATGTTGGGTGCGCCAATTAAATCAATTGGTGCGTTTGATACGAAAATCGCGTTGCACCCCGATGTTATCGTTCCAATCAAAGTCTATGTCGCGCGTACCAGTGATGAAATCGAAGCGTTGGTTGCGGGTAAAGTATTGACGTTCGGTACCAAGAAAGTCGAAGAAGAACCCAAAGCAGAGCCGGCAAAAGACGAAGCAAGTGCAGAAGTCAAAGCGGATACAGCGGAATCAAAACCTGTTGAAGAAATGGTTGATGCCGAATAAACGGAACCTTTTCCGATTGCCCCGCATTTTGCGGGGTTTTTTGTTGGGTAAAAGTTTGACAATTCTGATATCTATGTATAGAATGTATGGTGATAAAACCCAAGGAAAGTGTAGATGCCAAAAATATCTGTGATTATGCCTGCGTATAACGTAGAAAAATATGTGGCAGCGGCCATAAATTCTGTATTAAATCAAACGTTTCGCGATATTGAATTGATTATTATCAATGATGGTTCGGCGGATAATACGGCGAACATCATTCAAAACTTGGTGGATTCAGATAACCGTATAACGTTTATCAATAACGACAAAAACTCTGGGGCGGCGGCGGCACGCAACAGTGGAATAGATATTGCCACGGGTGAATGGCTTTACTTTATGGACGCCGATGACACACTGGACACAGATGCATTTGAAAGTTTACTGAATACGGATGGCGCAAACAATACAGATGTTATTATATTTGTCACGTATGGCACCAAGAATACATCGAACATACACCACTTTAATGCGCCTGTGCCGATTGATATTACGGGTACATGTCCGATGACGAAATTGTATAAACGAAAATTGATTCTGGATAATGGCCTGCGCTATCAAAGTTTAGCGACCTGTAACGATGTATACTTTACATTGATGGCGTTGGCATGTGCAAAATCGGCAATTAAAATAGAAAAATCGTTTTATCATTATAATTCGATGAATCCTTTTTCTATCAGCAGTAATCGCGCATCCAAAGCAAATAATTTATTTTTGGCATTCGACGCAGTCAAAGATGAAATGGAAAAGCGCGGAATATTTGAATATTATAAACACCAGTTTAATCGATCGCTGTATGCATGTGCGCGCTATGAATTAAGTCGAATGAATGATATTGCACAACAGGCGGATTTTTGTGCGCACTTGGCCGAATCATATCCGGCGGTGTACAGGAAAATGTTTCGATTCAAAGGTATTGTGCGTAAAGCGCGATTTGGTAATGGTCTGCGTGAAGTTTATTTATTCGGTATCAAAATTTTTTGGTATACCCGAAAACGCAGAATCAATATCCCGCACATAGACAGAGATAAAATCGCGGAAAAAATTGCAAAATTTGATTCAATTGGTGTAAATGCAAATTCAGGGCGTAACCCACGCATAATAGTATCGCTGACATCGTTCCCTGCGCGTATAGCCGAAGTACATTTTTGCATATATTCGTTATTGACCCAGTCGTTAAAGCCTGATGTTGTTGTGTTGTGGCTGGGGACGGACAAGTTTCCAAATCGCGAACGTGATTTGCCGGATTCTTTGCTGAAATTGCGTGATAATGGTTTGACGATTAAATGGTGTAAAGATATAAAATCGTATACTAAATTGTTGCCTGCACTGAAAGAATATCCTGATGATGTTATCATTACGGTTGATGACGATGTTTTTTATGTGCGTGATACGGTGAAAAGATTATATGAAGCATACTTGCGGCAACCGCAATATATACACTGTTGGCGGGCGCATGCGGTGACATTTGATTCAGATGATAATATTATGCCGTATAATTCGTGGCCAAAGTGCATTCGGCATCGTGCACCATCATGTGCGAACTTTTTTACTGGGGTTGGGGGCGTGCTTTATCCACCACATGTATTCAGTGATGAAATCTTTAATGAACGGGTGTTTATGGAATTGGCACCACGTGCCGATGATGTTTGGTTCTGGGCGATGGCGGTTATCAATCATGTAAAAGTGAATATATTAAAGTACAAATTTCATACTATATCAATATCCCCAGAACGTGATTTGGGGCTGAATGGCGAACCAACATTGTGGTCGTTGAATAAACTGGCAAATGGTAATGACCCGCAAATTGCGGCGGTGCTGAAACATTATGGAATAAATCGGCACGATATAGAAAACGGGGATTAAAATGGCGCGCGTTTCGATTATTGTCCCAGTGTATAATGTGGCGGAATTTTTGCCAATGTGTATGGATTCACTGGTAAATCAGACTTTGCAAGATATTGAAATAATATGTGTGAACGATGGGTCGACCGATGATTCATTAAAAATATTGCGGCGATATGCCGAAACAGATTCGCGCATCAAAGTGATAGACCAAAATAACATGGGGCTGGCGGGTGCGCGTAATACAGGATTGTCGTTCGCGAATGGTGAATATATCGGTTTTGTCGATTCAGATGATTGGGTTGATGTCAACTGGTTTGAAAAACTTTATAATGCAGCATCGGTGGCAGATGCCGATATTGCGCGCGCGCCTGTGGTCAAAGAATTTCCAGATGGTGAATCTAGCGCGGTTCCGTTTAACAGTGTGTTGCATGATTGTATCACCAGTCATCGTGACCTTGGTATCAATGAACATTTTGTCGTGGTTTGGAATGGTATCTATCGGCGCAAGATGTTGATGGATAATCATATAAACTTTATCTTTGGGTTGGTTCACGAAGATATACCGTTCCAGGCAAAAGTTTCGTTTTTTGCAAATAAAATTGTGCCAGTTGATGGCACAGCATACCACTATCGGCAAAATCGCCCTGGGCAATTATCGGAAACTAATTTAAAGTCAATCAATGGGACGTTTTATGCAAATCATTATGCGATGGATTTTATGAATATGGTCAAATATAAAAATAAAACAGATTATTTGGATGCCATATCGCGCTGTATTTGGCGCGCAGATTTTAAATTTATCGCCGGGGTCAAAGATATTGCCGAATTTTCGCCAGATGTCCAAAGAAAATATTTTGACATGTGGCGTCACGATATGATGATGTGTAAATATAAAAGAAAACTGCGGCGTCGATATAAATGGTTGCGTTATGTTATGGCGGGGCGTATGGATACCTATGTTCGCGTTCGGTTAAAGAAAGATTTTGGACATCGGTTGTTGCGATTGTTGCGATTTAAAAAATCTGGGGTTTAATCCCCAGATTTTTTTATTCCGCGTACAGTCCAACTGTATTTGCCTGTGGCGTTGTCGCCAAACCATGCGGTTACGGTTGTGGCGGTTTTGGTCTGGACGGCGATAAATCTGTTGCTTTCAGATTGGCAAAATGCGCTGTAATTCGCATCAGACATTTCCAAAGGCAAATTGACCGTAAATGTTGCTGAACTGGTTGTACCGATTCCGCCTTGTTCGACCCAGCCACTTTTGTATTGCCGATACCATGTATAATCATTGTCTGCGGTTGGCGACTGGGATGCAACGACATAGTCGTATCCGTTTAATGTTGTCACTGCACCTTGCAGATTTGATACTGCGGTGTTCAATGTTTCCAAATCATCCGCAGTCAAGAAATCGGGCAGGCTTTCGCGAATTGTGGACAGTTCAGCCAGTAAATCAGCCAATGTCGGTATAGTGGCCAGTGACAAAGTATTCGTCAATTTTTCCGACATTTCAACCAGCGCCGCCATGCATTGATTAAAATCTTGGTTCAGTTGATGCGATTGCGGTTGTTCGGTTGGCTGGTAATCGATATGCCGTACCAATTCTATGTCACGAAAGACTTTTATTGTCGCGCCGTTTGCTGGGGCTGTTGCTGTTTCTATGTGTCCGCCAGTGTATTCTGTATCTGCGGGGTCTGGTGATGTTGTCGGATATACAGTAAAATCATCGGATGTCAACGGGATGTTGTTTACTGTCACATGTATGTCGCCCGTTCCAAAAAATGGAAAGGTAAAGTAAAATGCGGTGGTCACGCCATCGCCAGTAAATGTTTGTGTATTTGCCATATTTGTTCCTTTGTTTTTTGTTTAATATTAAATAAAAAACTGGGTGCGTATGCGCACCCAGGTAAAATGAAAAAACGACGATAGATTCGTCGCTTTTACTGGATGACATTATATCAAAAAACGCGTAAAAAGTCAATCGATTTTAATTAAATTGATAAAAAAATGTGGCGCGTCGCGCCACACTTGTATTTGTTTTTTACAATTATTTTTTCTCTGAAAAGTCTGCGTCGCGTGCGCCATCCGATTTATTGTCGTCTGGATTTGCACCGGCGGCATTTTGCGCTTCTTGTTGCGCTTTATAGACTGCTTCGCCCAGTTTCATTGCCTTTTCGCTTAACGCTTCGGTTTTTGCTTTCAGACTTTCGACTGTCGCGTCTGATTTCGCCAGTTCGTCTGCCAATTCTTTCTTGGCGGATTCAATAGCGTCTTTATCCGCGCCAGAGATTTTATCGCCGTGTTCTTTTAACGACTTTTCAATCGCAAAGATTGCCGTTTCTGCGTTATTTTTTGCTTCGGCAAATTCGCGTTTTTTCTTATCGGCTTCGGCATTTTGTGCGGCTTCGTCGACCATTCGTTTTATTTCGTCTTCGGACAGACCACCGTCTGATTTAATGGAAATTGCTTGCTCTTTGCCTGTGCCTTTATCTTTTGCAGACACATGCACAATGCCATTCGCATCAATATCGAAAGATACTTCGATTTGTGGCATGCCGCGCGGGGCCGGGGCGATACCTTCCAGATTAAATTGTCCAAGCAGTTTGTTGTCGGCCGCCATATCGCGTTCGCCTTGGAATACGCGGATAGTCACCGCTGATTGGTTATCTTCGGCCGTACTGAACACCTGGGATTTTTTCGTCGGAATTGTAGTGTTACGGTCAATCAGTCGCGTAAAGACACCGCCCAATGTTTCAATCCCCAGTGATAACGGCGTTACATCCAGCAAAAGAACATCTTTTACATCGCCTTTTAACACACCGCCCTGAATTGCGGCACCCATTGCGACAACTTCGTCTGGGTTCACACCTTTGTGTGGTTCGCGACCAAAGAATTCTTTCACAGTTTCGACAACCTTGGGCATACGGGTTTGACCACCGACCAAGATGACTTCGTTGATTTGTGATTTTTCGATGCCTGCGTCCGCCAGTGCTTTGCGGCATGGTGCGATTGTACGTTCAATCAAATCGGCAACTAACGATTCCAACTTTGCACGGGTCAATGTTGTATTAAAGTGTTTCGGACCCGACGCATCTGCCGTCAAGAATGGCAGGTTGATATCGGTTGATGTCTTAGATGATAATTCGATTTTCGCTTTTTCGGCGGCCTCTTTTAACCGTTGCAACGCCAATTTATCATTTGACAGGTCGATACCAGTTTGGGATTTGAATTCTTCGATTAAATACTTCAAAATGCGTGCATCAAAATCTGATCCGCCCAGTGCGGTATCGCCATTGGTCGATTTAACTTCAAATACGCCGTCGACAATTTCCAGTACAGACACATCGAATGTGCCGCCACCAAGGTCATAGACCACAATTGTGCCGTCTTTATCTTTGTCCAGACCGTATGCCAATGCCGCCGCGGTCGGTTCGTTCACGATGCGCAGTACATTCAGGCCTGCGATACGACCGGCGTCCTTGGTCGCCTGGCGTTGGGAATCGTTAAAGTATGCAGGCACAGTAATAACCGCATCGGTCACCGTTTCGCCAAGGTAACTTTCGGCATCTTTCTTTAATTTGCCAAGAATCATAGCGGAAATTTGTGATGGTGCATATTTTTTCCCATCAATTTCAACCCACGCGTCACCATTGTCGCCTGCAACAATTTTGTATGGTACGCGCGCCATAATTTCTTTGACGGCGGGGCTGTCAAAGCGCAAACCCATTAAACGTTTAATTTCATATATAGTATTTTCTGGATTTGTAACCGCCTGGTTCTTGGCGGTAATACCAACCAATTGTTCGCCGTTCGATGTTATCGCAACCACAGATGGTGTAGTGCGGCCACCTTCGGAATTTTCGATAATCTTTGGATCGTTTCCATCCATGAAAGCCATGGCGGAATTTGTAGTACCTAAATCAATACCTAATACTTTACCCATTTTTTGCTCCTTGTGTTTTTTGTCTGACACAGATATAGGTAATGAAAACACTATTTCAAGACCACAGGAATAAAATAGTAAAATTTATGTGTAATTGCGGATAATGCAAAAAAATGGGTGCGATATATCGCACCCATGTATACTGCGTTAGTGTTCGCAATTATTTTACGAATCGGTTATATGTTTTTTCGTTTATTTTCATCGGATATTCACGCTCAAGATATGTGTTATAGTCAGCCGTAATATTTCGACCCGTTGCACTTTCAACCTGGGGCGCTAATGTTTCCATCTTTTTATCATCAATTTTTGGCGATTTTTCCGTGTCGACATGCATTACATAAAACACATCGGTGTCGGGAACAATCACGTTTGTATTCAATGGATTTTTGAACGCAGCGACCAAAATCGCAGGTGCAGCGCCACTGACCCGTGAAACAGTCATTGTTTTTTTGTTGGCCAATTTCCCAGTTTTGTTTAAATCGACCAGTAATTCGTTTGCCTGTATGTACGCTTGTTTTTCCTGGGTTGATTTGGTCCATTCGGTCGCCAATTCCTTTTTGACCGAATCAAATTCAGCGTTATGTTCAGGTGTGATTTTATCAACACGAACAATTACAAAGCCGTCTTTGGTTTCAATCAGTTCGCTTTCGGTTTCGGCATCCATATCAAATATGCGTGCAAACATCGCATTATCAAACACTTTGTCGGTTGGTAATGTGTTCGCGTTGACATTATCATAGTGCGCAAATTTTGCGCCGTGCGCTTTGGCCACAGTGGCCAGCGTTTCACCACCGATTATATCATCCTCTATTGCCTGGGCAATTTTCAGATTTTTTTCGTATTCATCGGGTTTGTCCATTTTGGTTGCCAACATTACATATGACACATCGCGCGATTCGGGTACGCGGTGCGGATTTTTGGTATAGAAATCGCGCAGTTCTTCTTCGGTCGGTGTGGCGACTTTGAAATCCGAGAATTTTACCGTTGCAACATCGATTGTGCGTTCGGAATTACGGGCATTATATGTTGCAGTGATTGCGAATTTTGGCGTTTTTATTGGTGCAGTGATTGGTGTCTGGACCATTTTGTTCAATGTACGCATACGAAAATCGTTCGCGACATCCGATTCGTTCAGGCCCGAATTACGCAGCACGACATCAAATGCCGCCGACGAAAATTTGCCGTTTTCCTGGAACTGGGGCACGGCGCGAATGTCGTCGGCAACTTTGCGATCAGATACTGTATAGCCTAAATCGCGTGCGTGATGTTCCAGTCGTTTGATATTTGCAATTTTATGTATGACATCGTTTTGGAATGTCGTCATTGCAGTCGGGTCGGTATAAATCCGACGCTGGTCTTCACGCGACATAGATGCCAGTTCATTCGATTTAAAATTACTGTATGTCTGAATCGAAACTTTGTCCCCGCCGACGCGCATCAGCGTTGTGTCCGATGATGTAAGACCAAAAACCCATTCGGCAACGCCCCATCCGACGAACGAAAAGATCAGAATTCCCATTAAAATCTTTGCAACAGGTTTATCTGCCGCATTACGTAAATATTCTAGCATTTTATCCCCTTTTGCGATAACATAGCAGAACATATAACCAAAATGCAACGAAAAAAAGGAAAAAAAAATGAAAATTATTGCAGGAAACTGGAAAATGAATGGTTCGCGCGCGAAATTGGGCGAAATGCTGAGTGCTTTGCGCGTTGTAAAAACAGAAAATCGTGTGATTTTATGCGTCCCGTTTACTATGTTGGGTGTGGATGGTGGCTGGGTCGGCATTGGTGCCCAAGATGTCAGCAGTCATCAAAATGGTGCGTATACGGGGGAAGTGTCGGCGACAATGCTGGCCGAGGCGCGTGCAAAATATGTCATCGTCGGGCACAGTGAACGCCGTATGTATCATGATGAAACCAATGATATTGTGCGTGCCAAAGCCCAAATGGCAATCGAGCAGGGCATTACACCGATTATCTGTGTTGGCGAAACAATGGACGAAAAGCGCAGTGGTAAAACAATGGATGTAATCGAATCGGGGGTGCGCGAATCGGTGCCAGCGGATGTGCATGATGGCATTATAATTGCATACGAGCCGCGTTGGGCCATTGGTGCAGGTATTACGCCGACCGCCCAAGAGATTGCGGATGCACACCGCGTTATTGCAGAAACATTGTCCTATATGGGACTGGCGGGTACACCGATTCTGTATGGTGCCAGTGTAAATGCGGGTAATGTTGCCGATATTGTCGCAATAAAAAATGTTGATGGGGTCTTGGTTGGGGGTGCATCCTTGAAACCACAAGACTTTATACCTATAATAGAAAGTGCAAAATAACAAAAAACAAAGAATACGATATGGAAAACAAAGATGTAAAAATTGAATCTGTATCAATTGATGATGCAGGTAAACCAAAAGCAAAGCAACCAGAAGTTTCTGAATCCGAGGCAAAAATATCGGAATTAGAAAAATCGCTGGCGGAGTTAAATGATAAGTATTTACGCATGGCGGCAGAGTTGGAAAATACTCGTCGTCGGGCGGCGCTGGATTCCGAATCGCGTGCGCGGACACGTGCGATGGGGGTGGCGGAAAAAATTCTGCCGGTGATGGATGCAGTTGATGCGGCGTTAAAGCACAGTCCAGATGACGAAGGCATAAAATCGATGGCGATGGCACTGCGGTCAGCATTTGATACCATTGGTATTACAAGAATTGAAACCGTGGGCCAGCCATTGAATCCAGCATTACACAATGCGATTCAGGTTGTGGATGCGTCGGAAAATATGGAATCAAACACGGTTGTGGAAGAAATGCAACCTGGCTATATGTTCGGGGACAGCGTTTTGCGTACTGCGATGGTCGTGGTTGCAAAATAAATTGCGCACATATTTGCGAACTGGAAATTTGTGTGGTATAATCAGATGGAAAAATACAAGGATGTACTATGTCGTTAATACCTGTTGTAATAGAAGAATCGCCACGTGGTGAGCGTTCATTTGATATTTATTCGCGTCTGTTGCGCGACCGTATTGTCATGGTAAACGGGGAAATTGAACCTGCGATGGCAAGCACGATTGTCGCCCAGCTGTTGTTTCTGGAATCTGAAAATCCGAATGCGGATATTTCGCTGTATATCAACAGTCCGGGTGGCGATGTATCGGCGGGTTGGGCAATTATGGATACTATGCAGTATATTAAATCGCCTGTGTCGACGATTGGTATGGGGCTGGTCGCGTCCATGGGGTCGGTATTGCTGGCGGCGGGCGAACGTGGTAAACGATTTGTACTGCCAAATACCCAGGTGATGATTCATCAACCAATGGCGGGCGCAAAAGGGCAAATTACAGATATGGAAATCCAGTTGAGTCAGTTTCAAAAGAACAAGAAAACATTGATTAAACAAATGGCGGAATTTACAGGTCGCAAGGAAAAAGAAGTCTTTGAAGCCATGGAACGCGATAACTGGATGACACCGACCGAGGCACAAGAATTCGGTTTAATTGATAAAGTGTTGGTTCGCAAATAATTGATAGAGGCATGGCATGAGTGACGAAAATAAAACACCAGAAAAACAAGATAAAAACCAGTTCTGCAGTTTCTGCGGCAAAGCCGTGTACGAAGTGAAAAAACTGGTCAGTGGGCGAAATGTCTGCATCTGTGATGAATGTATCGCACTTTGTAATGATATTATGGCGGACGATATGCGGACCCAGGTCACACGTGATGCAGAAAAACTGCCTACGCCGTCCCAGATTTATGATTTTCTGAATGAATATATAATTGGCCAGGAATCTGCAAAGCGCACATTGGCGGTCGCGGTTTATAATCACTATAAACGGCACAGTGTCGCATTGTCGTCGGATGTCGAAGTGCAAAAGTCGAATGTGTTGCTGATTGGGCCGACGGGAACTGGGAAAACTTTGTTTGCGCAAACATTGGCACGCATATTAGATGTCCCGTTTGCAATTGCCGATGCGACCACTTTGACCGAAGCGGGCTATGTTGGCGATGATGTGGAAAGTGTTTTAACTCAATTACTGCACAATGCAAATTTTGATGTAGAACGGGCCCAGCGCGGAATTGTCTATATCGACGAAATCGATAAAATTGCACGCAAATCGGAAAATCCGTCGCTGACGCGTGATGTTTCGGGCGAAGGGGTGCAACAGGCGTTATTGAAATTAGTCGAAGGTACAATCGCGAATGTTTCGGCTGGCGGGGCAGGGCGCAAACACCCAGGCGAGGCAACTGTGCGATTGGATACTTCAAAGATTCTGTTTATTTGTGGTGGTGCGTTTGATGGGTTAAATCGTGTGATTGGAAACCGTAAATGTGAACGTGCAGGCATTGGCTTTGGCGCCGATGTGGCCAGCAAGAAAGACCGTGAATCGAAAAATTATTTGTCGGATGTGCAACCCGAAGATTTGGTAAAGTTTGGCATTATTCCTGAATTGGTTGGGCGTTTACCAGTGGTGGCGACACTGACCGAATTGGACGAGGATGCATTGGTAAAAATTCTTACCGAACCAAAGAATGCAATTGTAAAGCAATATGCCGCGATGCTGGAAATGGATGGGGTCAAATTGACGATAACCGATGATGGCCTGCGCGAAGTTGCGCGGTTGGCGTTGGCACGCAAAACGGGTGCGCGCGGTCTGCGCAGCATCCTTGAAAACATATTGCTGATGCCGATGTTTTATGCACCTGATAAATCCGATTTGGCTGAAATCGTTATTGATAAAGATGTCGTTGCGGGGAAAAAGCCGTCGGTTGAGATTCTGCGTGACGCAAAGCGCGCTGCATAAACACATCACTTTGTTATTTCAACATATTTCTCTGTCACCCTGCGGCAGCGCGGGGGCTGTTTTGTCTCGTCGTACTCGTCGAGATATTGTTCTTGTAATGCTATGATGAATGTTTTTGTTTTTTATGCTTGCGCAAATTGTGCAAAATTGATATAATTCACATAAAGTTCAGAAAAGGAAGGAGCAAATAATGATTGCAAAACGGCTAATAATTAGCGCTTGTGTGATATTGGCGCTTGGGGCGACTGATTCGTTCGCGGCGGCGTCGATTCGTGCAGGCACGGTTGGTGCGACGGGTGGCGCGGGTACATCGGCGCGCGCAGGGTCTTTGCGTGTGGGGTCTGGCGCATCACTTTCGTCAAAGCCTGTGACAACATCCAATGCGTCAACAACGGGTACCGATTCGGATCGTATGGCTATATTACCGATAGGGTCGCCCAAAGTCACGACAAAGCCAAAATTACCAACAGGTGGCACCGTTGTCGTGTCGGGCGATGTGAATTTGGATGATGTGTGGGCTGGTATAAATGCGGCAGATAGTAAAGCGGCCGACGCTCAATCTGCGGCAGCGGCAGCGCAGTCTGCTGCGGGAAGCGCTCAAACTGATGCGGCCGAGGCAAAAGAAACCGCCCAGAGTGCAGCGGATGCCGTTGCATTAAAAGCGTCTCAGTCGGATGTCGACACGTTGTCTAACACTGTGACCACATTGACGACCAATTTGAACACTAAACTAGATAAACCGACTGGTATCGTGTCGGGCAAAGTTTTGAAATCGGATGGAAATGGTGGTGTCAGCTGGGCCGACGATGAAAAAGGAAATGTCCAGTTGGCGTCGTTCGGTAATCAGTTATATTATTGTGGCAAATCAAATGGTGGCACGTGCGACAAAGCGAATCAAAGTGATGGATGGACAAACAGTGGGCTGAGTGCGGTGGCGGGCGCCGATGGTAAGACGGCGTGGCTGCGTAAAGGCGCAACACATATCGAGGCATGTTATAAGGCAAACCAGGCAGATTGTACCGATGGTGATTATACATCGAACAATGTGGTTGCATTGGCGGATATCAAAGGTGCCGACGGTGAAAACGGCCAACCTGGCCAGCCTGGGACACCTGGGGTGACACCGTGGTTACGCCAAGGTGCAACACATATCGAGGCATGCTATAAAGCAAATCAGGCAGATTGTACCGATGGTGATTATACATCGAACCAAGTGGTTAAATTAACCGACATCAAAGGCGCCGATGGCCAGAATGGCCAGAATGGTTCAAATGGTGCGCCGGCGTGTGGTGGTGATATTAAAATAGACAGTGGTACAGCTGTTGATGGTGGTATTCTGTACGAATTGTACTGCGACGAATAAAAAGAAATAAAGGAAAGGAGTATAAAAATGAAAAAATGTGTCGGGCTGATGGCGGTTTTGATGGTAATGGCGTTTGTCGGTGATGGTTTTGCTGCACGGAAACCGATGGGAAGTTTTGTCGTACCAAATGGCAAATCGGCATTTGAGGTTTGGAAGGCGAATGGCCATACGAATGGGACGTTACCTGAGTTTTTTGAATCTTTGCGTATGAAACCCAAAGGCTTTTTGAATTCTTGCGATGAATTGCCCAGTACTGGTAATACAATTGGTGATATGTATGTGGTACAGGGACAGCCGAATAGGCTGTGTATGTATAATGGTACAGGCTGGCCAAATTGTCCGGACGGCTGTGATTATGCGGCCGGTGTTATGGGCCCCAGTGGCGAAGATGGGTGTCCGCCCGCTATAAGCAAGACAACAAGCAATGATGGCAAATGTCAAACACTTACATTGCGGCCTCAAAAGCGTGTAAATCAAGAGTGTACGCCAGACCTGACCGCTGAAGCCCAAACCCAAACTGTGTGCAACGGTAATGACGGCAACGACGGAGACGATGGTAATGATGCGTGTTTTGAAGAAGAAACAAGAAATGTTTTATACAATAATGTTGCAACGGGTTGTACCCAGCGGTATGTTCGTAAAGGAAACAAACCAGCGGGCGAAAGCACTAATGATAATTGTGTTTGGGATACAACACCGACTGGCGCAGAGAGTGACACTGGCTGGTATCCTGATGGCGAACCAAAGTGTCCAGAATGTTCGGACGTTATTACTAATGATGAGACAACTGCGACGAAAAACGCAAACAATGGTTGTGCGATAGAGACTGTACAGAGACAGACGCGAAATACCAACCATGTGTGTGTGAATAATGGTGACCCGATACAGAAACCGTATGCGTGTCCTGCACCGTGTGTGTCGACGTTTGACTATGGAACATGTGGACACGAGAATGAAACGGCATGTCCTGCAATTTCTGGTTGTTCGGCGGGTGGTAAATATATAAAAGAGATTGTTTGTCAAGGTGATCCTGTCTACACTTACACATGCGATCCTGTGGCCTGCACACCGAAACCAGTTCTGACGCCGTGTGATCCAACGGGTACAAAATGTGCTGATCAGACTAAAACTGGTGTAAAGGTGACTTGGAAAGATTGTGATAATAGTGATATGGATATTGCTCCGTCCTATGTGTACAGCGGTGACGATGGTACAACACCAACGGTGGAGGCTGGTCAGGTTGAGTTCGATGATGATCCAAATTTTACCCCGACGGTTACGAATGTTGGCACCGCCTCAGCCGCGAGATTTAATTTCAAGCTGCCGAAACCCCAGGCTGGTGCGGATGGCAAAGAAGTAAAGTTGAAAAAAGATAATGGTGCAATTCAGTGGCAGCATGACGGGGATCAAAGTTGGCAGTCTTTGGTTACTCTGGATGAAATCAAAGGTGACCCAGTGTGTAAAGGAACCTTTACTATTGAAGCGGCAGACAATCAAGATGATCCAACAAAAACAAAGTACACGATGTTCTGTGTCGAAGATTAATAAATAAAACACCAGGAAAGGGGAAAAAAATGAAAAAATCGATAAGTTTTTATACTGTGTTGGTTGCATTACTGGCATTCGTTGGTGCTGGTGGTAATGGGCTTGCGGCAACAAAAACAGAAATGGGCAGTTTTTATGTTACGAATGGTACCGCTGGTCCTGCGGGTGCATCGGCATTTGAGGTTTGGAAGGCGAATGGCCATACGAACGGGACGTTGCCTGAGTTTCTTGAATCTTTGCGTATGAAACCCAAAGGCTTTTTGAATTCTTGCGATGAATTGCCCAGTACTGGTAATACAATTGGTGATATGTATGTGGTACAGGGAC
>Ga0310786_10004818_pt1 | contig 18604 bp, 10 predicted proteins | sample AusTroGonzalo_MG_FD_203881 | JGI IMG/M metagenome (GOLD analysis project Ga0310786, IMG submission 203881) | Bovine rumen microbial communities from tropical cattle in Woodstock, Queensland, Australia - Gonzalo_03 (v2) (version 2) | ecosystem: Host-associated > Mammals > Digestive system >... | reverse complement strand
CGAAGGCGGGTTGGAGCATCGCGGCGGCAAGCTTCACCGGCGCGACCTTCACGCTGGCGATCGACAGTTTGGACATCGGTTCCGCCGCTCTCGATCAGGCGATCAGCGGGACCGGCACCGCCTACGATGGTTGGGGATTCGCGCTCGAAAACGACGTGCTGAAGTTCAAGAATCTGGCGTAACAATATCCGGCACGGGACCGCCGCCGGAGTTCGCGACATCTCCGGCGGCGGCTTCCGGGTCGGTTTTTTGAACGAGGGAATCCCAAGGTTCTCAAAAATTCCGGAGTTCGTTCGTAACAGACAATATAAGGCAAACGAGCCGCGTTGTCTATAATAAAAAAGCAGGTCGTCGATATGGATAAAAAGATAAAAATCGCCGTGCTCGGGTGCGGCGACCGTTCCCGCAAGGTGGTCGGCAATCTCCTGGAAGACTCGGCGCGGCAGGTCGAGGTCGCGGCGATCTACGACCCCGATGCGAGCGAGATGGATTTCGTCAAGGAAACTTGGGGTACCCCCGACGCGGTGAAGTGCGCCGACTTCGGGGCGGCGGTCGACCTGCCCGGAGTGGAGTGGGTGATGATCTTTTCGCCCAACGCGTTTCACCACGACCAGATCCTTTACGCGTTCCAGCAGGGCAAAAACGTCTTTTCGGAAAAGCCCATCGGCACCACCTTGGAAGACTGCGTGGACATCTACAACGCCCATCAGGCGAGCGGCCGGATTTTCGCGACGGGCTTCGTGCTGCGCTACGCGCCCCTGTACCGCAAGGCGAAAGAACTTCTGGACAGCGGTCGATTCGGCAAGATCATCTCGATCAACGCCGACGAGAACGTCACGCCGCACCACGGCGGCTATATCATGGCGAACTGGCGGCGCAACACCAATCTCGCCGGTCCGCACATCCTGGAAAAATGCTGTCACGACCTCGACCTCATCAACTGGTTCTGCCAGTCCAAGGCGACCCGGGCGGCGAGTTTCGGCGGGCGGAATTTCTTCACCCCGGAGAACGAGTGGATCCACGAGAAGTACGGTCACGGCGTCTTCGCCAAGTTCCGCGACCCGCACGCGCTGCCGTCGCCGTTCACCTCCGATTCGGATCTCATGGACAATCAGGTGGCGATCTTCGAGTACCGGAACGGCGTCCGGGTGCAGTTTCAGTGCACGATGTCCAACGTGATCCCGACGCGGCGGATGTACTTCAGCTGTTCGGAGGGCACCATCGAACTCAATTTGTACGAGCGCTTCATCCGCTGGCGGCTGCTCGGCACGGACGAGGAGCAAACGCTTTCGTTCAAGAGCGCCGACGGTCACGGCGGCGGCGACAGCTACATCATGAAGGAGCTCTTTCGCACCATGACTACGGGCGAACCGCCCAAGTGCAGCGGCAACGAGGGGCTGGAGAGCGCCGTGCTGGCGCTCGCCATCGATCGGGCGGCGCGGACGGGCAAAGTCGTCGATCTCGAACCCGTTTGGAAACAACTCGGCAGATAATCTGCGATCGGAAAGGATGATGACCATGAAAAAATTTTTAGTCGGAATCGTTCTGGCGGCGGCGACGGGTCTTTCCGCCGCGCCGAAGGTGCTCGTCTACATGCTCGACGGCGCGCGCGCCGACGTGCTGGAACACGTCAACCACCCGGTGTGGCAGGCGCTCAAGACGAACAACTGGGCGGAGGGATACAAAGCCGCGTGGTCGGTCACGGCGGGCAACGAACCCTTCGTCCTTCCCGCCAGCGCCCCCAATCATGCCGTCATCGCCACCGGCAAGCTGGCGAAAGCTCACCGCGTAATGGACAACAAGCCCGAGTTCTATCGGAACTTCAGCCAGTCCGCCACCCCGACCTGGCAGGAGCGGATCGGTCGCAAATTCCCGGATGTCCGCATCGTTCAGGCGTTCAGCTGGCGTCCCGACATGATGTTCATGCCGGAGAGCGGCAGGTGCGCCATCGTCTGCGGCAACGACGTCAACAACAATCTCGTGCTGGTCGAGATGCTGAAACGCAAGGACGCCTCCGCCGTGATGATGGTCTTCGACGACGCTCCCGACGCTGGCGGGCACAACGGCGGATATTACCCATACACCAAGTTGTATCTGGAGAAAGTAAAAGAGGCGATGCAGCGCTTTTCCGACCTTCTCGACGCCGTCAAGGCGCAGCCGACCTTCGCCGAGGACGACTGGCTCATAATCCTCTGCAGCGACCACGGCGGCATCTACACCCGCCACAACATCCACGGCGGGCAGTGCAACACCGTGCCGCTTCTTTACTGCGGCAAAAAACTCCCGGCGGGCGAGATCGCCGGTCGCCCCAACAATTTGGGGATCGCCGCCAACGTGCTGCGGCACATGGGGCTTGAAGACGAAGTCGCGGAACTCGACGACCAGGGCGAGTTCGCCGTCGCCGCCCCCGCGGAGCGTCCGGTCGCGGAGGGGCTGCTCTACGACCTCGCCGTGCAGGACGGCAAAATCGCCAACCGCGCTTCCGGCGGCGGCGTCACCCCCCATGGCTCGCTCATGGTGGAGGGGAATACCTTCCGCACGGGCGGGAACGGTTTCCTGACCCTCGACGGGCTCAAGGAGTTCAAGGGCGGCGCGCTGACCTTCGCGATGACGCTCAAGTGCAATCAAAGCAAGATCAACGGCGACCCGGCGCTTTTCAGCAACAAGAACTGGAACGACGGCGGCTCACCCGGTTTCGCCTTCATCGCGCGCCGGGACAAGTTCGTCTTCAACTCCGGTTGCGATAACGCTCCCGTCGACTATCTGGTGCGGTCGCCCAAGCGCATCGACCTCTTCGACGTCGTGGTCGACCGGGACGAAAACCTCGTCGCCGTCTCCGTCGAACCGAACGGGCTGGTCATCGTCTACCAGAAAAGCGCGAACGGAGTCGAAAACTGGTTCTGCATCAACGGTACGAACGTCCATACCGCCTCCGGCCTCGACTGGAACATCGGTCAGGACGGCAACGGAAATTACAAGCATCACGCGGATATCGAGGTCGGGCGCTTCCGCTTCTGGGATCGCGCGCTCACGCTCGACGAACTGCGCAAACTCGAGCTGAAGTGAAATACCTGGCAACAATGCCATAAAACGCATAAGGAGGTTTTATGAAAAAGCAAAGTTTCACGCTGATCGAACTTCTGGTCGTGATCGCGATCATCGCGATCCTCGCCGCGATGCTGCTGCCCGCTCTTCAGTCGGCGCGCGACCGCGCCCGCGCCTCGAGCTGCGTTTCCAATTTGAAGCAGATGGGGACCTGCGCCCGCACCTATCTGGACGACCACCGCGACTTCTGGCCGTCCGGGAAGCCGGACTGGAAGATGCTCGACGGTCTCTACTGCACCAACTACGTATGGAATCTTTTCCGCGGCAAATATATCGGCAAGGGCGCCGTGGACAACTCCGGAGCGCCGTTCGCCCGCTGCTCCGCGATCGCGCTGAACCATGGCAAGACCGGCGGCACGGAGCTGATCACGATACCGCAGGTCTACGGCAGCCAGTATGTACACAACGGCAACGGCAATACCGCCGGCGTCGGGGAGATCGGTTATTATACCAACGTGCCCAGTTTGAACAACGGCTATGCCCCGCCGCAGTCGAGCGAAAACCCGATGTCGAAACCGATAGAAAACACGTCGGTGTCGCCTTCGATGCGGGTGCTGCTCTGCGACAACACGACTACTTCACCCGTCGGCGACTGCCAGTCGTCGCTGCTGTACGTCTACAACAGCTCGCACCGCGTCTACGGAAAGCCCTATCTGCTTCACGGCGGGCGGATCAATCTGCTGACCGTCGGCGGCAACGTCGCCGGGGCGGACGAAGGGACCTTCCTGACCCAGTATTATTTCCCCGGTTTCTACATGACCGGCCAGCCCGGCAGCATCCGCGCCCAAAAGTACTATCTGAACGGGCAGGTGGATCTCCAGAACACCTACTGACCGCGGCAGGATGAAGAGCGTTTTCGGTATCTTTGCGCGGCGGGGGATCGCCGCGGCGCTGCTTTTTTGCGCGGCGGCGGCGGCGGAAGAGTACAATCTGCTCCCGGTCGACAGCTTCGCTCCGCTTAACATGCACGGTCGAGCCTCCGCCGCCCGGGGGTGGCTGATGCGCGACCAGCCGCGCGAAGCGGCGTTCACGGGCGCGAACCCCAAGTACGTCTCCGGCGACGACTGCTTCGAGCTCGAATTTTCCGACGGAGCGTTGACCGTCCGCTTTCTCGAGCCTTTGAACGGTATCTATGTGAATCAGAGCCGGTCGATCCGCATGGAGGCGGATACGGTACGCCCGCTGCCCCCCGCGCCGGAGTACCGTTTCACCGGCAAAACCCGGTTCAACCGCGGCGTGCTGGTGATCGGCGAAAAGCTGCGGCTTCAGCCCTCCGCCGAGTGGAAGAGTTTCGAGTACGCCGGGAATTCGGTTTCCGAGGTGTTCGCATTCATCCCGGAACCGGGGTCGGTCTTTTCGTTTCGGGATTTTCGCCTTACCGCCGTCTATCCCGAGAACCCCCGGGATTTCATCAAACTCCCCGACGGCGGGAAACTCACGAAGATCGTGCTTCAGCATGACGACTCCGGGCTGCTCCGGCGTCTGGTGCTCCTCTGGCGCGGCTGGCTGTGGAAGCTTTCCGGCGTCGCGCTCCCCGTCGAAGAAATCAAAACCGTCGACGGTCCCGTACCCGGAGCCCTCGCCGTCCGCATCGGCAACGTGCCCCCCGGCGGCTGGAAGTTGAAAGTCGACCGCGACGGGATACTGCTCACGGTCGGTCATTTTCAGGAGCTCGCCCCCGCGCTCTTCGATTATCTCAACCGGTATTGCGGCTACCGCTTCTACTGGCTCGACCGCGTCGTCGACGTCAAGTGCGACCCCGAACGCGAACTCCCCGGCTGCGACTTCACCGCCAGCCCCAAATTCCATTCCTTCTTCTGCGGCACCCTCAACGGCTGGCTCTCGGGCGGACTTTACCGCCACGCCGACATGATGTCGAGTTCGGTCGATTATTACCACCTGCCGGTCTCGACCACGGACCACATCCTCAACGTGCTGATGCCGAAGGAGCTTTACTTCAAGCCCCACCCGGAATATTTCATGCTCAACGCCAAGGGCGAACGGCAGGCGGACACGAATCCCTACTGGCTCCAGCCCTGCTTCTCCAACCCCGCGGCGGTCGAGCTCTGCGTCAGAAACATCGTCGAGTACGCGAAGCAGCAGGCCGGTCGGCGGCGAATGCTCTTCTACACCGGCGACAATCCGTGGTACTGCGTCTGCCCCGAATGCGTGAAGATCAACGGCAAAAACGGCGGCTGCAACGTCACGGTGCTGCGCTTCATGCGCAAGGTCGCGGACGCCTTCGAACGCGAGGGGATAAAACAGCAGGTCTACTACCCGCTCTACGAGGGGACGCTGCGCCCGCCGAAGGAACGGCCCGATCCGCGGCTGCACGGGGAACTTTCCATCGGGCACGACCTGCTGCCGTGCACGCTGCACGTCGACTGCCCGCTCAACCGCCCCGGCTACGACGTCATCCGGCAGTGGAATCGCCGCTTCGGCGGTCGCGAACACCTGGATATCCAGACCTACCGCGATGCGCGGCCGCGCCACTTTTTGCGGCAGATGGAGTACGTCAACCGCTACGCCTGCGAGGGACTGCTCGTCTACGCCTGGCACGGTTACGATCCGGCGATCCAGTACGTCACCGCCCGCTGGAACCTCGGCACCCCGGCGCAACAGGCGATCGACGAGTACAACCGCGGCGTCTACGGCAGGGGTGCGAAAACCTTCGGCGAGATCGAGGAGATGGTCGAGGAGTTCTGCCGCAACTACCGGCACACGCCGGAGGAGTTCGCCAACCTCAAGGCGGGGCGGATCCAGCACATCGCGATCCGCTGCGGCACCTTGAACACCCGCAGCGTGCTCGACCGCAAGACCTTCGACCGGCTTTACGCCGCCTTCGACCGCGCGCTCGCGGAGGTCGGTGACACGGACGCGACCGCCCGCCGCCACCTGCTGCGGCAGAAGGCGTCGTACCTGCTGGAGGATCTGAACCTCAACCGCCGCTTCACGGCGAAGTCCGACGCCGAAGTCGCCGCCTTTGCACAGCGTCTGGCGACGCTCTGCCGGATCGCCCGCGAAGTGCCGGATCTTCAGGACAGCGTCTGGATCAACGTCTCGGGGCGCACCTTCGTCCGGACCGTTGCGGGAATGACCATCCCGGACACGGGCAGGAAGTGGTGCTTCGAGCCCTTCGTCGAGAAATTCCTGACCGACCCCGCGGCGGCGTTCCCGCCCGCCGAAGCCGAGAAGCTCCCCGGCGGCTGGCAGTTCCGCACCGCGACGCTCCGCGGCGGGCTCGGCATCACGCTTTACGACTACCAGTGCCCGCCGCGCCTCGCCAACTTCGTGCGCCGCCCCAAGCTGGGCGGCAGCCGGCTTTCGGCTTCGTTCGAGAGCGACCGGACAACGAAACGACCGCTGTGGCTGGTGCTCACCGGGCTGGATGACGACAAACCCGGCGCGTCGTCGATCCGGGTGACGGTGAACAATAAAGTCTGCTTCGAGGGTAAAGTCCCGTTCGGGGAGCGCGAATGGACGAGCTTCGGCATCGCGGTCGACGGCATCGTCGCGGGCAAAAACGAGATCGTCGTCGACAACATCACCCCGGAGACTCCCTCGCGCAACGCCCGCCCCGGCGACGCGACCGCCGATCTGCAGTGGGGCTGGGTCGCCGTACACGAGATGTTTCTGCTTGATCCCAACGGGGAGTTTCGGGAGTTCTGCTCCGGCGCGAAGAACACCCGCTGGCGCCAGCTCAACGAACCCGACGCGCAGCCGCTCGGCAAGGTGGAGGGCAACGACGGCAAACTGACGATCAAGGGCTCTTCCGCGCAGTACACCGGGATCATCTTCTGCCGCGGCCACCAGATGCAGAAGCCCGCCGGAATGCCGAAAAAACCGGTGCTTTTCGAAGTCGCCGCTTCCGGCAGCGGCACCTTGGAAGTCGGCTTCTGGGCGTACGACCGCAACAACGTCTATTTCAGGACCGCCGACCGCTTCAAGGGCTTCAAACTTTCCAAAACGCCGCGCCGCTTCCGCGTCAAATTGCCGCTCACGGAGGGAACGGCGACGGTGCTGCCGATGATCCGGGTGCGCGGCAAAGGCTCCGCGGTCGTGACCGACTTCGCGGTCGTGCCGCTGCCATAGTAAATATCGACCTCGCACGGCGCGCGGCGGCTTGACAAACGGTCCCGGCGGTGGTATACTGGAAAAACTTCAGAAACGGATGAAAATATGTCAAACCAGTACAGTCCCTATATGACGGTCACTCCGTGCGTGCTCCGCGCGGAGGAAAATCCGCAGGAAATCACTCTTCATGCGCGAGAGGCGTACGCACGAAAACTGCTGGGCGGCGTGGCGCGCATCCGGCTGTTTCAGCGGGAAAGCCCGACGATCAAATGGCGCAAGTGGCGGAGCTTCGGCGAGTGGCTCCGCAATACCCCGCCGTCGGAGTTCCGGCGACGGGAAAACGGCGATCTCGCCGTGACGGTGACGACCCCCGTCGAGGGCGAATACGCGCTCTGCCTCGACTTCGCGGACCAGGAGGGGGCGTTCGTCGAAAAGGCGGTCTTTGCGCTCTATGCGCTGGAGGACGACCTCTACCGCCTCACCCCTTACAAGGGCGACTTTCACATGCACAGCACCAGTTCCGACGGGGCGCACTCGCCGGAGTACGTCGCGGCGACCTGCCGAAAATGCGGCTTCGACTTCATGGCGCTCACCGACCACCGGCAATACGACCCCTCGCTCGTCGCGCGGAAGGCGATGGCGGAGTTCGGCTGCGACATGCTCGTCACCCCCGGCGAAGAGGTGCATCTGCCCGACAACGGGGTGCACATCATCAACTTCGGCGGCAGAGCGAGCATCAACCAACTCGCCGCCGATGACGAGCCCGCGTATTTCGCCGCGGTCGACGAATATATGGCGACCGTGCCGGAAAAGTACGACGAAGTCACGCGCTTTCAGGTGGCGTCGTCGGAGTGGGCGTTCGACCGCATCCGGGAGTGCGGCGGGATCGCGATGTTCTGCCACCCCTACTGGAAGCCCGGATACCACAACTACATCGGCGGCGACACCATAGATCTCATCATGGAGCGCAACCGCTTCGACGTGCTGGAGGTGATCGGCGGCTTCGAGATCGCGGACATCGAGGACAATTTTCTTGCCGTCTCCCGCTGGCAGGAGGAGAAGGCAAAGGGCAAAAAGATCCCGGTCGCGGGCGTGAGCGACTCCCACAACTGCGACACGTCGCTCACGGGATGGTACTACACGATCGTCTTCGCGGAGGAGCTCTCGTTCGATTCTCTGGCGGCGGCGATCAGAAGCGACCGCGGCGTAGCCGTCCACTGCCCGCCTGGGAACTTCCCGCTCGCGGTCGGACCGTTCCGCCTGACGCGCTACGCCTACTTCCTGCTGCGCGAAGTGTACCCCGCACACGACGAGCTGTGCCGCGTCGAGGGCGAGATCATGCTCCGCGCTCTCGCGGGGGAACAGCCGGATGCCCGCCGGGAACTTGCGCGCCGCCGCGGTACGGTGGAAGCGTATCTGGCGGACCGCCTGGGAAGGCGCAACGGCAAGTCGACCCCGCGCTGAACGAAGCGGCAGGTGCCGCGGTCAGAAGCCGAACAAAGTCGCGGCGTTGCGGTAGAAGATCGCTTCCGTTTCCGTTGACGAAAGTTCCGCCATGTCCGCCGCCTGCTTCATCGCGCGCAGCTGTTCGTAGCAGACCAGCGTCGCGTTTCCCCGGCAATGCGGAACGTCCGCGCCCGCGAAATACTGCCACCCTTTGCCCCAGGTGATGTAGTTGCCGTGCACGCCCCCGGCGCAGATGTTGTCCGTGCCGAACATCAGCCGGGAGAGCTCTTCGTGCTTCATCAAGAGATAATGGCTGCGGGCGTCGCAGACGGCGGAGAGGTCGTAATGCAGATTGGGCAGGTCGCGCAAAACGAATACGCTCTTTTCCAGCGTATAGGGGTTGAACGCCCGCGCGCAGTGCGCCAATATCCAGCGGATATGCGGATAGCGCCGGGTCAGGTCCGAGAGATCGGTCAGGTTTTCCGGGTCGGCGATCCCGTCGAACTTCGCCATGTGCAAGGTCACGACCAGGCGGTGGTGATCGGCGACCTCCATCTGCGCTTCCGGGAAATAATCGGCGATCCGGCAGTTCGCCGGGTCGCTCGCGAACAAGCGGTACGGTTTCAGCCCGGCGAAGCGATGTCGGCGGACGAGTTCGTCGAGTTCCGCCGCCGTGATGTCGGCCGTGACCAGAGTGCTGCCGAGGCGATGGCGCGACTTGGCGATCTCGCGCGCCATGAAATCGTGGAATCCCGCGAGTTTCATGCCCGCCACCGGCATCCCCAGCATCAAAAAGCCGATCTCGCGGTTTGGAAAGACCTCGCGCGACCAACGGTCGAGATCGTCCCAGTGCGTCTCCGGGACGCTCGTCCCCTCCGGCGGAGCGAATTCGTTGTCCCACAAATGGGTGTGCGCGTCGAAGATCTTTGCCGGCACGAAATCTTCCAGCTCATCATACCAGATCTCCCGGTCGAAGTCGGTGATCGCCTCGTAACGGTGCATTAAAACAGTCTCCTATTTCGCGGAGTAGCCGCCGTCGATGACGAGGTTGGTCCCCGTGACGAACGCTGACGCGTCGCTCGCGAGGTAGACGATCCCGCCCTTGAGGTCGGTCGAGTTGCAGAGCCGCCCCAGCATCGTCGCGGCGGCGTGGTTTATGGTGAAGCGGCTGGGCGACTTTTCCCACTCCGCGCAAAAACCTACCGGGGAGACCGAGTTGACCCGGATGTTGTACTTGCCGAGCACGCTCGCCGCCCAGCGGGTGAAATTGATCATTCCCCCTTTTTCGTAGTGGTACGCGGGCGAAGGCAGCACGTCGCCGTCGGTCTGCATTCCGGTGCCGACGTAGTTGGCGGGGTCGAGTCCGAGCATCCCCATGTAGCTCGCGATATTGATGATGGAGCCCTGTTTACGCTTCATCATGTCCTCGGCGGCGAGGCGGGTGATGAGGAACAGCCCGGTCGCATTGACGTGAAAACTCTTGTCGTAGAGTTCTCCGTCCACGTCCCACTTTTCCAAAGCGCAGCGCAACACCGCGTTGTTGACGAGGATGTCGAGATGCCCGCACTCCGCGACGACGTCGGCGACGCAACTTTTGATCGATTCGGCGGAACCGAGGTCGAGCCGCAGGCACTTCATACCCGGAAAAATTTCCGCGTACTCGCGGAGTTTTTTCAAATCGCGCGAAGCGATGAATACCGTCGCCCCCGCCTCGTACAGCGCTTCGGAGATCTGCGCGCCGTATCCGCCCTTGTGCCCCGCGCCGCCCGTGACCAGTGCGACCTTGCCCTTCAGCGAAAAACTTTCCAACACGTTCATGATCACAAGCTCTCACTGCGCGACCGGCGGAGGTCGAGGCTCAGGCAATAGTGGATGTTTTGCGGACACAGCGGCTTCGGCGCGGGCTTCTCCTCCGTGATCACGAAGCCCAGCTTGAGGTAGAACCCCGGAGCCTGAAACGTGTTGGTCGTGAGGTCGATCCGCGACGCGCCCCGGGCTTGGGCGTATTCGATCAGCTCCTCCATGAGCCGGCGTCCGAAGCCGCCGCCGCGAAGCCGGTCGTCGAGATAAAGATAGTCGGCGAAGATGCGGCGCGGGGCGTTTTCCCAGTGAAAGGCGATGCCGCCGCGCACCGTATCGTCTTCGTCGCAGACGAGCAGCGCGAACTGCTCCGGAAAGCGTTCCGCATGGACGTCCACCCGGTCCGATCCGGTCTTGGAAAGGTTGTAACTGTACAATGCGTCGTGTATCCCCGCGATGTCCTCGTAGCGGTCGGAAAGTCGTGTCGTCATCCGCTTCATCCTCCAGTCATGGTTTGCGCGGGGGTAATGTAAACGCCCCGCTCCAAGTTGTCAAGCGCTTGTCATTCGAACTCGGCGAAGACGTACAGTTTCGCGGACGAGTAATCGTGCCCGCTTTTGCTGAAGGTCCAGTCGGGCTGACCGCCCCGGTTCATCCCGATGCCCAGATCGGCGTCGTTCCCCGCCGCGAAGTTGTTGAAGCAGAAGATCGGCGACGCCATATAGGAATGGAACTGCATGCAGCCGTATCCCGGCACGCTCTCGGAAGTGTACGCGTCGCCCGAGTCGAATTTGTCGTCGGCGGCGAAGCGGATGTCGAATTGGTTCTTCGCGGAGTAGCTGGAAAAGAAGAACTCGAGGTTGCCCTTCTTGATCTCGCTGTCCGAGACGAGCTCGGGCGAGTTGGTGCGGATCACGATGTTGCCGACCGGGACCGCGATGTTCCGTTTGACCTTCGAGCCGGGGAGCGCGATGAAGTCCAAATGCCGCGTGAAGGTGTCGAAACCGATGTCGACGAACCGGGTCTCGCCGGTTTTGGTCTTGAGCACGAATAAGTAATGCAGCCGGTCCAGATTCCGCCCCGCGTATTTGCCGGAGTTGTCGACTTGCGCTTTCATCGTGCCGTTCTCGACGCCGGAAAATAGGTCGTACTCGTAGACGAGGTTATCGCGCTTCGACAGGAATGAGAGCAGTTCTTCGTCGCTGGCGGCGGAAACGCGGAACGGTCCGGCGACGAGCCCGTGCTCGTTGCGCAAATTGCCGGTATCCACGTTGTGCGCGAGATAGCGGAGATAACGCGGCTCGGCGACTTCGGGCGACGAGACGGTGAGGGTCGTTCCGGCGATCCTGACGTCGGCGTTGAAATACTTTCCGTCGATGCCGGCGACCTCGAAGCCCGTGACCGCCCCGCCGTCGACGGTCGACAGCAGTTCGGCGTGCTTGAACTTCAACACGAACCGCCCGCCTTGAAGCTTCCACGATTCGAGGCGGGGAGCATCGCAGGCGATCTCCTTTCTGCCGTAGGTGCGGTTCAGCGCCAGCAGCGCGAGGCGGTGCCCCACCGGGCGCTTGTCGTCGGGGTGGATGTTTTTTATGTCGCCGCAGTCGTTGATGACCGCCATGCCGCAGCCGGATTCGTCGGCGAACTCTTGCTGCGCCAGCCACAGCCCGAAGCAGATCATCGGCAGCTCCTTCTGGTAGACGTACGGGGCGATCTGCACGAAGTGGAACTGGAACTCCGGATTGTCGAACGCGAGTTTCCAGCCGTTCAGGAGAGCGTGCATCTGCCAGCGGTAGTCGTACCACTCGTGGCGGTTGCTCTCGCCCTGATACCAGATCGCGCCGCGCACGGTCATTCCGGTCAAGGGGTGGATCATCGCGTTGTAGAGCGCCGCCGGAGTTTCGCGCGTCACGTTGTAGGCGGCACGGAACGGTTCGGGGAGCGCGGGAGGCAGCGGCGGCACCTGATCCTTATCGATGGCGGCGGCGGACTTGTCGAGCCACGCGCGCTGTTCGCGGAGGAATTTCTCGGCATTGGCGCGGAACTCCGGGGTCCCGCCGGTGCGCCCGGTAATGGAACCGGCGAGGTATTTGCCCTCCTTGAGCGAACGGAACCCGTCGAGGCTGATCCACGGTTCGATCCGGGTGCCGCCCCAGTTGCTGTTGACGAGGCCGATCGGCACGTCGAGCGTCTTGAAGAGTTCGACTCCGAAGAAATAGCCGACCGCCGAGAACTCCTTGATGCTCTCCGGCGTGACGGGCTCCCACGCGGTCCCCACCGACCGCCGGGGCGCGGCGGAGATGCGGCGCGGCACGTCGAGCAGCCGGATCATCGGATAATTCGCGGCGGCGACCAGCGCCTCCTGATCCCGGTGGACGTACCCCGGCGTCTGCCGGTAGAGGTTGTACGCCATGTTGGACTGCCCGGTGCAGAGCCAGACCTCGCCGACGAGGAGGTTTTTAAGCGTGACCGTGTTGCCTTCGCCCGTCACGGTGAGCGTGGCGGGGAGTTTGCTCGCCTTGAGCGGACGAAGCGTGACTTGCCAGTCGCCCTTCGCGTCGGCTTCGGTCGCGGCGGTCTCTCCCGCGAACTCGAGCGTGATCTTTTCGCCCGGAGCGGCGGTGCCCCGGAAACGCGCCGGCAGCTCCCGCTGGATCACCATGTTGTCGCCGAAGCAGTCGTCGAGCCTGACCTCCGCGGAGGCTGTGACGGCGAACAGCGACAACGCCGCCGCCGCGATGCGGTACCGTACCAAACTCATTATCTCATTCCCTTTCGCTTTGGATCATTTCGCGTCGTCCAGAAGATACAGCCCGGGAGCGTCGAACCAGACTTTACCTTCGACGTTTTCCGCACTGAGCTGCAGCGAGAGGCGCGGCGACCGCGCCGGGACGGTCACCGTGCCGGAGATCTCCGCCCATTTGCCGGGTTCGAGTTCGCCTTGCGGGGCGAAGGCGGCGTCGTTGCCGCTCCACCATTTGCCCTGAGTGGTCTGCCAGCGCGCGGAGAGTCGGACCTTGCCGCGGGCGGGATCTTCCATTCTGACGCGGCAGCGCACCAGATAGCGCTTGCCGGGCTTGAGGGTGTATTCCTGCCGCAGACATGCCTCGTCGGCGTCGGCGATGTAACGGCACTGCGGCGAACCGTCGGCGGCGTCCGGATCGGCGTCGGAGCTGCCCGCCGAACGTTTCCAGAACGACCATTTCGTGGACGTGATCATGTTTTTGCCCGCGATCTTATCTTTTTGGGGGTCGGCGGCGGCGAGTTCGCGCAGCTCCATCCCGTCGAAGCTGACCTTGCCGTCGACGTTTTCCGCGCTCAGCATGTAAGCCAGCCGCGGCGACCGCGCCGGCACGGTGACGACGCCGGAAAGCGTCACCCACTTGCCGGGTTCGGGATCGCCCTCCGGGGCGAAGGCGGCGTCGTTGCCGCTCCACCATTTGCCCTGAACGGTCTTCCAGCGCATGGAAAGGCGTACCCGACAGGAATTTTCCATTTTGACGCGGCAGCGCACCAGATAGCGCTTGCCGGGCGTTAACGTGAACTCCTGCCGCAGACATGCCTCGTCGGCGTCGGCGATCCAGACGCCGTCCGATCCAGCGCCGTTCGTGCCCCGGCTGCGCTTCCAGAAGACCCAGCGGGGGGAGGTGATGAGGTTATTGCCCGCGGTCGCTTCGGAGTCGCCGTCCGACGCTGGGCTTTCCTCCGGTTCGCCTTCGGGGGCGGTGCTTTCCGGCATGAGGTACAGCTCCATCTTATCGAAGTGGACCTTGCCGTCGGCGTGGTCCACGCCGAGCTGGTACGAGAGGCGCGGCGACTTTTCGGGCACGGTGAAGCTGCCGCTTATTTCGCCCCATTCGCCGCTCGTCAGCCGCCGTTTCGGGAAGAACGAAACATCGTTGCCGCCCTTCCAGATGTCCTCGACCGTCTTCCAGCGCATGGACAGATGCGCGTCGCTGCGGTCGGGGTTTTCCATTTTGAAGCGGCAGCGCACGACGTAGGTGCGGCCGGGTTTGAGGGTGTATTCCTGCCGCAGACAGGCTTCGCCGGAATCCTTGATGTAGACGCCGTCCGATCCCGCGCCGTCCTCGCCCCGTTCGCGCTTCCAGAAGACCCAGCGGGGAGACGTGATGAGGTTCTTCGCCGCGATTTTGCCCGAATCCACGCCGCGCAGAAAATCCCGCGCGACGACTTCGGAGGGAGCGAGCGGCTTATCGGCGGGGACGGCGTTGCCCGCCGCGTCGAAGTCGACCTTGTACATCTCGACCCGGTCGAACCAGACTTTGCCGACGCTCGCCTCGACGCTGAGCTGAAGCGACAGCTTCGCCACTTCGGGCGGGGTGCGGAAAAAGGCGGCGACACTAGTCCACTCGTCACTCTTCACCTCGCCGTTCGGGAATCTGAGGTCGTAAGCCAGCGCCCACGCGCCGTTCTTCTTCCGCCAACGGATGGAGATCGCCCCGTCGCTGCGGTCGGGGTTCTCCATGCGGACGCGGCAGCGCACCGCATAGAGCTTGCCCGCTTCGAGTTCGTGCTGCTGCAAAAAGCAGGCGTTGTCCGAATCCATGATGTAGAGGGTGTTGCGCGAACCGCCGGGAACGCTCTCATCCTTGCCGCCTTCGCCGCGGGTGCGCTTCCAGAAGGTCCAGTCCGGGGATACGATCAGATTCTTCGCCGCCGCTTCGGGGTCGGCGTCGACCGCCTGCCAGAGTTGCTTGGAAGCCGCGTAGTCGGCGAGCATCTGCCGCTTGGAATCGAAGACCCGGTACAGTCTTTCCACCATTTCGCGGCGGCGCGGATCGAGCTCGCGCGCCTTGGCGCGCTCCAGCGCGGCGCGGCAACGCTCGACGAGACCGTTGTCCGCGAGCGCGCACCACGAAAGCAGTGTGTGAGTGTGGTAGTCGGCGACGCCGAATTCGGTGTTCCACGACTTTTCGGTGAGGGCGAAATACTCCTTCACGTCCGGAGCGGCGGCGCCGTAGACGACCTTCAGGAACTGGTCGCGCAGCGCCTCCACGTCCTGATCGGGATCCCACATGAGCTGGGTGCCGACCCAGATGTACATCGCGTTGACGTCCCAGAAGACGTACGACGGCATGGTGTGGCGGTATTTGTAGCTCTCTTCGTCGCTGTCCTGGAGTATCTCGCTGTGCATGCCGACGATGTTGCCGAGTTTTTCGGCGTATTTCAAATCGGCGGCGATGATCTTGTCGATCGGGCGCGGATAATCCCCGGCGAGACCGTAGTATTCGTAGAGCACCGCCTTGACGCCGCGCTTCGCCCACTCGTCGAGGTGATCGCGCGTAGTTTTGTTCCGCGGAGCGTCCACCGGATACCGCAAGTCCTTGTAGCAGGGGCAGAGGATGATCTGGACGTTATCCTCGAGCGGTACGGCGGGGGGCGCTTCGGCGAAGATGTAGGCGAAGGTGGTGATCTTCTTCCCCGGAGCCACCTCATTCAAATGGCGCGCCACCTCGTTGAGGAACATGTAGAAGCGGGTCGAATCGAAGTTCGGCGCGCCGAGCGGGAGTTGCGAGCCGTCGGGCAGATCGATCGGCTTCGAGCACTCCGGGCAGCGGCAGGCGCTCAAGTTGTCTTCGAGGCAGATCGCGTAGACCTGATGGTGCGGATCCTTGGCGATCTCCTCGTCGAAGCGCTTCAGGAACTCCTTCACCATCTCCCGGTTGGTGAAGCAGAGCTGCGCCGGCGAGGCGATCCCCGAGATCGGTTTGGGGTCGATGCGTTTACCGTTCTGCATCGAGTAGTATTCGGGGTGCGTTTCCCAGTAGCGGTCGCGGGTCATGAAGCGGCGGACGATGTTGTGGGCGTAGAATCCCTCCTGCTCGATGCCGAGTTCCATGCGCATCCGGATGACCTCCCGGTCCCGCGGGTTGGCGCTGGTCCAAGTAGCGCAGTTGCGGAGGTTCCACACGAGATCCGGCAGCGGGATCGGGAAGCTCACCTGCCAGCCGCGCACCTGAAACGCCGGAATGTCGCGGTAATCGGTCTCCGTCAAGGTCAGGTCGGCGTCGGGAAGATAAAACGTCCCCAGCTTTTCGTCGGGACGCGCCCAGACGATGCCGCAGTTGCGCGCGAGCATCCGATAGACGCCGTTCAGGACGCCTTTGGGGGAGCTGCCGAGGATGCAGACGGTGTTGCCGCTAGTGCGGACGGCGTATCCGTCGTTGCCCTTGAGCGCGGCGGCGTCCTCGGGAAACTTGGCGAGCACATCGGGAGCGCTCGAAAGGACGATCCGGTATTCGGCGCCCGCCGGAGCGGAAACGATGGGGAGTTCGGCTCCGGAAACGAGTTTCACCGCCAGCTGCAGCTCTTTTGCGGCATGGATGACGGCGGGGGCGGACTCGGCGCCCGTAACGATCTCGGCGCACGCCGCTCCGCCTTTGGCGAACCGGATGCCCGCCGCCGGACACCACGGAGCGGACACCATCGCCGCAGCGACGGCGACCGATCTCAAGAAACCGAAACGATTTTTCATTAAATAGCCCCCTGTATGTTTATGCCTTGTCTGCCTCATGCGGTCGTTTTCATCTGATCGGGGCTTTCCGGCGCGGCAAGCCGCGCCCCGCTCCTGGAACCCCGGGTGCGCTGCGCGCCCCTCTCGGGGGAAATGCTTTCCCCCGAACCCCTTTGCTTCCGCTGCGATACAAGCTTGTTTGCAGACGATCCTTTAAATTTCCGGCGACCTGCGTTCAGCACCCGCCGCAGAGTCGCGGCGGGCACTTCACTCGCGGTCTTATTGCTCGGGTGCACTCGGTTTTCTTTTTGACAAGCAAAAATAAAACCTCGCTCGCCCCCTGCGCGCTCGGCGGCGACCGCCTCGCAACAACCGCTTGCGGGCATAGAAACGCCTGTGGTGCCACCGACCGTCACCGCAAACGACCGTTTGCAGACTTTCACCCACTACACCGGCTTGTCACGCCATAGCGCAATCGGCGCGACGGCGGATGTGCGGGTTCCAGCCACGCTTCCTCCGTTATACTCCGTTATATTCCGTTTCCATCCGTTTTATTCGCCGGTACTGCTGTCGGCGGCTTGCGCTCGCGTCAGCGTAGAACCGACCCGGTTACCGCCGCCGGAGATGTCGCGAACTCCGGCGGCGGCCCCGTGCCGTTGTGTTATTACGCCAAGTTCTTGAACTTCAGCACGTCGTTTTCGAGCGTGAAGCCCCAGCCGTCATAGGCGGTGCCGGTCCCGCTGATCGCCTGATCGAGAACGAGATCCTCCTTGATGTCGGTCACGTCGAAGGTGTTGTACACCGTGGTCGAAGCCGCGCTCACCAAACTCCACTCGGTGGCGGCGCCCGTCCCGAGCGTCAGGGTGATGGTGTCGCCCGCGAAGTCCGCCGCGCTCCAGTCGAGGATCGCCGTATTCGCCAGCGCCGTGTCGCGCGCCGCCACGTCGAACTTCCACGCCGTGTTGCTCACGTCCGCCGCCGCGGTGGTGAGCGTCGCCGTCGTATCGCCGGCGAACGTGATGCCTTCGAAGCCGCCCAGCTTGCCGGAGAAGGTCCCGGTGTAGCCGTTGAAGCTCAAATTGGCGGCTTCGTCAGTGGCGGTGACGTAGCTGTAACCGTAGACGCCGCAACCGAAGTCCTCGGCTCCCGTGAAGATCACGTTGGCGGCGCCCGTCGCGTCGGTAGCGTTCTGTCCGCGCGCATAGATGCTGCCCGTGATGTTGCCGCCCGAAACGGTGATCGTCACGGCGCCCGCGACTGTCGAACCGCCCGAGGTCGAAGTCGAACCGCCGCCGAAGACGTTCGTCACCGTACCGCCGGCTATACTTATATTCACGTCGCCGACGACCGAAGTGCCGCCCTGCTGCGCCCAGCCGCCGCCGTAGACGTTGCCCATCGTGCCGCCCGTGACGGTCAGATTGACGTTGCCGGCTTCCGCCGCGACCTTCGACGCGAAGATGCCGCCGAAGATACCGCGACCGCCAGAGACCAGACCCCAGTTGCCGCCTGCGATATTGGTCGTGACGCTGCCCACCGTGTAGACCTTGCTCGCCGTCGAGCCGGTGGCGTAACCGCCCGCGAAGAGGCAAGCCTGATTGCCCTTGGTGGTCGAACCGCCCTTGACGTCGATGGTCACGTTCCCGGCACTGTGGACGACCGAAGTCGCCCCGCCCGCCTTCACGGACGCCGCGCCGTAGATGTTCC
>Ga0310786_10004817_pt1 | contig 18605 bp, 17 predicted proteins | sample AusTroGonzalo_MG_FD_203881 | JGI IMG/M metagenome (GOLD analysis project Ga0310786, IMG submission 203881) | Bovine rumen microbial communities from tropical cattle in Woodstock, Queensland, Australia - Gonzalo_03 (v2) (version 2) | ecosystem: Host-associated > Mammals > Digestive system >... | reverse complement strand
ATGGTATAATGAAAGTGTCGGGTGAGAAAAACAAAGGGAGAGTAAAATGTCATTGTTTGAAATACTGTCCAAGATGAATATGGCGATTGCCGAGTTTGACGCGTGGTATCACACACACAAACCGACACTGGATTTTACCCTGTTAAGTGAAGAACAGATTTGGGGGAAACAACAATTGGAAGTCCTTCAAAAATACGGCACTGCGGCCGAGCCGACGGACCTTGTCGTTCTGTCCAGGGCTCAAATGAAAGAAGGAGCCAAAACAAAGGCCGGTAATTTGGGATGTTGGCAATATACCCTAACTGAAAGTTATGCACTATATGTGCGCAGTGTTACACCTAATGGTGAAAAAGGATATACTTGTCCCACAATTCGCTCTGCCGCTGTTCGTCCGGTTATAAGGCCGGATGAAGCGGCCCATTTAATACCGACCAACAGAAAAACAGATGAGAACGGCATAGAAATAATGGAATACGGGGAATATCCGCAAATGCTTGCAGACGACAAAACAAGCCGTTCTTTGGAAGATGCTTTTAAAAGGAGAACCCTGAAAAAAACAGGGAAAACATATACCTTTGATTCCGCCGAATATGATAGTGAACCTTTTAAACCGCGTTCTCGTATGGAATATGAATTTGAAGGTAAAAAGTATATTCGATTCTCAGATTCTAAACCACACTATGCTGCTTACTTATCTAATGGGAAAAAACCGAAAAGCGACGGTTCATACTGGATAGAAGTTCAACCGATAGAGTGGTTGGCGGATCCGAGCGGAGCTTGGGTATCAAAAAAATGCTTGATTGGCGGTCTTCAATATGCAACCCAAAGGGAATATGATGGTGATTTTTCAAAAACATTTATGAAATATTATCTGGATACCTATTTTGCCAAAGAAATGGGACATAAAGAACGGATGACGGAAATATGGAAGGTGGAAGAGCAACAAAGACTGGATAAAGCTTTGACGGGACTGTCGGCCCGATTGGAAAAGGCGACAGGTGAGGAGGCAGTTGAGGCGATTAAAAAAAGATTGATGGAAGCGGAAAAAAGAAGAAAGGTTAAGACGCCGTCCAATCGCCTACATGAAGCGGCCCGAATTAAACGGTTGCGAAACGCCCGTGACATTTTAAACGAAGCAGCCCAGCAGGCCTATGAGGCCGGTGATAAAGCCTTATTAAATGGAATTATTGATCTTTCCGGCAGCTATGCGGCCCGATATCAGGGACAGCAAAACAGGGTTGCTCAGCGCCGCGCCGCTCGCCGCGTTCAACGCAAACAGGGGGATAGGAGATAAAGGAGTTCACAATGGCACTTGATTTTACATTTTTGACGGCAGAGCAGATTTGGGGTGATGATAAGGGCAACGGGCAACTGGATGTGATGAAGCGTTATGGCACAGCGGCTGCGCCGACGGATTTGACGCTCCTATTGGGTGGCTATATGACCGGTGGTGATGACCGTACTTCTGAAAACGATTTAACTTGTGACTCTTGGTCCGCGTCTTCGGATGAAGATTATGACGTCCTTTGCATCGATGATGAGGGCAATCCAACTGGATGTTTTACAAATATGCGTGATGTCTCAGCGCGTCCCGTTTTGCCACCTTCAGAAACAGTGAAACTGACCCCCACAAACCACAAGACTGGTGTGAATGGCGTAGAAATCGTGGAATATGGGGAATATCCCCAAACGGTCGCCGATAGGCACACCAGCGAAAAATTAGAAAGATTACATGAATCCAAATCCCTGCACCAAACAGGAAAAAATTACACATTTGATTCAGTTGATTTAGACGATAATCACACAGCTTTTAAGGCTATATCCTATCCGGAATATGAACTGGATGGGAAAAGATATATCCGTGTTCTTGGACGGCCTACTTATAAAGATAGTAAATTATCTACCGGGGAACCGTTGGAGACGGAAAAGCCTTATTGGGTGGAGATACAACCCATAGAATGGTTGGTGGATCCAACAGGTGTGTGGGTATCCAAAAAAGCCCTATTTGCCGGTATTCAATTTGGTACAAAAGTGATATATGATGGAGATTTTTCAAAGACATTTATGAAGCATTATTTGGATACCTATTTTGCCAAGGAAATGTGGAACGAGGACACGATTGCACGAAAAAAGGTTCTGACGGGATTATCGGCACAGTTGGAGGGGGCAACCAATGAAGAAGCCGTTGAAGCGATTAAGAAATGGCTAAAGGCCGCCGAAAAGGGCAAGAAAACCCAAACATCCCCGGATCGGTTAGACGAAGCCGCCCGCATGCAACGTTTGATGAACGCCAGAAATATTTTAATAAACGCCGCCCAACAAGCCTATGACGCCGGCGATAAAGCGTTGTTGGACGGAATAGTGGATTTAAGTCAACATTATGAAGTGCTTTACAACGCCCGCAGGCAACGGGTTGCTTCTTTACAGGCCAGACGTCGCGCGCAACGCAAGCAAGGAGATAGGGGATAAAGGAGTTTACAATGGCACTTGATTTTACATTATTAACGGCAGAGCAAATTTGGGGTGATAAGAATGGTAACGGCCAGTTAGATGTGCTGAAAAAATATGGCACAAAGGTTGAACCAACGGATTTAACCGTCCTGCTGGGTAGTCCTTCCCAAAGAGGATCATATACTTGCTGTGCTTGGTCTACATCTGATCGTCAAAAAACTGATGTATATTGTATCGGCTATGATGGCGCTAAAGGCTGGGTAAAACCGGATGTACATGCAATACCCGTTCGCCCGGCGCTATCTCCATCTGAAACGGCAGAACTATTCCCGAGCAATCGTAAAATAGACGATAGCGGTGCGGAAATTGTGGAATACGGGGAATACCCGCAAATGATTGTAAACGAACAAGTCGGCACTCAGTTGGAAGAAGTGTATCAGTCGGGGTCACTCCCTTTAACAGGGAAAAAGTATACATTTGATTCATATAATCCGAATCATTATGACCCTCGTTTTAAAAAAACGCCTTATCCGGAATATGAACTAGATGGAAAAAGGTATATTCGTGTTCCGGCTCGGCCCTATGACAATGATAGTCGTTTATCAACCGGTAAAAGGGTGGAGAAAGGGAAACCCTATTGGGTTCAGGTTCAACCGATAGAATGGTTGAAAGATTCAAGTGGAACATGGGTGTCTCAAAAATGTCTGTTTGCCGGCATTCAATTTGATACAAATTTGTGGTACGATGGCGATTTTTCAAAGACATTTATGAAAAAATATCTGGATATCTATTTTGCTAAGGAAATGGGGTATGGGGAAACTATGGCACAAAATCGGAACAAGGTGTTGACGGGGTTATCCTCCCGATTGGAAGGGATGACCAATACGGAAACGATTGTTGCGATAAAGGAAAAGCTAAAGGCCTCCGAAAAGGGCAGGAAAGTTCCCACAGAACCGAAACGGATGGAAGAAGCCGCCCGGATTAAACAAGTCCGCCAGGCCCGGGATATCATTTTAACGACGTTGCAGGAAGCCATAAAGAACAAAGATGAGAAATTGGTTCAAGAGATTATGAAACTGGATATAGTTCGGTATTATGATTCCCGCCATCAAATCCAGCAAGAAAAAGTCCAACAACGCCGCGCCACCCGCCGCGCAAAACGCGAGAGCAGGTAAAAAGACCTTGCATTATTTGGACGATTGGTGTAAAATACATATCAGTTTATGACTGAAAGGATAACCTAATGGATTTTGAAGCAGAAATCAAAAAAATTCAGGCACGCAATAAAAAAGTTGAACTGGATAAAGCCTGGGAAACCAGTAAAACCAGAAAGATTAGTATTGCTGTTTTGACCTATTTCGTGATGGTGTTGGTGATGCACTCTCTAAATATGGATAATCCGTTTATCGGGGCGATTATTCCGACACTTGGATTTACATTGTCCACCTTCAGTCTTGATTTTATTAAAGCCTTCTGGAAAAAGTTTTTACCTTGACAGTTTTAAAATTGGGTGTATAATGTGAATAGGTCTGAGGAGAATTTAATATGGATGAAACAAAAATACTTACTGTCTTAAAGAAAACAGAAAATGGAAAATTAAAATCCATGCTTGTTTTTAATAGTGCAAATGAACAGGCGCGTCTTTATTTTTCAGATGATGAAAAATTGTCACGTATTGTTGTCGGTAACGGATCCAGAAATTTGGTCGCTGTGGATCGTGTCGGAATACGTTGTGTGACCGATCCTTTAACGCCGGGCTGTACAGGCGATTTTAAGGATGGAAAAGATATCTTTTGGTATAATCCCAGTCGTCTGAGTTCCGTATGCACTTTGTTTATGAAAGATTCATCCGGTGCATGGGGGGAATATGTCGTTCCGAAAACAGAAAATGAAGAAAAACAAATGCGGTGTTTTATGGCTGTAACGGAAGGATCTGTCATATTCCAAAACACAGAGGGAGAGGATACCCTTAGAGTTGCTTTAACACCGGAAGGAAAGGTTGCGTATCTTGATACCCATATGCAAGAAGCGTGTGAAATTTTTGAAGAAAATACGACAACGAATGCACCTGAAGACAAATTGGGTGTTTCCTTGATTCAAAGAGAAATAGAAAAGCGCCGGACAAGATAATTCCATCCTTGAATTTTTTAAAAAATGCCTTGTGAGTAGAGGTGATTTTTCCCAAAAAAGGATAAGTTAGGGGAAGGAGCTTGCAATTTTGGGAATATTGTGCCATAAATTCTGTATAGGATAAGATGAAATGATTCGGAAAATTATCGGTTGCGGCGTTATGGTAGTGTTTGCTTTGTCGGCTGCGGTGAGTCCCGCGACGGCAACCGAAAATACTGTGACTATGCAACAGATTTACGCCTTTGCAAAACAAGGGGATTGGAATGCTTTAAGGCAGTTGGAAAAATCCATTGATGTCCCGGATGCCCAAAATCAAACGGCTCTGTGTCAGGCAATGGTAGAGCAAAACTATCGGGCGTTTCGGCTGTTAACGGCGGCAGGGGCTGATTCACATACCCCATGTGTCTCCCAAATAACAGAAGCGGAAAGGATGGCTTTTCGGGAAAATTATCGCCAATGGTTAATTGAAGAAAACAGAGGCTTATCCGGTGGAGATACCGCCAAGGCCACAGGAAAGGGATTGTCTTTGGGCGCAAAGGTTGGTATTGCCGCCGGTGTTGTGGCTGTTGGGGGTGGTATTGCTTTGGCCGCCGGTGGTGGTGGCGGGGGTGGCGGAAGCCATAAAAAATCCAGTTCTTCATCCAGCAGTTCCGTATCCGTCAGTCAGTCTTCGGTCAGTTCCGCCAGTGCCAGTCAATCATCATCCTATAGTTCGGCTTCATCCGCTTCTTCGGTTAGTTCGGTTTCGTCTGTTTCTGTCAGTAGTATTTCGGCCTCGGCTTCTTCATCAGCCAGCCTATCATCATCTGCATCCGGATCGGTAGTCGAAGGATGTCCTGTTAATACGTATGGGAATGGGTCAGTTTGCTTTTCTTGTCCGGCGCACTCTACGGCTCCATTAGGTGCTAAAAAAATCAGTGATTGTCAATGTCTTGCGGGATATACCAAAACTTCGGCAGGAACGGCGTGTGTGCCGGAAATCGGATCTTATCAGGAAGTTTCTGCCAAGACGTTCAATACCGGTGATCCTTATTATGCATTTGGACGCGTCTTGCCGGTTATTAATGCGGGTAAGGCTTATGAGAAATTTATCCGGGCAGAAATGAATGGGTCAAATATTGTATCCTATGATACGGGGGGATTATCCGAAGTACGTGTGGCCGTTATGGATACGGGCGTTAATGCCGAAAATGAAAATATCAACTTTGCAACAGAAAATGATGCGGTTTTACAATTTGACTACGCAAACCCGACAGGAAACGGATATCATGGAACAAGCGTGGCCAGCCTGATTGCCGGAAAATGGGATGGAAATGAACGTCATATCAATGGGATTGCTCCGAATGCACGAATTGTTGATTGGATGATAGATCGAACCGGTATGTATGGAACATCTGCTACTTGCAGGGGAATGACGGAAAACTATCTAACACAAGTATCTGCGACAGGACCGCGTATTTATAACCTCAGTTGGTCTTTCTACGGATACAACAAAGCCGATTACAGCCAGGATGAGTATTGGGCCAGGTCCTATAATGTTGTTCCGGATGGTCAGACGGAAACGACTTTTAATCTGGTGTTCAATCAGGAAGGATCTTTCTGGCAAAAATTTCTTTATAATCTGGCGGATACAAATTCTGTCTTGGTGTTGGCATCCGGTAATTGGGCCGACAGGAAAGATACGGTTTCTTATGCAGCCGAAGAAACGCAGTTGTTAGGGGCTGCTCCGTTGGTCTTGAATGGTGAAAACGGACAAAAAGATTTAACAAACCTGATGATTGTGGCTGTTGCCTTGGATTTAAAAAACGATAAAGTTTCATCTGCGGCAGATGTCAGAGGACGGGCGTCCTATTCCAACGGCTGTGGCGCGGCGGCATCCTATTGCTTGTCTGCCCCCGTTGGAGATATTATTGAACCACTGGATATAAATACGGCCATAATTGCATCCGGATATAGGTCAAACAGTGAACATAAGTATTTTACGGGTACTTCTGCAGCTGCGCCGATTATTTCGGGTTCGTTGGCTTTCGTGATGGGGGCATATCCGTATTTGACATCCCAGCAGGCTGTGGAAATCTTGTTCCGCAGTGCCAATAAAACAATCATTGGGGCAGATGGAAAAACAAATGTTTTTAATAAAACGGGAACTTGGACAGACAGTTTCGGAAACAAATACGATATTAGTACGACTTTCGGTCACGGCCTGGTTGATTTGGGGGCGGCGACGGATTCTTTGGGAATTTTGTCCGTTCCGACAACAGCCGGTGGGGCAGGGGCTTCCGGTGTTATCCCCAAAGTGGCGGTCAGCCAGACAAAATTGGCTTTACCGCGCACATTGAACAGCAATATATCCGCGTTTTTGCCGGAAAGTGTAATAGGGTTGGATGACTATAATCGTCCTTTCGCCATTCAAACCGGTGGCTTGATTCGTCGGGCGCATCGGTCAGATGATCAATTCCGCAGATACTTTAAATCCTTTATCAGTCGGAATATACAAACCGTTGGTGATGATACAGATAAAATGACATTTAAATTTGCTTCGGCTGTTACGGACAAAAATTTATTGGGTATGGGAATTTTAGATGTTCAATATGCTTTTAACAACAAAAACACCATGACTTTTTCGTATCGTGCCGACACCCGGGCGGAAAACAAGTATTTTGAAGGCGCTCTACCCAATCCCTTTATAAACATGACAGACGCGTATGCTCTGGCTAATCGGTATCGGTTGGCTCCCCGTCTATCTGTCCAGTTTGGAGCAACTTGGGGTAAAAATGGGTTTTATAGAGGAAACGAAGACTGGGATGAAAAATATACACAATCTGTCTATGCCTTGACAACCGGTATGGACTATCAAATCAAGCAAGACCTAACGGTCCGGTTGGTTGGCGGATTACTGACGGAAAAGGATTCTTCCTTGGGGATAAACGGGAGTGGTGCCTTTGAAACCGATAACAGCCGGACCTACTTTACCGGCAGTATACTGGAATATAGACCGATGGAAAAACTGGCTCTGTCGGCAGCCTACTACTATGGCCGGACGGAAACACCCGGGACAAAGGGATTGGTGGCATTCAGCGATATTTTAAGTGACGGGTTTGCCTTGGATGCCCGTTATTCCTTTGACGAAAGGCAGCTGGCAGGCGTACAATTTTCATCTCCCTTACGGATTAAAAAGGGGACAGCTACCTTGACGCTACCCTATGCCCGGGATCTGTATTCGGATACTGTCTATTATGATACCGCTCGGGTGGGATTAAAGCCCGATGCCCGCGAATATGATGTGGGATTTTACTATACGGCCGAGACCCGAAATTATCAATGGCGGGGCGAAATCATGACACGCTTTAACCCGGACCATATTGCGGGCTTGAAACCGGATTATCGCGCTTTATTGGGTTTCCTATGGAAGTATTAAAATAGGAAATTCGTATAAAATATGTATATTTCTCAGTAGGTTATATTAAATCAATTGACAAAGTGGCAAAAATATGCTATAATGAGCCTGTAATCGGGAACAAATACCCATAATACTTTTTTATAAAGGAGGAATACGATGAGTTTTTTTAATATCAAATCAACCGTTTCTTTGGGCGTGTTGTCAGCCATGTGTTCATTTGGGGCTGTTATGAATGCTGAGGCGCGTCCTTATCATCATCACCATCGGGTGCCTGTTGTGGGTATGGCCGCTGCTTTGTATCGTGCGCCTTATGTGGTGAGCCCCGTCGTTGTGGCGCGGCCGGCTGTTGTGGTTCCACAAACCGTTGTTTATACAGCACCGGTAGCTGTGGCCACGGTAGCTCCGGCTCCTGTTGTAGCTCCAGCAGTGGCTCCGGCCCCTGTTGTTGCTCCGACCGCAGCGCCAGCACCTGTTGCACAACCTGCTGCACCGGCGCCGGCTGTTCGCAAAAGTACCGGATCTATGACGGTATTTTGCGGCGCTCCGAATCCAAAAGTTGCGCCTTCTCAAACGGTATTTTGTGGTCAGCCCAACCCATATGTGCCAGAAAGCAGTTCAGTAATTTTCGGCCATCCTAATCCGTATGTACCGAATACCAGTTCTGCGATTGGTGGGTATCCGAATCCGCATGTTCCAAATACAAGTTCGGCATTTTCTGGGCAACCAAATCCTCGGGTTCCTTCTACAGGTTCCACTATGTATGGACAGCCTAATCCGAGTGCACCATATTCAGGTTCCACTATGATTGGTCAGCCGAATCCGGGGGGATCATATTCAGCATCAACCTTAATTGGCCAACCCAATACTGGATCGGGACAGTACACGACTACTGTTTTCCGCGGTGATAGTCGTTAACGGATTGTTTGCTATATTTAAAACGCCCTCGGTTGTCGGGGGTGTTTTTGTATGAAATCAAATTTCAAGAGAATTTCTTACATAGAAAAAAGAGGACTATTATCAGCCAATAATTTATAAAAATGAAGGCGGTCGCGAAGGGCTTGAGAGGCTGAGCCGGTCGGCAATGTTGATAAGATTTTTTCACCGGCGGATAAATTTTCCCGGATTTCTGTTTTATCCAGTTCTGTGGCGGCAATAGCCCATCCCATTAAGGCACAAATATCGCGGCGAACTTCGCAAACACCTTTTGAAATCAGATAGGTTATATCGGGTTTATCCTGACGATGCAGAATAACTCGCCCTTCGGTTAGCTGACAAAACAAAGGCGCTCGATGGGGCAGAATTAAGCGGGATCCTTGAAGTGCGGGAACCTCCAGACTGTCGACTTCCACATCTGCTATCAGGTTGAGTGGACAGCTGATTTTGACACGAATTTTACCGGCGGATGGAGCTAAATCTTCGGCCATATTATGTTCCTTTTAACAAAGCAGCTTTGGTTCGGGCTTCTTCAATTTTACCAATCATGAAAAAAGCCTGTTCGGGTAGATTGTCATAGTCACCGGCAATAATACCGGCGCACCCCCGAATGGTGTCTTTCAGGCTGACGACTATCCCGGTTTGTCCCGTGAAGGTTTCTGCCACCGTGAAGGGTTGTGTCAAAAAGCGTTGCAGGCGGCGGGCGCGTAAAACAGTCTTTTTGTCGGCTTCTGACAATTCGTCAACACCTAAAATAGCAATAATGTCCTGTAAGGATTTATAAACTTGGAGGATACGAACGACTTCGGTAGCAACCCGATAATGTTCGGTTCCGACGCGCTCGGGTGTCAGTAGGCGGGAAGAAGACTCCAACGGATCTACCGCGGGGTAGAGGCCTTGCTCGGCAATCTGGCGGGATAAAACCGTTGTGGCATCCAGGTGGCTGAACGTTGTGGCGGGGGCAGGGTCCGTTAAATCATCTGCCGGGACATAAACAGCCTGAACGGAGGTAATAGAACCGCGTTTAGTGGAAGTGATGCGTTCTTGAAGGCTGCCTAAATCGCTGGCTAACGTTGGCTGGTACCCGACAGCGGAAGGCATCCGTCCCAAAAGGGAGGAAACCTCGGATCCGGCCTGTGTAAAACGGAAGATATTATCTATAAAAAGGAGGACATCTTGTGCCAGATGATCCCGAAAATACTCTGCGACCGTCAAGCCGGTTAAGGCAACCCGGGCACGGGCGCCGGGGGCTTCGTTCATTTGACCGAACACCAAAGCGGCTTTGGATTTATCGCCCTTTAAGTCAATGACACCGGAGGCAATCATTTCCTGATATAAATCATTGCCTTCGCGAGACCGTTCCCCGACACCGGTAAAAACAGAATAACCGCCGTGCAGTTTGGCAATGTTGTTAATTAATTCCATGATAATCAAGGTCTTGCCGACACCGGCACCGCCAAACAAACCGATTTTACCGCCTTTGGGGTAGGGACACAAGAGGTCAATGACTTTAATACCGGTTTCCAAAATTTCCGTATTGGGGGTTTGATCCATAAAATCCGGTGCTTTCTGATGGATACTGCGGTAGGTTTCGGCTTCTATTGAGCCACGCTGATCCAACGGATCCCCAACAACATTCATGATTCGACCTAAAGTTCCTGTGCCGACGGGGACTTGAATTGGTTTTTCCGTATTAATCACCGGTTGGCCACGGCGCAGGCCGTCTGTATCGGCCATAGCCAGACAGCGGGCGACATTACCGGAAAGGAGCTGTTCAACTTCCAGCACTAATTTCTTATCCGGCATTGAGACAAGGCAGGCATCAAATAACTGTGGCATATCGCCGGCATTAAAAGTCACATCTACAACCGATCCGTGAACTTGATAAATTGTTCCTGTCTTTTGTGTTTTCATAATCTGTTCTCCTGAGTTGAGCCGCCGGATACCTCGGCAATATCTGTTGTAATTCGGGTTTGGCGTGTCCGTCGGTATGTTTTATCTAGGTGATCCAACATATCCGTCGCGTTGCGTGTAGCGTTATCCATCGCCATCAGGCGCGCAGCGTTATCGGAAACTTCTGATTCCAAAATCACCCGATGAACATAGGCTGTCAGATACAGGGGTAAAATTGATTCCAAAATACCGATATCGGACGGTTCATAATCGTAGACGTCCGGGCTGCGTTTACCGCCGCTGAGATCTGTTTTAAAAATAGCCCCTTTCAGAGAGGATAAAACCCCTACACCGCCGATAGCGGATAAGAAAGAACTTTTTTTAAGGGTAATTTTTTGTTGCCCCAAAGGGTCGGGACGGACATAATCTGTTTTGTGTTCGGTTAGAAAATCCCAGGGGTTTTCTTTTAAAAACAAAGTATTGGGTATCATCTGTTCAATGATTGGTATTTGGGAAACAATGGATTTAAATTGATTATATACAATCAAGCAGCGGTCAAATCGATTCTGGTAAAAAGAGTTAATCACATCTGCCGTCAGTCGTTCCGCATTCAAATAGGAATCCATACTTTGACCCTTTCGGCTGCGCACCCGTATAACAGATTGATCCGGACAAAGTCGCTTGAACAAGTCTGCCCCACGTGCCCCATAAGCAACGACGGAAATTTCTTTTCCTTGCTCTGTCAAGTGGGTAATCAGTTTTTGTGTTTGTAGGACAACCTGCAAAGCGGAAGATCCGGATAAACCGTCATCGGATGTCATCATAACGATTAAATAACGCTGATCCCGTCCGTTTCCGTTTAGAAGAACCGGCCAATGAATTAAAGAAGAGTCATTTTCCCAAACCAGGTTTTCTTGGCGTAGTTTCATAGAGCGAACCAAGCGACGAACAACTCGATTCATTTCGTCGGCAAAAGGAATTGTTTTTAAAAAAGTTTCGTGTTTTTGCTTCAGACGTGCCACAGCAACTATTTTCATAGAGGCCGTCATCTGCCGGGTTGAACGGACGGATTGAATGCGATCACGGATTTTTTTGAGTGAGCTCATGCAGCCTCGGGTTTTTCCTGTTGCCGGCGGATAAAATTCTGAACCAAATCGGCTATTTTATTCGCTTCCTTAGGGGTTAGTTCCCCGCTTTCTAATTGCCCCATCAATTCGGGGGCTTGGGTATCAATAAAAGCCAAGGCAGCCATCAGAAAGTCGGCCACTTCAGTCATCGAAATATCATCTAAATAACCGTTGACGGCAATGAAAAGACTCAATAATTCCTGACCCAATGACAAGGGCTCGGCAGGTCGCTGTTTCATGACTTCCGTCAGTTTCCCGCCCCGATTGAGCAAATTCTTCGTTGCGTCATCCAAATCCGAGGACAACTGGGCAAAATTTAAAACTTCACGATATTGTGACAATTCCAGCTTTAAAGAACCGGCTAACTTTTTCATGGCGGGACTTTGGGCGGCAGAGCCGACACGACTGACGGATAAACCGACATTGACAGCCGGGCGAATACCTTGGTGGAATAGAGTGCTTTCCAGAAAGATTTGACCATCCGTGATGGAAATCACATTGGTTGGAATATAGGCAGATACGTCACCTTCCAGCGTTTCCACAACGGGAATGGCTGTTAAAGAACCGCCGCCGGAATTTTTATTCATCTGAGCCGCCCGTTCCAATAACCGGGAATGCAGGTAAAACACGTCGCCGGGATAAGCTTCACGGCCGGAAGGACGCTTTAACAGCAAAGACATTTCCCGATAAGCGACAGCGTGCTTGGATAAATCGTCATAAAACACGATGGCATGCATACCATGATCTCGGAAATATTCACCTACCGCACAACCGGCATAAGGGGCCAGATATTGCATAACGGCACTGCCAGATGCCGGTGCAGATATAACGATCGTATAATCCATCGCCCCATACTTTTGTAAAGTGCGGACAAAATCCCGAATAGTGGACTGCTTTTGGCCGATAGCCACGTAAATGCAAAACACTTTATCCTGGAAACGAATGGCTTTATCGTTCTGCTTCTTTTGGTTGATAATGGTATCTGAAATGAGGGTGGTCTTCCCCGTTTGGCGATCCCCGATAATCAGTTCGCGTTGGCCTCGGCCAATCGGAACAAGCGCATCAATGGCTTTAATGCCTGTTTGAACGGGACAATTGACTTTATCCCGATCCACAATACCGGGTGCCGGGGCAAACAACAGGGCTTGTTCCAGATTTTCAAGGTTTTCTTTGTCGTCCAACGGTTCACCCAGCGGATTGATAATTCGTCCCAGTAAAGGTAGTCCGACCGGTATAGTATTCATGTGGCCTAAGGCAAAAACGGCATCACCTTCACGGATGGATTCAGCCCTATCGAAAATAACAATATCAATCGTATTGGGGTTTAGATTAAGAGCCATGCCCTCCGCCCCGGATTCAAAACGGACACACTCACCGGACATTAGGTTTTTTAAGCCCTCAACGCGTGCAACGCCGTCTGAAACGGATAAAACACGACCAACTTCTGATACCGTTGGTGTCGGTGTAAAAGAGGCTATTTGACTTTGAAATAAATCGGCGACTTTGTTTAAATCTAAAGAATCCGTTTTATGTTTTTCCATTTGGGTTTGAAACTGCGTTAAAGCCCCACGCCGGGATAAATCCAATAAAGTACCGTTCATTTGAACGGTTATCCCCCCTAATAAGGATGGGTTGAGCGTAAATTGGGCATCAACTTTATCTGTTTCTAAAACAGCTTTAATCTTTTGGATAATTTGTTCCTGCTGTTTTTGCCCCAGCGGACACACGCTTTCTACCCGAACAGATACTTTTTTTTGCTTTTTCTTGACAGTCATGAATACCCCTTTTCCCCTGTTCTAGCACAGCTTGATCCGTTTCGCAAGTAATTTTTCCGGAAAAAATCTGTTGGATTTGACCCGATCCGGGGCGGACAGATGCCCATGTCGGAACGGATAAAGAAAGACTGACGCAATCGGCGGGAAAAAGTGTGATATGGGCTGGCTTGTGGTTGAGCAAATCTGCCATTTGTTCTAAGCCGGGATTGTGCCCGATAATCAATGGCCTGTAAAAAATATCATCTATAGCCCGAACTAAATCCATTATCCGATAGGTGGGTGCCAAATAAAGCGTTTCCCGAAAATAAACAGGAATTCCTTGAAACAAGTGCGAAAGGATAGCTGCCGTTTGCCGTGTGCGAGTGGCTGTGGAACAAAAAATACAGTCCGGACGTATCCCATCAGGTTGTTGAAAACGATCAACCTGATGACGAACTTCGGCTTGACCGACGGCTGTCAATTTCCGATCAAAGTCAGACTTTACACCGAATCCGGCCGAACCGTGGCGCATCAAATAAATATGACGTTTAAAACATTCCATTACTTCCCCTTTCTGTATAAGATAGAGGGAATAAGCGGTCTGTCAATCAAACCCTTAGTTTAGTTTTTCGCCACCTTTTCCGACCATTTCGTCGAAGCGGTGGGCCTGTCGTTCATACGGATCCTTCCCATGGAACCTGTCGGAAGCCTGTTGCAGCTGACTGTCAGCTTCGTGCTTCATTTCAATAGCCGTGTTGCCGAAATCACGGGAAAATTTGCTGGCACGACCAAACAATTTACCCAAATGTTCGGAAGACCGGGTGTAAGTCTCCTGCGGCGGCATGCCCAAGAACAACCAGACAGCCCCGAAAAAAACAATAACATAAATAGCTAAGTGAATTAAATGTTTAATTAAACTACCAATCATTTTGCATTCTCCTTTTCTTTGTGCTATAATGATAGACATGAAAAGTTGTCTTTGTCAAGCAGAAAATGTAATTATTCGCCGGCGATTTAATTCCGGGGTGTTGCGATTATCCTTGAATAAGCGAGGGCAGGTTGTGCTGAGCGTTCCTTTTTTCTGTCCGCGAAGAATGGCGTTGGCATTTCTGGAAAAGAATCGGGAGTGGGTGGAAAGTCATCGGAAAGATCCGTTGTGTTTCCGGGATGGAATGAGTGTGTCTATACTGGATAAGCAGTTGATTGTTCATCACTTTCCCGAAAAACGATTTGCAACACATGTTGAAGGAAATGAGTTGTGGGTAGCGGGTGATATCGGGTGCCTGAATCGCCGGGTGACGGATTTTGTGCGGCGGCAGACAGAGGTCTATATTCAGGAAAAAGCCCAGCTTTTAGCGACGCGAATCGGCCAAAAAATCAATCGAATCAGCTTGAAAGATACAACTTCCCGATGGGGAAGCTGCTCGGGTAAAAAGAATCTGAATTTTTGTTGGCGGTTAGGATTGGCTCCGCTTTTTGTTCTGGATTATATCATAGCGCACGAGGTGGCCCACTTGGCAGAGATGAATCACGGGCCTCGCTTTTGGCGACTTGTGTCGCAAATCAATGATGATCGCAGTCGCGCCGAAATATGGTTGCGCCGTCATGGCCAGAGTCTAAGATAGTGCAAAATTTGAGTATTTTTTCACTTTTTTTTAAATAAACCGAAAAAAGACTTGCAAAAGTGATTAAAATAGTGTATAAATATGCCAGCCTTTTTCTGACCCTATCGTCTAGAGGCCTAGGACATCGCCCTTTCACGGCGGTAACGGCGGTTCGAATCCGCCTAGGGTCGCCAATAAAAATAGCCCCCCTTTTGTGGGGGTATTTTTATTGTATGAACCTTGTTGGATTTGAAACGCCGAGGGGCGGTTCGGTCGCGAATGAAGTGAGCGGATGCCGTAGGCAGTCCGAGTAAAACGAGGACGAGGACTTTATTTCGAGCAATCCGCCTAGGGTCGTCATCAAGTGTAAATGTTCGGCGGTGGCGTTTTTCATTTTTTTAATCAAGGATGGTCAAAAAAACAATATTTCCAATAATAGTTTTCCAATATATTTTTCAGATTTTTTACTTTTTTATTGCTCATCAGCATAAGACCCGCAAAGCCTTCTTTGTTTTTATGAAGAGCCGGTTGTATATAGGTATATCTTTGTTGCTTGAAACCGAGCCTTTTCCAAAAATTCTTGGCGTCCCCATCCTTTTCCGTTTCAACAATAATGGTGACCGTTGGTATCTTATGTACCAGACGCTCTACCAATCTTTTGGCGATTTTGTGGTGTCTGTATTCCTCTGCCACAAATATAAACTCAATAACCAAAGTATCTACTTCGGGGAACCAATCATAAATTAACCCGCCCACCTTTTTTTCTTTATCGGTTATTTCAATAATTGCATAATCCCAGGCTGAAATTTTTGTGGAGTTAGTCGCCAGTTTTTTCATCGTTGAGAGAGAATCTCTTTCCTCAATAGGGAAATATTGTTTATAAAAATCATAAAAATCTTTTATTTTTTCGCTGACTTTTGTGATATTTGAAAAACGCATAGATAAACTCCTGAACTCAACCGTTTTCAAGACTACGCTTTTTTTATTATAAAATCAATAGAAATCGTAGCTAGTGTGTGTACAGTGGGAAAATGAGGTAAGAGTGTCTGCGTTGCCGTAATCTTTACCTGTCGGGATCGTTTTTCGGGGAAAAGAAGCGGTAACCGTTTACCAGACCCTTTTTGATGGCCCGTCTGGTCGCAGTTGGGGGCAGTGTTCGGTCTGCCAGATTTAACAAGCCGGATATGCCTTTTCTAAAGAGTGTAGGTCTTTTTCCGGTCGGAGCAGGTGTTCTTACCTCCGGTTGCGCCGCCTGCGCCCTTTTGCGAACAGCTTCCTGTAGTAAAGCGCGTCTTTTTATTTTAGAAAGTCGCAACCAAATGAGGATATCTTGGCGGGTGTCTTGGTCGTTGGGCGAGAAGCAGGATCGGATAATTTGGCGGGCGTAGTCTGCCGGATTAGAACTCTTTTCAAGAGCGGTAAAAAATCTGTCGGGATTTTTTTTGATTTCTGTTGCAATAGCATCGTCTCCACGGGCCAATAATCCCCGAATTTTTAAATCTTGATCCGGTACATCCCGGTATTCCGGCCGTTCCCAAAAATTACTAAGATAACCTAGAGACGCATCATGTTGTTCCAAAAAGTCATTTGCCTTGGTTTTGGTTTCAGGGGACATCAAAAAGCAAATATTTGGAACAATTTCTCTTTTCCCTTTCGTTTGATTGAGGCGAATAAAATGGGTTATATCCGTCATTGTCAGTTTTGAACAAACCCCCAAAATAACATCCGCTTTGTCTTTTTCCGATAAATTAAGGTTTTCTAATTTTTTAAATTCTGCGGGATTAAGGTCCTTTAAAACGGAAAATAATCGGTCCAGATTTTTATATTCGGCTTGACTGATTGGATTTCCGTTCCGGATACTGTGAAAGTCAAAGCATTTAAAACAGTAAAGCTGAAAACTTTGGGCATTCATGCCGGGCGGAAACCTATATTCGGTACCAAAAGAAATACCCAGTCGTTTTTTTGCTACATTTGCATAAATAGTCTCATTTTCAGGCGTTTTTGCAGGATTCTGATTTTTGATGGCACGCCGAAAACCCGCATCCACAAGATAGGCCACATTCAGAATTACCTCATCGGTTGGTGACATGTAACCAGAATAACTAGGGGTGGGATGCTCAATAGTCGTTCCCGGAATTAAAATCCTGTCCATTACTTTCTGCCTCCTACACTATAAGTATACTACAAAAATAAAAAATGGCAAGTTTTAAAGTAGAAATATCGAATATTACAGGACTTTTGATAATGCGGAACGAGGCAAAATAAAAAAACTTGATTTTCGGATAAAAACAAGGTATAGTAAGACGAACATTAACTTTACGAAAGGATTTTATTATGGCAGGAAGTATTAACAAAGTCGTCTTGGTCGGTAATCTGGGTCGCGATCCGGAAATTCGGCATACGAATTCAGGGCAAAAAATCGCTCATTTATCAGTGGCTACTTCGGATAACTGGAAAGACAAAAATGGGGAACGGCAGGAACGCACGGAATGGCATCGGGTTGTTATCTTTAATTCTACGTTGGCGGATTTGTCCGAAAAATACCTGAGAAAAGGATCAAAAGTCTATGTAGAAGGGTCACTGCAAACACGGAAGTTTACGGATGCTTCGGGACAAGAAAAATTCACAACGGAAGTGGTCCTGAGCTCTTATCGCGGTGAATTGGTCATGTTGGATAACCGGAACGGATCACCGTTTGATAATGTCCAAACACCATCTACGGAGGCTGGTGCAGAAAATACGGCTTCTAATGGTTGGGATGCAACACCACCGGCCGGTGAAGCTGGTGGGTTTGACGACGAAATCCCCTTCTAAGTCGATTGGAATAAGCAAAACAATCCGCTTGTCGGGGGAAAATAGAATTCTTTCTTGACAAGCGGATAAAAAAAGTGTATGATAAGCGCGCTTTGGGGATATAGCTCAGTTGGTAGAGCGTCGCGTTCGCAATGCGAAGGTCAGGGGTTCGACCCCCCTTATCTCCACCAATTATCGGTAAGACGGGGTCTTGCCGTTTTTTATTAGGAGAGAGTCTATGTTTCGGAAATTTATTGTGGTCGTTATGATGCTGTTTTTAAGCTCTTGTTCCATGTTTAACTGGACGGATGCATCCCTGCACGTGCAGTCATCAGAGCCGGATGCCAAAATTTATGTCAATGGCAACTATATCGGGGAGGGGGATGTTCAAACCACGGTGCCACGGCGGACCTATGTTTCCGTCCTTGTGAAAAAGAAAGGGTTCAAAACGGTAGAGCGCGAGTTAGCCTATTGTCCCGGAACGGTGGGCACAATCGATATTATCGGGGGCGTCCTTTTT
>Ga0310786_10004816_pt1 | contig 18605 bp, 18 predicted proteins | sample AusTroGonzalo_MG_FD_203881 | JGI IMG/M metagenome (GOLD analysis project Ga0310786, IMG submission 203881) | Bovine rumen microbial communities from tropical cattle in Woodstock, Queensland, Australia - Gonzalo_03 (v2) (version 2) | ecosystem: Host-associated > Mammals > Digestive system >... | reverse complement strand
TCTTTGTTGGTCATTGCGCGCAGCTTGCGAACAGCGTTACGCATGGTCTTGGCATAGTACTTGTTGTGCAGTGCCTTTTTCTTGTCCTGGCGAATTCTCTTCACCGATGATTTGTGGTTTGCCATTTTAATTTTTTAGTTTGAATTGTGATGATAAATTAAAGCTTAGGGGTCTTGCACCTCGAAAGGAAGCCCTGGGCAGACTCTTTTCAGAGCCCTCCGCCACCGCTGTCCTCTTTATACAAAAGTAGCGCATCGCTGCGCAGATGGCGGATTTAAGTTTGTAGTCCCTAGGAGAGTCGAACTCCTCTTTAGAGAATGAAAATCTCTCGTCCTAACCGATAGACGAAGGGACCCCGATGCTTAAAGCGGGTGCAAAAGTACTGCTTTTTCTCCATTCTGCCAAATTTTCTTAAAGGAAAATGCTTGTTTTTGTATTTTTTTTGCTAATTTCGCAGCCGTGAAGGTTAAAACGGAAGCCATTGTGCTACATTCACTTAAGTATGGTGAGCAGAAAATCATCGTCGATATGTTCACTCGCCAGTATGGACGACTGTCGTTTGCCGTACAGTTGCCACGCTCACCTCATGCCAAGTTGAAGAAGCAGTATTTCCAGCCGCTCACCTTATTAAATATAGAAGCCGACATCCGCCAGCAAGCCAACCTGCAGAAAATCAGCGAGGTCTCGCTCCTCTCGCCCCTACCCTCTCTGCTTTCCGAGCCATCCAAGTTGGCCATCGGCCTGTTTGTCAGCGAGTTCCTACATTACGCTTTGCGCGACGAGCAGCAGAACGAGCCCCTCTTCGACTATGTGCGCAGCAGCATTGAATGGCTTGATAGCCGCGAGCACGACTTTGCCAACTTCCACCTCGTTTTCCTCATGCACCTCAGCCGTTTCCTGGGCTTCTATCCCAATATCGAGGTCTATAGCGAAGGCGACTTCTTTGACCTGCGCGCTGCCGTCTTCTGCCCCTCGGCACCCGTCCATCGCGACTTCCTCATGCCCCAGGAGGCTGCCCGCATCCAACTTTTGATGCGTATGGACTTCGTCTCCATGCACCTCTTCCGTCTGAGTCGGGCCGACCGCAACCGCATCCTTGAGCTCCTCATCCTCTACTACCGTCTGCATATCCCTCAGTTCCCAGAACTCCGCTCCTTGTCCGTTCTGCAAGAGCTCTTTCAATAATACATCCACAGTAAAACAAGTTGTTTTACTGTTGACGTCCCTATCCCTTACACTCTCAGACCTGATTCTTAAAAAAGCAAAAAATGATGGTTTGTTTTGTTACCACAAAAAAAATGCGTACCTTTGTACTCTCAAAAACAGATAAAGCATCATGAAACGAAATCTTTTTCAATTACTGTTTGTTGTAATACTGATGTTTGTAGGTGGAGGAAAGGCCATTGCCGCTGACATCGAACAGGAGCTGGCCATGCGTGTTCAAGAGGCACAGGTGAGTGGCAACGACTCGGCTTTCTACAGCGCCCATCAGGCATTTTTGGACCATATTGCAAAGAACCAGGATTGGGAGAAGTACTATCGCGTATGGATGAACCGCGTGATCTACGACGTAAACAACAAGCACTTCCATCGTGCCTTTACCGAGTCTCACAAAATTACTGAAGACATCCGCGAGCGCCGTCAGGAGCAATACCTATATATAGCTAACATGTGTCTGGGATTCTTCTATAGCGGAAGGAACCTTCCTGAGATGGGCGAGACTTACTTCCGCCGTGCGTTGCAGGGCATCGACAAGAAGAATGACATAATGGCTGTGTTCAACTGCTATCTCTCGCTGGCTCAGGTGCTTAGCTTCAACCAGCCCCAAGAGGCGATGGCTTGTCTGGACAGTCTGCCACAGGCTATGCTCGAGAACCCGATGTTCGACAGCGGCGTGTTGGGCTATCGCTGTATTCTGGCCAGCCGTCTTGACGACCGCGAGGCCTTCGATCAGTATTTTGCCCGCTACGACAGTATCCGCCAGAACAACCCTGAGCAGTTCAATCCAGCCAATCTTCAGCAGGTAATGGTATGCTATCATCTGTATAACAAAGACTACAAGCAGGCTCTGGCCTGGTGCGACTCTGTCAATGTGCCGCAGGTAGCTACCGAGTTGCGCATGGATGTTTACGAGAAGATGGGTGACTGGGAGAAGGCTTACCGTGCCGCCGAGCTGAAAGACAGTCTGAAGCAAGCCGACGAACGCGAGGTGCTCGAAGAGCATGTGATGGATATGTCGCACGACATCGACCTGTTACAGGCCGAACAGGACAAGGCCGAGCTGCGCCACAAGCAGATGATGACGATAGCCGCGCTGGCCTCGTGCATCATCGTCCTGCTTATATGCATGCTCATCTATCGCTATTTCAAGAACCGCCGACTCAAAGAGCAGTTCCTGCAGCTGCAGGAGGCACGCCGCCGCACAGAAGCAGGACAGGCCATCCGCCACGCCTTCGTATCCACCATTTTGGACAAGTTGAAGTCGCCTATCGACGTACTCCTGAATTATGCACGTATCTTCAACGACCCCGAATTCAAGCTGAAGCCCGAGGAACGCAGCAAGCGATACGCCGATATTGTGGCAGCCGCCCACAGCATCGAGTCGCTGATGGACCCTGTGCTCGACTCTTATATGCGTGGCGACTCGGCCATCACCGATGAGGAGAAACGTATCTGTCAGGATGCGCTCCGCTCGCCGCTGCAGACGCTGATTGGTACTGCCGAGGTCATCATCGAGTCCGACGGACAGCTGCCCCACGACGAATACATGCAGCTGCGTTCAGCTATCTGTAGCGATTCCTATAATGTGGCTACCTCCACCCGCAAGCTTGTGCTCTACAGCCTCTATGGCGATGAAAAGCCCATCCCCAAGAACGATCATGTAGCGATAAACGAGATTATGCGTTCCATTATCAACAGCTACGACCAGCACTTCAGGACCAAACCCAAGACTATTGAGTTCAGTACCAACGTGCCTGAGGATGCGAAGATAGACACCAATCCCTTGCTGCAGGAGCTGATAAACAGCCTGCTCGACAATGTCATCAAATATGCCACAGGAGATACCGTGCTGTTAAGTGTCCATGCCGAGGCTGACGACACCTATTCTATATCCGTCAGCAACGAGGGACCAACCATTCCTGCCGCCGATGCCGAGCGCATCTTCGTACCATTCGTACATCTATCGGACAACGAACACAGCCTGGGCATTGGTCTGCCCCTGGCCCGCAGTCTGGCTCTGTCGATGGGATACTCCCTCACCATTGACACCACTTACACACAAGGCGCACGCTACATCATTAAAACCTAAAATATGAATATTATGAGTACTGAGGAGAAGAGGCAATATGTGAACGATGCAGTAGAACTGCTGAAAGCGCTGATAGCCATACCACGCATCAGCCGAAACGAGACGATAGCCTCAAACCTGATTGAGGAGTGGATGACTAACTGGGGGCTGAACCCCAGACGTGAGGCCAACAACCTATGGGCTGTGGCTGACAACTACAATGAAGCCAAACCCACCCTGTTGCTCAACGCCCATATTGACACGGTGAAACCTGTGCAGACCTGGACGCGCAATCCGCACCAGCCTTCAATAGAAGACGACCGCCTTTACGGCCTGGGCTCTAACGACTGTGGCGGCGGACTGGTCACCCTGATGCAGGTATTTCGCATCCTGAAAGACAGCGATCGTCAGTATAACCTGGTGTTTGTGGCATCAGCCGAGGAAGAGGTGTCAGGCAAGAACGGCATAGAGCGTGTGCTGCCCCTTCTGCCAAAGATTGACGTTGCCATCGTGGGCGAGCCTACTGGCATGCAGCCCGCTATTGCCGAGAAGGGACTGATGGTGATTGACGGCTATGCCAAGGGTGTTAGCGGACATGCTGCGAGAAACGAGGGTGTGAATGCCATCTACGAGGCACTTGACGACCTGATGTGGCTTCGCGACTACCGCTTCCGCAAGGAGAGCCCGCTGCTGGGCGCCACGAAGATGACGGTGACGCAGGTTGAGAGTGGCACACAGCACAACGTGATTCCTGATGTGCTGCACTTCGTCATCGATGTGCGCACCAATGAATTCTATCAGAATGAATATGTGTTTGCCTTCCTTCAGAAACAAATGAAGCGTTGCGAACTAAAGGTCCGTTCGTTCCGCCTGCATTCTTCGAGCATTGCCGAAGACCATCCATTGGTGAAACGCTGTACGGATCTGGGGCTGAAGCCCTTCGGTTCCCCCACCCTGTCGGACCAAGCCCTGATGCCATTCCCGTCGTTCAAGCTAGGACCAGGCGAGTCGGCACGCAGTCATAGTGCCGATGAGTTTATCTGCATCAGCGAAATAGAACAAGCCCTCGAAACTTATCTGAAGATTATCCCCTGAGCCAAGGACGCGGATTGAGCAACTCAGTCCAGTTGCGCAATTGGAACTGCATGACGTTGGAAGGTCCCAACTTACCCAAAGTCTGGTTGGTAGTGACCTTCTGACCTGCCGACACGCTGACAGAAGCCAGGTCGCAATAGACGGAGATATACTTTCCGTGACGCACCATCACAATATATGACGAGCCTGTGGAATAGACCTTGCTTACCTCGCCGTCGAACACACAACGGGCCATCGCACCTGACTGTCCCTTGAGGTACAGACCCTTGCTGCTCAGATGCACATTGCCCAGGCCCTCAACGACATTTGAGCCAAAGCCACGGACTATCTGATAGGGTCCCGTGATAGGCATGGGCAGTTTGCCCTTGTTACTGGCAAACGAACCTGTGAGGCGCTTGTCTGGGTCGGCATTAGCATATTGCTTGATTTCCTTCTGAGTGGCAGCCACATCACGCTCAGCCGTCTTACGGGCAGCCTCAGCATCCTTGGCCTTGCGGGCTGCCTCAGCCTTCTCACGTTCGGTCTTTGCAGCACGAGCTTTCGCTTTAGCTTCCTCCTCCTTGGCCTTAGCCTCGGCCAACTTGCGTTCACGTTCCTTGCGCTCACGCTCCTTACGTGCCAACTCCTCTGCCTTACGTTTCTTCTCGGCTTCGATACGTGCCTTTTCACGGGCTATCTCCTCAGCAATCAGCTTTTCAATCTTTGCATTCAGCTCAGCCTCCTGCTGCTGCTCTTTCTTGATGAGCTCCTGCACGGTGCGTTGCTCTTTCTGCAGCTGCGCCACCATCTGCTTCTGCTGTGCCTGTTTCTGTTCCAGGTTCTGCTGTTCGCGCTGTCCCTTTTGCAGTAGGTTTCTCTTTTCGTGGCGGTTGCTTTCTATCTCATGCTGCTTGGCCGACACCTGCGCCTGCTTCTGTTTCACCGTCTCACCCTGTACCTTCTGATAGGTGGCATACTCCTTCATGAAGCGCGAGCGGCGATACATCTGATTGACATTGTCGGCACTAAACACAAACATTGCCTTGTTATACGACTTGCGGTTGCGATAAAGATACCTGACAGAGTTGGCATAACGCTCCTGACAGTCTTTCAACTCATGCTGCAGGGTGTCCATCTGGGCATTCAGCAAAACCAGGCTACTGTCCAAAGAGGCGATATCTGTCTTGATGGTATCGATGAGTCGTTTCTTATCGTCAATCTCATTGCCCAGCACCAACACGTCCTGCATCTGTTGCTTTACCTGACGGTCCAGCTCGGCACTCTTCTTTTTCTTGTTCTCAATATCCTTTCGCAACTGCTTTTGTGAAGCCTGCATCTTCTCCCTCTCACTCAGAGGTTTCGACTGCTTCTTCGTGGTGGTCTGTTTCTTCGTGGTCTGCTTCTTGGCAGGCTGCTTCTTTTTCTGCACCTGCGTGGTAGTAGTCTTTTTGCGCGACTGACTATTGCTCTTCGACTTTTGAGCCGGAGCTACCACAGAGATGACCAATGCCAGAAGTAAGACAACGAGTTTTCGCATACCTTATTATATATTATAGGGCCATGAAACGACGCAGAATCTGGTCAACGTCAACCTCACGATATTTGTCAGACACCTTGGTGCGAGTCTCCCAGTCACTTTCATTGCCCAGGTAGTTCAGCTTGATGCCCAACTTGATTTCCTTCTCAGGCATAGTCAGCGTGACGCCCATATCACTCGGGAACAAGATAGAGCCCAACTTCGAGAAGGCGTTATAGTCCCAGTTCAGCTGGGTGTTGCCCTTGAGCACATCACGATAGGAGATGTTAGCCATCTTGATGCGACCCGACTGGCTGTTAGCCAGCCAGCTATAGTTCATCTTACCCTCATCGAGACTGATGATGATATCATTATCGCTGGTACTGGTAGTAAACTTATCGTACATCGTCTTATCCACCGTCTGTTTGCCAGGCATGAACATCTCGTTCCAGAACAGGGCCTGCAGGGTATAGAAGTTGATGCCGCTGTTACGAAGGAAGTCCACATAGTTGTAAGGCACCTTGATGAACTGCTTGTTGATACGGTCGATAATCAGCACATAGTCCTTGGTGAACTCCAGACGTCCAGCCTCCACGAAACCGAAGGCCATGAGCTGCAACTGGATGACATCGTCGCGCTTCATCTTCAGGTTACCCGTCAGCGTCACCTGCTGCGGTCCGTATTCTATCGAGAACTTCAGCTTCGACGTAACAAACTGCGTCTTCGACGTCTTAGCAACACTCGTGCTGACCTTATCCAAGAAGGCAGCCTGCTGCTCAGCTTCTTTAATGGCTTGCAGGGCCTGCTGTGTTTGTTCTGGTGTCAAAGGCTGATCCTTGACAACCTTTGTGTGAGTATGACAAGATATCACCAGCAGGGGTATTGCCAGTGCAACCACTTTCAATATGTTTAAGCTCTTCATTGTTTGATATATTTTTTCCGTTTAATTTTGCGTGCTATGAGTTTATTGTCAGGGTCCTGAGCCAGCGCCTGCTGCCACAGGCTGACGGCACCTTCGATATCGCCTGCCATCGCATAGATATCGCCAGCATGTTCTGTAACCACAGCCCCGATGGTGGAGTCGTTCTGCAGAGCCTGGTCAATATAGATGCGGGCCTCAGCATAGCGACCCTGCATAAAGAGAATCCAAGCGTAGGTGTCGAGATAGGTGGCATTCTTCGGCTCGGCCTTGATGGTCTTGAAGCTCATCTCCTCTGCCTTGTCCAGGTTCTCACCCTTCAGACTGAGGTAGTAGGCATAGTTGTTCATGCAACTGATATTATCGGGCTTCCATTGCAGACAGGAGTCGTAGGCAGCAAAAGCTTCGCGCTTGCGGTCTTTCTGGAAGAGGATATCGCCCATCACGGCATAGAAGTCTGACACAATCTCTGGCGAGCTGTCGTCGTTAATGACGCTGATGCCATTCTGGAAAGCCTCCAAGGCATGATCCTTATCCTCGCTACGGTAGTAGGCCATACCCTGATAATAGTAGAAAGCCATCTCCTCTGGGTTATACTGACGGGCAGCCTGACACAGGCTGATGATACGGGCATCATCATCAGCTTCCCATGCAAACTGTACCAACTGCAAGCGGGCTGGCGCATAGTCGGGAGCCATCTGAAGTACCAGTTCCAGCGCCGTTGCTATGCTATCGCGAGGCATCTGCTTCAAATCCATATAGGCAGCCTTGAGCATAGCTATCTCCACAGCAGGATTGGGCTGCGCCAGCATCTGGTTGAAGATATTCAGCACGCTGGTGCTGTCGCCACCGCTACGTTCATTCTCGCCAATCAACTGTCGCAGCATATAGGCCTTATCCTCCGTATCCGTAGCACGGTTCATCAGGATGCGCTGTGTGATAGAGTCCACAGCAACCTCATCTTCCATCTGTATGAAATAGGTCCTGAGCGACTGCTGTGCTTTGGCGTTGTCAGGCTCTTCGCTAAGTACCGACATCAGCACCTCATAGGCAGCATCAGACTGACCATTACCCATTAGGGTGTTGGCGTAGAGTGTACGATAGTTCATGTCGTAGGGATGTTCCTCCGACAATGCCTTAACGGCCTCGACAGCACTCTGATGGTCGCCCATCTGCACATACAACGCACTCTTGGCCAGCGAGATACGCTCGCTCTTACCATCAATGGTCTCCATTCTGTCGAGCACGTCGATAGCCTTCTTAAAGTCTTTCTCCTGGATATATAACCTGTAGATGGTCTCAAGCAGTTCCTCACGACTCTTGTCCTGTTCGTACATCTTCTCGAACACGGGAATAGCGTCGGCATACTGCTCCTTGCCGATATATGAACGACCCAGCGTCTCCATATAGGTGATATTATCAGGACTCAGGTCGGCAGCACGCTTAAAGAGCTCTACGGCCTTGTCAGTCTGCTTCATCTGGGCATAATATTGGGCCAGGAAGAAACAGGTCTCTGAAGCATTGGGCCTCAGCTCCAGACAACGCGTCAACAGGTCGAAGGTCGCATCATGATGACCTTTCTGCCTTTCAAGCATAGCCTCGTGGAACAACAACTCATACCGACGTTCGGTATCGGTCTGAGCAAACATACCCAGACAAACTGCCAAACAGAACAATATGACTTGTACTTTTCTCACTTCACTCCAGTGTGTCCATATCCACCCTCGCCGCGCTCAGTCTCATCGAGCACGTCAACCTCTGCGAATTCAGCCTGCTCGTGACGGGCAATGACCATCTGAGCAATACGCTCGCCGTCGTTGACCACGAAGTCCTCCTGCGACAGGTTGATGAGCAGCACGCCCACCTCACCACGATAGTCGGCATCGATGGTGCCAGGCGAGTTCAGCACGGTGATGCCCTTCTTCAGAGCCAGTCCGCTGCGAGGACGCACCTGAGCCTCATAACCAGCAGGCAAAGCGATATGCAATCCTGTTGGAATGAGTCGACGCTCAAGGGGTTTCAACACGATGGGTTCGTCTATATTGGCACGCAAATCCATACCTGCGCTCTGCACGGTGGCATAGGCTGGCAGGGGCTGGTGCCCTTTGTTTACAACTTGAACTTTCATAACTTGCTTATATATTAAGGTGCAAAATTAGCGATTAATCTTGAAACCGCCATATTTTTTTTGCTAAAATGTGTTTCAGGGTGATAAATAGGCTATCCAAGGATAGCCACAAGGGTTTTTAGAGATAACCCTGCTGCTTTAGTTCGCTGGCCACATCGCAGAGTTCCTGATACCACGCCTCGCCAAAACGACGCACCAACGGGGCTTTCAGAAACTGATAGACGGGCAGGTTCAGAGCCTTGCCTTTGTCGCGTCCGCACTTGCAGATTTCCCAGCAGTGATAGTTGAGCGCTACTGTACCATCAGAGAATACTTTTTCGCGAATGGGATAGAGGGCACAACTGATGGGCTTAACAAATTGAGCGCTCGAGCTTTGCTCGCTTGCTACCGAAGGGACGCAAGAATTAGCTATCGCCCTTGCTCTTTTTTCGAGCACACAGAGACAACAGTTATGGATTGTTTTCCCTTCCACGTCGATATCATCATAGCAGGTGAACACGCAGTCCTTACCATTGACAATACTGGTGACGAGGTCACCCTCCTGATCAGTATAGGCCACACCCTGCTTGTCGATGACAGCCTGCGCCGAAGCCGAGAGGTCGCCCCACACGTCATCGACGCAATTCTCTATCTCCATCACCTCGTCGAGCGTCACAGGGGCACCAGCATCGCCTTCTATACAGCATTCACCCTTGCACACCTCCAGGTCGCAGCAGAACAGCTCCGTGAGGATGTCGGACGAGATAAGCACTCCCCCAACCTCTAATATCGGCGGCAAAGCATTTACCATTGAATGGGCTCCTTTCCCTGTTCAGTAAGATACTGGTTGCAGCGTGAGAACTGATGCTGTCCGAACCAGCCGCCACGATTCGCACTCAAGGGCGAAGGGTGTACGGACTCGAGCACCAAATTGTTCTGTTTATCAATCATATAGGCCTTGGAACGTGCAAATCCGCCCCACAGCATATACACCAGATGCGTGCGTTCTGTGGCCAGCGCTTTGATGGCGGCATCGGTAAAGGTCTGCCAACCCAGCGTGGCGTGACTGTTGGCCTGATGGGCCCTGACGGTCAGCGTAGCATTGAGCAGCAGCACACCCTGCTTGGCCCAGCGCGTCAGGTCACCGCTCTGTGGCATTGGGGTACCGAGGTCCTGTTCTATCTCCTTGAAGATATTCTGCAAAGAGGGCGGAAATATCACGCCATCCTGCACAGAGAAGCTCAGTCCGTGAGCCTGTCCTGGCTCGTGATAAGGGTCTTGTCCGATTATTACCACCTTCACCTGATCAAACGGACACAGGTTGAAGGCATTGAAAATGAGTCGTCCAGGAGGATAGCACATACCAGCGCCATACTCCTGCCTAACCTTCTCTGTAAGGCCTGCGAAGTAAGGCTTTTCGAATTCGCCCTGCAGATGCTGCTTCCACGACTCCTCTATCTGTACGTTCATAGCAATTCGTTGATATGATCTATCATCTCCTGCGGCAGGGCAAAATGGGGGTCGTCGCTATGGGCGTTGATGGCTTCGAGGAAATGGGGCAACTCCTCACGATAGACATCCTTCATGTGATGGTTCGAGTCGTTGCTATGCGTGAAGCTATAGGTGATGTTAGCCAGACGGTCGGCCAGCTTCAGGAAGGGAGCATAGGGCGTCTCGCGGATGCCCTGATAGTAACGCTCGCCTGCCCTTTCGGCACGAGTGCGACCTTTATCGTTGGTCAGCGCATAGACCATCTCAGCAGCCATATAGGCCTGGTCGTCGTTCATAAAGAGACGTGCCGCCTTGGTCACATCATTATAGGTCATGCGTGCATCCTCGATGCTATCATGATAGTAGGCAGCGAAGAAGAGCGGCAAGATGTCAGCCTCCTGCTGGCAGACCAGGTGTCCGTACTTGAACACCGAGTCTGCCACCATGTCGAGGTGAAAGCCGTAGGGATGCTTCTTGTCGTAACGCTGGTTCACGCTTTCGTGCAGCATATAGGCACGATCCCTCACTTCTTCCAAATCAAGCTTATGCTTGTCAACAATAGCTTGAAACTCCTGCTGGGTCATTAGTCACAAATCAGATTTTCGCCAGTCATATCCTTGGGCTGCTCCAGTCCCATGATGTGGAGGATAGAGGGAGCCACGTCGGCCAGACGACCATCCTTCACAGTAGCCGAGTTATTATCGGTGACATAGATGAAGGGCACAGGGTTCAGCGAGTGAGCGGTGTTAGGAGTACCGTCAGCGTTGATGGCGTTGTCAGCATTACCGTGGTCGGCAATGATGATAGCCTCGTAGTCGTTAGCCTTAGCAGCTTCGATGACATCCTTCACGCAGTTGTCAACGGCATGAACGGCCTTTGCAATAGCGTTGTAGATACCTGTGTGACCCACCATATCGCCGTTGGCAAAGTTCACCACGATGAAGTCATACTGCTGGGTGCCGATGGCAGCGACCAGCTTGTCCTTTACCTCGTAGGCGCTCATCTCTGGCTTCAGGTCGTAGGTAGCCACCTTTGGTGAAGCCACCAGGATGCGGTCCTCATTGGCATACGGAGCCTCGCGACCACCATTGAAGAAGAAGGTGACGTGAGCATATTTCTCTGTCTCAGCGGTATGCAGCTGCTTCTTGCCCTGCTGGCTGAGGTATTCGCCCAGGGTGTTCTCCACGTTCTCTTTGGGGAACAGGATATGCACGCCCTTGAAGTTGGCATCGTACGGTGTCATGCAGTAGTACTGCAGACCAGGGATGGTCTTCATGCCCTGCTCAGGCATATCCTGCTGGGTGAGCACGATGGTGAGCTCCTTGGCGCGGTCGTTGCGGAAGTTGATGAAGATAACCACATCGCCCTCCTCGATGCAACCGTTGACGCTGCTGTTGTGGATAGGCTTGATAAACTCGTCGGTAACACCCTCGTCATAGCTCTCCTGCATGGCCTTCACCATATCGGTAGCCTGCTTACCAGTGCCGTTGACGATGAGGTCGTAGCCCTCTTTTACGCGCTCCCAGCGCTTATCGCGGTCCATAGCATAGAAACGACCTACGATGCTGGCGATGGCGGCGTCGTTATCGGCACAAACCTTGGTTACCTGCTCGATGAAGCCCTTACCGCTCTTGGGGTCGGTATCACGACCGTCCATGAAACAGTGAACGAAGGTCTGGTTCTTCAGTCCGTAGTGCTTACCAACTTCGATAAGCTTGAACAGATGATCCAAAGAAGAGTGTACGCCACCGTCAGAGCAAAGGCCCATCAAGTGCAGCTTTTTTCCGTTCTCCTTAGCATAGGTATAGGCAGCCTTCACCTGAGGATTCTCCACGATAGATCCGTCCTTGCAGGCACGGTTAATCTTCACGAGGTCCTGATAGACGATACGGCCTGCGCCGATATTGAGGTGACCCACCTCCGAGTTGCCCATCTGTCCGTCGGGCAGACCCACGTCCTCACCAGAGGCCTGCAACTGCGAGTGAGCCGATACTGCTGTGAGATAATCCAGATAAGGCGTTGGTGTGTTGAAAATCACGTCACCCTTACCATGCTGTCCGATTCCCCATCCATCGAGAATCATCAAAAGTGCTTTCTTTGCCATAGTTCTTTATATATTAAAATGTGTAACTCTGCTTTTGGGCTGCAAAGTTACACATTTTTAGGGAGTTAACAGGACAATGTCGAGTTAATTGGAGTTAAAACGCCATTACTTCATGTCGAAGCCCATGCGCAGACCGTCGTAGCTCTTCGACAGTTCGCCAATGGTCTGGAGGGTCTGGTTGCCACTCAGCGCCGACATCGTCTGGAGCAGCGACAGCAGTTTCGACGATTCGAACAACAGGCCGATACCGTCGGCATTACGCTTGGCATAGCAGTTCACGTTAATCAGAATACCACTCATGGTAATCTTGCTCTGAGCCTCGTCGAAGGTGTATCTTCCGCTCCAGTTCTTACCTGCCACCTTGGCAGAGAAAGTACCGTCCTGATTGAAGGTCACCTGCGTATTGCTTGATGTAATTCCCACTTTCTGGAAAGAAGGCTGCAGCTTGGTCTTGATTTCAGAAGCCACAATCTCACCACCAGCCTGAGCCAGCAACTGCTCGCTGGTGAAGGCACAACCAGGCTTGCTGTAGGTCCAGGTGCCGATAATTCCCTTCTGAGTCATCTTCGAAGTACCACCCAGCACGCTCTGCAGGATGTTTCCTACTGCTGCGCCAGTATTGGTGGCGGCGCTGGTGCCGTTAGCGGTCTGTCCGCCTGTCAACACATCGGTGAGTACGGCATTACCCAGAGTGTTCATGTTACCGCTTGTTCCGCAGCCGCACAACATCATGACGGCTGCTGTCATAGAGATAAAGATTTTCTTCATTTGCTTGTCTTTTTAAATGTTATTATCGTTGTTTTGTTATTCGCAATACAGGCTATTCGCATAATATACAAACGCAGAAACAGCGAACTTATTGTATGCTAATGAGACAAATGTGAAACCAAATGAAACCAAAAAGCCGATAAAATGGCCTTTTTTGCCCATAATGAAACATTTATTATGGAATTCTGATACAAAAGAGGATGGTTATTTGGAAAAAATACACTAATTTTGCACGCTGAATAAAAACCTAATGCCCTCAGATGAATAACAGGGAGATTATAGAGGCGTACTATCGTGACCATCAGAAAGAATTGCTGACCTACACGAGTTCCAGACTGAACAACAGCGTTCTCGCAGAAGACATCGTACAGGATGTGTTCCTCAAACTGCTGTGCAATCCCCAGCCTATCATGGAATGTACGCTGCCTGCCCTGGCACTCACCATTGCGCGCCATCTGATCAACGACTATTACCGTCGCCTGCACTATCAGCTGTTGTTCTCGCAGACGCTGACCAAGAACCCGATGACTGGCGAGCGCGAGGCCGAGCATCTGCTGTCGGTACATGAGATGACGGCGTTGCTGGAGCGCGGACTGGCCCGTGTGGCAGAGCCTTGCCGCAAGGTGTACAGGCTCCACATCTATAAAGGCATGAAGGTGAGCGATATCTCGCGTGAGCTGAGCGCCGACTATAAGTCAACGGAGTATCGTCTGGGTATTGCCCGCAAGGAAGTGAGGAAATACCTGCGACACATCTCTTAATCTATTCCCCAAAATCAAAGGACAACTGACCATCGCCCAGCAGGTTATACGACAGGCGATGATAGGGTGTGGTGCCATACTGACGAATGGCATCGCGATGCTTCTTCGTGGGATAGCCCTTGTTCGAGCGCCAGTCGTACTGAGGATACTCGTCGGCCAACTGGTTCATGTAGTCGTCACGATAGGTCTTGGCCAGTATCGAGGCAGCAGCTATCGAGAGGTACTTGCCGTCGCCCTTGACGATAGTGGTGGAAGGGAGGGGGACGTCGGCGGCGATGCCGTTGACCACAGGACGATAGGGCTTGAACCTGTTGCCATCGACGATGACGGCCTGCGGACGCACCTTCAACTGGTCCAGGGCCCGATGCATGGCGAGTATCGAGGCGTTGAGGATATTGATTTTGTCAATCTCTTCTGGTGTGACGATGCCCACAGCCCACGCCACCGCATCGCGCTCAATGACCTCACGCAGCAGGTAGCGTTTCTTCTCCGTCAACTGCTTCGAGTCGTTCAGCAGCTCGTTCTCATAGCCGTCAGGCAGGATGACTGCCGCCGCATATACGCTGCCAGCCAGACATCCTCGCCCAGCCTCGTCGCATCCTGCCTCTATCAGTCCGTCGTAATAATGGTTCAGCAACATAAGTCGTTCATTCTATTTGGGTTACAAAAGTACAAAAAAAATGATGATTACCGTCATCTTAGTCTCAAAATCTTTCACCTTTGTATAAAAATTTGGACGTTTCCGCAATTTTTCCTATCTTTGCGCTCTGTAAATGCAGCCGTTTGTGCTGCCTGAAAATCAACAACTTAATATTAACCTAAAAAAACAAGAAAGAGAAATGAAAAAACTTGTGATGAGTTTTGCTGCGCTGGCAATGATGATGCTCGCAGCTTCGTGTGGAGGAAACAAGAGTGCTAACGCCGAGGCCACTGCCGAAGGCGAGGCCGAAGCCGCTCCTGCTGAGGTGACCTACGAGACCTTCAACGTTGAGAAGTATGGTGTGAGCATCGATGTGCCCCAGGGCATGCGTCGTACTGACGATCCCGTGATGGACAACGGCGCCCTGTGGAGTTTCATTGCTGAGGACGACCCCGAGGACTTTGCCGTCTCTGCCGGCATGGGTATCTCTGTCTACGAGTATTATGAGGAATATACTGACGAGAAGATTCAGAAAGAGTTCGAGTCGATTCCCGAGGAGGCCATCGACAGGAAGATTGACCTGGAGAAGAAAGAATACTCCTACTCACTCGAAGGCCAATACCTCAACGAGTACAACCGCGTGATGTACAAAGGTAACCTGTGCGTTACAGGCCACGTGACATACTCAGAGAAGCACGCCGACAAGCTGGGTGGCGACATTCGCGACCACATCCTAGGCTCCATGAAGTGGAACTAAGCGTTGCTCAGAACATCTTTGAAACACGGTGGATACCTTCAACGAGGGTGTCCACCTCTTCTTTTGTATTGTAGAGGGCAAACGAGGCACGGACGGTACCTGTGACACCCAGACGGTCCATCAGCGGATGGGCACAATGGTGGCCTGTGCGCACGGCAATGCCCAAGCGGTCGAGCAAGGTTCCCATATCCAAGTGGTGGATGTCGCCCACGTTGAAACTGACCACGGCGTCTTTGTTGGCGGCAGTACCGCCAACCACAGGACAAGGGCCATAGATGTGGATGTTGGGAATGGTCTGCATTTGCTCCATGCAATAGCGGGTGAGCTCCTTTTCGTGAGCCTCAACATTATCGAGGCCTAATGAACAAAGGTAATTGATGGCAGTGGCCAGTCCGTGAGTGGCTACGTAGTCGGGGGTGCCAGCCTCAAACTTAAACGGCAGGCGCTCGAAGGTGGTCTTCTCCCACGTCACCTTGTCAATCATCTCGCCGCCGCCCTGATAGGGAGGCAGCTTCTCCAGCCATTCCTCCTTGCCATAGAGCACGCCGATACCTGTGGGGCCGTACATCTTATGGCCGCTGAAGGCAAAGAAGTCGCAATCCAAATCCTGCACGTCGACCTTCATGTGGGGCGTGCTCTGGGCGCCGTCCACCAGCACGGGGATGCCTCGCTCATGGGCCAGCTTTACTAATTGCTTCACAGGGTTGATGGTGCCCAGCACGTTGCTTACGTGGGCGATGCTCAGCAGCTTGGTCCTCTCCGTCAGGTATGTTGCGACTGAGTCGCAACCAACAAGGAGCCCCTCATCGGTGATGGGCAAGTGCTTCACCACGATGCCCCTCTTCTCGGCCTGCAACTGCCAGGGCACGATGTTCGAATGGTGCTCCATATCGGTGACCACCACCTCGTCGCCAGCCTTCATCTGACTCTCGCAGAACGAGCTCGCCACCAAGTTGATGGCCTCCGTAGTGCCTCGCGTAAAGACTATCTCCTCCGTCTTCCCGGCATTGATAAAGGCGCGCACCGTCTCGCGAGCCGCCTCGTGCAGATCGGTGGCCTGCTGACTGAGATAGTGAACACCGCGATGCACATTGGCATTCACATTCAGATACTCCTCGCGCATGGCATCGAGCACGCACAGAGGCTTCTGGGTGGTAGCCGCATTGTCCAGATACACCAGCGGCCTACCATATATCTCCCGCTTCAAAATGGGGAAATCATCACGTATTTTCAGAACGTCGTACATACCTTATTCTTAATTTGGCGACAAAGGTACAAAATATTATTAAAAAACTTGGAATTTATCAAAACTATTTTGTATCTTTGCACCCAGACTAAACTCTTAAAACTTTTTGCGTATGAAACATTTAGTACTTGCAATGATGATGGCAACAGCCCTGAGCACAACAGCCGTTGCCCAGAACAGAGTAAAGAACATCTATGCCAGCTCAGCCAAGCTCGACATGGAACTGATGCAGAAGAGCGACCAGACCGTACAGCTGAACCGCTACTTCTTCGCAGGCTACAACACCCTGTGCCTCCCATTCTCGCTCACAGGCGACCAGATGGCAGCAGCCGCCAAAGACCTCAAGATAGAGCGCTTGGCAGGCATCCAGCAGGAAGGACAGACCCTGAACCTCTACTTCGTGGACTGCACAGCCGACGGCATCCAGGCTGGCGTGCCCTACCTCATCTACTCGCCCACAGCCCAGTATCTGCGCGTGAAGAACAGCGAGGCGCTCAACTTTGACAACGAGCTCAAGGCCGTACGCATGAGCGACAACAACGGCAACACCATCACCTTTGGCAGCGCCTGGGAGAGCATCGAGAAAGTAGGACGCTACGGCATTCCCGCCAAGCAAGACGTCACCCCGCTGCAGGCCATCCTCGTGCGCACCAACGCCGACAAGACCTTCCTCCCCACCCGCTGCGGCTTCTCTTGGGACCAGCAGGCACCCTCTGCCACTGACCTCCAGATTATCCACGCCACCAGCATGGCCGAGGTAACCGCCATCACCACCGCCACTCAGAACAAGACCTCTGACGGCAACTACTACGACATGCAGGGCCGCAAGGTGAACAAGAACGCCAAGGGCCTCCGCATACAGGACGGCAAGAAGGTGGTGAAGTAAGTAGCCACACCTTTTATAACAATAACAAAGAGGCCCCAGAATTTTCTGAGGTCTCTTTTTTTCTGATAATGTCTTTCAGCTGTAACACTATAACGTGTAACGCTACATCCAGAATCTATCATGACTAAGACGACATGATATAGGTACAACATATCGTAGTCGCCGAAATGCTTATTTTACGAGGACTTTTCTCGTCTTGCCATCGTTGGTTCGGATGATGTTCAGACCGTGTGAGGGCTTGGCGACGGGCTGTCCTGAGAGGTTGTAAACCGTGCGGTTGGCATTGTTGGCGCCAGATGCTATCTCGTGGATGCTCGTCTCGCTGGGGTCTTCTATCTGCCATACGAAGTTTGGCGTCACGTCGTAGTCGGCCTCAGGAATGCCGTCTTTGTTGTTGTCCATCACAGTCCAATAGGAGTCGGCACCCCAGACGATGGCTGCGGCGTTAGTGGCTCTCACGGCGTAGAGGTCGCCGTTTTTATACCACACTTGGCCTTCCCAGTCGCTGCGGGCTTCGGTGCTTTTCAGCAGGGCTCCCTGATGCACGATATCGCCAGTAGCTTCGTTAGTGAGCTTGGGGTTCGAGAACGAGCTGTTCACCTTTCTGCCAGGCGATGCAAACAGGAATGTGGACGATGAGCTCTTGGTCTCTGTGAAGGTGAAGGGCTTGGCGTCGGGGGTCTCCGACAGCGTGCCCTGGCTGTTCAGATAGAACTTCTTGGGACCTTCTGGCGTATCGTACATGGTGTAGATATAGTATTTCGACCTGGCAGGAATGGCCTCGAGGGCATCCAGATATTGCTGTTCCGTCACAGGGCTGTAGTCCTGACCGAAGACGAGGGCGTTGTCCTGTTTTTGCCAGAGGCTGGCATAGTTGTATGGGTATTCGATGTATTGGTTGGTGATGATTGACCACGAGTCTGGCGCGTTGCGTACGGCTGTCATAGCGTAGTAGCCAGCGTATCTGAAGAAGTTCAGTCCCAGCTTGCCGTTGCGCATTTCCATAAAGTTGCAGTACTGGCCCTGATTGGTTCTGGTGAAAACCAC
>Ga0310786_10004815_pt1 | contig 18605 bp, 14 predicted proteins | sample AusTroGonzalo_MG_FD_203881 | JGI IMG/M metagenome (GOLD analysis project Ga0310786, IMG submission 203881) | Bovine rumen microbial communities from tropical cattle in Woodstock, Queensland, Australia - Gonzalo_03 (v2) (version 2) | ecosystem: Host-associated > Mammals > Digestive system >... | reverse complement strand
CTGAATCCATCCTATCCCTCCATACGCTGCCGCATCTGGAGCACCTCACCATCAGGAATTCAGAGTCCCACGTCTTGCTCTTGCAGCTCGGGCATCTGAGAGGATGCGCATCGGTGCTGAACCATCTATGGCCGCACCTCATGCAAATGCATCTGTGAGCGTCCCTGCGGTTCCATATCGTAGACTTGCATTCGGGGCAGAGCTTGGGATTGGGATGATCGGGACGGATGCTCCAGGTGTGGCCGCATACAATGCAGCGGTGCATGCTGTCATCACCGTTCCCCTTTTGCTCCCTGACGGATCCGCTGTCCTCCTGGGATCCGTCCCGCTGCTCGTACATGCGGCGGATGATCTGTCCCAAGCGGGAGTTCCCGAAATCCATCTTCGATAAGTCTTCCATGTTGCATCCCGATATGGATTAAATTACCAACATCGTTAATTGTTGATATAAAGAAATAGATTATCGGTCGTTTCAAGTGAAATAGGTAAATCGTTGCAGATCACATTCCGAAATATGCCGCTTATATCGTGCAATAGGTAAAAAGCAGATGCAGATGATGACCTCATCCATCGTTGTACAAAGAAATAGGATCCTCTGTGAATATGTTGTCGTTCACCACTATCCCATTGTCAGAATAGGCGCTCATTATCACATCGAACGACTTTCTGATGCACTCGATAGGCTTTCCGAACCTCAGCGCTATGGCCTCCGGGCTCATGCCTATGAAATGCAACGCCAGGATCTCGGCGTCCGTTTCCTCCAGCCCCAGCCTCTTCATGAAGTAGCTTATGTTGGACCTGTAATCGTCCCTTTGCTCGTAAAGCTCGTCGGCCAGATTCCTCCAGAATCCGTCGTACCTCGGATCGTAGGCCCGCTGGATCAGGGAGCCGAGCTTCAGACCCGTGCGTTTCAACAGATCCTGGATGTACATGGCGTTCCGGGGTATCCCATCCTTCCACAGATATACGCAGCCCTGATCGTACGAGTAGAGATACGTCATCTTCATGCCTCCTTCGGACCAGAACACTACCGGCGATTCGTTGCCACCCCCCTTGGCCAGGTGCGTTCCGCACCTCGGACACACTTCCGCATCCTCGCTGGTGGATTTCCATGTGGTACCGCAGAAATTGCACTGATGATCTATGGCCATCCTCCTGGACCTGGAGGAGGAGCAATTGGGGCACTTGGTGCCTGTAGATTGCGGCATGTAGACGGAATTGCACTTGTTGCAATACATGAGCCTCGGAGACTCGTTCCACTTCCGGGACTTGCAGGCAGGGCACATCCTGACCTCGTCGGATCCCCTCCCGCCGTTGGTGACCCATCTGTGACCGCACCTCCTGCATTGGAGCTTGAATGTCAGCTCGTCCCATTTCAACGACTGGCACTTAGGGCACCTCTGCGGACGGTCCACCTTGTTGCGCCACACATGGCCGCATTTCCTGCATGTGAACTGGTTGAGCTTCCCGTCGTTCCATTTGGTAGAGTTGCACAGAGGGCACTTCGCCGGCATCTCGTCCGTACGCCCCACCCATATGTGGTCGCATTGGTTGCAATGGTGCTTCATAGGATCCGCTGTATCGAATATGTGCCTCCCGCACCCCGGGCACCCGTCGTCCAGCCCCTTGATCTTCCAGGATGTCCCGCAGAATGCGCATGTGTGCTCGCGCATTACCGGGACATCGTACCTCGACGACCTGCACCTGGGGCACATCTTCGGCTTCCTGTTCTGGCGCACAGTCCACAGGTGCCCGCATCTGTAGCAGTAGGCCTTCTTGCCGTTCCAAAGGTCTCCAATATCGGCCATCGTACCAACAATATGTATTGGATATATATTCCATCGACATTTCCATTACAATCAAGAATCACGGGTCGTCCTCTATGTACCTCTTCGGCAGGACGTAGATCTCCCCATCAGCGTCGAGGCCAACCCGGGCCTCTACCTCGTAGACGTCCCTTATCAGCTGCTCCGTGATGATCTCCTTCGGGTCCCCCACGGCGACGACCTCCCCCTTCTTCATGATCACGCAGAGATCGCAGTACCTCGCCATCAGGGAGATGTCGTGCTCCGCGACCATCACGGTCATGTCGGCGCGGGCCATCTTCTGGAGGTACTCCATGACCTGCAGCTTGTACTTCATGTCCAGATGCGAGGTGGGCTCGTCGACGAGCATGAGCTTGGGCTCCTGGACGTACGCCTTCGCGATCAGCGCACGCTGCCTCTCGCCCGAGGAGCACAGTGCGACCTGCTTCCTCCTCAGATGGTAGATCCCGAATGTCCTGAGGGCCTCCTTGGCGATCCTCTCGTCCTCCGGGTCCTCCCACCAGATCCTGTCCACGAACGGGTACCTCCCGAGCATCACCATGTCCATCACGCTCATCCCGAAGGTCTGACCGGCCTCCGCCGGCACGTTCGCCACCATCTTGGCGACCTCGGCGGGCTTCATGGCCGAGACGTCCTTGCCGTCCACCTCTATGGTCCCCTCGGTCTGCGGGTGTGTCCTGGAGATGCACTTCATCATCGTGGACTTCCCGCATCCGTTGGGGCCTATCAGCCCTATGAGCAGCCCCTTGCCGAACTCCAGGTCTATGCCGTTGAGGGCCCTGAACCCGTCGAAGTCCTTCACCAGGCCCCTTATCCTCAGGACCGGGGCGTCATCCGTCATAGTTGCGCCCCCTCTTCATGAGCATGTACGCGAACACGGGGGTCCCTATCAGCGCGGTGATCGCCCCCACGGGCAGCTCCGCCGGGGACAGCACGGTCCTGGCCACCAGGTCCGCGAACAGCATCAGCATCGCGCCGATGACTATCGATGCCGGCATGATCAGGCGGTGGTCGCTCCCCAGCGCCATGCGGCACGCATGGGGGACGACGAGACCGACGAACCCTATGATCCCGCAGAACGCCACGCACAGGGAGGTCAGCACGGACGCCACGATCATCGTGACCCTCTTGAACCTCTTCACGTTCAGCCCGAGCTGGGCGGCCTGGTCCTCGCCCATGGAGTAGAGGTTGAACTCCCTGGCCCACACCATCGCTATCACCGATATCCCGATGACCGGGATGAACACTATCCAGGCGTTCTCCCATGTCACGTTGGCGAACGACCCGTAGAGCCACCACATGATGTCGGTCAGGTTGTCCTTGCCCATGGACATGAATATCGTCTGCACCGACGCGAAGGCGAATCCCACTATGGTTCCCGCCAGGATGTAGTTGATCGATGCCCCTCCGGAGCCCTCGGCGACGGTCATGGTGATCAGGAATGCGATTATCCCTCCGACGATGGCCATGAAGGGGATGATGTACAGCGAGTTGTCGACGAGGAACGGCACCGAGAACCCGATGGCCGTCGCGGCTATGGCCAGGCATCCGGCTCCGGAAGACACTCCCGTGATGTACGGGTCCACCAGGGGGTTCCTGATTATGGCCTGGTACATGCATCCGGCTATCGACAGCCCCGCGCCGACCGCGATGGCCGCTATGGTCCTGGGGAGCCTGGCGTTGTAGACGTACAGCTCTATCATGTCCAGGTTCGTGTCGCCGTCGATGGCCTTCGCGATGGACGAGAACAGCGCGGATACCGCGTCGCTCAGCGGTATCACCCCGCCGGACGATATCGAGATCGATATCAGGAAGGCGACCACGGACATGAACGCGCCGAACAGGACGATCAGCCTGAACCTCTTCTTCTTCAGCTCAATCTCGGATACGTCGGGTTCCTCCAGATCGGATCTCAGGCCCCTGTATCCGTCCTTCATCTGAGAGAGCATACCCCCTTTGGACATCGTACGGTCCTCCTGTAAAGCATAGCGAAAGCGAATACCGCGGCGGCGATCGCGCCAGCCGCGAGGTACCATGACCAATGCGCGAACCCGACGGTCTGGAGCTCCTTCACCTTCTCCTCGTCGGTCCCCTCCCCCTTGACGTCGGAGAGGCAGTAGACGGCGCCGAAGTCGTTGCCTGTGTAGATCCTCCCGTCGATCACCGTGGGCTGGACCATCGAATAGGAGTCCTCAGTGTAGGGCGATAGCAATACCCTCCAGACCTCCCCTCCGTCCTTCGAGTCCCATGCGGTGAGCGCCCCGCCGGTGGGCCAGAACGCCCCCGCGGAGTAATCCGTCCCGTAGAGGATCCCGTCGGCGTCGAGGGTCAGCGCCCCCTTGATCATCTGGTAGTCCTGCGACTTCCAGACCACCCTCCCGTCCCAGTCGAACTTGTACACGGCGGTGGTGGCGTCCACCTCCGACCCGTCGGTCGCGATGAACTTCTGGCTGCCAGCGGACAGCGGTGAGACGTACGTGTAGAATCCCGAATCGGTGACCACCGGCGATGTGAACAGGGCGTCCAGCCTCCACTCCATGCCATCGACCTCCGCTGTGTCCCCGGTACTGGGATCAAGCGCCAGCAGGTACCCCTCCAAGGAGAACAGCGCCCCGTCCGTGCAGCCGACCAGCAGGTGGGAGCCGTCCGGGGACAGCGAGATGGATGCGGCGGACCCCGGTGTGCCGGGCGCCGCGGGGTTGTCCTTGCGCATGTCTATAACGCGCCTCTCCCAGATGACCTCACCACTGTCGGCATCCAGCGCGTGGACGTACCCCTCATAGCTGCCGATGAACAGCATCCTCTTCCCGTTGACCTCGCCTATTGTCGGAGCATGAAAGTAGAAGCATCCCCTCGTGCCGGTGTAGCGGCCGTCTGGATCGGTACCGACAGGCGGTTCGTACACCCAGTCGATGCCGAGCCCCCCGTCCTGGGATAGATAGAGGCACATTATAGCCCCCGATGACGTCCCGAAGTAGATCCTCCCAGAATCGTACACTGGGGTGGTCCCACCGGTCTGGAAGACCCTACCGTCCCATATGACGTCCCCGTCATCATCGGTGGGTGGGTCCACACCGACCTCCATGACGTCCATGACCTCGCCTGTGAACCTATCAAAGCATATCACATCGCCGCAGGTGAAGGTGACGACGAGGAAATCCCCCACTATCACGGGGGTGGTCACTTCGTAGCCGGCGCCCTTGCGCTCCTGATGCTTCCAGACGATTCCGCCTGTGAACCTGTCCAGGGCATAGACCCAGGCGTCCTCGTCCCCGCCGACCGCGCCGTAGGCGCCTCCGGTGGTGTGGTAGAGCATATCACCGGCCACCACCAATCCAGAGTCCACGTACCCGGTGGTATAGGTGTTGTACCATTCCACTGGGACCTTGGGCTCCTTCTGGCCGTGGGACATGGAAACACTGGAAGCCGATGATGAACCGGCGAGCGTTGTCCAGGACGTCGGGTACTCGGGGGTGGAGACGGGCTCGAAGCCCTCGGGATAGTAACCGAAGGCTACCGTCCCTGTGCAGGATGTGCCCAGATTGGTGCCCATGTCCTCCCAACGACCCGCCCATTGGTACACATGCCACCTGCAGTCTTCGGTACTCTTTGATTTTATGCGATCCACCACATCATCGTCCACGGAGCTCTCGAGGACCTGCGCGAAAGTCCCACCGCCCATGTTGTCGTACCATACGTACGACCCGTTGCCGAAGTCGACCAGCACCCTGTCCGCCGCATCGGCGCCCGATTCGACCGCCGGGAGGACCTGGACGGCGACGATGACCGCTGCCAATATGGCGATCCAGCGTTTCATGCTCTCCCCCTCTGGTATTTGAGGTAATCTGAATAATCGTCCCCGAGGAACTTTGGTATCGTGTCCAAAGGGTCCCTGTACTCGAACTGGTCGGGGTGCAGGGCCTTACCCAGCAGCTCGGCCGCCTCGGACAGCCTCGGCCCGGGCCTCGACAGAAGGTCCGCCGCTTTGCCTGAGAAGATGTAGATGTTGCCGTTCCTATACGCCGGGGTCTCCTTCCAGACGGGATCTATGCGGTCCAGGATATCATCGTACTCCTCCTGCGTGGACACCTCCTTGCTGTGCAGTATGATCATCACCTGGGGTTGCTTGGAGTTGATCTGTTCCTTAGAGACCATGAACCAGGACGACGACTGCGAATCGAACACGTTGGTCCCGGAAACCTTGGATATGATGTCGGATGCGAACGTGTCGCTTCCGGAGGTCCACGGAGACGGGTCGGCCGACAGCGCGATGAAGGTCCTGACGGACGCCTGGTAGCCGATGACCCCGGACACGGTGTCAATGGTACCCCTGAAGTTCTGGATAACGCCGTTGGCGTTCTCGCTCAGCCCCATGGCCGAAGCGACGATCCATATGTTATCGTAGAGAATGTCCACAGCGGTCACGTCGTAGGTAACCACGCAGTCTATCCCGGACTTCCTGAGCTTGTCCGCCATCGCTACATGCTCCCCCGTGCCGCCCTCGCAGAAAACTATGTCCGGCCCGAGTTTCACGATCCATTCGTAATTGGGGTCGGAGTACCCACCCACGTTCTTTATCGTCCCGGCATCTTTCGCGTCGGCTATCTCCTGAGGGTAGTTGCTGTAGAGGTCCGTCCCCACGATGTACTCGAAGCCACCTACTGAGCATATGGTCTCCGTCACCGACGGCGCGAGCGAGATGATCTTGAGCTTCTCGCCCGTCCTGAGCGAGTGCCCCGAGTCCGCGTAGCTGTAGTACGTGAACCCCGACTGGTCCGTCCCGGGGATGACGTCTTCCGGCCCGGATGCCCTGGCCCAGGCCACGATATCGCCATCGTCCAGCATGACCGATGAGGGATCCGCGCAGAGCTCCCAGTCCCCGCCGTCGAGCATGTACATGCCCCACTTCTTTCCCTGGAGGTTGGACTGCTCGTTGACTGAGAACACGATCGTGTGCTCGGTATCCTGGTAGACCAAAGGGTAGCCCCTGAGCCCACAGGCCGTCTCGAGGGCTTCGTACCCGTCCATCCCGTCCCCGAAGTCCAGACTCACCCATACGGTGTCCCAGTATCCGAAGTCTATGACGACCCCGCTCCTGTCTTCCGCCTCGGCCTGGGTCAGCCCCATGGCCGGTGTTATGACCACGATCAGCACAGCCGTCACGGCCGATATAGCGATCTTGGCCATCCGGGCATTCATCGGAGCAAGTCCTCCGGTATGGTTGACGGCGCGGGGAGGGCCCTCTCCACCCCTTCCTTCTGGGTGGTCTGAAGGACCAGGGCCATGTAATGACGCACGTCCATATCGTACAGGCCGAGTGCCCACTGGTTGTAACTCCACTGCCTCCCGTCGTCGAGGGTCGCAGCATCGGGGTTGTAGGAGTACTGGGACCAGTATGTCCAGTCCCCGTTCTTGAGCCCCTGATCGGACCAATCCATAAACTCCAGGAACCAGCCATACATATCGGGCTTGATGCCATGGGAGTGGATAACCTCCCCGTCCAGCTTGTAGACGATCTTGTTCCCCTCGCAGTCCACCGTCAGGGCCATGCCGCTGTACAGGCAGCTGTGGAGGGCGTCGACGAGGGCCTCATTCATATTGGTCCCGGATCCCTTGATCCAGAATCCCTCCTCGACGGTTTTTGTGTCGAGCCCTGCGAGGTCCAGCCACTGGCGCAGTCCGCCAAAGCAATCTGCCAGCGTCTTGCCGTTCTCCTCGTTCTCCTTCTCCTTGAAGTCCCCATCGTCTATCTGCTTCTGGATAGAGCTGAACGAGGGAATCTGGATGAAGAAGTACACCTCCCTCTCCACCTCGAGGTCCGGCACCGTGTAGGTCACCTTGCCGGACTGTGTGGTCTTCTCGGAGTACTCCAGAGCCAGGGAAGCCCCCTCCACCAGGTTGGATTTGGTAGCAGGCTCCCATCCCGTCGGTGCCCTGTACCTGAACACCATCCATGAATGGTCGGCATCGTTGGCCTTCCCTTTGAACGATTGGACGTTGCCGTTGTTCGCGACGGATATATCATCACCGAACGCATCCTCGAGGATGCTCCTAATATCCGCGCCATTGGCTCTGTAGGCCACGTATGAGTCCCCTTCCAGCACGTTGACTTCCACATTGAATCCGGTGGCCTCGGTCTCCTTGTCCGTCGGCCCCATGCCGGCCACGATCACCGCAACCGCGGCCACAACAGCCACGACAGCGACGGCCAGCGCGATCATCGTCTTCTTTTCCAAGTAATCACCCCAAGCGCTCCGATAATCCGAGGCCGGATGCCGCCCCCAGAAGTATCTCGGCCCCGTCGAAGGTGCCGTCTCCCGACACCTCGAACACGAGCCTCCCTTGCTCCACATGCCCTTCCGTCAGCACGGCCTTGTCTTCGCAATAATAGCAGACGTTATGGGTCTCCCCCTCGTGGCCGCTGTAAACATCGATCAAAACAGTCATCTTCACGGCGGAATCCAGACCTTCGGATACCACCCTCAGCTTCAACAAGTCGGCCGAGGCAGTCCCCAGCGCGTCCATGATTGCTTTACCGCTGGCCCCTCCGGAGCCCAACTTGAAAACCTTGACGCTCGCATCATCCGAGAGCCTGCCCTCGAGCTGCACCCCGTTGCCGTTGTACACCGACCTGACTTCGTTCAGGGACCAAACCGCTTTGAACATCACGCCAGTGGTGAACGGATATACCGTGCCCACATCGTACATCTGCCCGTCATACGACCATCCGACGAACGTGTGCTCCGTCTTGGATGATCTGGGAAGATCTTCTATTGGCTTCCCGTATATGCCGTAGTAAGTGCCCTTCACCGCGGACCCACCGTCGGTATCGAAACCTATGATGCTGACCTCCGCCCACACTGCCTTCAGCGTCACTTCGCGGGTGATTTCCGTCACTGTCGGGACGTACGCCTTGCCTCCGTCGAACCATCCCCCGAACTCGTACCCCTCTTTCTCGGGCACGGGTACATAAGGCAGGGGAGAGCCCTTCGCAACCGCGATCTTCTTAACTGCGTCGCCGTTCTGCGGATCCAGGGTTACGGTCACCGCATCCGCGTAGATTGGGTCCAGCGCCATGTCCCCGGTTACTGGGGTGCAATGGGGGAACCACTCCTCGGAGCCCAGCTTCCAGCCGGTCAGGATCTTTCCCTCGGGTGCGCCCGCCCCGGGTAGGTCCGCGATGGCGCCTCTGGGCACCATCAGGACGATGTCCCCCGATGATGCCCTCAGCGTGACCTTGCAGCACATGGCCTGGAGCTCGCCGTAATTAGACACCTTCGCTCTGTCCTGCTCTTTCAGGGCCTCATACCTTCCGATTATCCTCTCGTAATCGCTGTAGTTGACGTGGCCATCCGCGGCCATATCGATGAACCTCTCTATCGCAGACTCCACGTCAGCGGCGGACAGGCTGCCGGCCCCTTCATAGCAGAAGAGCACCGTATCGTTCTTGACCAGCACATGCCCGTCCTCTGAGATGCTGAAGCTCTGGAAGCAGAACTGCGACGGTTCCGGCCTGAGCTTCATCACGACCTCCGTCCCATCTGTCTTCGAGTCGCGGATCACGAAGATGTCCGCATATCCCTTGGTGCTGTCCGGCTCCTCGCCAGGATTGACGTGACCGTACTCCATGAGATAGATGTACACTGCATAGCCGTTCTCCTCGGTGGAGTAGGCCGTCGTGAGCGATGCCGTAGCCTTCGTGCAGATGACGTTCCTTTCACCGTCGTCGTTGATGTATGTGGGGGTACAGCGGGCCTCCATGCCGCAGTCATCGTCGATATCGATGATCCAGAACGGCTCGTCGCTGCCCATGGTGCTCCCACCGCCACCGACGTAGATCGTACCGTTCCATATCACGGCCATGCTCTGGGTACCTCCATTGGGGCAGTCGGACTCCCACATCCTCTCGGAGCCCCTTTCGAACCCGGACCCGGTGACCTCGAACGAGCGGATAACCAGATGCTTGGGGGTGTACTCGTCAGGGTACTCGATGCTGCGGTCGATGACCCTGCTCATCGGGATGTAGACGCGGCCCTCGTAGGCGGTGGGTCCAGACGACGCATACTCCCTGTCGAACTTGATTGAGTCGACGACTACTCCCGTCTCGGACTCGATCATCATGGCGGTGGCGCCCCTATCCTCGAACCCCCTCTTCACGATCACCACGTAATCGCCGAAGAACGCGGGGGTAGCGTTGTACCAGCCGTCCGCCTCCACGAGCCATAGCGGCTCGACGGTCTCATCGGTCCTCTTCTTGTCGGTATCGACCGTCCTGAAGCAAGCGTAGTCGCCGGCGTACGTGCCGAAGTAGATCTTGCCGTCGCTGTAAGTGACGGTGCCCTCGACCTGCTCACCGCCGACTGGAACCGTCCTGAAGAGAGGCTTCAGGTTCTCGGCATCATAAGCATAGACGACTGTGGCGGTCCTACCGTCGGCCGCACACACGAATATCTTGCCGTCGCCATAGGCCAGTGCCATGCTGTACACGGCATCAGAATCGCAACCGACCTTAGCCAGGACCTTCCCGTCCCCGATCGCGCAGCGGAAGAGGGCGTTGTCATACCCGTTGAAGTAATAAACGGAATCCCCCACGCAGATTGCGGAGCTAGGGACCATCCAGGTTCCGCCTGTTGGGTCCATGTAGTAATCGGAGGTCCTCCATGCGAGGGTCATCTCTCCCTCGGTTATCGGAGTTTTGGAATCCGTGACTCCGAAGCTCCCGACGTTCCCTCCCATGTACTGCCATTGGGAGGCGGTCGGTTCTTCCCCGCCGTGGCCGCCGTCCTGGGATAGCGCAATAAATACACCCGCGCCAACCGCCACCGCGGCTATGGCTATAGCCACTATGATGCCGGCTTTCATGGCCGGACCTCGTTACCCGTCATAGAAGGTAATTCTCGTTCATAGGTTAAAGCACGAATTGTGGTTTTTATCCCCTAGACCATCCAATGCCCCGGATGACGGCATCCAGGCTCTTTCCAGAGGAAGGACGGACAGTTCGGTTTGGAGCCGTCTAAGGGCGAGACGATCCGTTCAAGGATTTCCAGTATGGCCAACCCTCATCATTTCGCGTGCTGCATGTTTGGGCCCGTGTCCTCCCCATTAAAATACATCGTCTTGGTGAAGCGAGGTTAGAAGCTTTGGGATATGTCACGTCGAACCCAAAGGTCAATCCTATCCTGACTCCTTATCTTTAACTGGTCCTGGCTGGATTCATTCCAGAATCTCCTCCCCGGAGATCCTGTGGATAAGGGAGTCGACGTACTCCCTCTCCGCCCTCATGGTCTCCAGCTCCGAGGCGGCGGCGATCCTGGCGTACTCCTGCAGGTTCCTTACCTCCCCGTCCGGGAACACGAAGCACGAGAAGATGCAGTCCAATTGGTAGGCGGTGATGTACGCGGATATCGGGGTGCGCTCCTCGCCGCCGTACCTCCCGTACCTCTCTCTCAGTTTCTTAAGGCTCCTCTGGGACGATTCCAGCGCCTCCTCGGAGAGCCTCTCGCCGGAGTACTCCTTGGACAGCCTATCGATCAGGGCCCGGTCGTGGTTGATCCTCTGGCGGGTGAACGAGCGGATGGCCTCGGTGAGGAACTCCGAGCGCGTGCTGTAGATGCCTATGGCCAGATGGTCGATCTCGCTGATCATGTCGTCCGAGAGGTTGATGACCTTCTTGACCGTCGGCTCCTTCCTCACGCTCTTCAACATGGAGCGGTAATCTACAAGCGATTATTTACGGATGCTGGCTGGACCCACGCCTATGCCGATAAGCATATCGCATTCGTATCGGTGATGGTTCATATTTATGCTAATCAGCATAATTATATACTCATTACGCCATGGTATCATCCGATGGCTGTCCTCCCCGGACCCATCGACAAAACATCTTCCCCGCCCACCGGTCGCGGCCGGCGCGGGGAGAGGAGGTTACAATGACCCCCATAGAAGCAGAACAGCAGGCGGCAAGGCGCCGCAGCGCGACATCCGGCGGTACCGGCGGGATCCCCGCCTCCGGATGCCGTGCTACCGAACAGGGTACCAGCAAGGAGTCGAACATCAATCAAATAATCGCCGGGAGGCGTCCGATATGACCAAGAACCAATTCAAGACGGACGCCGAGAAGTACCTGGCAGCGATCAAGGGAAACTACAAGGACTCCACCTATGACGAGAAGAGGAGGAAGCTCATCTTCTATTCGAATATACTCTACAAGCTCCATCAGGAAGGCAAGATCTCATCGTGCAATCCCAAGACCCTCACGAAGGAAGACATCAACGCATACGTGATCTACAGGCGCAGGAGCGGAGTGAAGGACTCCACGATCAGGAAGGACCTCTCCAACATCAGCGAGCTGCTGACCTTCGTCGGCAACGATGCCATGAAGGTGTACAGGGTCACCTACGGGAACATGAGGCCCAAGAGCTACAACGGGAAGCTCGACCCCCTCCCGGACGAGGTCATAGACAGGGTCTACGCCCTCGCCAGGGAGACCAAGGAGTGGAAGGTGCTCCAGGGATGCGTCGCGGTCATACTCGGCTGCGCCGCCGGCCTCAGACCCCAGGAGTCCAAGCAGCTGTACGTCAGCGACGTCCACCATCTGGATCCTCAACCGTACGTGTACGTCAGGCACGTCAAGGGCGAGGGCACCTGGGGGCGCGCCAGGAAGGTCCCGCTGAACGACGGCGTCGGCGACATCATCCAGAAGTACCTGGTTATGCGCCAGAGGAAGCTCGAGAGGAAGGGCATCTCCAGCGACGCGATGTTCCCTCCCATGAGGTCCGGCAGGGAGTTCGTCACGCAGCAGTCCATGAGCAGGTTCAAGCGCATAGTCGAGGAGGCCCTCGGCGACAGCTTCGTCCTCAAGGACGGCAGGCGCGCCTACGGGCAGAGGATGCTCGACAGGGGGGTCCCCATAGACTACGTGTCGTACTGCATGGGCCACGACTCCATCGAGACCACGCAGAAGTTCTACGCGAGCTACCGCGACAAGATGGTCCTGTCGGAAGTCCACCATATCCTCAGCGGAGGCACCGCGCCCCGATGGGAAACGGTGACGGCGTGGGTCCACCGGAAAAATGTGTGGACCCACTCCTTACCGAAACACCCGAAATAACCGTAAATAAACGCCAGAAAACAAGGCCAGATGTATGGAAAACAAGGTTGAATTTATGCTGATAAGCATATCGAACTGGTGGGCCCGCCCGGATTTGAACCGGAGTCTATGGCTCCCGAAGCCACAAGTATACCAAGCTAGCCCACGGGCCCAACGATTCCCCGATTGACTGGTCCGATAAAAGCATTGCCATCCGAGGCATGCAACATTCATAACAATCATAACAAACCAAGGTTAGAATAATCGCAAAGCATCTGGAGATTGCCAGGGTGGAAGTCCGGCTAGCAGGACTTCCATAGGCCTGCAGCCGGACTCGGCCCTGAGAATTCGAAGGAGGTGAGAACCTGCCAGAGAAGAAACAGGACCAGGGCCTGCGGCTGCAACTGCTCGCCCTGGTCCTTCAGTGGCTTCGGTTTATGGCCGAACTGCTGAGGTAAAAGACCGAAAGGTCTCCCGCCGCGTCAACGGCGGGTTCTCCCAATCTTCGAACTCTTATCCACTTCTCCCGCTTAAATATCTTGCCTACAGGTTTTGATACAAAGGCAGGAATCGACTACGTTGGCCATAGGTCAGATACTTATCCTAAGTCCGCAATCGCACCGACAATGACCATGCTGGTTGCCTACGACGGCCGCGAGAACACGGAGAAGGCGCTCGACTACGCCATCAGGAACGCCAAGGTGTACGGGGAGCAGCTAATCGTTTTGTCGGTCGTCACCCGCGACGGGAACCTGGACGAGACCAGGACCAGGATCGAGACCGCCCGCGCCAGGGCCGAGAAGTCAGGAGCGGAGGTACGCGCGATCGTGGAGTCCGGGGAGCCCGACAAGGTCATCCTCCAGACGGCGTCCCGCTTCGGATGCGACACGATCATCGTCGGCAGATCGAACAAGAAATCCAGCTTCGACAGGGTCGTCCTCGGGAGCGTATCCAACTCAATCGTGGCCAACGCCGGCTGCACCGTCATCGTCGTTCAGCGACGCATTCCCAGAGCCTTCACCAGGGACCTTATCACCCTGTCCGGGGTCGGAGGGCATCCCGGTATGAACACGGACGGCTCCATCTTCTTGACACCGTCTGGAACCACATCGCCGCCCACGAACAGGCCGCCGGATATGGCGCATGTCCCGGATGCGATCACGAGCTTTGGCTCGGGCACAGCATCGTAGGTCATCTCCGAGGCGACCTCCATGTTCCTGGCCATGGGGCCGGTCACCAGCAGCGCATCGGCGTGCCTCGGGGACGCGACCACCTTGATCCCGAACCTGTGCATGTCGTAGAACTGGTTCGATGCGCAGTTGAGCTCCACCTCGCATGCGTTGCACGACCCGGTGTCCAGCTCCCTGAAAGCCAGGGAACCCCTGAACATCTTGGCCACGGAATCGTCGAGCCTGCGCTCTATCTTCCCGATGTCGTAATCGCGGCCGAGCACCAGCTCCTCCCTGGTCAGCGCATAATCAGGCGCCGGGGCCTCCTGTATGTAGCCCTTGGGGCAGTGCTGGATGCAGTCCATGCACATCAGGCACCTGCCCAGGTCCACCTTCCAGCCGTCCTCTATCGTGATGGCCGACGTGGGGCAGATCCCCAGGCACATGCCGCAGCCGTCGCACTCCGACGCCATGGGCATGCCGCACCTCGCGGACATGAGCTCGTCCTTGGGGATCGTGTTCCTCCCTTTGCCACTCAGATTGTCGAATGCAGTCCCTAACATGGTATCACAGGTCGTTCCCGCTGTACGACAGCCCGAAGCTCTTGTTGATCAATGGGAAGTCCGGGACGACGTTCCCGGGCACCGCGTGGCACATGCCGAACCAGTTCCTGAAGGACGGGTCGCAGACATGGTACCTCCATATCCTGCCGTCCCTCACGTGCATCGAGTGCACCAGCTCGCCCCTGGGGGCCTCCACCACGCTGCAGTAGAACCCGTCCTCGGGCTCGACATGGACCCTGGTCTCCCCGGGCTCCATGTTCTGGATGCACTGGTGTATGAGGCTGAAGGATTCGGTGATCTCGGCGAAGCGCACCTTCGTGCGAGCGAGGACGTCCCCTCCGGTCTGCACGGGCATGTTCATGCCGAGGTCCCCGTAGGCCTCGTACCCGAACTCCCTCCTGCAATCGACCGGCACCCCGCTCGCCCTCCCTATGGGCCCGGTGGCGCCTATGTCCCTGGCGACCTGGGGCTCCAGCCTCCCGGTGGTCTCCATGCGGTCCTGCAGGGAGGGGCTCTCCATCATCATGTCCTCCAGGGCGTCCACCTCGAACTTCAGGCCGATGAGGAAGTCGTCCAGGTCCCTGAGGGTTGACTCCCCGATGTCCCAGCGTATGCCGCCGGGGACCACCGCGTTCATCAGCTGGCGGTGGTGGGTGAGAGTGAGGTTCATCCTGAGCACCTTCTCCATGATGCCCCCGCCGATGGCGGACGGGACGGAGAACGCTGTGTCGGTGCAGACTCCGGAGACGGCTCCGATGTGGTTGTACAGCCTCTCCATCTCCGCGAGCATGGTCCTTATCCTGACCGCCCTCCTGGGTATGGAGGATCCGGACTCCATCATCTCCGCGTAGGCGATGCTGTTGGCCACGCAGGTGTCCCCAGAGATCCTCTCCACGAGGCGGGACTTGTCCTCCCCGACCGGGAGTTCCAGCAGCTTCTCGACGCCCCTGTGGGTGTACCCAAGGGACGGGTTCAGCTCGAGGACCGTCTCCCCGGCCACGGAGAACCTGAAGTGGCCCGGCTCTATGATGCCGGCGTGCACCGGGCCCACCGGGATCTCGAACACGCCGTCGCCTGCGGTGGAGTTCTTGGGGAGCGGGATGCGCTCCTCGGATGCTATGTCGCAGGGGGACTTCTGCAGGGGATGCCCGCCGCCCCTCCTGCGGTACACTATCGGAGCGGGGACGGCGCCGTCGATCGTGACGCCGCTCATCTCCGCCATCATCCTCTCATGGCAGCCCGCGTACGGGATGATGCCCGAGAGCGAGGGGACGTCCCCCTCGGTGTCGAAGTGGACGCGGAACACCTCGCCGTCGCCGGCGAACAGGGCGTTCACCGTGTACATGCCATCTGTCGGCTCCTCGGCGAACACGGTCATCAGCCTCCCGCCCATGCGGCGGAGGGCGTCGCATTCCGCGATGTAATCGTCATGCGTCGTGCAGTTGGTCTCCATGTCAGATGCCTCCGAACAGCGCGACGATCGAATCGATCCAATCCCTCACGGCATCGGGCATGAACAGGCCCAGGAAAAGGGACAATGCTATCAGGCAACCTATCGGCGCGATCGTGGTGAAGCCGACCCTCTCGTGCCTCCCCTCGGGTGCTTCCCCGGAGCGCATAGAGACCAGGTTCCTGACGAACCCGGCGGCGACTATGGACAGCATCGCGATGACGATGGCGGCCACCCAGACGTAACCGTCGACCGCCGCGGACAGCAGAGAGAACTCGCCCACGAATATGGCGAACGGCGGGACGCCGATGATGGCCAATACCCCGGCCGTGAGCGCGAACGAGGAGAACGGCGCCGCCTTCGGCAGGCCGTGTATGTCGGCCATGGTCCTGGTGCCGTAGGTCTGCACGATGCTCCCCGCGGAGAAGAACAGGATCGGCTTGGTGATGGAATGCGCGGCCAGCTGCAGCAGGGCCGCGGTGATCGCCAGCGGGGAACCGATGCCGAGGCCGATGGCGATGAGGCCCATGTTCTCTATGCTTGAGTAGGCCAGCATGCGCTTGAGGTCGCGGGCCTGGACTATGAGGAACGCGGCGACGGCCAGGGAGATCAGGCCGAAGACCAGCAGTATGGTGGTGGCGAATCCCGGCACGGATATCTCCGCCACCATGTAGAACCTGATGACGCCGTACATGGCGCAGTTGAGCAGCACCGCGGACAGCAGCCCGCTCACCGGGCTGGGGGCCTGGCTGTGGGCGTCCGGGAGCCACGTGTGCATGGGCACGAATCCGACCTTGGTGCCGAATCCCAGGATCACCAGCGCGGTTCCCATCTTCATCAGGTTGGGGTCCAGCTTGTCGGCGGCCTCCATCAGCGCGGTCCAGTCCAGGGCCAGCGAGGAGTCGATGGCGCCGATGGTAGAGGCGTAGACGAGGACCAGCCCCGCCAGCGCCACGGTGATGCCCACGGAGCACAGGATGATGTACTTCCACGCGGCCTCGTTGGACTCGTTGCTGGTGTATATCCCGACCAGGAACGTGGACACCAATGTGGTGGCTCCGACGCCCAGCCATACGACCGCCATGGACCTGACCGCGAAGGTCGCGATCATGATGCAGATGAACAGCATCAGCAGGGTGTAGTATGTGGAGACCTGGCGGCTCAGCAGCTCGCCCTCCTCCCTGTCCCTGCCGATGTAAGCATAGGAGTACACGGAAGCTCCCAGGCCGACGATGCAGACCAGGGACATGAACAGCGCGGACAGCTGGTCGACGTAGAACATGCCCTCGTCGTAGGTCTCCCCTCCGATCACCGGGACGAGGAACCACATGGTCGCGACGGCGACCGCGAGGGCGCATACGGGCATGACCTTGCTCAGGAGCTTGGGCTCCCTTATCAGGAAGCACACGAGGCAGGACACGCCCATGACCGCGAGCATCGCAAGTAGCTCGGGGCTCATTCCTTCAGCCTCCTGAGGAAAGTGGTGTCCACTGAGTTGAACGACCTGTTGATCCTGTTGGCGAATATGCCGATGATTATCACCGCGACCATCACGTCGAAGAACGCTGCGAGCTCGACGATGAGGGGCATCCCGTGGGAGATGGCGAGCGCTCCGAGGAACAATCCGTTCTCGGTCATCAGCAGGCCCACGGTCTCGGTGATCGCCTTCTTCCTGGTGCACATGAGCAGCAGGCCGATGAGTATCATGGAGACCGACAGCGCGAGGCTGTTGCGCTCCATCGTCTCGAGCGATCCGAGCAGGGGCTCGGTGACGTAGTAGGAGATGAGGACGAGCACGCCCGCGGCGAGCAGGGAGCCGGGTATCCCGAGGCTCAGCTGGACCTCCTTCTCCACGTTGATCTTCCTCATGATGTAGAGGAGCATCCAGGGCATCACGACGACCTTCAGCACGACGGTCAGCACGGCCATGATGTAGATGTGGGGGCTGTCCGACGACCATGCCACGAGCACGGCCATCATGGCGAGGAAGAAGGACTGCGCCGAGAACATCAGCACCAGGGGCTTCATCCTGGTGGTGGCCATCGCGAACACGCTCAGCAGGAGCATGAACACGGCGCACACGTCGATCAGGTTGTTTATCACGTCGTCCATTCTCTATTCCTCGCAGGATGTACAGTGTTATCATCGCCAGCAGCGAAAGCGCGAACGATATGGTCAGCAGGTTGGGCGTCTTGAACAGCCTGGACTTCGCCATGGCGGATTCCACGGCTGCCAGGCCCACCGCGATTGCAAGCATCTTGGCTGCGGTGACTATTATCGAGATGAGCAGCGACTGGGCGTCGATCTCCGTAGCTATGCCCCAGGGCATGAACAGCGAGGAGACCATGGCCATGAAGATGGTCAGCCTCATCATCGAGGACAGCTCCATCATGGCGAGCTCCCTACCGGAGTACTCCAGGACCATGGCCTCGTGGACCATGGTGAGCTCCAGGTGGGTGGCCGGGTTGTCGAAGGGCACCCTTGCGTTCTCGGCGAGCAGGGTGACCA
>Ga0310786_10004814_pt1 | contig 18606 bp, 16 predicted proteins | sample AusTroGonzalo_MG_FD_203881 | JGI IMG/M metagenome (GOLD analysis project Ga0310786, IMG submission 203881) | Bovine rumen microbial communities from tropical cattle in Woodstock, Queensland, Australia - Gonzalo_03 (v2) (version 2) | ecosystem: Host-associated > Mammals > Digestive system >... | reverse complement strand
CGTCATGCCAGCCTGAACGAACGGCGTAATATAATCCAAAATGTGAGCAGCAAGCTTGCCCGCCTCTCTGAGTCCAACAAAATCTTGCTTTGAATACTTTCGACAACCGGCCATTTTTTTTCCTTTAAACTAATCCTGACTTTCTATCTCATTCGCGATTTTAACCGCACCGAATTTCATGTAACGAACTCCTGTAAACACCGTCATAAAAACCGCTATCCACAGCAAAAACAAACCTAACTGATGTATTGTAGGTGTTTCGGGAAACATTGCAGAAAACAGCAGGCAAGTTATGGAAAACATTTGCATAGCAGTTTTCCACTTCGCATATCGAGTAACCGGAACCCTGACTTTCATTTCCGCCATGAATTGTCTTAATCCCGAAACGATAATTTCTCTCGCCAAAATTATAGTCGCAGCAACAAGGTGGATCCCGTTGATAATTTCTACTCCCGAAAGCATAAGCAAAATGGTTGAAACCAACAGCTTGTCAGCAACAGGATCTAAAAATCGCCCGAACGCAGAAACCTGCTTCCATTGACGAGCGAGGTATCCATCAAAAAAATCCGTCGCGCAAGCAACAACAAATAAAACGGTAGCAACAAGGTGGGAAAAATAGCCATCCACATAGAAACAAGCGACTATGAACGGAATCGAAAATATCCGCGACAACGTAAGTAAATTCGGCAACATATCAAACACCCCTCATCCGTCCGAATTGTATCACAACTAAACATTAAATCTGAAGTGAAAAATGTCTCCGTCGTTAACCACGTAATCTTTTCCTTCCAAACGCATCTTTCCAGCAGCCTTTGCCCCTTGTTCTCCATTACAGGATATATAATCATCGTAACTGATGGTTTCTGCGCAAATGAAGCCTCTCTCAAAATCCGTGTGAATTACTCCGGCGGCTGTTGGTGCTTTGGCTCCGCGGTAGGTTGTCCAAGCATGGGATTCTTGAGGTCCGACAGTGAAAAAAGTCAGTAACCCCAGAAGATCGTACCCTCCTCGAATTACTCTCGCTAATCCAGATTCTGAAAGACCGAGCGATTCTATATATTCCCGCTTTTCTCCTTCATCTTGAATTTGAGCAATTTCCGCTTCGATTGCTGCAGAAATCATGACGACGGATGAATTTCGCTGTTTTGCGAATTTCTCTACTTCCTTAGTATATCCGTTTCCTGAAACAACATCACTTTCTGAAACATTACATACGTACAAAATAGGTTTTCGAGTTATAAGTTGTATGGTATTTGCGAAAACTTCTTCTTCCTCGGTTAATTGCAATTGGCTAAGCAGTTTCCCTTCTTCTAACCAATCGATTGATTTTTTCAGAAAATTCTTTTCGATCGCCAAATCAGGATTATTTTTCCGAGCGATCCCCTCCTCTTTTCGCTTCAAACTTTCAAGATCTGCCAGCAGCAATTCTGTTTCTACAATCTCAATATCACGAATAGGATCCACAGAACCACTAACGTGAGTTATGTCCGAACTGTCAAAACATCGAACAATATGCAAAATGGCATCGGTACTTCTTATGTGACCCAAAAACTGGTTTCCGAGCCCCTCTCCTTTGCTGGCTCCTTTTACTAATCCCGCAATATCAACGATCTCAATCTGTGTAGGTATAATTTTTTCACTATTCACCATTTTCGCTAATTTGTACAAGCGAGGATCCGGAACTCCGATACGCCCGACATTCGGCTCAATCGTGCAAAAGGGATAATTCATCGCTTCCGCAGCGTTTGTTTGAGTTATCGCATTAAATAAAGTTGACTTTCCTACATTCGGAAGTCCGACTATTCCGCAATTAAATCCCATATTTATTTCCCTATAATTTACGGGGTCGAATATATCTCATATTCGATTATTTTCCAACCCGTACGAAAAGCTTCCGATGTCAGTCGGAAATACTTTCTGGACTGTGGTACAAAAGTGATCCGACTTAACTGTATGTCCTCTATATTTGGACCGATTTTTTCGATTCCCTGTATGCATAGAAATAAGTGTACAATTCCAAATACTGTTTGCGCAGGCTTTCTGTTTTTTATTTAATTTTTATGTATTTTTAAAACATTTTATTGTATTTTTATTGCGTGCGATAAGAGGAATATCTATGGAACATTTTGTACCGAATAACGAATCTTCATTTAATAATTTTGATTTGTTTCAATTTGCGGTGTTGAATCCTCAAATTGCCATGCTTGCTTTTTTGAAAGTCGCAGAGCAAATGGCGAGTCAACCAAAAAAAATTGAAAATTCGCAGCAAGATCTATTAAACAGGTTAATTGAATTACAAAAATCTTTTGTTAAAGAAGTTTGTTCCAAAGATAAGGACTGTATCGATCTGAAGTATAACGCCGAAGATAAAAAATTCGAAGAAGACGCTTTTGAAAACAATCCTATGATGCTTTTTGCTCGCAAATTCTACGATACAACCTCTTCGTGGATGATAGATACCCTCGACAGTTTCGAGAATATCGATCCGCAACTCATGAGTAATGCCAGATTTTTCTTGAAGCAATATATAGATATGATGTCACCGGATAATTTCCCTTTTCTGAATCCGAAAGTTTTAAAAGAGACTTTTAATTCACAAGGAGAAAATTTCAAAAAGGGAATGGAAATGTTTTTGCGAGATCTGCAAAACGGATCTATTACCACAAATGACAGTAACTCATTCGGTATAGGAAATAATGTCGCCTCTACCCCGGGAAAAGTTATTTTTCAAAATGATATTATTGAACTGATCCAATATTCTCCGACAACAGACAAAGTTTATGCCGTTCCCGTATTGTTTGTCCCGCCGTGGATTAATAAGTTTTATATTTTGGATTTGACGGATAAATTTTCTTTCGTAAAGTGGTTGCTGGATAAAGGTGTTACTGTGTTCATGATATCCTGGGTGAATCCGGATAAAAGATATAAGGACGTGACCTTTGCGGACTACGCGTTTAGCGGAATTATGGATTCCCTCGATAAGATTTACGAAATTACTAAGTCGAAATCTGTTCATACCATAGGATATTGCGTTGGCGGAACTTTAATCTCCAGCCTGATGGCATATCTGGCCCATCCTCTCTGCAAGAGAAAACCAAAAGCGAATATCATGTCGGCAACATTGATGACGACTCTATTGGATTTCAAAAACGCGGGAGATATGTCTGTCTTCATGAGTGGGAACTATCTGGAAGCTATCACCGCTCAAATGAAGGAAAAGGGAGTTCTGGCAGGCAGTGTCATGTACAATACTTTCAGTGCTCTGAAAGCCAAAGACATGATTTGGCGCTATTTCATAAACAGCTACATGTTGGGAGAAAAACCGAAAGCCCACGAAATTTTGTTTTGGAACTCGGATTCGACAAATCTGACAAAAGCCATGCAGACTTTCCTGTCTCATGATTTATATAGGGATAATCTTCTAAAAACAGGAACGATAAAAATGTTTGGAGTTCCTATCGACTTGAGCTTAGTTAAAACGCCTATTTACATGGTTTCAATGAAAAAAGACCATCTGGTTCCATGGAAGGCGGCTTTCGATGGCATGAAGTTGTTCAATAGTAATATACGGTTTGTCGTCGGAGGTTCTGGACATGTTGCCGGAGTAGTTAATCCGCCTGCCAGAAACAAATACTGCTACTGGGTTAACGATAAATTTGTCGAGACCGCTAAAGAATGGATGGATACAGCGCGAGAAATTCAAGGATCATGGTGGAATGATTGGTTTGAGTGGATACAACCTATGTTGGGAAAAATGACAATACCGCCCGAGCTCAAAGAATTTCTGAGAGATGCCCCAGGTCTATACGTAAAAAATATGGTTCCGGAAAATCTGAAAATGGTTACTGAGAAAAATTCTTCAGAATGAGAATTTTGAAAATTATTGCGTAGAAAACCGAAAATCTCGGGTATTTGGTTTTTGAATAGGAATAATTATTTTTCATAAATGTGCTATTTTCCACACGAACAACGAATAAATCGAGCTAAATTAATATAAATTTAATAAAATATTAATTAATTTTCTTGATTTTTCTTTATTGTTATAGGCATAATATTTATGTCGTTGTGTAAGAGAGTAAGTTTGATGAAAACTTGGACAAAGATCGATCTCTGTGGTGTGATATTCATCCTATTTGGTACAATTTTCTTAATTTTTTCGGATTCTCAAGTTTTAACTATATCCGCAATGATGATCTCATCGGTAAGCCTTTTATATGGTCTCTACGAAGCCAAATATGATTCGGCTAAATATCGAGACTTACTCTGTCACTACCAAGCAATTTTATCTTCTAATTTTGACGGATGGATTGCATGGAATAAAAATCATGAATATATAAATTCGTCTAAAAAATTTAGAGAAATTTTCGATTTCAAAGGAAACTCTGCGATATTTTTTAAGGATATAGTTTCTCTCTTAAATAAAAAAGACTCCGAAAATTTATCGATTGCATTCAACAAATTAAAACAGAATGGCCAGTCTTTTGAATTGAACGTTTCTACCTTAGATCAGAAAAATATCAAAATTTCCGGTTCGAGAATGATAATCGGCGGATTGGAAACAGTCATTTTATGGTGTCAAAATATCACGGAAACTTTCAACATTGTCAGCAATATAGAGAATGACTTATTCTCTGCTCAAGAGCAAATTGATTCCTTGAAGGAAATGCTTGATTCGATTCCTATCCAAGTGTGGAAACGTAACGATAAGCTTGAAATTATATATTGCAACCGAGCCTATGCGGACTCTTTGAATGTTTCACCTGAAAAAGTTTTGTTGAATAACATTCCGTTAATCCCCGGATCTATTTTTGGTCAGGGGCATTCTTTGGCTGAAAATGTGAAAAAAAGCAGAAAACCTCAAAAAATTTCTCAATTTGCCGTTATAGATGGAGTCAGAAGAAAGCTCTCTATCAATGAATCTCCGGCAGCCAATGACGAATTTATCGGATATGCCCTGGACATTACTGAAGAAGAAGGTCTTTCGTCAAGTATCGACAAAATAGTTACGGCGAATCATGAGGTATTGGAAAATTTGTCCACAGCTATCGCAATTTTCGGAGAAGATACCAGGTTATCTTTTTTCAATAGTACTTATCAAAGATTGATGAAGTTAGAGGCGTCGTGGCTGCATTCGAAACCTACATACAGCGAAATTCTCGAAGAGAGACGAAATAACCGACAAATCCCTGAACACGCGGACTTTCAGGTGTTTAAGAAAGAGCAATTGGCTCTGTTTACATCCATAACTTCTCCGATACAAGAATTGTTACACCTGCCGAGCGGAAAAAGTTTACGTGTAGTGGTTGCTCCTTATCCATTGGGAGGATTGATATTTATATACGAAGATGTTACCGATTCACTCATACTTCAACGGAAAAATAATACTCTGCTGGCAGTTCAAAAAGAAACAATGGATCACCTTCATGAAGGAATTATGGTTTACGGAAGCGACAATCGATTAAAAATTGTAAATCAGGCTTTTCTCAAAGTTTGGAATCTAACTGATGTGTCAACAGAAGAATTAAAAGGATGTCATTTGTCGGAAATGCTGGACAAGATGAAATCGGAACTGGACTATGGAGATGATTGGGAAGTATTCAGAGCAAATGCAGTAAGCAACTTCACAGACAGAATTAATAAAACCGGGAAATTAACCAAAAAAGATAATTCAATAATTTTATTTACTTATACTCCGCTGCCTGACGGCGCACATATGCACAGCTTTATGGATATTACAGATACCTATACGGTTGAACAAGCTATTATGGAAAAGAACGAAATGCTCAAAACCTCTCAAACTTTGAGGTTCGAGTTGATTTCAGGAATATCCATAGAATTGCGCGAACCTCTAAATTCTGTAATCGGATTTTCCGAATTGTTGTTGAATCAATACTTCGGAACCCTAAATCCAAAACAAACAGAATATTGCAAATACATCTTAAGTTCTTCCAATCAGTTAAATGAATTGATAGGTAATCTTATGGATATGGTCTCGATAGACCTTGAAGAACAAAAACTGAATATTACTTCATTTTCTTTAAAAGATACCTTGGAAGAAGTGATAGAAAGCATATCCAAGAGAGCTCAAGAGAAAAATATTGATATAATCAGAAGTTATGATGATGAAAATCTTATTTATAACGGAGACAGAATCAGAATTAAACAGGCCGTATTTAATGTGCTGATCAATGCAATACAATTTAGCGCGCTTAACGGAAAAGTTTCTTTGCGCCTCACAACTGATAATCAGCATGTAAAAATTATTATTACTGATAACGGAGAGAAATATCGTGATCCAAGTCCTAGCAGAAGAATTTTCCAGAGGTCAAACAGCAAGTCAGTAAATTTCATAAATTCAGACTCGAACAATATCAGCATGCCACTGGTCAGATCTCTTCTGGAAATGCATGGCGGATCGCTACACACAGCTTTTAATGATACAGAAAGATGTACCAGCGTAATTTGTTCCCTTCCTTTAAATGGGATATCAGAAGAAAAATCTGACACCAATGAAGAATCTTCGAAAATTTTTGATAAGGTGATAAACTCCTAATATGGATATGAAAAATTGTTTGATAAAATCTATAAACTGCGGACTTGAATTTACATCCTGTATTTTCGTGGGAGTATTCATCGGAATTTTTATAGATAAAAAGATTCAGTGTTTTCCTTTGTTTTTGATAATATTTTTGATACTTGGTTGCATAGCCGGGTATTTCAATATGATGAGATATATAGGAAAAAATCGCTGAATTCGGTCATGATGTTGTAAATTTTTGAATTTCCCGACTTACAAATTGCGGAAATCGCATTCCTAGTAAATGTCCGGATCCTGTCGTGTAAATGATCTTAACATCTTTCAATTTTTTGAAATTATCCTCTACGATATTGAACGGAACAACCCAATCGTCCAAACTAGCAAGGACTAAATGAGGAATTTTCGGCGATTTTATTCCTGAATACAATAAATTCAAGTCATTCATTAATAATTCATGATTTAATTTGGACGGTAAAGCCGACATAGGTGCACCACACATTGCCATAAAATTGCATAAGGTAATTTTTGGAAAATAAGTATAGCTGCTTTTCATGAAATCTAAATAGAATTTCCTAATACTGCGCGTCGGCTCTGTGTTTCCGAGATATTGAGAAAAGCCCTCGACAGCCACAATCTTCTCCAAGTTAAAAAAATCATATTTTTGATTTAAATCGCAAAGTTTGTGATAGCCTAATGAATGCCCTACCCCAACCAATCTTTTCCCCTGGAAAATTTTCTTCAGATATTTTTCGTCATAATCCTCTGGGTTATCAAAGTAGTTTTCGGAAAGCAAAACATATCCGTAATTTGAAAAATACGGCAGCAATTCATCCCAATATTTATAATCTGAACCGAATCCGTTGAAAAACACAAAAAGAAAATCGTTTTGCGAATTCTCGGTTGATAATTTAAAAAGCATGGCTACCTCCCAGGTTTCATATAAGAAGCCTATTAGATTCAGGTAAAAATATGATTACTTTTTGAAAATTTTAGGACAGATTATGGAAATTTGGCAGTGCTCGCAGTCTGGTTTTCTGGCTTTGCAAACATATCTCCCGTGCAATACTAAATAATTACTGATATTTCCCTTGTATTTTTCCGGGATAACTTTTTCCAAATCTTTTTCGACTTGCAACGGATTGCTGCTTTTGGAAATTCCCATTATGTTCGTCAACCTCAAAACATGAGTATCTACGGCTATTGTCGGCTGATTGAATAATTCATTCAGGACAACATTTGCACTTTTTCTGCCAACTCCCGGCAATGACTCAAGTGCCTCTCGAGAATTCGGCACACGCCCGTTGTACTTCTCTTTTAAAATTTTCAGCAATCCTATTAGATTTTTCGCTTTATTTCGATAGAGTCCGATAGAAGAAATTTCCTTAGCAAGATTTTCCTCTCCCAGATTCAAAAAATCGTCGATGGTTTTATATTTTTTGAATAACTTGTCAGTAACCTTATTAACTTGAACGTCCGTAGTTTGTGCCGACATTACAACCGCCATCAAGAACGAATAATCCGAAAAACTTTTCAATTCACTCTTCGGAAATTTTATGGTTTCCGAGAAAATTCTGCAGATTTCTTCTATATCACTTTTTTGCACTCAAATAATCCTCCAGAGAATAAAATCCACTTTTTTGCGATGCTAACCAAAAGGCGCACTTCACTGCTCCCGAAGCAAATACCTTCCGAGAAAAGGATCTGTGAGATATCGTGATTTCTTCATCTTCTCCCGTAAAACTGCAGACATGATCGCCAGAAATTCCCCCCACTCTCAGTGAAACTATCTGAGGTTTTTTTTCAAGTTGAGATGCCAAAAACAGAGTTGTTCCGGATGGACTATCCTTCTTTCTGTTATGGTGTCGATCAATAATCGAAATGTCGAAATCGTCTAAGACTTTCTCGCTCATTTTTATCAGCTGAGACATTAAAAAAATTCCTATACTGAAATTACTTGCGTAAAGAATCGAAGTATTGTCCGCATAAGACTTTAACTTTTTGAAATCTTTATCGACAAAACCAGTCGTTCCGCAAACAAAGGGAATCTGATGTTTCGCGCAAAACTCCGCCGCTTTAACAGAAACTTTCGGAACAGAGAAATCAATGACAACGGAACTTTTTTTTATTATATCTTCAAATTCCTTATCGCTCGTAGTACTCGACACTCCACCACTGATTTCATTCGGTTTTAACAGTCTAGAAACTTCCTGTCCCATCCTTCCGGTAATTCCGACAATTGCTATCTTCATCTTGAACCCTCTTTTTTTCTACATTACTATAAGCAAGGCATAGTTTTAAGTAGTTTTGTGAGGTATTTATGGGGAAATGTCGCAGAGGTTTGGGAATAATGAGTTTGTTATATCGTAGAAAACTCGGAACACGGAGTACAGTCGCATACAAAAATAAGGAATTGATAAAGTTTACTTTATCTTTGGTTCTCGCGTCTCTTTCTATAAATTTGATGCTTGTCACAGATAGAACTGTCCTTGGACTTTATTCTCTTGATTCCATGAATGCCACTAGTCTCGGAGGAAATTTCGTTGCGACAGTCAGTTTCGTATTTATCTGCATAGCAGAAATCGCAACAGTATTTGTTGGTCAGTATAACGGAATAAAAGAGTATGAAAAAACCGCTCGAGCTCCGTGGCAGATGATTTATCTCGGTCTTGCTTCCTTTTTGTTTTTTATCCCGTTAGCAATATTTTGTGACTGCTTCAATCTTTTTCCTAAATATTTGGAAAAAGAAGGTCTTCTCTATACGAGGATTTTGTTAGCTTTTGGCGGATTTCAAATAATTTCCATCGCTCTTTCGTCATTTTTTATCGGAAGAAAGCAAAGTTACATTGTAATTTTTACTTTCTTATTGGGAAATTTAGTGAATATCGTGCTGGATTATATATTTGTGTTCGGCATTAAAGGGCTATTTGATCCTATGGGGGCAAAAGGCGCAGCCCTCGCGACCGTAATGGTGGAAATGATGTTTAATATCATATTCGCAGCGGTATTTTTTAATAAAGACAATCGATTAAAATTTAAAACGCTGGATTATAAATTCAGACTTAATTTGTTTGTTGATTGTTTAAGGATAGGATTTCCAATATCTTTAGGGAAGTTCTTTAATTTGCTGGGCTGGTTCTGTATCATGACCTGCTTCATCAATGCTTCTAAGGATATCGCCACCCTTGAGTCATTCATAATGGGAATTTGGATGGCATTTATATTTTTTGCGGACGGGACATCCAGAGCACTTTCGGCTTTGTCCGCAAATTTGATAGGAGAAAGGCAACTCGGAGTTATACAAAATCTTTTGAGAAAATTCTTGAAAGCTAATTACATATTGTGCGCAATTTATTCCATTCCGTTGGTATTCTTTCCGGAAATAATGATTCATTTTTTGGACAAAGCAGAAGGTGAAATTACTCATTTAATTCCGGATCTAAAATTTACTCTTGCAAGTTTATTTATAATTCTTGTGACTGACGGAGTGTTCTATCTTTACTGCGGTGTGCTCACTGCAGGTGGAGATACGAAGTTCCCAACCTATTTGGACATCTCAACATTATGGGGATTAGTTGTAATTCCTGTGGCTTTCATGTATTGGACAGGTTCACTGACCTCAATACGTCCGGCTTATGTTTTGATACCTATTTCAGGATTGATTAATTGCGTTGTCATTTACATGCGGTATAAAAAACTGCTTTGGTACAAACAGTTGGTCTCTAAAGAGATTGAAAATCAATGAAACTGGATCTTTATGATCCGTTTTGATAGAATTTAATTGATGGATTTTTGCAAGGGTTCTTTTCGGAATTGCAAAGTTATTCGTGAGAGGTGTTTTTGTAGCAGTATTATGAAAAGAACTTTGCAAGTTGTAAGTAAAAAAGGAGAAAAACATGGATATATTCGAGAGTGTTTATAATTTGTTGGGAATAACTTCAACATCTAAAGGCGTTATAAATTTTTCCTGTTCAACAATGGAATTGCTGGGGTGGGGTACGGCGTGCGTTTCTTTAACAGGAGCCTTCTTAAATGCCAGACGCAAATGGTACAGCTTTTTTGTGTGGATGGTGGCAAACGTTTCATGGATCATATATGACGTTTATAACGGGTGTTATGCGCAAGCCGCTTTGTTTTTTGCGTATCTTTCCATGAATATGTACGGCATATATTGCTGGAAATTCAAAGGATTGTTAGATGCTGTAAAGGAAAAAGCGGAAGAGGAGCTCGATTCCTATGCTGATAAATCTTTAACATAAATATTTTTAATTTTATTAATATTTTATTGATATTACTCTTTATAATTATTTATAATCACAATGATCTGAGAGGGTTGTTGTGATTTCTTTTTTATCGTTTAACTGTTTTATTTTGCTTTTTGTTGTTATTGATTTTTGGATTGTTTATAGAAATCAATCGACAAAGACATACGCAATGTTAACGATATTTTGGATAGCTGTTGGTCTTTTATTTTCCGCGTACGTTTACTATTACAGCAGAAGTCTCGGATTGTTTTATGAATATTTAAGTGCATACTTTATAGAGAAGTCACTCAGTTTAGATAATATTTTCGTTTTTTTGCTGATTTTTTCAAAATTCCACATAGACTTTAAATATCAGCATAAAGTGTTGTTTCTAGGCATTTGGGGAGCTTTATTTTTCAGATATATAATGATCTTCGTTCTTGGAGAATTGATAAACAAATTCCATTTCTTGATTCCTGTTTTCGGATTATTCCTTCTGTATACGGGAATTATGTCCATGAAAAACAAAAATGACACAGCAGCTAACATAGAATTTTTCAGAAAATTTTCCGATCGTGTGGAATTAAATCACAAAGGTCATTTTTTCGTGAAACAAAATAACGGATCTTGGAAAATGACCATACTGATTTTGGTATTAATCCTCGTGGAAATCAGCGATGTTGTATTTGCATTCGACTCAATACCTGCGATTTTTTCAGTGACTTCGCATAAGGATATTGTATACACTTCCAATGCGTTCGCCATCATCGGATTGCGATCTCTTTATGGAGTCTTTTCTGAAATCATTAAAAAATTATATTATCTAAAACATGCTGTTAGCATAATCTTGAGTGCAATCGGTATTAAGATGATTTTAGCAGATATAATTCACATAGGATCACTAGAATCTTTGATATTTATCGTACTAATATTGTCTTGTTCATATGTGGCGTCTGTAATAAGAGAGAAAAAAGGGAAAATATGAATTTTTTTGTAAATGTAGAGCAGTTTTTATCCAAAAAACAGTTAAGTTTTCATCAATTCGTACTGTTTGGGTTGTTTTCGTTTTTTGCTTTCTTTTCCGTTGTATTTTCTTTATGCGAGCAAAATTATTTCTCTTTGATTTCTTTAATTGTAATCGGAATAATATTCTTATCTCTCTTAAACGAAATGAAAAAAATACAATCAAAAAATAATTTAGTTTCATTTCAGAGGGATATGATAGCCGGAGGATTTGATGCTTCATTTTTTGCATTTTTTATCTTCGCGGAAAACGGGAAATGCCTGTTCATCAACCGAGTTGCTCAAAATCTATTTTCAGGATTCAAAATCAGAAATATTGAAGACTTTACCATATGTTTCACCAAGTATCCTCAGGTCGTGGAAGCAATAACAAGATTGAAGCAAGCTGCAGTCAATATGAAACAATCTCATATTGATGTTCCTATGGATTTAAAATCCGACAGCTTTGCTATTTGGAGAATTTCTGTCTCCCCTATTCCGGATCATCAAGGTGTCACATCTTGGACAATTGTTGATCTGACTCCATCGAATAACAAAATAGATTCGTTGGAGACAAGTTGCGTATTTTTGCTCGACGTACTAAATCATTCCAATCAAGGATATATTTGCTTGAACGAGATAGATGAGATAGTTTTTTGTAACAAAACCTTTTCATATATTCTCGGAGAGAAAATTCAAAATATCGTGAATGCCCCATTAGCAAAATATATAGTTGTAGAAAAAAATGTAACTGATGAATTTCCGAAATTCTCTGAGAATGTCCCTGTAAAAATAAAGTTAAAATCATCTGTCAGCGATAACGTTGAAGTTTTAATTAAACAAATTTTTAAGAACGATCAAGGACTAAGGATATTTTCAATATCACGAGATGTTGGACAAAATGAAGATCTGATTCAGGCGTTAGGAAAAACAAAACTCTATTTTGAACATATTTTCGAAGACGCCCCTGTTGGAATAGCAATTACTGACGGAGCTGAAATAATCAGCGAAAACAACCGCACTTTCCGCTCGTTAATTGGAAAAGAAGAAGTAAATAAAACTTCATTTCTGGATTATATTGTTGATGAAAAGAAAGAGGATATTCGAGAAAAACTTTATCAATTGATCAATACCACCAGTACCTCGGTTTCTCCTTTCGAGATAAAATTCAAAAATCAAGAATCAAAAACCATTATGATTTACATTTCAAAATTGGACGAATCAAAAAGAAATAAAGACAATGACGGACTCGTTCTTTACTTTGTCGATGTCACAAAGCAAAAGGAATTACAATCACAGTTCGTACAATCACAGAAAATGCAGGCAGTCGGACAACTTGCAGGAGGAATCGCTCACGATTTCAACAACTTGCTCACGGCAATGATCGGATATTGCGACCTGTTGCTCGAAAAATATTTGCCGTCAGATCAGTCGTTCAGTGATATTATCCAAATAAAACAAAATGCGAACAGAGCTTCAAATTTAGTAAGACAGCTATTGGCATTTTCCAGGCAGCAAACTATGCAACCAAAAGTACTGAGTGTTACTGACATGCTTAGCGAACTATCTGCTTTGTTGAAACGTTTGCTGGGTGCTAAAATTGAGTTGAAAGTAGTACATAGTCGTGAAGTCGGATATATAAAGGTAGATCAAATTCAATTCGAACAAGTAATTATCAATCTGGCAGTCAATGCAAGAGATGCGATGAAAGATGGAGGAACTTTATCCATAAAAAGCCAGGCGTATATAACTCATGACGCCAAACTTTTGCGCGGAAGCACAATGCCTGCGGGAAAATATGTGTTGATCGAAATCACAGACACGGGAACCGGAATTGAAGAAAAATTGTTAAATCGAATTTTCGATCCATTCTTCTCTACGAAGGAAAAAGGACACGGTACAGGACTTGGTCTATCCACCGTATACGGAATCGTAAACCAGACTGGAGGATTCATTTCTGTAGAAAGCGAACTCGGAGTCGGAACGAAATTTAGTTTATATTTCCCAATGATTTCTCCCGAAGGCGTTTCTGCTCAGACAACAACGGAAACTTCTAACGAAAAGAAGAATGCAGATCTCACCGGAACGGGAACTATTTTGTTGGTTGAAGACGAAGATGCCGTCCGAATGTTTAGCTCGCGAGCTCTGCGCGATAAAGGATACCGAATTATTGAGGCGTCCAATGGAGAATCCGCTCTTGAATTTATACAAAAAAACGCAACGACTATTGATTTGGTAATTACCGATGTAGTTATGCCTAAAATGGATGGCCCCACTCTTATGGAGCGTATAAAGGAACTGAACTCGAAAATGAAAGTCATCTTTATATCTGGATACACCGAAGACAGTTTCAGGAATTCACTGGCTAATAACTCACAAGTTCATTTCTTGGCGAAACCGTTTAACCTCAAGGAGCTGGCCAGCAAAGTAAAAGAGGTTATGGACAGCTGACATTAGGACTTATTTTCTAAATCCTTATGTATTTATCAGCGAATTTAATATATATTATACTTGTGTTTCTGCTTGAGGATACTGTCTAGGGTACAGTGGATCTTCCTCTCCGAGTGGTGTTAGGTCGCTTCTTTTCCCGCAAGCTGAAAGACAAAGTAATATGAGTAAAATATGGATGTATTTCATGAACATGTTCTCTAAATTTTTCTCTGGTGAGTGTACAAGATTTTTGTTTTCATTGATAGTCTTTTTATCGTTTAACGGCAATTGCTTTGCGGAGAATGGAGCTTCTTTGAAAGAATACGAGTCCAAAGTTAAAGCTGTCGTTTCGGAATCAAATAACATGGAAACAAAGCAAAGCAACTCTGAGAAGACCGCAGAGCAATCTCCCGCGCAGGAAACAAGTGATAAAAAAAGTTCAGAGGCTGCCATAGCGGAGTTCATGAAAGGTCTTTTTGGGGTAAAAATTTCCGATGCCCAAAAACCATTTAAAGATTACCCTGGTTACTGGACCCAATTAATCAACTTTGATGTAGAAATTACTAATGTGGAAGCCAATGATGAATTTCCTTCCGAAAGTTTTCATCTGAAGGATTTGAAAGGAAACGTTGTCATTTTGTTTTTCACTGCCACATGGTGTCCGAATTGCGTAAAAGTCTTTCAGGATTTGGATAAGCTAGTTAAAGAATTAGACGGAAAAAATATCTCAAATGTAAAAATTGTCACTTTGGTTCTTGGAACGGAAAGTGATAACGATGTGAAAAATTACTATGAAAAGAATAAAGTAAAATCTCTTCGTAGATTTAAATCTATCTCTCCCCTGTTTTTCAATATGGTGAGAGCCATTCCTACTTGTTTTGTTTTTGACAAGAAATCGGTTTTGATCTGGGGATTCAGCGGAGCGGCAAATTACGGAGATCCCCACTTTTTAAATTTTATTGAGGGTTTATCAAAGGAAGACATAAAATGATGGAGTGGAGAGGAACAACCATACTTTCAGTACGCAAAGGTAATCAGGTTGTAATTGCCGGAGATGGTCAGGTTACTATGGGAAACAGCGTCGTAAAGGCAAATGCAACAAAGGTGAGATTTTTATCTGCTGAAAATGTCCTGGTTGGATTTGCAGGGGCAACCGCCGACGCGTTTACTCTGCGCGAAAGACTTGAAGAAAAATTAGCGCAATATCCAGGGCAATTATCTCGGGCATGTGTATCCCTTGCAAAAGATTGGCGCACTGATAAATATCTTCGAAAATTGGAAGCTATGATGGCTGTTGCAGACAAAGATCATTCCTTCATTCTCAGCGGGATGGGAGACGTGTTGGAGCCATCCGACGGAATTATAGGAATTGGCTCCGGTGGTAACTACGCTCTCGCAGCGGCTCGTGCATTGATAGATATGCCTTTGACCGCAGAAGAAATTGCGAGAAAAGCTATGAAAATCGCTGGAGATCTCTGCATATACACAAATCATTCAGTAGTTCTTGAAAAAATCGAAATAACAAAGGAATAAAAATGACATCGTTGACGCCTTCGCAAATCGTAACAGAGTTGGATCGCTTTATTGTAGGACACAAAGAAGCAAAGAAAGCAGTTGCAATTGCTCTTCGAAATCGTTGGAGAAGACAACAAGTACCGAGCCCTCTCAAGGAAGAAATTTTGCCAAAAAATATTCTTATGATGGGACCTACAGGTGTTGGTAAAACTGAAATTGCCCGAAGATTGGCTCGTCTCGCAGATGCTCCGTTCATAAAGGTTGAGGCGACAAAATTTACCGAGGTCGGATATGTCGGACGGGATGTTGAACAGATCATTCGCGACTTAGTGGAAATCGCAATTTTCCGTACTAAAGAAAAGAACAAGGTTCTTGTTGAAGAAAAAGCGAAACTCCAAACAGAAGAACGTATTTTGGACGCACTGGTTGGGAATCAGTCTGCGCCGGAAACTCGAGAGAAATTCAGAAAGTTATTGAAGTCCAATCAACTCGAGGACAGAGAAGTTGAAATCGATGTTAAAGATAACGTTTCTTTTGGCAACTCTTTTGAAATTCCGGGAATGCCCGGTACTCACGTGGGAATGATGAACTTGTCTGACATGATGAACAACGCTTTGGGAATTAACAGGACGAAATCGCGAAAAGTTACCGTAAAGGAAGCTCGCAAACTATTAAGTGTCGAGGAGAGCGATAAATTAATTGATAAAGAAAAAATAATTAAGGAAGCAATTTTCGCTGTCGAGCAGAACGGGATTGTTTTTATAGATGAGATCGACAAAATCTGCGCCAAAAATTCGCACGGAGCGGATGTCAGCAGAGAAGGTGTCCAAAGAGATTTGCTTCCGTTGATTGAAGGGTGTTCGGTAACGACAAAGTACGGGACAGTTAAAACGGACTATATCCTGTTTATCGCGTCGGGAGCTTTTCATGTATCAAAGCCATCGGATCTTCTTCCTGAGTTGCAAGGACGTCTTCCGATTAGAGTTGAACTGAAAAATTTAACAGAAGAAGATTTTATAAGAATTTTGAAAGAAACCGACAGCAGTCTTATCAAACAGTATTATGCGCTTTTGAAGATCGAAGGTGTGCTGGTGGATTTTGCTGAGTCCGGTATCAAAAAAATCGCGGAGTTGTCCGCCGTCGTTAACAAAAATGTAGAAGATATCGGAGCTCGTCGACTTCATACAATTATAGAAAAACTTTTGGAAGACATCAGTTTTGAAGCAGATCAAATGAAAGATCAGCGCATCACTATTGATGACTCTTATGTTGAGGAAAAAGTCGGACATTTGGCCAAACATCAGGATTTATCTCAGTTTATTTTATAGTAAGTCTTTGTTAGGCTTTTTGCAAAGCGAATGTTTTATTGAATTTGAAGAAATAGAGATGCTGTCATCAAAATATTATTTCTTTGTAGTCGTATCCGTCCCTTCGACACAAGGAACTTAACATTCTGTAACACCTAAATTTTTCAATTGACTTTAATGAATTTAAGTTTGTCGTTTCTTGAAACTCCAACATGCTAAAGATAGAGTAATTGCGGCCGTAATGATCAACGGAATCAAATTCGCGAAAACATCGGCAAAATTCATTCCTTTGAGGAAGATTCCACGCGTTAGAACCATAAAAAATCTCACGGGGTTAAGTAAAGTCAGGTATTGCAAAAATACGGGCATATCTTCTACGGGAGAAATAAACCCTGAAAGCAGTACTGCTGGCAGCATAAAAGTTATCACCCCAAGAATCGCCTGCTGCTGAGTTCGACAAATTGAGGAGATATACAATCCGACTCCGACCAAGGAGAGTAAAGATATCAGCATCGAAATCAAAAATAAAATAATCGACCCTTCGAAAGGCATTCCGAAAAAATTCTTTACAACAAATGTCATGACACAAGTTAAAGCCATTGCAATAACTAACGGCGGAACTGTTTTCCCTGCCAAAATATCAACCGAAGACAATGGGCTGACAATCAACTGATCGAAAGTTCCCATTTCTCTCTCACGCGCGATCGATAATGCCGTCAGAATCAGCGTAATCACCGACGCCAACATTGCAACAATTACCGTCAGAATAAACCATCGATATTCCAAATTCGGATTGTACCAATTTCGCGTTATGACGTTAATTTTTACGCCGTTTACCGGAGCAATTTCCTGACTATAATTTGCGACTATTTGAGAAGCGTATCCTGCAACAACAGCGGCGGAGTTAGTTTGGCGTCCGTCCGTGATAATAAGAACATCTGTCGGCGTGCGCGAAGTTATATTTGTCGAAAAATCATTATCGATATACAATCCCATATTCGCGTCTTTGTTATCGATTTTATCCTGCATCTGTTTCATGTTTTTCACTCGATAAATATTGCGAAACTGCGGAGAAAATTCGAAGCAAGAAATTAGCTCTCGCGACTCGATAGAATTATCTCGATCCACAACAACCACATCAATATTTTTAACCTCCATCGTGATAGCATATGAAAACAGAATCAGCTGAACAATCGGCAAAGCAACGATGATCGCTCGACTTTTCGGGTCCATCCAAGTAATGATGAATTCTTTTTTTATCAAAGCAAGAATTTTTTTTAGTTTTTCAATCATGAGATAACCTCATATCAGTATTTTTATAAACAGCGATGAACAAAATCAATCCCAAGATCAGCAAAAATATCGAAGACTTTATAACGATGCTCGTAACTGTCCCTGCCATAAATTCACTTTCAATAAAGGTAATATAATACCTCGGGGGAAGAATTCTCGTGATGTACTGCAAAATCTCCGGCATCGAACTTATCGGGAAAACAAATCCCGACAAAAGCAACGCTGGCAGGAATCCAATTCCTATCGAAATCTGGCTCGCAAAAAATTGATTTTTCAGTAT
>Ga0310786_10004813_pt1 | contig 18606 bp, 11 predicted proteins | sample AusTroGonzalo_MG_FD_203881 | JGI IMG/M metagenome (GOLD analysis project Ga0310786, IMG submission 203881) | Bovine rumen microbial communities from tropical cattle in Woodstock, Queensland, Australia - Gonzalo_03 (v2) (version 2) | ecosystem: Host-associated > Mammals > Digestive system >... | reverse complement strand
CGACTGCGCCCTATACGGCCACGAGGGGAACATGATGTGCAACTGCGGGGACGGCTGCGCCTATTACAACCCTCCCGAGATGACGGACGACGAGGAAGATGCGGCCGAGGACGAGTACGACGCCGCGCTGTCGGGCGAGCTGCCGTCGATGGAAGGGGTCCTCCACCTCTACGGCGACAACAGCGACGCAATCCACCTCGACGTCCCCGTCGGCGCGTTCACCAACTGCTGCCCCTGCTGGGACCATACCCGGTCCAACTACGTCGCGGCGTCGTATTGCTCGACTCGGCTCAATGTCCTCGATGCGTCCAACGACGTGTTCCACATCTCCTATTCCCCCTGCGACGTCACGGTGCACGGAATGGAGCCAAGCCGCGACTTCCAAGGCGACCCGGTCTACTTCTCCACGAACGGAGTCCTTAACCGGGAGGCCAAGTACACCATCCTCGGGCTCAAGATCGACACGCCTGACGACAGGCCGCCGATCGAGGTTTACAACAGTCTCTCGCGGTCGCTGGGCTACCCGGTCACCGTCTGCACCGACGAATACGCCGCCGCGTCGATGGTCCTCAGGAACGACCTCCTGCTCCCGGGCGGCGTCGTCCGCGTGGCGGTCGAGAACGCGACCGGCGACGTGCGGATATGCTTCGCGGGGAGCGAACGGTACGGCCACGACGCCGAGCCGGTCCTCGACACCTCCGTCTCCTTCGAGCGATTCTTCCCGGTCAGGCACTGGTACCGGCTTGTCCGCCGCCACGATTGGGATTTGACGAATGTGAGGGTTCTGGTGATGGCTTCGGAGCCCGGCGCGTTCGACCTGGTCTTCGAGTACGCGGCCACCAACGGCAACCAGGTCGTCCGCGACGTCGCCCGCCAGCGCGTCACCGCCGTCCGCCCGCCGCTCATGGCGGACTACAACCGCGACGGGCGGATCGACGCAATAGACCTGGCAATGTTCCTGCGAGGACGGATCTTTCGGTTCTGGACCAACAAAGAGAAGGTCAAGGGACGCTATGTCGGAGACGGGGCGTTTTCGACGCAGACGCTTAACGCTGCGAACGACACGGTGGATGGGGACTACGACCTCATAAACTTCTTCCCGCTTGCGCTTGACCTTGCGCAGTTTCCGCAGTCATGGCGCAGCGGCCTTTCGTTCAAGCTGGCCGCTCCTGGCTGGAGCGACGCGCCGTTCAACTGCTGCCTTTCGCCGGTGGCGTGGGCCGCGGCTGGCGGGATATACACGAACGACGTCCAGACGGTGTCCGGCGAGACGCTTTCCGCTGCGCATGTCGTCCCTGTCGGAAGCGGAGGCGTGGCGCTGCCGATGGGCACGATTGGCGGCTTTGCGGACGGTCACGGCCTTGTCGTCGCGGAGGCAAAACGCGAATACGCGACCCTTGTGCTTTCCGTAGTCGACTCCGCCGGACGGGAGTTGTACGGCTTCACGTTGCCGTCGATGATCGTGGACGTCGAGCGGATGTGCCGCTGGGCGAATTTGCGTTGGGTGTGCGGAGACTCGTCGGGCGAGGAATCTAGACTTTGGAGCCCGTATTACAACCCCGACTCGGAGGCGGATGGACGGCACTTCGTGTTCGTTCACGGCTACAACGTCAACGCGGAGTCCGCTCGCGTCTGGGCGAACCAGATGTTCAAGCGGCTGTGGATCGCGGGCTCGCGCTCGATGTTCACGGCGGTGGACTGGTATGGCGACGCGTCGCAGTACTACTCGCTCATCTACATGGACACGGTCTCGCCAGACTACTACGCGAACGTGATGCACGCTTTTGCCACCGCCTCGAACCTTGTCGACACCGTAGACGCGCTTCCCGGCACGAACAAGGTGATGCTCGCGCATTCCCTCGGCAACATGCTCGTCTCGTCGGCGGCCGTCGACCACGGTCTCAAGTACGACCGCTACTACATGCTCAACGCCGCCGTCCCGATGGAGGCGTATGACGCGGACGAGTTCACATCCAACATGGTTGATTCGGCCTGGAGTGATGTGCCGGTAAACTATCGTGCATCGGATTGGTGCAAGTTGTTCGATAATACAAACGACTTCAGGAGATCGCTTTCATGGCAGGGGCGTTTTGCCGGCATCACGAACGCCGTAAACTGCTATTCGCCAACCGAGGACGTGCTAGAAAACGCGACGGAAAATGGATATGGCGACGCGTGGGCGAGGCAAGAGCTTCTGAAAGGGACAGCGGTGTGGCATGGCATAAACGCCGTATTGCCCTGGAATTGGAATGAACGAGTTTCATGCGAGGGAGGTTGGGGAATTAACACGTATTACGCCGCCGATCCAACTTGCTATCTGCCTTTAGTCGGATTCTATGCATCGATCTCCAACTTGACGCGCGAAGCCGTGATAGAGCATCCTCTTTTCACGCCGTTCAGGGCAGAGTCGGATTCGATGCATTCGACAAATCTGTTCACGATAGCAGACGCGCATGACCGGGAGATGCTGCGAGCGAAGTTCCTCGGTGACGCGATACCGGCGACATCTTTCGCGGCGGGAGCAAATGAGATTTCTGTAAACGGAGTTTATGGGAATATCAATTATGCCGACTGCATGGCTGCGCCGTGGCCGCAAACGGCCAGCCAAACCAACATGTGGTATCATTCGGACATAAAAAATGTTGCATATAGGTTTGTTCATCCGTTGTTTATGAAGATTCTGAAAGGAGAGCCAAAATGAAAATCGTCACTATGGCTTGTATTGTGATGGCCGCAGTGTGCGCTGTTGGCGACACGGCCAAGTTTTCTGTATTTGTTGTTGATGTGGATACGCGCGCACCTCTGCGAGGAGTGGAGGTAAAGGCGTGGTTTGAAAACAACATTGGATGGCGCGCCTGGAACGAGCCGACTCCGTACATAACAGACGTGCAGACGACGGACAATGCAGGGCGTTGTAGAATGACTGGCAAAACCAACACGGGCAAGGTTAGCTGCTGGGTTGAAAATGCGCCTGACGGATATTATAAGGCGTTGGGAGAAACATGGACGTTCAAGTCCAAGTCGATCTTCGGCACATGGCAACCTGACAATGTCGTTGTTACAGTTGCACTTGATCGAGTGGAGAAGCCAGTGCCGCTGTATGTCCGAAATCTGGTGTTCCCGACTGGGAAACTTGTCGAGGAGATGTCCGACGTGGTGAAAGGACCTGTTTCATATGACTTTTTGAAGGGTGATTGGCTCCCTCCGTGGGGGGATGGTGAAGTTGGCGACATTATTTTCCGTAGATTGCCGCGTGAAGATTTGGGCATTGGTGTCAATGGCCGCGGTCAAACAAACAAATCATTTCGCGATGTTGTCGCAGTTGACTTCCCTGGCAATGGCAATGGTATGGTTGAAGCGCCTGTAAGCGCCACTTCATGGTTGAAAATCAGATTGTCTTTGGCTTCGGGATTTCAATCGCACTATGAACAGTCTTGCGGAAGAGGGAAGGATTTGACTGCATTTCGGATGAGAGATGAAAATAAATGTTTTTGCTTCAGGATTCGCACGAAATTCGATGACAAGGGAAATGTTGTCGAGGGGTATTACGGCAAGATATATGGCGACGTGGTGATGAAATGGTCGTATCTTGGCGTTTCCAGGGTGGGCTTTCTCTACTACCTCAACCCGACGCCGAACGACCGCAACCTCGAGTGGGACATGAAGAACAACCTTTGCGACAAGCCCGGGGATCTTGGTGTCTTGAAGCCGTGAAAGGGGACGATGCAAATTTGGAGACAAATGGGGATATGGACAATATAGCGAGAGCCAATAAAATTGCATTTGTCTTGGCGATTGCGCTGTGCGCGGCGGATGCGGCGGGGGCGTCGGTGATGCGGCAGTCGTCGCTGCCGCCGAGCGGGTTTGCGGACACGGAGACTGCGACCAATGTTGTATTCTCTTTCGCGGAAGAGATTGCGCGAGACTTCTCGCTCGTCCTCTCGCTCGATTCGTCTCCGTCCAACTGCGTCGAGGTGTCGTTCGGACGCGACGCCGACGGCAACGGGCAGCTTGCTCCGTCAGAAGCCGGACTTGCCATCGGCTGGGACTGCGGGCACTGGTTCATCGTCGGCACCAACCGATCCGCCCGGATTGAAGCCAGCCCCGCCAACGGCGCGACGCGCAAGGCATTGTCCATGGTCATGTGCCTCGATTCTTCCGCCGGCGTGAAGCAGCTCTCAATCCGCGAAAGCGGCAGTGCGGAGGTTTTCCCGGAGCTCGTCGCTGCCCGCCCTGGTTGGCTGTTTGACCGTAGCTGGAATCTCGCGCGCCTTGTCGTGCGCGGCGTCGATCCCGCCCGCGAGCGCGCCGTCGCCGTTCTCTGTGGCGCCGGCACGGTAGTCCGGCTCAGGTAAAACCGCCGCGGCGAACTTCGCCGCACGACGCCAATTTTTGCTATAATACACCCATCCCGCGAGGCGCAGGCGCGGCGCGGGGTGATAGTTCGACCAACGGGCAAGTAGCGGCGAAGCCAAATCGCGGCGAAAGTCCCACCGGACGTTCGTCAATGTAGCATCAACGCTACACGTCGTTCCCACAAAATACGACCAAAATTTAATCCAGAACGACATGTAAGTAGAGATGCGCCCAGCTGGGCGCATTTTCTCTTCACGTATTCTGGATATGCCCTTGGTCGGGCTATGTGGGAGTGCATGAACGAGGAAGTGCGCTCTTTTTCATGCATGCGAGGTGGCCTCTGCGACGAATGGCGCGTGAACATATTTCTAATCTTGCTTCAGCTCGGAGAAATGGCCGGCATGGAAAAGTCTGAACACAGGACAATCGTCGCCTACATTTCGGAGATTGACAGAATATACAGGACGGGCAAGGCGACGGAACACACTTATCGTGGAGTTCTTCAGCAGATGCTTTCCGCCTTGATGCCTGGCTTTACCATTCTTAACGAGCCAAAGAAGCAGGAGTGCGGCGCGCCGGACTACATCATAACGGATAGGGCAGGCAGTTCCGTTTCTTTCGTCGAGGCAAAGGACATTGGCGACGACGACCTCGACGGCAAGAAGCGCACTGGCCACAAGGAGCAGTTCGACCGCTACAAGGCCGCGCTCCCCTCGATTATCTTCACCGACTATCTCGATTTCCACCTTTACGTAAACAAGCAACTGTACGGTTCAGTCAGGATTGCGGATTGGGATGGCAAGGGCAGAGTCAAGGGTAAGCCGGAAAACTACGGCAAGCTGGTCGAACTCATCGGCAATGCCGCCAAAGTCAATCCGCAGAACATAGACAGCGCCAAGCGTCTCGCCGACCTGATGGCCGCCAAGGCGCGGATGCTCCAAAATGCCGCGTTCTGCTACCTCAAGCCACTGTTGGAAGCATGGGATAGAGATGAGGTCGGCAGGTCTGATGTCATCAAAGTTCCGCTTCTGGACTTGTTGCTCGGCATGCGCGAAGTGCTGACGCCGGACATAGGCGCGGAGGAATTTAGTGACGTCTTCGCCCAGACCCTGACTTACGGCATGTTCGCTGCGCGTCTCAATGACCCTACCCAAGATAGCTTTACGCGGCATGAGGCGATGGGGCTTATCCCCAAGACAAATCCGTTCCTTCAGAAGCTCTTCTCGTATGTTGCCACCAATCTTGAGGACGAACTGGCGTGGATAGTGGACGATCTTGTTGCCCTCTTCCGCTCCGCCGATGTCGCCAAGATCATGCGCGACTACGGACGCACCGGCGCGGATCCGATGATTCACTTCTACGAGGACTTCCTCGCCGCATACGATGCCGGGCTCCGCAAAGACCGCGGCGTCTGGTACACGCCGATCCAGGTGGTGAAGTTCATCGTCGGCGCGGCGGACTGGGCGCTTCGCACACGCTTCGGTCTTGAGAACGGCCTCGCCGATTCTGAAAAGACTGAGATTGAGGTTGAAGAGACTGCCTTTCACGGCAAGAAGCTCTCGCGCAAGGTGAAGAAGTTCGTTCACCGCGTCCAGCTGCTCGATCCCGCGACAGGAACCGGCACGTTCATCGCGGAGGCCATACGCCAGATCTACGCGAAGTTCTCTAACAACAAAGGCAAATGGCCGGGCTACGCGGCAAACGACCTTCTGCCGCGACTCAACGGCTTCGAGCTGCTGATGGCGTCCTACACGATGGCGCACATCAAGATCGACTTCGCGCTCCGCGAGACCGGCGTCGTGCCGTCCGGCAAGGAGCGCTTCCGCGTGTTCCTCACCGACTCGCTTTCCGACTGGCACAAGGAACTTCCGGGCGGGCTCTTTGCTTCTGCCCTCGCGCCGGAGCAGCAGGGCGCGGACGAAGTAAAGCGCGACACGCCAGTCATGGTCGTCATGGGCAATCCACCGTATTCGGGCGAAAGCCAGAACAAAGGCGAGTGGATCATGAAGCTCATGGAGGATTACAAGGTCGAGCCAGGCGGAAAGTCCAAGCTCCAGGAGCGCAACCCGAAATGGCTCAACGACGACTATGTGAAGTTCATTCGCCTTGCCGAGCACTATGTCGAGAAGAACGGCAGCGGAATCGTCGCCTACATTACGCCGCACGGTTTTCTCGACAATCCGACTTTTCGGGGGATGCGCTGGCATCTGATGCAGACCTTCGATGAAATCTGGACGCTGAATCTCCACGGCAACTCCAAGAAGAAGGAAGTTCCGCCGGAGGGCGGCAAGGACGAGTGCGTCTTCAACATCATGCAGGGCGTGGCAATTACGCTGATGGTGAAGAAGAAGGATTCTGTCGCAAAGAACACAAAGAGCGCAAAGATCCACTACGCCGACCTTTGGGGCAGGAAGAAGGACAAGCTTGCAGAGCTCGACAAAACGACAATGGATTTAATCGACTGGAAGGATGTCCAGCCAGCCGAGCCGATGCTATTCTTCACGCCAAGAGACACTGCGGGCGAAGCCGAATGGAACGCCGGGTTTGGAATTGCGGAGATTTTCTCAGTCAATCTGCTAGGCCCCAATTCGCATAGAGATGGATTCGCAATATCGTTTACCGAAAGCGAAGCGCTAGCACGCAAAAGCGATTTTCTAAACAAGAGCCTTTCAGATGCTGTGATACGCGAGAAATATGGGTTAACAGATAACCGTGATTGGCAATTGTCCGAAATGCGTCGCGTGGTGGAAATCACTTTCCCTTGTCCTTCTTGCTTATACCGTCCATTTGATTTTCGCTTCATGCTATACAGTGAAAGTGTGTTTGATTATTTGCGCCCTCTTGTGAACGACAACTTGCTTAAGCCAAATATGGCGTTGATAGGGCTCAGACAGAACAAAAAAGATGTTGGCGTTTTCGTGACAGACAAGCCGCTTGGCCAGCATAAAATAGCTGATCCTTATGATGGAAGCTATGTCTTCCCTCTCTACCTCTACGAAGAGAACATGGGCAAGGTGGAGAAGCGGGCGAACATGAACCCGGAGATAGTGGCGAAAATCGCAGACACCCTCCGCGCCTCTGCGTCTCCGCGTGAGATCAATCCTCAGTCACCCGAAGACATATTCGACTACATTTACGGCGTCTTGCATTCGCCGACTTACCGCGCGAAGTTCAAGGAGTTTCTAAAGGTCGATTTCCCGCGTATCCCGTATCCGAAGGACTTGGGCGAGTTCGCCCGCTTCCGCGACGCAGGGCGCGAGCTGCGCATGGCGCATCTAATGAAGGATGCGGCGCCCTCCGTTTCCGAGCTGTGTGCGTGTTTCCCCGTCGCAGGCGACAACATTGTCGACAAGGTAGAGTGGGAGAATGGCCGTGTCTACATCAACTCGACGCAGTATTTCGACAATGTTCCGGTTGAGGCGTGGGAGCAGCCCATCGGCGGCTATCGTCCGGCGGAGAAGTGGCTCAAGGACCGCAAAGGCCGCGTCCTCACCAATGACGACACCGACCACTACCAGCGCATAATACTTGCCCTTGCCAAGACCCGCGCAATCATGGATGGGCTGAAATAGTGTAAGAGGGGTCGGGGGTCTGTCGTCGCTGGCGACTGCGTCTACAACGATATGTAGATGAAGAAAGCGATCATGGGAAGCAGCAGGATCATGAAGATGATCTCCACCCATTCTGCCGTCTTGCCGATAAACCTGTCCACTTTCTCATTCATGGCACGTATTATACCGCTGCCTTCTTTCCGTTGTCAAGTGGGTTGCCGAGCGTCTTTGCACTTCATGGGCGAGGTGATCGACATCAACGACTAGACGGTAAGGGGGGCGGCCCGTATCGCCTGGAGCTGGAGATCACCGACAACTTCAAAACGCCCCCGAACGCCAAGCCATCCCTCGGCCTCCTGGTCTCGCTCTACAACCGCGCCTTCTCTCCCCTCGCCCAAGAATAGCCGCGGCAGAGGGCTGACGCCGATGTTGCGGCGCTTCGCCTTATGAAGTCAGTCCAGCACGGCGCGACAAGGCAGGCAGGACGAGCGTGGGAGACCATGTTCGTTGCTACCCCTGCAGGGTGATGGGTGGTAGGGGTGAATGATGGTATAATAGCGGCAACAAAAGGAGAATCGGAAAATGACTCTTGCAACAGCGGCAGTAATAGTTCTCGCCGACATCTTCATGATGGGCGATTCCACGATGTGCGACTACAAGCCGGGGTCGTACCCGCAGGAAGGCTGGGGCCAGCGCCTGAGGACCTTCACCAAGGACGGTGTCAAGGTCCACAACCGGGCTGTGGGCGGCATCAGCTCGAAGACGTTCATCGACTCGGGGCGGTGGCAGAAGGTGCTCGACGACATCAAGCCCGGCGACTATGCGATAATCGCGTTCGGCCACAACGACGCGACGAAACACAAGCCGCAGCGCTACTGCAACAAGGAAGAATACACGAAGAACATGACGCTCTTCATCGACGGCATTAGGGGGAAGGAGGCAACGCCCGTTCTCGCGACGTCGATCATCCATATCGGCGGCGTGAGCGAAAACGCCGACGGCAAGGTGTCGGTGCGCGCCGATGCGGCCGCGCTCGGCCCATACCTTGCCGCGACCCGCGAGCTTGCGGTGGCGAAGGACGTGCCGCTCCTCGACCTGAATGCCGCCGCCAAGGAGGCGTTTGAGAAGATGACCAAGAAGGAGATCGAGTCCTACTACATGGTGCTCGGGCCTGCCGAATCGTGGTATGCGCTCAAGGGGAAGTCAGACCGCTGCCATCCGCGCGACAAGGGCGCGGACTTCTACGCCCGCACCGCGGTCGAGCTGGCGAAGTCAAAGGCGCCGAAACTCTACGCGGACTGCTTCAAGGACCCGGCGACCGTTCCGTTCGTCGCGACTCCCAAGCCGAAGGGCATTGACGAAGCTTACCAGAAGCTGCTCGCGGAGGAAGCGGAGAAGCTTGCCAACGGAAAGAGCGACAAGTTCTACTCTTATTCTTATGACGAGCCGATGGAGATCGGGAACTACGACGTCACCGTCAACCTCGGGACGGGCAAGGGCCCTTGCGCCAACTACGTGAAGTTCATGGGCCGCCGCCTGGCCGTCGACCGCACCGAAGTCAAGGCGGGCGAGACGAAGCCGGTCACTTTCACCGCGCGCGTTCCCGGTCCCTATACGACGCGCAGGAGCGACGCGCAGCACAACCGGCGGCTTCTCCTTGAGATGTTCTCCAATGCGCCGCAGTCGGACATGCCGGTCTTCGAGCCGCTGGTCGTGCCGAATCCGAAGGCGCGGACGATCTACCTCTGCGGCGACTCCACCGTCACCGACCAGCGCAACGAGCCGTGGGGCAGCTGGGGGCAGATCCTCCCCGCGTTCGTGCGCCAGGGGTGGGCGGTCTCGAACTTCGCGCGTTCAGGGCTCGCGCTCAAGACGTTTGAGGGCGAAGGGCGCCTCACGCGAATCCTCGAGCACCTCAAGAAGGACGACTGGGTGCTGATCCAGTTCGGGCACAACGACCAGAAGATCGCGGGCGAGGAGCCGGGGAACGGATACACGCGCCGCCTCAACGAGTGGATCGACAAGGTCCAGGCGAAGGGCGCGTTCGTCGTGCTGGTGACCCCCGTGGAGCGCCGCAGGTTCGACGAGAAGACGGGCGAGCACGGGGAGAAGACGCTGGCCGACTATGCCGAAGCGGTCAAGGCCGTCGCCGCCGCGCGCGGCGTTCCGGTCATCGACCTCAACGACGCAAGCTACCGCATGCACGCCAAGATGGGCGCGAAGGGTTCCGCGCAGATCCAGTGCAACAACCGGGGCAAAATCGACAACACGCACCACAACGTCTACGGCGCATACGAGATGGCGCGTATCGTCGCGGCGGGGCTGGCCGAGATCCCGGTGATCAAGGACGCGATCCGCGAGGACTACCGCTCGTTCAATCCCGAGCATCCCGACGACGACCCGAAGATTCCGCCGAGCGGTAAGACCGACTACACCAAGCCCGAGGGATCGTGACGCACGGAGACCGCGGCGAATGAACCTCCTTCTGGCAGCCATCGTATCGTACGAGATCGCAACGGGACTCCCCTTGAAGCACGACGGGTATGTCGTTGATAGGGGGGAAACGGGGAATTTCGTCGTCAAGGCGGCGGCACGCCGCGCGTTTCTCTACGCGAACTACGAATCGAACCGCTGGATGAACGCGGCGAGCTATCCGTTCGTGCGCGACCCCCACTTCAAGTTCCGCGCGCTCGACGTCAGCCGCTCGCCGGAGCCGCTCAGGGAGTGGATCGCCGCGACCGGCGCGAACGCCATCTACCTGAAGCGCGGCAGGCCCGATGCGAAGCGCCTTCGGGAGTGCGCCGAGCTGGGCGTTCCGGCGTACGGCTTCCTCTACGGATGCGATGCCGCGAAATGGAACCGCGAAAGGTACGACGAGTTTGTCGCCGCGCATCCTTCGGCCAGGGGCGTGACGCCGCCAAAGTCGTGGGAGAAGGGCACGATGTGCCCCAGCGATCCGGCGACGCGCGAGTTTTTTGCCGCGGCGATACGCGAGATTGCGGAAAGCGGCGTCGCGGGAGTGGTCGTCTGCCTGTGGGACGACTACGGTCTCAACTGCGTCTGCGACCGTTGCAGGGCGAACGGCCTTGCCGGCGACTGGGGGCGGCAAGTGGCGTTTGCGGTCAAGGCGTGGGAAGCTGCGGTCAAGCCGCTCGGCAAGGAATTGATCGTCCGCACCTGGGCGAGCGGCGCTTCGCACTGGCTTGGCGATGAATGGGTGCACGCGCCCGGCTACGGTGGCGACAGCGGCGAGCCGCTTTCCGTCTGGGGCGAGGCGATGCGTACGGCCGGGAAGGGCGTCAAGTTCCAGACGAAGGTCTACAACGCCGACTGCCAGCCGGATCCGCCGTTCTCCGCGCTCCTGCCGGTCGCGCCGCGCCGCGAGATCGCCGAGTGGCAGATCACGGGCCAGACGGTGGGGCTGCAGTATCTCCCCGCGTCCGTAGTCGATCAGACGGCGCGGCAGTTCGGGCGCGTCAAGCGGCTCGTCTCCCCGGAGGGCGGCGTGATGCTCTATGCCGGCGCGTACAAGCGCGATGGCTACGCGGCGCTTTCGGACGACCTCAACTCCGTGAACATCCATGTCTGGCGCCAGCTTTCGTGGAATCCGGACGACGACGTCGAGGCGCTTTGGCGCGAGTGGGCGGTGGCGCGCCATGGCGCGAAGGCAGAAGCGGTCATCGCGGCGATGAAGTCGAGCGAGCGCGCGTCGGTCGCGGCGTTTTCTCCGCTGGGGCTCGGCGCGCCGACGGAGTCGTTCTTCGCCAACTCGGCGGAGCGTCGCGAGTCGCTCCTGAGATACACGAATAGGTTCTTCCTGCCGGAGGGAATCGCAGCGCTTGCGCCGACCAAGGAGAATGTCGCGCGGGTGGTCGCGGAGAAGGACGCCGCGCTCGCCGCGCTAAAAGGCAACGGCGAGAGGTTCGACTGGCTGCGGGCGCAGCTCAAGGTTTCCCGTGCGCTCGACGGCGCGCTTTGGCGATACTTCCACCTGCGTGAAGGCGCGAAGTCCGGGCGGCTCGACGCGGACGACCTGGCCGGGATCGAAGCCGACTTCGCGACCGTCCGTGCCTTGGGCAAGGATGTCTGCTCCGGGCTGGGGAGCCCCATCCCCCTTATGCGCGACATCCGCGACAAGGCGCGGCAGCTGGTGCCGCCACCGGAGCGTACGGCGGCGAAGCTCGCGGAACTTTTCCTCTCGACCTCGCCCGACCTCTACCAGCCGAAGGGCTACCGCGGCGGAAAGGCGTATGGCGGCAGGGAGCTCGTCCACTATTCCGTCGTGTCGCTTTGGGTGAACGCGCTTGAGTGCGCGCACCTCGCGGGCGACACGAACCTCGTCAAGCGCCTTGTGGCCGCGTTCGAGCCGGCGTATGGCGAGAAGAAGACCTGGATGAACGACTACCGGCACGTCGACCTTTCGATTGTCGGGGCGGTTCCGCTTGAAATCGCGATCCTGACCGGCGATCAGCGCGCGAAGGAGCTGGGGCTCAGGTACGCCGACCGCCAGTGGGAGGAGCCGCGCGAAGGACTTGACTGGGGCGACAGGTGGTATGACGCGATTCCGCTCGCCGAGCGCCATGCGAATTGGGAGAAGGGATTTACGCCCGAGACGCGGCTGTGGATCGACGACATGTACATGGTGACGTTTCTCCAGTCGCAGGCGTATCGCCTCACCGGGGATCGCAAGTACATCGAGCGCGCGGGAAAGGAGATGTGCATGTATCTCAAGAAGCTGCAGCGGAAGGACGGGCTTTTCGACCATGCGCCCGGAGCGCCGTTTGCCTGGGGGCGCGGCAATGGCTGGATGGCCGCGGCGATGGCGATGAACCTGCGGCACCTGCCGGCGGACTCGAAGTGGCGCGCGCCGATCCTGAAGGGGTATCGCCGGATGATGTCGGCGCTTTTGAAGTGGCAGCGTCCGAACGGACTTTGGGGGCAGCTCGTGAACGATCCGGAGAGCTACGACGAGACAAGCGCGACGGCGATGTTCGCGTATGCGTTCGCCGAGGGCGTAAGGGCGGGCGTGCTCAACGGGGAGTACCGGGATGCAGTCGAGAAGGCGTATGCCGCGCTGGTCGCGCGGCTGGACGAATACGGCAACCTGCCCGATGTCTGCGTGGGAACCGGCTGGAGGAACGACCGCCGCCACTACCTGACGCGCCCGCGGTGCATCGGCGATCCCCACGGCCAGGCGCCGCTGCTCTGGCTCTGCGGCGCGATGGCGGGCGGCGGTTGCCAACCGAGGCCGGATAGTGTAAAATACAGTCCATGAGAGCCATCATAGCAGCCATTGTCTTTTCCGGCACCGCCGTATTTGCCGCGCCATCCGAACCGCTGTCGCCGCGCGAGTTCCTGCGGCTCGGGCAGGAAGAGGTCACCAAGGGCGAAGACGCGTCGGTGCGCGGCGTTGTCACTTTCGTGTCGGGCATCGACCGTCGCTTCGTCGTCGCGCCGCAGGAGAATCCGCGCCACGAGGGCGTGATGGTGACGTTTGGCAAAGGCGTTGTCGCGCCCGAGAACGGCGACCTGGTGCTCGCCTCGGGGCGGGTCGTCAAATTCGGGGGGCTGCCGGCGCTCCACGCCGCGCGCGTGGACGTGATCCGCAGCACGACGCTGCCGCTCGCCTCCGGCGCCAAGCAGTCGGACTTCCGCCGCGGACTGCTCTCCAACCGCCGCATTTCGCTTACCGGCAGGGTAATCGGGATGCGCGGCGAAAGCACCACGAACGGAGCGGTGACGGTGATGGGTCTCGAGCTCGACAACTACATCGCGTGCGTGATGATTCCCGGCGAGGTGGACGCGAACGGCGTTGTCGGCGAAACCGTCCGCGTGACCGGGCTCGCGTTCAACCACTATGCAGATGACGGTCTCTTCCTCGACGCCGAGCTCGAGGTGTCCGGCGTGGACGCGCTGGACGTCATCGAGAAGAACACCATGGCTCCCTATGTCCAGGCGGCGATCTGCATCCTCGGCGCGGTCGTCCTCTTCTTCGTCGGAATGTCGCTATTCCTCTGGCGCAGGGGCGTGCGCATCCGGCGCGAGGCGGAGGTCGTCGCGGCGGAACGGAGGCGCATGGCCGCCGACCTGCACGACACGATCGAGCAGCACCTTGCGGGAGTGAAGATCCTGCTGACGTGCGCCGCGAAGCCCAAGGGCGTGCCGGAGGAGACGAAGAAGGTGCTGGAAAAAGCCGCCGCGATGCTCATCCACGCGAAGGGGGAGGTCCGCTCGACGATCATGAACTTGCGGAGCGACGGGCAGGAGGAGAAGGGACTGGAGGCGCATATCAGGGAGATGGCGATTCCGTTGAGGCATGGCGGGGTGTCGGTCAGAAGCCTGCTGCGCGGCGTGCCGGCGAAGCTCGGCTCGGCCCGCTTCGGCGATCTGCTGTTGATCATCCGGGAGGCCGTCACCAACGCGGTCAAGCACGGCAAGGCCAAGACCGTGGTCATAGTGAGCGACCCGATGGAAACGGGGAAGGGTTTTGTCCTCAAGGTGCTCAACGACGGCGCGCCGTTCGACTTCGAGTCCGCGCTGGGGCCGGAGACGGGGCACTTCGGGCTTTTCGGGATGCGCGAGCGCGCGCTTAGAAGCGGTTTCGGACTGGAATTCGGCCGCGACGGCAAGTGGACGGTGGTAAGACTGGAGGTTCCGTCATGATACGGGTTGCGATAATCGACGACCACTACGTGGTGCGCGTCGGGCTTAAGACCATCATCGAGATGGACGACGAACTGGAGCTCGTCGGCGAGGCGGCGAGCGGCGAAGGCGCGGCGGCGTTCATCCTGACGACCAAGCCGGACGTGCTGCTCCTGGACATTCGGATGCCCGGGAAGGACGGCATCGAGACGCTGGAGTCCATCATGACCGTAAAGCCATCCCAGAAAGTCGTGATGCTGACGACCAGCGACGCCGACGACGAGGTCTACCGCGCGTTGAACCTGGGTGCGCGGGGGTATCTGCTGAAGGACCGCGACTCCGACGCGATCTGCAAGGCGGTCAAGGCGGTCAACGCCGGCGGCAAGTTCATCCCGGAGGCCGTCAGGGAGATCTACCAGAGAAGGCAGATGATGACCGACCTGACTCCACGGGAGCGCGAGGTCCTGGAGCTGGTCGCCGACGGGCTGACGAACGACGACGTGGCCAAGCGGCTGGGCATCTCCTACGAGAGCGTGAAGGTCCACATGAAGCACTTGCTTTTCAAGTTCGACGTCCACGACCGCACCGAACTCGTCTCGCTGGCGATGCGCGGCGGTTTCGTCAAGGACGTCTCGGCAAAGTAACGTCGGGGGCAACGGAATGAAATACGTGTTTAGCGCGATAGTCGCGGCGGCCGTCCTTGCGGCGGCGTCGGCCGCCGGCGCGGCGGCGAATCCCATCCAGAACGAGATCGACGCCGTTGCCGCGAAGGGCGGCGGGCGCGTAGTCGTCCAGGCGGGGGAGCATTTCTGCGACGGCTCGATTCGTCTTCGGAGCAACGTCGAGCTCCATCTTGCCGAGGGGGCGAAGCTGGTGTTTGCCGACGATCCGGCGAAGTACCTGCCGGCCGTGCCCACGAGCTGGGAGGGCGTGGAGTGCCTCAACTATTCGCCGCTCGTCTACGCCTACGGATGCACCAACGTCGCGATTACCGGCAATGGGACGATAGCGCCGAAGATGGACTTCTGGCGCAAGTGGTTCGGGCACAAGAGAGCCGGGCACATGGCCGCGACGCGGAAGCTCTACGATTGGTGCAGCTTCCTGGCGCCGCTCAACGAGCGCGACCTCACGAAGATCCCCGAGTCGAACGTGCGTCCGCACCTCATCCAGTTCAACCGGTGCAAGAACGTGCGGCTGGAAGGGTTCGTGATCCGCGAGTCGCCGTTCTGGACGATCCACCTCTACCTTTGCGATGGCGTCGTCGCGCGCGGGCTCGACGTCCGCGCCCACGGGCACAACAACGACGGCATCGACATCGAGATGACGAAGAACGTGCTGGTGGAGAACTGCCGCTTCGACCAGGGCGACGACGCGATCGTGATCAAGGCCGGGCGCAACCAGGACGCCTGGCGGCTCGCGTGTCCGAGCGAGAACATAGAGGTCAGGAACTGCACGGTCGTGAACGGGCACGTCCTCCTGGGCATCGGCAGCGAGATGTCCGGCGGCGTCCGCAACGTGTACCTGCACGACTGCGTCCTCGAAAGCGAGGCACTGCGGCTCTTCTACGTGAAGACGAACGAGCGCCGCGGCGGATTCGTAGAGAACATCCGCATGGAGAACGTGACGGCGAAGAACGTCCGCTACGGCGTGATGGACGTCGAGACGGACGTCCTGTACCAGTGGCGCGACTTCCCGACCCACGAGGTGCGGGTGACGCCGATCCGGGACCTTTCGATGAAGAACGTCACCGTCGAATCGGCCGACCGGCTCGTCCACATCCTCGGCGACAAGCGCCTACCGGTCGATGGCGTCAAGCTGGAGAATGTCCGCGTCCGCAAGGTGGCCAAGCCCGACAGGATCGAAAACGCGGTCAACGTCGTCGTCAAATGACCTCTATCGCCGCCATTCTCGCCCTCGCCGCCGCGGCGGTCTCTGCGGCGGACGGCGGCTCGGCCCTTGCCGAGCCCGGCGAGAGCGTGTTTCCGCAGCCGGCGACCGCGTACGACCTGCGGAAGCTGCGCTGCGCGCCGCCGGGGCGTGCCGTGTATGCCGTGCGGGTCGACGAGCGCGACGTGATCGTCGGCTGGAGGTACCGCTCTTACGATCCCACCAACGCCGCGTTCAACGTCTACGCCAACGGAGTCAAGCTGAACGACGCGCCGATCCGCGACGTGACGTACTTCAGGACGCCGTGGACCGGCAAGAAGACGGTGTACGAAGTGCGGCGCGTGAGTGCCGGCGCGCAGTCCATGAAGGGCGCGGCGAAGAAGCCGGCCGCGGCGAAGAATGGAACGGTGAAGAAGCGTGCGGCACCTTCGTGGACGCTGCCCGCGAACGCGCCGGTCGGATATTTCGACATCGAGCTCTCGCCGCCTCCGCCGAGCGAGCTCCCGGGCGGCAAGACCGTCGCCCACCACCCGTGCGACTGCTCGGTCGGCGACCTGGACGGCGACGGCAAGGACGAGCTGGTCGTCATCTGGTGGCCCGACAACGCCGCCGACAACTCGAGCTGGCACGTGACGGGCGAGACCTGGCTGGAGGGAGTGAAGCTCGACGGCACCAACCGTTCGCTCTGGAAGGTTAACCTTGGCCGGAACATCCGCTCGGGCTCGCACTACACGCCGGTCATGGTCGCGGACTTCGACGGCGACGGCTGCGCGGAGGTCGCCTGCCGCACCGCGGACGGCACCGTGGACGGCAAGGGGCGCGTCATCGGCGACGCCGAGGCCGACTTCCGCGAGCAGAACGGACACGTCCTGTGGGCGAGGAACTTCGTCACGGTGTTCGACGGCCGCACGGGGGCTGCGCTCGACTCCATTCCGTTCAAGCCGGACGTGCTGGAGGATCCAGTACAACGCGCGGCGCGGAACGAAAAGGCGATCAACCGCGAATGGTCCAGCCGGAACCCCGGCAACCAGGCGTTTCGCTTCCTTGCCGCCGTCGCCTATCTCGACGGGGCGCATCCAAGCGTCGTGATGTGCCGGGGGTACTACTCGCGCACCTGCCTTTGGGCGCTGGACTGGGACGGCAAGAAGCTGTCGGAAAGGTGGTTCTTCGACTCCAACGACCCGCGCTGGAAGGGCTATGGCGGACAGGGCTTCCACAACCTCCGCGTCGCCGACGTCGATTTCGACGGCAAGGACGAGATCGTCTACGGCCACATGACGGTGGACCACGACGGCAGCGGGCTCTACACCACGGGCATGGGGCATGGCGACGCGATGCACGTCATCCAGAGCGCGCCCGACGTGCGCGGGCTCCAGGTGTGGACCTGCCACGAGGCGCCGCCGTTCGGCGTGTCGCTGTTCGACGCGCGGACCGGCGCCGTTTCGTTCTGGAAGCACGGAGGCGTCGACACGGGAAGCTGCAACGCGATGGACATCGACGCGACGATGCCCGGGGTGGAGCTTTTCTCCGGCGCGAATTGCGGCATCTACTCGGCCAAGACGGGCAAGCAATATATGCACCCGAAGCCGAATCCGAGGATAAACTACTACAGCACGCTGCGGTTCGGCATCTGGTGGCTCGGCGACATGACGCGCTCGGCGTATTCCGGCGGCAGCGTCATCCGCGGCTATTCGGTGAAGGGACGTAAGGTCTACGACATCGCGAACCTCGGCGGGGGAGTCGAGTCCAACCACGGCTCGAAGGGGTGCCCGTGCCTGATCGCGGACATCTTCGGCGACTGGCGGGAGGAGATACTGCTGCGGCGCGCGGACAACCGGGCGATTCGCGTCTTCATGAGCCCGGAGCCGACGAAGTGGCGCTTCCATACGTTTATGGAAGACCCGGTCTACCGAATCAGCGTGCTGACGCAGAACAACGGCTACAACCTTCCCACCGGCACCGGCTTTTACTTCGGCCCGGACCTTCTTGGACACGACATCTTGTTCCGGGGAACCAGACTGCCTTAAAGTTGTCTATGGCGGATTTTGCAAATTGTAGATTGTTGTAGATAGCCCCTTGGGTGACTTGTAAAGAGGGTGGGTCAGCAAAAACTCCTTAAGCCGCTTTGGCCAGACGTGAATCGTAAGCATATGCAGTTTCTCCGTTGAGT
>Ga0310786_10004812_pt1 | contig 18606 bp, 13 predicted proteins | sample AusTroGonzalo_MG_FD_203881 | JGI IMG/M metagenome (GOLD analysis project Ga0310786, IMG submission 203881) | Bovine rumen microbial communities from tropical cattle in Woodstock, Queensland, Australia - Gonzalo_03 (v2) (version 2) | ecosystem: Host-associated > Mammals > Digestive system >... | reverse complement strand
CGTACTTGTAATATGCCTCAGATATCAATCGTCCATCTAGATACCAAGATTGCCATACACCATGCGGTTTACCGGATTTATAATATTCGACAAGTTCCATTTTCCCGTCTTCATACCAAGACTTCCATACGCCATCCATGTTACCAAATTTGTAATTTATTTCAGACGCCAATTGACCATTTTTATACCATACTTTCCACACGCCATTAGGCTCACCTGATTTATAATATTCTGCCGTTTTCAACTGACCATTTTCAAACCACTTTTTCCATTCACCATCACATGTTCCAGCTTTATATTTCTTTTCTGACAACAGTTGTCCATTACTATTCCATTCTTTCCAAACACTATCCATCAGACCATTTGCATAATATTTTTCGAACATGATTTGTCCATTTGGAAACCAAGATTTCCATAATCCTAACCTTTCTTTTTCTTCATATAGCTTTTCATCAATCAATGTACCATCGCCATACCACGTTTTCCAGGTTCCTTTCCTTTTTCCATCATCATAAGCCCCTTCTATAGCCTTCACTCCACTATCATACCATTCATTCCAAGCGCCATCCAAAATACCGCTTTTATACATGCACTCTAATTGCAATTGTCCATTTGCAAACCATTTTTTCAATGGTCCCTCTATAAGACCAATTTTATAGTATTCATCTAATTTTAATTTTCCATTTTCGTGCCATGTTTTCCAAGGGCCTTCTTTTCGACCTGCTTTATATTGTCCTTTTTGTTTTATTTTCCCACTTTTGTAATACGAGATAAACTTATCCTCTTTGCCATTCTGGTCTAATGTTGTTATAGACTCTATTTCACCACTATCGTAATATTCTTTGCGCTCCTCGGAGCCATTGTCGCAGGCGACGAAGAAGAAAAGTGAGGCAAGAAACAAGGTGAATAAGATGACTTTTCGGAATTTCATAATCAGATCGCAATTTAAAATTATTCTTCCTGCAAATTACAACATACGAAGGAGATTGATTATAGACAATCTGTTAAATTAGAGTAAAAGTTTACTGGATCCTTCCCCTATCGCTACGCTCTAGGGTCAGGATGACGATTTTAGGGTGAATGCAATCCCCATCCCGAAACGGTGTCCGGGATGACTGGGGCGCAGGACGACAAATCCCGAGCCACTTATTCCGCGGTTTTGCGGTAGGCTTTGGGCGAAACGCCGACGAGGCGCTTGAAGAACTTTCCGAAGAACGAAACGTCAGGGAAGTTCAAAATCTTGGAGACTTTCTGGATATCTCTGGACGACGAGCGCAAAAGCACCTTGGCATCGAGCGCGATATGTTCATCGATCCAGCGCTTAGCATTCTTGCCGGTCTGTTCTTCGGCAACTGCAGAAAGGTACTTCGGCGTGATGCCAAGTTCATCGGCGTAGAATTTGACGGAATGTTGTTCGCGATGATGTTCGACAACGAGATCGATAAACTGCGAGAACAGCACCTGACCGCGGCTCTTGACGACTGTAGCGACAACAGGCTCGTTAATCATTCCAATGCACTCATACAAAAGCGCAATCAAATGATTTTTTAGGACTTGCAAACGGCATGTGTTTTTTTCTGTCGTTTCAAATTTTTGCTTCAAAAATTCAAAACTTGCGTTCAGTTGTTCAAATTCATCTTTATTCAATTGACGCAAGGGGCTTTCACGGTATTTCAATATCAAGCGCGTATTATCGTCAAAGCGGATAATCAATTCTTCGATCATGTTCTTGGAGCAAGCTATGCATACAGGCTCAAAATCTTCAGATGCTTTTTTAGCCTTCAAGACTTGTTCCGGGAACACAATAAACAGGGATCCAGCTTCGAGTTTATAGGATTTGAGGTCCAATTCGACTTCAACAGAACCGCGCCTCACAAGAAGCAAAACCGCAGCTTGGACCTTTACATAATTTTCAAGCCCGAAATCCTTAAGGCTACTAAACATGGCAATTTTATCCGGCAGCATGTTTACTTGTTGCAGATAATTCAGCATAGAAAAATCCGCCGTGCGGATACTCGGATTCTTATGTAAAGGATAATTACTCATTATAGCAACATCTTAGCAAAAAGTTAACGGGATGTCAATAGTTGCCATCAGCAGTTGACAGGACATAGAGATACTGAAATTCCACGACGTTCCTACTCTAATTTTCGTATAGCCATGGATGACTCTTTTTCATATTGCAATGACACGTTAGACATTAAAACAACTTGTAACTAAAATAGAGTGTGTAGGCGAATACTCCGCGGCTCATGGGTTCAAAGAACTCTGACGAGTACGCAGCAACTTTTGCATAAGCATCAAGACGCCCGCCCATAGAAAATCCATCGATCAAGTCGTATTCCAAAGAGGTATGATTCATCAGCAACATGTCCCATCCATCGGCGCCATAATGCGGAAGCGAGCCCGGAATTGTATGCAACGCATCAACAATCAACTTGTTTTTGAAACGGAATTTTTTCCCGATTGAAACTTCAACACCCAAGACATATTTTGCTCCCATATTGTACTGATAATTATCCATATCGGATTCATATTCGGGGTGCACAGCCTGAATCAAGTCATCATAGCCCATGTCCGTTGTGCCAAGCAATATAAAGTAAATCTGATGGTACATACGGAAACGAAGCGACGGCAAAAGCCATAACGAAAAATCAATACCCGTTCCAACGGAAATCGTACCGACTGTAGCGAAGTCTCCATAGAACGTGCAATAATCAAGATATGTTGCAAAATCAACCCAATGCCCGCGACCATGCACGCCAGCATTCGAAAGTTTTCCAGTTACATCAAGTTGGAAAAGTGTTCCATCCGGACCAACTTCGCCACGTGTAAACAAAGTAAAATAATCGAACGGACGCTTGACTTTTCTGAAAGGCTTGCCATATTCAACTTCGGCACCATACATGACATGCTTATCGTCCCAACGCTGGTCCAAGTCATCTTCATTGCGGCCACCAAATCTGTAAATATTTCCAAAATGCGAACCTGCGCCCAAGAAAATAGACAAATCCATCGGAGTGTTTGCTGTGATGCCATCGCGGTTTCCAAAAATTTTTCTTTGCAAGTAAGCGGAGTGGGCCATTCCAAACGCGCCGACTTGCTTGTACCAAGAAGATTCATCAACTCCATAAAGTTTGCGAGAAAGCCTGTAGAGGACTTCACCGTAAACAGCACCGCCAATTGATGTGGCGATCAAGTCATTGATTGATGGATATTCCGTTTCGGCAAACATTTCCCATGTATAACTTCCAAGCGCAGCAAACAAGAGGCTTCCATAAAATCCGTAGCCCGCACCACGAGCAAAGTTATAATAGGTAGCCCCTTGATACGGATGCCCGTAAAAGTTGATGGCCCAGTGATTATGGTCCCATTCCCAACCTTCCTTAAAATTACGTTTCCAATAGCTCGGTCCCGTGCGTGCATAATTCTTATCGAGAACATAGCGGTCCCAAGCCCAAATAAAAACATTAAAGCCAAAAACTTCACCAGCGACAAGCAACGGAAAAAGAGGTTTCGGCTCATTTAATTCTTTTATATCGAAAGTATCTTCAAAGGTGGTATTCGTTACGGAATACTCAATATTTATGGAATCTTCGGGCAAAGTCCGAGACTGAATTGTAAACAAAGGAACCACGCCAAATGGAATAGGATTTACAAGATCCGTATTCGGGACGTTCGGAAATTCAGCACTCCAAACACTGAGCGACAAAAACAAGACCATCGAAAATAATTTGCGAAACATAACTCTCTCTTTTTGCGCAAAAAAATAATTCTACATACAAAAAAATTAAAGAGGAGTCTTGACGACTCCCCAAAATTAGAGAATGAAAGACAAATTTTTAAGATGAACGGTTACTTCGTCTTGAGCAAGTTGTCAAAATAGACAATAGTCTTTTCGAGGCCCTTGCGGAGCGGGATGGTCGGTTCCCAATCCAGAGCCTGTTTTGCAAGCGAAATATCCGGGCGGCGCATCTTAGGATCATCACCAGGGAGCGGTTTGTAAACGATTTTGCTCTTGGAGCCCGTGAGTTCAAGAACCTCCTTGGCAAGTTCAAGCATCGTAAATTCGCCAGGATTGCCGATGTTGACCGGGCCAATGATCTTGTCCTGATTCATCATGCGGACAAAGCCTTCGATGAGGTCGTCCACATAGCAGAAACTGCGAGTCTGGCTACCGTCACCATAGATGGTGAGGTCTTCGCCATTGAGCGCCTGGACAATGAAGTTCGATACGACGCGGCCGTCGTTAGGGAGCATGCGCGGGCCATATGTATTGAAAATACGGACGATGCGGATATCGACATTATTCTGGCGATGGTAATCCATGAAAAGCGTTTCGGCAACGCGCTTGCCTTCATCGTAGCAGCTACGGATGCCAATCGGGTTCACGTTTCCCCAATAATCTTCGGTCTGCGGATGTACAGCCGGATCACCGTAAACTTCGCTGGTGCTTGCTTGCAATATGCGGGCCTTCACTCTCTTGGCAAGGCCAAGCATGTTGATGGCGCCCATGACGCTAGTCTTGATGGTCTTCACCGGATTGAACTGGTAATGAATCGGGCTTGCCGGGCATGCCAAGTTAAAAATGCGGTCCACTTCCAAAAGAATCGGTTCCGTGACGTCGTGACGGATGAGTTCAAAATTGCGGTTATCACGCAAGTGTGCGACATTAGCCATACGGCCTGTAAAGTAATTATCTAAGCAGATGACTTCATGTCCGTCATTCAAAAGTCTTTCGCAAAGGTGACTTCCTAAGAATCCAGCACCACCAGTAACTAAGCAACGCATAAAAACTCCCATAAAACGTCAATTTAGTGGAAATATAGTATTAGACGAGAGACGAGAGACGAGAGACGAGAGAAAAATAGTAGTAAACAGTGATTAGCAAGCAGTAGGCAGAACTTAGGGGCAACTGGTAAATTCTATATATGCACGCATGGCAAGTTTTGGTTACAGTTTATTGCTGGTGTTGACCGCATTCATTTGGGGTTCAGGATTTGTCGCCCAAATTGAAGGGAACGCATTTGGACCGTTCGCCTTTTCGTGCATCCGGTGCTTTATCGCCGCAGGGTTTCTCGCCCTGATTTTCAAATTGTTTGACGCTTTCGGCAAAAGCCCTCGCCGGCCGCGCAACCGCGAAGAAACCAAGTTGCTATGGAAAGCAGGATTTTTTTGCGGGATTGCATTATGCACCGCCATGAACCTGCAACAACTTGGGATGTACCTCGGTACTTCTGCGGGGAAATCAGGATTCTTGACGTCTTGCTACATCGTACTCGTGCCTGTAGTTAGTTTATTCTTAGGAAAGCGTGTTTCAACAAAGACTTGGATTTGCGTTGCCATTACAACCATCGGGCTTTACTTGCTCTGCATCAAGGACGATTTTTCGCTTGAAATTTCGGATGCAGTTTCGTTGCTGTGCGCGCTCGCGTTTTCATTCCACATTTTGGTGATTGACAAATTTGTAAACTACGTTGACCCGATTCGCGTTTCGAGCATTCAATTTTTGACCATCGGCATTTTAACCGCCCCCCTAATGATTGCATTTGATTTAAAATTTCCAGAAATGGATTTCAACACAATTGTTGCGGCATTTGCAAATCCACGCGCAGTCATGGGGCTACTCTTTGCAGCGCTCTGTTCCAGCGGCATTGCCTACACGCTCCAAATTGTCGCGCAAGATAAAGTAAGGCCCACCATAGCGTCCCTAACGATGAGCCTTGAAGCCGTTTTCGCCGTATTTGCAGGATGGGCTATTCTCGGAGAACAGCTTTCCGTTCGCGAAATTTGCGGTTGCGCAATCATGATGACCGCCATCGTAATAGCACAAATCAAACAGTAAGATTATTTCGATTTTGCCATTTTATTCCTGACGAGAAACAACGAGCCTACTATAAGAAGCACACCCGCAGCAAGCGAAAGTAAAGCACTGCGCGTAAAGCCAGCAATAACAAAACTAATAAAGCTGATCAACGCCACCGAAAGTGCGTAAGGCAACTGGGTGTTCACATGGTTCACGTGATTACACTCCGCACCGGCACTGGCCATAATCGTCGTATCTGAAATGGGAGAAATGTGGTCGCCACAAACGGCACCCGCCATACAAGCCGAAATAGAAATAATCATCAGTTCTGGATCGACTTTAGAGAACGCGGCAACAACAATCGGAATCAAAATGCCAAACGTTCCCCAAGATGTTCCCGTCGAAAAAGCAAGCCCAATGCCAATCAAGAAAATAATTGCGGGCATAAAGTTCATCAAAGCCATGGCCTTCCCCGAAACAATACCCGCTACAAAATCCTTTGCGCCAAGCGTATCGGTAACGCCCTTCAAGCTCCATGCAAGCACCAAAATGATAATGGCGGGAACCATCGCCTTGAAGCCTTCGGATACCGCTTGCAAGCACTTTCTGATCTTTAAAACATGGCGACCCAAATACCAAATTACAGTCACGATAAACGCAGCAAAGCTACCATACACAAGGCCTACAGAAGCATCGCTACTGCCGAACGCATCGACAAAGCCCTTGTGCGCTTCGCCACTGGCAAAAAATCCGCCCGTGTAAACAAGGCTAAGCACGCAAAAAACAATCAACATCACAATCGGGAAAATCAAATCGAGAACAGTTCCACGAGCTTGTTCCACATTCGCTTCTTCCATCTTCGCTTCAATCATTTCGGCAGCGGACTCGTAATGTTTCATGGGACCAAAATCGACTTTCAAAAGCACCAAACTAAACAGAGCGACAATCGTGAGCAATGCGTAAAAGTTGTAAGGAATGGACTTCACAAACAGACCTAGGCCATCTTCGCCTTCGACAAAACCCGTCACAGCAGCGGCCCACGAGCTGACCGGTGCTATAATGCAAATAGGCGCCGCCGTAGCATCTATCAGATACGCGAGTTTTTCGCGGCTCACCTTAAATTTGTCCGTAACAGGGCGCATCACGCTGCCCACCGTCAGGCAGTTGAAATAGTCATCGACGAAAATCAAAATGCCAAGGATGATAGTCGCAATTTGCGCACCAACTTTTGACTTGATATGCTGTTTCGCCCAATTTCCAAAAGCGGCAGCCGCGCCAGACTTGTTCATCAAGGCAACCATTGCACCAAGCATCACGAGGAAAAACAGAATGCCCACATTCCATGGATCGGACACTTGCTTGACCATTCCGTTTTTGAAAACGCTATCCAAGAACAGCGGAAAGCTCCCTTGGCTAATGAAAAGGCCGCCAATCACAACCCCAACAAAAAGGGACGAGTAAGCTTCCTTGGTGATAAGCGCCAAAATAATGGCAACGACAGAGGGTACAAGAGCCCAAAACGTGCCATGAAAAACTGATACAACTTCTACGGCTTGTTGTTCCATACGTTTCTCCTATGAAAAGAAAACTAACAAATTTTCAAAAAATTTGCTCAGAATTCTCGACTATGTTCGGGACAGTGCACCGCAATTTCCAAATGCAAAAATGGCGGACCAAAGCCCGCCATAAAGTATAACCGCAAACGAGAGCGCTAAATTCTCATCGAGATGTCGAGGGCCTTGACGCTGTGCGTGAGCGCTCCGACAGAAATGAAGTCGAGGCCGAGTGTCGCAATTTCCTTGGCACGTTCGAGCGTCATGTTGCCAGAACCTTCCACCAAGCACTTGTCTCCACTTTCCTTGATAATCTTCAAAGCTTCGGCCATCATTTCGTTGCTCATGTTGTCGAGCATGATGACATCGACACCATTGTTGAGGAGGGCGCGGAGCTGGTCGAAGTTTTCGACTTCCATTTCGACCATCAAGCCTTGCTTGTTGTTCTTCTTGACGACTTCAAGAGCTTCGAGAACGCCACCGGCAGCAGCAATGTGGTTGTCCTTCACGAGAACCATGTCAAAGAGGCCCATGCGGTGGTTGGAACCGCCACCAACGCGAACGGCGTACTTCTGCAAAGTGCGGAATCCCGGAATCGTCTTGCGGGTATCAAGCACCTTCGTCTTGCCGCCCTTCAAAGCTTCCTGGAATGTGTGAGCAACAGTCGCCACACCGGAAAGTTGCTGGATGAAGTTGAGGAGCGTACGTTCGCCCGTCAAAAGTTCGTGCGTTGTGCCATCAAGTTCGGCAATCAAGTCGCCTTTTTTGACCACATCGCCATCTTTCTTGTGGAGCGTCACCTTGGCATTAGCCTTGAGTTCCTGGAACACAAGTTCGATAATCGGAAGACCCGCAAGCACGCCATCTTCTTTTGCAATGAGGCGGGCATGCTGTTTCTGGTCTGCAGGGATAGTCCATTCGCTCGTCACGTCGCCCGTGCGGACGTCTTCCGCCAAAGCAAGGCGGATCATGGTGAGGGCATCTTCGGTAGGAAAAACTGGAGTAGAATTGTCGCCGTACATAGTTATATTAGTTGGTAGATGGTAGTTGGTAGAACTTAGAGATTCTTCGACTTCGGGCTACGCCCTACGCCCAGAATGACACTTTGCCTAAGTTCTAAGTTCAAATCTTTCGTCTCTCGTCTGTAGCCCGAAGGGCGTTCTCTCGTCTGTTACTGCGCGCCTTTTCCGGTCAGCACGACATAGACCGTCCTAACCAGAATCTGGAAGTCCAAAAGCAAACTCATGTTCTCGTAGTAATACATATCATACTGAAGCTTGATTTGCACGTCTTCGATACTGGTGTCGTAATGATGGCAAACCTGGGCCCAGCCTGTTAGACCCGGCTTCATCTTGAGGCGGCTGATGTAGAACGGGATTTGTTCGCGGAGCTTTCCGATAAACACGGCGCGTTCCGGACGCGGACCCACCATACTCATGTCACCTTTCAAAACGCAAAGAATCTGCGGAAGTTCATCAATGCGGGTCTTGCGCAAGAATCGACCAATTCGCGTAATGCGCGGGTCCTTCTTGGTGGCCCACTGGGCACCAAACTTTTCGGCATCGGTGCGCATCGTACGGAACTTATAAACCGTAAACGGCTTGCCATAAAGTCCAATGCGTTCCTGCGAATAGAACACGGGACCATGGTCGTCAAGCTTGATGGCTAATGCAGCAAACAAGCAAACCGGGAGCGACAAAAGTCCAAGGAACAAGCCGAAGGCGATATCAATAAAACGTTTAACCTGAACCTGCCAAGGCGGCATCGTGAAAGCAAAAAGTTCCTGCAATTCAAAGCCATAAACAAGATTAGCCTTGAAACGTCCGTTCACAACGCTATAAAGTTCCGGAACAATGTAAATATGGAGCGGAAGTTCGCAAATCCAGACAAGCACTCGCATAATCTCTTGCGGAGAATTACTCTCGTGCGCAATGATAATGCCACTGACCTTGTACTTTTTTACAAGAGCGGGCAAGTCAGAATACTTCCCGAGAACCGGGACATCGGCAAACGTTTTAGACAAGACCTGATAACGTTCATCGACAAATCCAACAACACGCTGACCGCGAGCCGGAGTCTTTGCTAAATCTTCAGCAATCTTTCGCCCTGCTTCCGTTGCACCGAGGACAAGAATGTTGTTTGCACCATATCCTTTACGGAGCAATGCCCGCAAGAAGATATAGATGAGCATGCGGAACAAGCCGACAAGCAAAATGGCAAGGCCACCATAGATAAATATCCATGGGAACCTAGAACCATAGAGGTAACCTTCACTCAGCGGTTGGTTCGTGAAAACCTTCCCCATGAATTCGGCACCAAAAAGGCAAACAATTATCAAGACCATACCAATGACAACGGCGCGTAGCACTCGCAGCACTTGATGTGTTCTCGACATCAACAACCAAGAGCGATACAATCCGGCAAAGGCAAACAAACCAAGCCAACCGATATTCAAGACAAGTCCGTAATGCCAATAGCTATCGAACGTCTTGGTCGGATCAAACTTGTCTAGAATCCAACCACTATGGAACTGAACCCAAAACGCCAAGGCGAAGCAAATCGACAAAGCGGCAAAATCCGAAAGGATTAAGAGAATTCGTTCTATAGTGGTTGCGCGAATCATATACGACCTTTAATTAAGCGAGGAAGCGGATGACCTGGCTCTTCTCGACGATTTCCGGAAGAGCGTTCACAGCATCAACAGCCTGGGTAAGCTTGCTATCGAGCGTCTTTTCCGTAATGACGACGATGGAGACCTTGCCCGGATCGTTAACGTCTTTCTGGATAATCGTTTCGATAGAGATGTTGTTATCAGCGAGAATCTTCGTAATCTTGGCGAGCACACCGCAAGCATCGCGAGAGGCAAAGCGGAGGTAGTAGCGAGCGCTTGTTTCAGAAATAGGAACAAGCGTTGCAGAATTTTCGACGTTGAACCAGCCCATCGGGAGCGCCTTGCGAGAACCCACGTCGGTAGAACGAGCGAGGGACACGAGGTCAGCCACAACGGCGGATGCAGTCGGGAGGCGGCCAGCACCGGCACCGGTCTGGAGCGTTTCACCGAGGTTATCGCACTGGAGGTAAACGGCGTTCAAGACGCGGTTCACGCTGGCGAGCTGGTGATCGAGCGGCACAAAGCACGGATGGACACGAGCGTCCACACGTTCGCCGTCACGGCGGTAAATGCCGAGGAGCTTCACGCAGCAGCCAAGTTCCTTGGCGATAGCGATATCCTGAGCGGTAATCTTGGAGATACCGGAAACGTAAATCTTTTCGAAGTCCACGCGGTGGCCACTGCAAAGGCTAGCGAGGAGAGCCGTCTTGTGGGCGGAGTCGATACCTTCGATGTCGAAAGTCGGGTCAGCTTCGGCAAAACCGAGGCGCTGGGCATCCTTGAGGACGACGTCAAAGTCGAGACCTTCCTCGGCCATACGGCTGAGGATGTAGTTGCAAGTACCGTTAATGATGCAGCTCAAGCTTTCAACCGTAGAACCAAGCAAACCTTCCTGGAGGCTACGGATGATAGGAATACCACCGCCAACAGCTGCTTCGAACAGCACATGCAAACCCTTGCTAGCTGCAAGCGGGAAAATTTCGTGGCCATACTTGGCGAGGAGAGCCTTGTTTGCAGTAACCACATGCTTGCCACTTTCGAGAGCAGCGAGGATCCACTTGCGCGGCATATTGTAGCCACCGGCGAGTTCCACGAGCACGTCAATATCGTTACCGGCAATCATTTCGTCGGCGTTAGTCGAGACCTTATAGCCCTTAGCCTTATACGGAGCAACTTCTTCTTCGGACTTAGCGCAAATGCAAGAAAGTTCAAGTTCGACACCGAGCTTTTCCTTATACTCGGCAATTTTCTGTTCAAGAATCTGAATGACACCACCACCAACGGTACCTGTGCCAATTAAACCAATACGCAACATATAGCGTCTCCATTTTAAATTTACGATGCAAAGATAGTAAATTAGAACCTAGAGCTTAGAACTTAGAACTTAGACAATCTCATTTTTCTATGCTCAACCAACTAAGTTCTACCAACTGTCTACTATTTGCTATATTATCACACATGGAACAGGAAGCCGTAAATCCAGCAATTGGTTCGATACTTAATGAGCAAAAGTTAAAGAACATTGTTTACCCAGCCCGACTTTTCAAAGCTAGGCTGAACGAGGAATTTTTACGAGCAAACCGCACACGTAAACCATTCCTATTCATAAAGATTTATTCCCATCAATTCGATGTGCTCGGTTGGGGGCGTCCTTCCAAGATTGTCGAGAACACCTGGAAAATAAGCGTTCTCACGATGTTTTCGCACCTGCGCTTTATCGATGTGGTCGGTTATCTCTCCGACAATAGCGGTATCGGAATTATCCTTCTCAATTCGGATTTGAACACTCTTGAAGCCATCCGAAAAGAAATTCTCCACAAACTGAACGATGCAGGGCTTATCCAGGCTCTCCGCCACAAGCCAAAGGCTCCTATTTTCCAAGCTTACCTTTACACGGGCTACCAAGAAAAAGACAACCTTGAATTGGATAACAAGCTGAAAGAATTCAACAGCACAAACGGAAGTTTCTTCACGCTCAACCGACTGAACCTTTCGGACATTTGGCAACACCCGCACAAAATCCGCTATAGACACATCATCAAAAGAACTTTTGACGTCGTTTGCTCTTCTATAGCGTTAATCATCCTCTCTCCGCTCCTTCTATTCTGCGCGCTCGCGGTGAAGGTCAGCGATCCGAAGGGGCCTGTAATTTTCAAACAAACTCGCGTCGGTAAAAACGGTTCTCTATTTACCATGTACAAATTCCGTAGCATGTATGTGGATGCAGAAGAACGCAAGAAAGAACTCATGGCACAGAACGAGACAGGCGGAAAGACGTTCAAGATGAAGAACGACCCTCGAATCTATCCGTTCGGTCATATTCTTCGCAAGTTCAGCCTTGACGAATTGCCGCAGCTTATCAACATTATCAAGGGCGAAATGTCCATTGTCGGGCCGCGCCCGCCGATTCCGTCCGAAGTGGCAGAATACGAACCATGGCACCGCATGCGTCTCTCCGTGACACCAGGCCTCACTTGCATTTGGCAAGTTAGTGGTCGCAGCAACATCCCGTTCGAAGGACAGATGCGTCTCGACAACGACTACATTCGCCGTGACGGCAAGCTCAGCGATGACTTCAAGCTCATCCTTAAGACGTTCAAGGTCGTATTTAAAGGCGATGGGGCGTACTAATTAGACGAAAGATACAGACGAGAGAAATAAGCCGTGAGACTCAAGTTGTAAGAGATGCCCGAGTGGATCGGGCTTTTATTGTGATGCGCATCACAATAAAATCATATTGGAACTTCATACTATATTTAGTATCTTTACCTCTCGGTGTATGGACAATACCGGTGTATGGAATCATCCGGTGTAATTAAGGAGTGAAAATGAAAAAGTATTTGATTTCTACGGCACTACTTGCTGCAAGCGCTTTTGCTGCAAGCGTTACAGTCAATCCGGCCTCAACCGCCCAAAAGGTCACAGGTTTCGGTGGCGCCAGCGTTTATTACCAGAGTTGGATTAAAAATCTCCCCACGGCAGATCAAGAAGCACTTTTTGACACGGCTTTTACAGGGCTCAATATTTCCTTGCTCCGCATCGGTAACTGGTACCAAGACGAAGATATCTCGAAAGTTCAGGACGACATCGACATCGTCAAGGCCGCCAAGAAACGTCTCGGCGACCACATGAAAATCCAGATGTCTAGCTGGTCTGCACCGGCAAAGCTCAAGCCGAGCAACAGCATGAACGGTCAAGACGGCCATTCCAAATCCGACAAGACTTTGAAGAAAGCTAACGGTGACGCCTACGGTGCCTACGCCTACACAGACTTTGCCAACTGGTGGAAGAAGAGCCTCGAAGCCTACAAGGCCGCCGGCATCTCTCCGGACTACGTTTCTATCCAGAACGAACCGGACATGGAAGCGACTTACGAAGAAACGCTCTTCGAACCGACCGAAACTAATGAAATTGCCGGCTACAAGGAAGCCTTGAATGCCGTCTATGACGCCGTAAAAGGACAGACTAAGTTGATTGGCCCGGAACCGCTCGGCATTGGCTACAGCAACTTCGAAAAATACGCCAAGGAACTCGACGCAAACAAGCTCGACGGCTATTCCTACCACCTTTACCATGCCGGTGACCAAAACGATAACTCCGGCAACAACTACCTGAATCCGGAAAACTTCCGCAAGCCGATGAAGGCTATCGCCGACGTTTACGGCAAGGGCGACAAGCCGATTATCATGACGGAATTCTGCCCGATGCTCGACGAACCGCGCGAAAAGGACATGCTCGGCCTCGCCCAGATTATGCAAATCGGCTTTACCGACGGTCGCCTCTCCGGTTACATCGCCTGGCAGCTTTTCTGGGGTTACCACTCCCAGATGATCGGCGTTTGCCCGGGTGCAGGTTGGGACCTTGATGGCAGCGGCAAATACGTCTGCGACGATACCGGCTTCAAGATTTTCCCGGAATACCACGCTATGCGTCACTACTCCAAGTTCGTGAATCCGGGTGCAAGCGTCATCGCCACCTCGACCACTGAAGCAAACCTCAAGACGGTTGCATTCTTGAGCGCAAACAGCGACTCCATCACGACCGTTCTCATCAACACAGGCAGCACCGCAATCCAGCTCGACAACCCGGGCATTACAGGCTATGGCCTTATTACCGCCGTACAATCCAAGGAAAACGGCCTCAAGAGCAAGAACATTTCTGTTGCAACTTGCACCGTCCTCCCGGCACGCTCCATCACGACGCTCGTCTACAAGAAGGGTATCGCCACTGACGTTGTTTCTACATGCAAGGACGAAACAAGCGATTCCAACTACGTTGAACCGATTATCGTTCCCACAGCAGACGTTGTAATTGTCGATTACACCGCAACGACCGATGTCACGACATGGCAAGCCATGGACGATAAGCTCTCCGCAGTCACCTACGGCACAACAGCCATTGACGGCGTTGCCGGTTACGCAAGCGTTCCGCTCGCCGGCTGCGACCAGTCCGAAGAATCTTGCGGCTACCAAAACCAGCTCTTGAACATCAGCAAAGAAGGCGCCAAGGCTCTGGCCTCCTGCTCTAGCCTCGTCATCACCATGCGCAGCCAAAGCACATCCGACGCCTATGTGAATGTAGGCGGTGCAGCAGGCGGAAGCTGGGTCGATTATGAATACGGCAAGCTCGCCGCAGGTTCCAAGTGGAGCGAGACCAAGGTTTCTCTCAAGAAAGAAGGCGAAAACGGCTCGACCGCCCTCACCTTCAATAGCGAATCCGCAGGCATTTACATTGCAAAGATTGTCGCTACAGGCTGCACCGGTACAGGAACATCCATCAAGATGACTCACCGCAGCACAATCAACGACAGCAAGGCTCAAGCCATGATTTTCGACTTGAACGGAAACCTCGTGTGGAAGGGCCTTAAGAGCGAAGCGCTCAACGAAAACGGGACGCTCAAGCCGAGCATCCGCCAAGGCGCCTACATCTTGAAGACCAAGAACAATGCTCAGCGCGTCATCAAGAAGTAAGGTTTTAGTTGATAGAACTTAGAGCTTAGATTTTAGTAATTCTAGGCTCTAAATCATTAAAAAACGGCTCGCGAATGCGGGCCGTTGCTATTTTACATTCGCTTTATTCAAACGTAGAAGGCACCTGGTGGAAAACCCAGGTGCCTTTGGAGCTATTATGTAAAGATTGTTGATTCTGGTATCACCAGTTGATTATCACTAGTTTTCTCCAGCAGGATTAACATCCGTCACGCAACGAACTGTAAATCCGTACACTTCATTAGTAGGCTTGACTTCAGCCTTATCAGAAGCCGTAATCTTTATACCATAAGCCTGACTATCATCATTGGTTGTTTCAACCTCATCGCTTGACCAGAAGTAAACGGAATTGGTATCAGCAACATTATTTCCTTTAACATTGTAGTATCCAACTTTCTTGAAATCGAATCCAACATCGGCAAAGCCATTTTCATTTTCACGGTTTTCACCAGCAGCCTTTAACATTTCAAGTTCATTCTTCGTCGGCAATCTCCAACCAGCAGGGCATGCACCACTTATCCGGTCCTTTTCATCAAGATCAAGGGCTGTAAGTTCTTCTTCGCTCATAGTCGCTCTGATGTCACCATTACCCATTGCTGCATTCCAGCTGTAATAGCGGCCTTCAGCAGCTTCGAAGTTTTCAAAGACCTTTTCTTCGTAGTTGATCTCACCCATGACCTGATCAAGAGAACGCTTGACAATTACACCATCATCATCCTTTTCGACCAAGACCATCGGCAATTTGTATTCAAAGTCAAGGTTTTCGTTCATCCACCAGATATTAATCCCTTCTATCTTTACATACTTATAGATATGGTTATCACGGATATCGCAGAATTTTTCAGTATCGATATAGGTCTTAGAACCGCACCACTTCGCCTTCACACTACCTTCGGTACAAACCGTCTGGATTGCTTTGAGGCTGGTATAGAACGTCTTCAAGTCGTCAACATCGTATTTTACCGGAGTTTTTCCAATCAAATTACCAAAGAGCGATTCCTCTTCTACAGCAACTTGCTGTGCATCGCCAGAAGAAGATGATGAAGATTCGAGTACCAATCCGAATTTGTCATACGCTTCTTCAAGAGTTTCAAGCTGATTCTTGCAATACGTGTAGACAGAGTCGGTCTTTCCGTCAAAAGCCAAGCCGCAGAACTGGTCCTGACCGAATTCCTTGCCTCCGCACTTCGGAGTCACGATACCATTCCAGCAAAATTCTCCATCCTTAACGGCACGAGTTGTAACGTATTCAAAATTCCCGTTCTTCAGTTCCTTATATTCAGCGCACTTAGAAACAACCGCGCCATTTACGCAAGCCTGGGAAGTAATAGCATACGTCTTACCATCGCACTTTTCATAGAGTTTGCCGAGAACGCAGAACTTGTCCGCCGGGTCATAAGAGGCATCACCGCACATCGCCTTGTAGATAGTCACCGAATCAGCGTCACCGCATTTAACTTCTACAACACCATTCTCCTTCTCCGTGGTTACACAGTTTGTACCTGCAGTTCCATTTTCAGCACTCCAGACTGTTCCAACGAGTTCATTATTACAGAACATTTGGATACCGTTCTTACCAGTAACTTCATCAGTAACAGCCGTGGCACTACAACCTGTTCCATTTTCACCATTCCAAACGGTTCCTGAAGTTCCGTCAGCGCAGTCCATCTGGAGTCCCATTCTTCCAGCCTTATCTGCCGTTTCCTTGACGGTACACCCCTTACCATCGAGAATTGTGGATTCCTGATCGCCACATTGGACAACAATACCGTATTCAGAGCGGTTCGTTATGCAAGATGCCCCCGGAGCGCCATTTTTCAAAACGCCCATTTCCTTACCACCGCAAAGCACATTATAGCCATCTGTAATAGCTTCAACAGTACAGCTAGTACCCGTTTTACCGGTAGCCCCCGTAGCTCCGGTTTTACCCGTAGCACCAGTTTTTCCGTGTAACAACACACCCACGGAATCCCCTCCGCAAAGCACCTTATAGCCTGTGTTGTTCGAAAGCGACTGAACTTCACAGCTTGACCCATTCAAGCCATTAAAACCATTAACACCATCTACTCCGTCTTCGCCAGAACACGCAGCAAGTCCTAGCACGAAAGCGGCGCAGCCCGCAACTCCAAGGATTTTGTTTTGCATAATATGCTCCCCTATTATTTTTTCTCCAATCTTCGTGAACAACATTCACAAATAAAAGTTTACATTAATTTCACAAAAACAGTTAACAAAAGCTTACAATAATTATGCCAACTTGGAATATTACAAAAAAAAAACTCCCACACTCGATAAAAGTGCGGGAGTTAAAAAGAAATCCTTTTTTAAGCGATTTGCTTATGCCCAGTTTTCGGCCTTGAGTTCGCGGCCCCAGATTTCCTTGACCACGTCTTCGACCTTGCGGTTTTCAAAAAGCATCTGGTACACGGCTTCGACAATCGGCATTTCGACGCCAAGCTTCTTAGCAAGAGCGCGAGTACTGCGGCAAGTCGGGACACCTTCGGCAATCATCTTCATACCGGCAAGCACCTGGTCGAGCGTTTCACCCTTACCAATGTGTTCACCCACATAGCGGTTACGGCTATGCTGCGAAAGGCAGGTCACAATAAGATCGCCCATGCCGGCAAGGCCGGCAAACGTTTCGGGCTTTGCACCGAGAGCCTTGCCCAAGCGGCACATTTCAGCCTGGCCACGAGTGAGGATTGCAGCACGGGTATTGTCGCCAATCTTGAACTTTCCGCCAGCTTCGAGGCCATAAAGCACACCGGAAGCAATAGCAATCACGTTCTTCACGGAACCGCAGAGTTCCACACCGACGATATCGGTCGAAGTATAGACGCGGAGGTAAGAGCAGCTCATAGCCTTCTGCACGAGCTTTGCAGAATCTTCATTCACGCAAGCAGCCACAATCGCGGTAAGCACGTGGCGGCTCACTTCTTCAGCATGAGACGGACCGCTAAAGGCAACCATTTTGTCTTCGGTGAGCCAAGGAACCTTTTCGAGGATGACTTCGCTCATGAGCTGGTCCGTGCCTTCGAGAATACCCTTCGTGGCGCAAACAACAACCGGTTCCTTGCCCTTTTCAGGAGTCCAGGAGCCGAGATTTGCGGCAACGCCTGCCATAAACTGCGAAGGAACCACAATCAAGACCATATCGCAGCCGTTCAAGGCGGCATGCATGTCGGTCGTGTATTTAAAATCAGCCGGGAAAATAACGCCAGGGAGCTTGTCCTTGTACTGGTGCTCCGTAGAAAGCAAATCTACTTCTGCTTGGGAATTGGTCCAAAAAGTAAGTTCGTTCTTGTTTTCGTAAACAACTTGGCCAAGCGTAAGACCCCAGCCACCGGTACCTAAAACTGTAACTTTCATGAGCAAATATCCTTTAAATTCAATTTTTCCAATAATCTACAATAATTAATAGAGTCTAGCTATAATCAATCGAGAAAATCACTGGATTCTTCGTCACTTCGTTCCTCAGAATGACGTGAAACAAAAAAAGGTGACCCCGGCACGGAGGCCGGGGTGCCAGCACTAATTACTTTTTGCGCTTGGAGCCGAAGCCGTTCTCGGTGCCGTTGAGGAGGCGCTTGATGTTCGACTTGTGCTTTACGATGACGAATACAGCGACAATCACGGCGAGAATCATCT
>Ga0310786_10004810_pt1 | contig 18610 bp, 14 predicted proteins | sample AusTroGonzalo_MG_FD_203881 | JGI IMG/M metagenome (GOLD analysis project Ga0310786, IMG submission 203881) | Bovine rumen microbial communities from tropical cattle in Woodstock, Queensland, Australia - Gonzalo_03 (v2) (version 2) | ecosystem: Host-associated > Mammals > Digestive system >... | reverse complement strand
GGGCACATGCGGTTGAGCAAATTCGATTTCACGTTGAGGATGCTTTCGACCATGTGTGCGAGCGCATCGACGGCGGTGTTCACGATCAACTGCTTTTTGGCAAAGGCGAGGTATTTTCCGTCAACGAGAGCGAGTACGGGGAAAATGACGTGCGGGATGCTCTTCTTGAGGTTGATTTTGTGGTTCGTGATGATGGCGACGGGGGTCGCTTCGGAGCCTGTCCCGCATGTTGTCGGCACGGCGACGACTGGCACGTGATTGAGCGGATGGCTAGGTGCTTTGTGGAGTTCGTCGGCGTCAACGTCTGGATTTTCGAGGAGGAGCGCTGCGGCCTTGGCGGCATCGATAGCGGAACCTCCCCCGATGCCGATGATAAAGTCGGCGTTAAATTCGCGGGCGCTTTTTGCGGCGTTCCTTACTGTATCGGTCGATGGATTTTCTTCGACTTCGTTAAAGACTTTGAACGGGATTTGGCCTGCGTTCAAGACGTCTGTCACGTCGTTCAAGGAACCGTTTGCGGCGGCGGAATGGCGCCCGGTCATGATCAGCGCACGTTTTCCGACGGCGATCAAATTCTTGGCGTGGTTCTTGACACAGTTTTCTTCGACGTAAATATCTGTGGGGACAAAAAAGCGCATATGAATCCTTTAAAAATTACAGCATCAACCATTCTTTATTGAACCACTGGTAGAGTCGCGCTTGTTCGCTGCGGTTTTTGATGAGCCACTGGGCGAATGTTGGGCGGTCAATGGGTTCGCAGATGGAGTAGATGAAGGCGTCTACTAGTCTTTCGCGGATCAATCCTTGATAGAATCTTTGTATCGGTTCGTCGATTTCGTCGGTAAAGGCGATCAGCTTGATAATTTTTCCCAGGATGTGGATTAAAAATTCCGTTTGCTGTGCCGAGGTGGAATCCTTGTCATGGAGCTTTCGCTTGCCGAGGGTATCCGTAAGGAGCGTGGTTTGGATGGCCAGCAAAAATTCCATGTTGACGGTGGAATCGCTCCCGGTTTGCTTGATGTTCGGCGTGTTCAAGTCGACGGATTTGTCTTTCTTTATAACGAGGAATTTTGTCTTGCCGTAAAGTCTCGAGAGGTTGTCGCGGATGATTTCGTCTTTCTTGGTGATGAACGTCGAGTACATGGTGTAGGCGTAAAAGGCGGGCCACTTGCCGAGTTGGCTTGCCAAGAATCCGGCGTAATAGTAACTGCCTTCGTGGATGCGCGTATTGTTGATGCTGCGTTTGATCCAGGCGTAGGCGCTGTCGGCGTTGTTCTTGCGCATGTAGGTGATGGTCGCGTTGTACGGGATGTTCGACGAGTTCGGTGTTTTTTTGAAACCTTCGCGATAAATGGCGAGAGCGGAATCGGGCATGCCCGTTTCGTCGTAGATGGTGCCGATCAGGCTGTAAAGGTTTTCGTCGATGCCTTTGGTGTCGAGCTTTGTCGCGGCTTTGGCGTAATAGAGCGCCTTGTCGAATTCATGCTTGGCATGGTACGAAAAAGCCATCTCGTATTTGACGAGTGCGCTTTTGGGAGCCTTCTTTTCGGCTTGTTTGTATTTGGCGATGGCTTCGTCGTATTGACCCTGTTCGTGGAATTGGACGCCTTGGCCAACGAGTTCGTCAACGGTATTTTGGGCTGCAAAGAGGGTGGCACTTGCAACGAGACCGAAAATGAGGGCGATAGTTTTTTTCATGATACGTTATTTTTTGAGGATGTCGCTATAGAATTTGCGGAAGTCGTCCCAACGGTAATACGGAGCTGCCGGGCATTTTCTCTCGTCTTTCGTCTTTCGTCTCTCGTCTGTAATGCCGCACGGTACGGGCAACGTCTGCTCGATTTCGTTGTACAGAACCTTGACGAGGACGGGCTTGCCTGCCGCCTTGTAGAAGACGATCTGGAGGTTTGCCGCCATCGGGATAATCTTGAAGTCAGTCCACTGTTCATGCAGTTTGGAAAGGTCGGAAACTTTGGCGTTTGCCAGCGGGAGCTGCATCAATGCCGAGAGCGGGAGGAGTGTGGCGTCGTGGCCAAAGCGGAGCGTTGCGGCAATCGGCTTTAAGGTCCCTGAGTGGTATGCTGAGCCTGTCGAAGTGCTTGCCGAAGGGGTGCTGCGCACGGTGTCGACGGCGATGGCGTCATCGGCTTCGTCGAGGATGTTCTGCAAGGTCGGCTTTGCAAAGTTAAGTCCATCGGGGCGGTTGATGAGCGGGCTTGTGCCTTCGAGGCTGTACCACCAGGCGTTTTGGGCCTTCCAGCGGGCGATCTTTTCTTCGGTCGTGAAGAGGTTTACGAAGGAGTCGGCGGGCACCTTGGCGGCCTGGGCGATGTCGTCGAGTAACGGCTCGTCCATGCCCTGGAGCGATGTCGCGATTTCGAAGAAACGGTTGTAGAACTTGTCTGCTTCGATATTCTTGACAACGTAATTGCTGTCGTTGAAGAGTTTTTTCAGGAACGGCTGCGGGTTGACGTTTTTCCAGAGCTTATCGCTTTCGTTCGTGTAGGTCTTGACTTTCGAATAGTCGAGTTTGCCCCAGTCAAAGGCGCTGATGAACTTCATGTAGCTCTTGCCAGAAATCAGTTCCGGTTTGATCTTGGGATTCTGTGCGCGGAGTTCTCCCATGAAGGCGGTCATGCTCACGATGCAGCGGCCGCTAGTACTTGCGTATGCCTTGATGTGCGGCGTCACGTTTTTGCCGGCGACTTTTCTGTCCTTGAAAACGTCCCCGAAATTCTTGTACATGCGCTTGGCGATGCCTTCGTGCTGGCTCACACCCACTTGCGTGAGGTCTCCCTTTTTGGGGGCGGCGTCGGTGGCGAGAACTTTCGCGTAGGCGAGTGCCTGTTTACCGGTTTCGGTGAGCTTTTGGGCGGAATCGGCCTTGGAAAGGACTTCAAAAAGGTACTTGTATTCGTCGTCGCTGTGGTGGTAACGGCTGCCGTGACGACCGTAATGGCTGATATAGAACGGCTTATAGCTTGCGGGAACCTTAGTGTATTTAATATTTACGGGTTCCTGGTACGCAAGGTAATTGCTCGCTGTAAATTCGGGGTGTGCGGTAAGTTCTGCATCGCTGGTTTGCGCATTAATGGGGCTAGTAAGGAAAAATCCCGTTGCAATAACAAAAAAGCCGTTTACGAAATAATTTTTTTTCATATTACCAATATAATATAATGAGTGTACTCTTTGTGCAAAGTAAATTGTTAAAAAGCTTCATCAAAAAGGCTATTTCAAGATGAAACGGAAATAAATTTGGCACATCTTTTGCTAACTTTAACCATGTTTAATTTTAAATCATGAGCCGTGGTGTATACACGGCAATTATAAAGGATAACCATGAGCATTGTAGATACAGTACTCCATAAAATTTTTGGTACACCTCATGAACGCAAGGTGAAGCAACTCCGCCCGGTGATTGCTAAGATTCACGAAGCCTGCAAGGCTCTCGAAACGCTGGACGACGCAGACCTCGCTGCAAAAAGTGCGGAATTCCGCAACATGCTCAAGAACGGCTCTACGCTCGAAGACATCAAGGTTCAGGCATTTGCCGTCTGCCGCGAAGCTTGCGACCGCCGCTTGGGTATCTTCAACATCTTCAAGCCCGAAAACAACTTTGACTTTAGCCGTCTTGGCGCAGAACTCCAGGACGTCGCCAACCAGGCCAAGGCCGAACTCGATAGCGGCAAGAACGAATGGGAGGTTTACCTCCCCGCTGCCCTCTATGCCAAGGTTCGCGAACTCTATCCGAATTCCGTGAAGCCGTTCCGCATGCTGCCCTTTGACGTGCAGATGATCGGTGGCCTCGTGCTCCACGAAGGCGCTATCGCTGAAATGGCAACTGGTGAAGGTAAGACGCTTGCCGCTGCTCTCCCGGTTTACTTGAATGCCCTCACGGGTAACGGTGTACACGTGGTGACCGTGAACGACTACCTCGCTGGCCGTGACGCCAAGCAGATGGGTCTCGTCTACAAGTTCCTCGGTCTTACGGTGGGCCTCATCATCAACGGTCTCAATCCGGAACAGCGCCGCGAAAGCTACAACTCCGACGTGACTTACGGTACCAACAACGAATTCGGCTTCGACTACCTCCGTGACAACATGGCTGTAGAACCGAACCAGCTGGTGCAGCGCGAACTCAACTTCTGTATCGTTGACGAAGTGGACTCCATCTTGATCGACGAAGCCCGTACCCCGCTCATCATCAGTGGTCCGGCCGAAGACGCAACTGAAAAGTACGCCAAGGCCAACGAAATTTCCAAGCAGCTCGTCCGCAACAAGGACTTCTCTGTCGATGAAAAAGACAAGAACATCCAGTTCACCGAAAAGGGTGTGCTCCACATCCAGGACTTGATGCACATTACGAACCTCTATGGCGAACATGCCGACTGGGTTCACTTCCTCGATAACGCTCTCCGCGCTTGGTACCTCTTCGAAAAGGACGTGGACTACATCGTCCGTGACGGCGAAATCATCATCGTCGACGAAAACACGGGCCGCTTGATGGAAGGCCGTCGCTACTCTAACGGTATCCACCAGGCTATCGAAGCCAAGGAAAACGTGCCTATCCGTCGCGAAAACCAGACGCTTGCGACGATTACGTTCCAGAACTACTTCCGTATGTACAAGAAGCTCTCCGGTATGACCGGTACGGCCGAAACCGAAGCTACGGAATTCATCAAGATTTACAACATGAACACGTGGGTCATTCCGACCAACAAGCCGTGCATCCGTAAGGACTTGCAGGACTTGGTCTACAAGTCTGAAGGCGCCAAGTGGAAGGCCATCGTTGAAGAAATCAAGGAACGCCACGCCAAGGGCCAGCCGCTCCTCGTGGGTACGGCTTCCATTGAAAAGTCCGAAATTCTCCACGGCATGCTCGAAAAGGAAGGCATCCCGCACGAAGTGTTGAACGCCAAGAACCATGGCCGCGAAGCTGAAATCATCCAGTACGCTGGTCACAAGGACAAGGTGACGATTGCAACGAACATGGCTGGTCGTGGTACTGACATTGCTCTTGGACCGGGCGTGACGGAACTCGGCGGTTTGCACGTGCTTGGCACGGAACGCCATGAATCCCGCCGTATCGACAACCAGTTGCGCGGTCGTTCTGGCCGTCAGGGTGACCCGGGTTCTAGCCAGTACTTCCTCTCCCTCGACGATAACCTGATGCGTATCTTCGGTGGTGATAGCGTCAAGAATCTCATGAGCCGTTTTGGCGTGGGCGAAGACGAAGTGATTACCCACCCGATCGTTTCCCGTTCCATCCGTGGTGCCCAGCGTCGTGTGGAAGGCCAGAGCTTCGATATCCGTAAGCACTTGCTCGACTACGATAACGTGATGAACGAACAGCGCAAGGTGATTTACGGCCTCCGTCGTCGTATCTTGAACGGCGAAGACATCCGTGACGAAATCATGAACCGCATCGAAGACGCTTGCGATATCAAGGTTTCGCAGTACGTTCCGGCAAAGACTTATCCGGAAGAATGGAAGCTCGAAGACTTGCATGCTGACTTGCAGCGCACGCTCGGCATGGAATACAACTTGACGCTCGAAGAAGCCGTTTCCAAGACTCCGGAACAGGTGCTCGACGAAATCATCGGCCTTTGCAAGGCCCGCTACGAAAAGCTCACGAAGATTATTCCGGATGCCGACTTCCGCAACATTGAACGTCGCTTCCTCCTCATGACGATCGACCAGGTGTGGAAGGAACACTTGTACGCCATGGACCAGTTGAAGGATTCCATCCGCTTCCACGGCTACGCTCAGAAGGATCCGCTGATGGTCTACAAGAGCGAAGGTTTCAAGCTGTTCGAAGGCTGCCTCGAAAAGATCGCAACGCTCACGGCTCTCCGCATTTTGAACATCCGCATCACGCTCCCGAACGGTGTGACGGTTTCTCCGGACCAGCTCCAGCTCAAGAGCCAGGAACAGATCGACGCCGAACGCAAGGCTGCCGAAGAAGCGGCCAAGGCTACGGACAACGGCGAAGTCGCTTCTGCTAGCGAAGAAGTTGCTGAAAACGCTGCTGAACAGTCCGAAGAACTTGTCGCCGAAGGTGCCAAGGCCGCTGGCCTCGCTGGTCAGGCTGCTGCTTCCGAAACGAATGCGATTTCTGAAGATCAGGCCGAAGCTCAGCCGATGCCGCAGAGCGCACTTCCGGGCACTCGCCCGAACCGTGTGAACCCGGCACTTGCTGCCGCAGTGAAGCGCGCCCAACAGCAGGCTGGTGCTAAGCTCGGTCGCAATGACCTCTGCTGGTGCGGTTCTGGCCTCAAGTACAAGAAGTGCCACGGCAAGGATGTGGATTAGTGATGAGCTTTGAGCTATGAGGTCGTGCTTCGCACTCTGAGTAAAAATTAGGCGGTTATGCCGCTATACTAAAAAAACTCAAAGCTCATACCTCAAAGCGAGCTTGCGAGCGACCTCACACCTCCTAGCCACCAACCACTTCCTACTGTCTACTGATTATGCTCACAGCGAAGAAATTTTTCAGCCTCGAAGGCATTGACGGTTCCGGCAAGTCGACGCAAATTGACTTGCTGGTTTCTGCGCTTGAATCCGAAGGACACAAGGTCGTTCGGTTGCGTGAACCTGGTGGCGCGAAAATTTCCGAGCGCATTCGCGAACTGCTCTTGGATCCCGCATTCAAGGGCGTCATGGCCGACGATACCGAACTCCTGCTGTACAATGCAGCCCGCGCTCAGGTGATTCACGAAATCATCCAGCCTGCGCTTGATGCAGGGAACATCGTGATTGCCGACCGTTTTGCGTGGAGCACGTTTGCCTACCAGGGCTATGCCCGCGGACTCGGTGCTGAAAAGGTGCAGCGCCTGACGGAACTCACGTGTGGCGCCTGCTTTCCGGAACTCACGATTGTGCTCGACTTGACCGTCGAGGCCAGCCGAGCCCGCATGGCGACGCGCGGCGGAGCGCCCGATCGCCTCGAAAGCGAAAAGCTAGACTTCTTTGAACGTGTCCGCGAAGGTTACCTTGCAGCGGCCCGCGATTACAGCGATGTCGTGACCGTGGTCGATGCGGCCCGCACTCCCGACGAAGTCCAGCGTGACGTCCTTTCACTTATACATGCGAAACTGATATGATCTTTTTGTTTATACTCATTTTCGGTGTAGTGTTCCTGTTCGTGAACGTGAGGAATGTTGCGCCAGGAACCAAGGGAAGCCTTATTGCAGGCGCTACGGTTGTCCTCCTCCCCCTCTGCTTTTTATTTAGAACAAGTTATATTTCATCGCTTGGCATGGCCTTCCTTTCGGTTTGGTTGAGCGAAGCGCTGTTGGTCTACATTTTGTGGTGGATTGCCCGTGGCATCCGCCGCTTTGTCGTGCGTAAGCCGATGGACCGTCGTCTCGTCGTTTCTGTTTCGAGACTTTTGCTTTTTGTCTCGGTCGTGATGACGATTGTGATTATTGCGATGGGTGTTGGTAACAACGAGAACTTCAAGGTTCGCGAATTCAAGGTGGCCGTGCCTACGGACCGTGAATTTACGGCGATGTTCTTTAGCGACCTCCACATCGATCCGCTTTTCAATCGCGAAAAGATGGAACGCATCGTGCATGTTTCTGACAGCCTCCATCCGGACTTTGTTCTGTTCGGGGGTGACTTTGCTGACGTGGTCGATTCAACGCTTTCGGCCTGGGAATACGATTTCTTGGCGCAAAAACTTGCCGCGACCGCCAAGGTCGCTGCGGTGGCCATCGACGGGAACCACGAAGGCTTTGTGGAACGTGAAGGCAGCGACTACAAAAAATGGATGCAAGACAACGGCTTTGTCGTCCTCGAAGATTCGACCGTCTGCGCCGATTTCGTCTGCATTACCGGACGCGTAGACCACAGCGTGGCAAAGATCCGCGATGTCGAACGCAAGCCGCTTTTTGATCTCCGCCCCTCGATTGCCAATGCGAAACTCCCCTGGCTCCTTTTGGACCATCAGCCCCGCGGTATCGAAGACGATTATGTGGGCCGTCGCCCTGATTTTGCGATGTCTGGTCACACGCATAACGGTCAGTTCTTCCCGGGAACTGTTATTATCAACTGGGTCTGGCGCCTCGCATACGGTATTGGTGAACTTGACGAAGTAAAGTGGCTCGTCTCTAGCGGTGTTGATTCCTGGGGACCTCCCGTTCGTGTCGGTAGCGAAACTGAGGTTTGGTTCCTCCGTTTTGTGCCTGATACCTTGTAATGTCAGTGAGTGTCAAATTTCATTAACTATATTTTAGCGAACTATGGCTCTTTGTTTAGAATCAGATCAGTTGGAAACCGTACAGAGAATCCTTGGCCTCCATTTCGAAGGCTTTGAAGTATGGGCGTACGGTACGCGTGTCACGGGTGTGGATTTGACCCCGGATACCGAATTGGAATTAGTTGTCATCTCGGACTCCCCCATCAGCCTTGATGATATGACTTCGGTGGAAAAAGCTTTTGTCGAAAGCGGACTTCCGTTCCGCGTTGATGTCGTGGACTGGTCCAAGCTCCCCGAATCGCTCCAGAAGCAAATCAAGAAAGAACATTCTGTCATTCAGGAAGCTGCTGATAGCTTCCAGTAAGACCGGCGAGGTTAAAGTATGAATCGCTTGTTTCCTGCAATTTTAGTCGCTCTCCTCTCCACTACGGTTTTTGCCCAGGACGATGTTGAGCGTATCAAGCCGATGGTCAAGGGCGGACGTTGCTCCGAAGCCATTGCACCGCTTAAGAAAATCTATGCCTCTTCCTTCCGCAAGACCGAAGGCGAAAAGGCAGCCGTCATGCTCACCGAATGCTACCTCCGTGAGCACAAGCGCACCGAAGCATACGACGTGGCGTCCCGCTTCTTGGAATACCATGTGAAGTCCGATTACCGCGAACGTATGGAACTTGCCCGTGCCGTGATCGATGTCGAAAATGGTTCCGTGTTCGACGGTGTCGAATCCATGCTCAAGGTTCTTTCTTATTCGACGAACCCGGCTGCAAGGACTCGCGCAAAAGACGTGGTCATCCAGACGTTGGCCGCTTCCCTCCTCAATGCCGAACAGCTCCAGTCCCTCCTCGAAAAGTATCCGGTTGACCGCGATGTTATCGGCTGGCTCGAACTCCAGATCGGTCGCGAATGCCAGAACGTCAAGCGTTACAAGGCTGCAAGGTATTGGTACAAGAAGGTCTTGAAGAGCAGCTCTTCCGAAAGTTTGCAGAACACCGCCAAGAAGGGCCTGAGCGCTCTTGAAGGTCTTGGCGCTGGCCTCCCCACCGTTCTCGTCTTGGCTCCGCTTTCTGGCGACTTTGCTGAATTCGGTGCCGCTGCAGTTCAGGGTGTGGTTCTCGCTTATGAACAGGCTGGCCTCAAGGACAAAGTCAATATCCGCATTCAGGACACGCACGCCGATGCCGCTATCGCCCTGATGCGTACTCAGCGCGCTGTGAACCAGGATAGCGTGATTGCCATTGTCGGTCCGATCATGAGTGCCCCGGCAACGGCTGTGGCTGCATGGCTCGGTGCCAATTACCAGCATGTGCCGATGCTTACCCCGACGGCAACGGACGGCGGTATCGCTAAGCTCGGTCCGAATATCTTCCAGGTGAACATCACCATGGACATTCTCTCCCAGACGATTGCTGACTTTGCCATCAAGTGCCTCGACATCCGCGAATTCGGCGTGATGAGCCCGCTCGGTGATTTCGGTTCGTCCATGTCCGAAAACTTTACCCGCGCTGTTGAACGCCGTGGCGGTTCCGTGGTCGCCTTCCGCAACTACGAAGAAGGCCGTCCGGACTACAAGACCGAATTCAACCTCTTGCGCGATGTGCGCTTTAACCAGGAAAACCGTCGCCGCAACATTGCCCGTGGCGCCGATGACCTGGATGCCGTGAACCCGAGAGACCGCAAGGTTTACCTTGCCGACTCTACCGTCGAAATCCCGGGCCTCTTTATCCCGGCCACGAATCCGGCTGACGCTGGTGCCATGGTTAGCCAGGCCGCCTTCAACAAGGTCTCCGGTACGTATCTCGGAACTTCGGGCTGGTACGGTCGTGAACTCTTGATCCAGGGCAAGCGCCTTGTCGAAGGTTCTTTCTTCAGCGTCCCCGATCTCGATATGAACAAGGGAACTGCCTACACCAACTTTGTGAAGGACTTCAAGGATCGCTGGGGCGTCGAACCGGGTGAAGACAAGGTAAGCGGTCTCAGCTTCGATGCCGCAAACATCATCTTTACGGCCTTGGATGCCATTTCCGGCAAGCAAGACGACATGACGCATTACATCAATGCGACCAAGGACTTCAAGGGCATTTACGGTGACATCAAGTTCCGTCGCGGCGCTAACGCCAACACGAAAATCGTGACCGTGAAGAAGGGCAAGTTCGAAGTGGTTACGGCCTGCGAAAAGCAGGACGCCCGCAAGGAAAAAGAAGCTCCCAAGTCCAAGAAAAAGAAGTAACGCATTGCGCGTTTAGAAAAAGAACCCTGTGGCTTAAACCACAGGGTCTTTCTTTTTGTGTCAGGAGGAAATCCTTTTGTTATTAGCAGCTGGCAGCGCTGATGCATGCCGCCACAAAGTCTGCCGATTCGCCTTGCTGGTAATAAGCGTACAGGTTCGAATCGTCCATGATGTCGTCGAGGTTGAGCCCGCTAGTCGTGTTCAACTCGTCTTTGATCCGTTCCTTGAAGGTCTGGAACCCTGGATGGAACAGGTAGTAGGCCGCGGCTTGTGTCTTATGGAGTAACTTCATGGTAGCCTCCAGTGCAAAAGGTGAGTGGCTTTCTTTTAAGATTCCTAGTCCCGGTGATTGCTTCAAGTTTTTGTAACTTGCGTTCTGACAACCACTTAGATCTAAAAATCTTTATAAAATGTTAATAAGATGTTGATTTCTTATTGACATCTATAGTATTTATACAATTTTTTACATGTTTGGGCAAGTCCCGCATTATTCCAAAATGGAAGATGGTGCAGAAAATCGAAAGTTTCTAAATTGGCTAATAATGCTTTCGAGATTCATTGCACCGATTTTTCTGGTTGCCGGCATGTCCTTTGCCGACACGTCTTCTTTTGCACTTTCACCGTCGCAAAATGCGCTCGCCGAACAGGTCACCCAAAAGACGATGCAGCTCAAGTACGCCGACGCTTTTAATGTCGCCCGCAAGCTTCGCCTCGAAAACGATGGCGTCGGTTGCATTTTCCAGAACATCATTCGCGTTAGCATGTACGACGACAAGGGCGATACCACCTCGCTCAAGGTCGCCGCGAAGAATCTCGAATCTTGCAAGGCCGAAGGCCTTTGGGAAGCGCTCCGCGATTTTGAAATAGGGTATGTTTTGACCGAAACGGGGCATTCCGTCAAGGGCGCCATGCAGACACGTTCGGCTGCGAAGTCGTTCGAAGATGCGCCGGATTTTGAATCCAAGGCTTTTTTCGCCATTTACGCCTACTATGTCGACAACAGTCTGGGCTGGCTCCCGTTCAAGTCGGATAACCGCGAAGCGTACCTCAAGACGCTCGATGAGGCTTCGCTCAAGTCGGAACGTTTCTGGCCGCTCTTCTTGACACCGCTTATCTGGATGCACTATGACCGCAAGGATTACGAGAAGGGCCTTTCGCTTGCAGAACGCGGACTCAAGAAAGCCCCGAATCATCCGGTGATGCTCCAGATCAAGGCCGATATGCTTTACAGGCTAAAACGATACGGTGAAGCTGCCGCCATTTACGAAAAGAGCGCCGCCGACTATCTAGAACGCACTGGGAAATCCATTCGTTACTGGTGCTCGATCTTGAACCTTGTCCGCATTTATCACGATGCCGGCAACAAGGCGAAGGCTGACGAACAACGTAAAAAGCTCGACGATCCCGAATACAAAAAAATGCAGAAGTGGATGCCGGGTTCTTTGATGGACGACCTCAACGATCGCCATTTGATTTAGTTCATTATTTTTTACAAAAAATTTCCGGACAAACTCGGCAAAAAAGCGTGTTAATAAGTAGAAGCTCGTTAACATATCAGGAGGTTTTTATGTCGAGTCAAGGAACCGTTTTGCGTGTCGGCTTTTTTCTGGACGGCTACACGCTCAAAAAAGTAAACGAATACTACTTCAAGTATCATCGTTTCCACGCACGGCTAGATTTCAGGGCGCTTAAGGACTGGGTGCGTGATTACTGCATGAAGCTTTTCGCGAAGGATGAAAGTCTTGTGGAGCTCGATTCGCATTACTACCATCCATACGTGAAGTTCGAGGACACGAACGATTCGCCGCTTGCAACAGGAATGGAGCGCTTTGAAAAGCAGCTCATGCTTGCCGGAATCGAGATGCATTACAACTTGCCCGAAGATGCCGACAAGATGGGCCCCAATATGCAATTACTCGAGGACGCCTATCTTTGCGCATCGTACCACAAGATCGATGTCATGGTATTGCTGAGTACGCAAGGGCAATATTCGTCATTACCCGAACGGCTCAAGAGGGAGCGCATCCCGATGTTGCTTTTGGGATGGAATTTTATGTACGAGAAGGCGAATTCGACGGTGTACTGGCGGACGGATGCATGCCTGCGCGAACTCAGCGGGTATTATGTCGCGATGGAACAGGTGGCCGAAAAATTGCCGCCTGATCGTCACTCTAAAAAGAATTTGTTCTTACTCCCTTATGGTTCCCATGCGCAGCACTCGCGAAATATCTGGAATACGTATTTGCAGAACGTCATCGCTTCGCTGGACAATCCCAAGTCCAGATTCGAAAATTCCGGATACGAAAAAAGCCCCGCTATTGCGAGGCTCGGTTAGCAAAGACTTTTGTTAAATCTTGTTCTGCTGCTTCTTGTCCCAGAGGCTGGAGAAGATCCAAGTGAAGCGGAGACCCGCATACCAGGTGTCGCCAACGTTATCCGTACCGTACGGATTCGGGTCTACATTGAAGCCTTCGAGTTGCAACTCGCTGTAGCGGACAACGCGGTAGCCGCCATAGGCACCAATGGCGAATTGTTCAAGCTCTAAACGAAGTTCGAGTTCAGCAGTAAAGGTCGAGGCTATTGCGCTGTAGAAGCGGTCGCGGAGATGTTCGTATTTAGAGCGGTCATTATCTGTGACGGTAAAGCCCGATGCGAAATGGAAGTTGATCATGTTGAAACCGATACCGACGGCCGGGATCAAGTTGAAGAATGAGTCTTCGCCGAGAAGCTTCCAACCGAACATCCAGTCAGCACCATAAGTGAACCATTCTACGTCGTACAGGCCATACGTATGTCTCTGGGGAGTGGCTTCGGCATAGCGGCTTTCGATAGTGGCGACATAGGAATCGGCCTTGCGTTCGGATATCTGGTCCGGCATGAAGTTGATGTCGATCCAGGTCATGAATTGCTTGTACTGGGCACCGACGATAAAGTGCAAGCCGAGGTAGTAATCGTTAAATCTGTTGTAATTGTAGTTGCCATAATACTTGGCGAGAACGGTATCGACTTTTCCGGTCGTGTCCGTGATGATAGCCTTTTCCAAGTGGCCGATATCTGCAAAGGCGACACTGTTGACGTACTTCTGGAATGAGCTACGCATGCCACGATAATCAGCACCAATAGAAACGAAACCACGAATGTGGTCCTTGTCGTAGAATCCTTCTTCGGCTGCAGATGAATTAGTGGCAAATGCAAGAATGCTAAATACTGCGGCCATGCATAAAGAGGCTATTTTTGTCTTCATAAAGGCTCTCTCCTAATAGGGAATCTCTAAAATAACAATATGACAAATAATAAAATACATTATCTTCTGGTTTTGTGCATGGGTTTTTGCTATAGATGGTTAGAAATCAATAAATTAACCCCTGTTTTGGATTCGTTCCGCAGGCAGAGGTTTAGTTTTGCAGGCGTTTTGCCGGTGCTTGCTCTGGCGGGCGCCGTTGGCCTTTCGGGTTGCAACCGTGAGGTAAAAGAGAGTCCGGTGGCTTTGCAATGTAACGAAACGGCCCAGATGGAATCGGTCGGGAGCAGTTATTTTTCGATAGGCAAGCTTTGCGGGACCGACGTTGCCGAGGTGCGTTCCGTAGTGGGGAAGGATACCTTGATCCACAAGTTCGTGATGATGGATTCTGTAACGGCCTTGCAAGGGACGGACTTGCGCCGTCGCGGGTTCCCGAAGGAATGGCACTCCGCTTTTGTGTTGCGTGTGCCGCTCCATCGCGTGGTGGCGCTTTCGACTTCGCAGGTCGGCTACTTGCTGAGGCTTGGACTGCGTGACAAGATTATCGGCGTTTCGGATGGCAACTACATCGCCGATAGCGTCCTGTATTACCGTTCACAGCGCGGGTCGTCTCGCGAACAGATTCAGGCGGTTGCTGGTGCTCTGGAATTCGTCGAAAGTATCGGTTACGATGCGGGCGCCTTGGAAAAGCTCATGGCGCTCAAGCCCGACTTGATTTTTGACTTTACGACGGGCGGTGATTACGACAACTACGAACAAATTGCAAGAACGAGCCTTCCGTTGATGCTCACGTCCGAATGGCAAGAAAGTAATGCGCTCGCCAAGTTGGAATGGATTAAGTTGTATGGAATCCTCTTCGGTTTGCGTCCGTTGGCCGATTCCATTTACGAAGGCGAAAAGAACAAGTACGAAACTCTGAGAAACCTTATCGCTCATAGCTCAAAGCCCGCCGTGGCGGGCGACCTCGTAGCTCAGGGCTTAATGGATTCTATCGCCTCTGCGAGGCTCCAGAATGACAGTGCTAAGCATCTTTCGTCTCTCGTCTCTCGTCTTTCGTCTAAAAAATGCCCTCGTGTTCTAGCCGGCATGTCTTACGGCGGCGTGTGGCATGCGTCCGGCGGAAACAGCTTTACGGCGAACCTTGTGCGCGATGCGGGCGGTTGCTACTTGTGGGCCTCCGATACTTCCCGCGAACTCACGTTCTCGTTCGAAGAGGTTTATGCGCTTGCCGATAGCGTGGACATGTGGGTAAATCCGTCCGCGTTTGGTACTGTCGATGAAATCCTCTCGCTGGAACCTCGCGTCAAGAACATCAGGGCGTTCAAGGAAAAGAAGATTTACCAGAATGACGGGCGCAAGGGGCCTGGCGGTGGTAACGATTTTTACGAAGGGGCGGTCACCCGACCGGCGGAACTTCTGTGGAATCTTACAAAATGCATAAATGGTTCCGTTCCGGGGGTAAAATCCTTGGACACCACTTACAAATGGTACAGAAATATCTATAATTTTTAGCGTATGATGTCACACACAGGTATCGGAGATTGGATCGCTGCTCAATATGATCTTGGTGTACCGTTCTTGCAACAGGTGCCAAGGGATTATGCGGACTTTCTGCTCTTGAATGCGCAGATCCGCGAATACGATGCTGGCGAAATTATTCTCCAGGGCGGAGTCGAAGGCGATTCCTTCTGCGTATTGCAGAGTGGACGTGCTACGATTTGCGGTCAGATTTTGCCGGACGGCCATTACAGCGCGCTTGCGACTTTGGAAGCGGGCTCCTGCTTTGGCGAAATGTCCATCCTGTGTAACGAACCGACTGCCAATACGGTCATTGCCGCAGAAGACGGCTGCACGGTGCTTCACATTCCGAAGGCGGAATTCGTGAAGTTCCTCGACAAGAATCCAAGCGTCGTGGTTTACCTTTACAAGGTGATGGCTAGCCGTCTCCGTGCAAAGAACCAGGCATTTGACGAATTCGAACGCTTGTCGCTTCTGGCCTCGGCAAAGGTCCTTCCGTTTATTGATTTTGCGCAGACAATGGAAAAGAGCCGCATTACGGGAACAATCATTTTCGAATGTGCTGGAGAATCGGGCTTTATCGCCTTCCAGGACGGTCGAATTTGCTGTGCCAAGTGCGGTAGGCTTGCTGGTCCGGACGCTCTCGAAAAGATGCTCTCCTGGGGCGACGAGGCGCTGTTCAAGCTGGATACGCATGTGATGCCCGACGTGGTCAACATCAACCAGATGTCAGATACGACAAGCCTTATTCTTGATGCGCTCAGAAATATTGATGAAAAACAAAGCGTCCTGAAATAGGACCCAATCGCTGCCCGCTCGTAGGGCAAAGGAAAAAAGATGAATTACGCAGACGCAGGAGTTTCCTTGGCACGTGCCGATGAGGCAATGGTCGGTGTCAAGAAGTCCGTCCGTACCACTTTCAACGAAGGCGTTCTCGGTGACGTTGGCAACTTCGGTGGCCTCTTCACATTGAACCACCTCGGCATGAAGGATCCCGTCCTCGTGAGTTCCGTGGATGGTGTCGGCACCAAGCTCAAGGTCGACATCGAAATGGGCACGCACGAACTGCCGGGCCAGGACATCGTGAACCACTGCTGCGACGATATCCTCGTGCAGGGCGCACGTCCTTTGTTCTTCCTCGACTACGTGGCTACGGGCCGCTTGGAACCGGGTGTCATGGACAAGCTCGTTGCCGGTATGGCCAAGGCTTGCCGCGAAAACGGCCTTGTCTTGATCGGCGGTGAAACTGCTGAAATGCCGGGCTTCTATGGTCCGGGCGACTACGATATCTCCGGTACTATCGTGGGTGTCGTGGAACGCGAAAACATCATCGACGGCAAGAAAATCAAGCCGGGTACCATCATTCTCGGTCTCCCGTCCACGGGTCTCCACACGAACGGTTATTCTCTTGCTCGTAAGGTCCTCTTTGACGTGGCCGGCTACAAGGTCGACACGGTCGTGGACGGCATGGACAAGTCCATCGGCGAAGCTCTCGCTACTCCGCACCGCAGCTACTACCCGAGCCTTATCGATCTCTGCAACAAGAAGATCATCCAGGGCCTCGCTCACATCACGGGTTCCGGCTACCAGGGCAACATTCCGCGTATCCTCCCGGACGATGTCGACGTGATCATCGACCGCACCACGTGGGATCCTCCGATGATCTTCAAGCTCATCCAGCAGGCCGGTTCTGTCGAAAAGGACGAAATGTACTCTACCTTCAACATGGGTATGGGCATGCTCGTCTTCATCGATCCGAAGGACAAGGACGAAGTCGTCGCTCACCTCGAAGCCAAGGGCGAAAAGTGGGTGCAGATCGGCGAAGTCGTGAAGGGCTCCAAGCAGGTGAAGTTCCGCGACTAGTCGGAACGGTGCCATCCTGAGATGAGTGCATCTCACGGCTCCTATGTCATTCCCGGCTCCGACCGGGAATCTCCTGTAACTAAAAAAAGGCTTGCGCTTTAGCGCGGCCTTTTTTGTTTTCCATCACAAATTCTCTTTTAAAAAACTTTTTTTTGTGCCTTTTGTTTAAGGAAAATCTAATTTTAGACAAGATGTGGAAAAGGAAAATTATGAAAAAACGTTTATTGAGCTCATTACTTGCCGTTGGCGCTGCAGCAATGTATAGCGCCTGTTCGGATTCAGAAACATCTCCGGTTCTCCCGAATGGCCCTGCGCAGAACATTTGCTCTGCCATGACTCTGACCCATTCTGGATGGCTCGTTGAGGTGGGCTATTCCTATTGGATTATTGGCGAAAATGGTGTGGTGACGGATGTTGTTGACAATCCGATCGGCACTTATGATGGCGTAAGCACCATTTACGATGCTACTGGTGCCGTTGCTATGTCTAACGTTGTTCTGGCAAACTTGCAGCGCTGCGATGCAAACTTTGTTCCGAATACCGGATCCAGCTCCAGTGCAGAAGGCGCAGTTGTGGGTTCCAGTGCCGCAACAGATCCGGGCTCAAGCAATTCTATTCCGGGTTTGAGTTCTGCAGGGGATCCTTTGTTGTCTAGCTCCGGTACTGCCTTGCCGCCGTCCAGTTCTGCAACGGATCCGGGTCTGAGCTCTGCTATCGATCCCACGAGTTCTGCAAGCGAACCGTCTTCGTCCGCTTCCGTAAATTCTAGCAGCGCAAATCTCGCCGCTGGCGAATTCCCGTCGATTGAATCTTACGGTCCGCCTCCTGCTGAATACACGAAGGACATTTTGAGCAACGGAAATAAGGGCTGGAACAGCCGCTATTGGGACGCTTGTAAGCCGCACTGCTCCTGGATTAGCAATGGTCAGGAAGGTAAGACCGACACGACCACGCAGGAATCCTATGTGAAGGGTATGACGACTGCCCGTAACTGCAACATCCATGACGTCGAAGTTCCGACCTTTACGCTTGGCCATGCTGTTCAGCAGTATTGGTTCGGTTTCGAAGGCACGAACAACGCTTGTGGAAACGCTAAGGAAAAGGGCGTGTTCACTTGTACTGACATGGCTCCGATTGCCGTGAACGATTCTCTTTCTTACGCTTACGTGGCCGGTCCTGGTTCCCAGACGACCTGCGGTAAGTGCTTCCATCTCCAGTATGACGGTAGCTTCAAGGATGCTAGTGCAAACAACGCCGCCAAGGAAACGCACAAGGCTCTCAAGGGCAAGCACATTGTCGTGATGACCTCTAACATCGGTCACGATGTGGAAGTGGGTCAGTTCGACTTGATGGTTCCGGGTGGTGGCGTGGGCGCCTTTGACGCTCTCTCTACGCAGGTGAACGGTGCAAATATTAACTGGGGTGCAGGCTTTGGTGGCTTCCTCACGGAATGCCAGAGCAAGCATGGCTATGACAACAAGCTTGAAGTTTATCAGCAATGCGTGAAGGACATGTGCGACGCCGCCTTCGGTAACGCTGGATTCCCCAACTTGCTGCGCGG